>Ga0307516_10000209_pt1 | contig 75193 bp, 62 predicted proteins | sample 19_EM_MG_FD_203310 | JGI IMG/M metagenome (GOLD analysis project Ga0307516, IMG submission 203310) | Populus trichocarpa ectomycorrhiza microbial communities from riparian zone in the Pacific Northwest, United States - 19_EM | ecosystem: Host-associated > Plants > Roots > Unclassified | place... | reverse complement strand
CGCCCGCCAGCAGGGCTTCGGTCATGCGCGCGACCACATACGGCTGCGATATGGTCTGTCCAAAGCCGATGGGCAATGCAGTGTCTTCATAAGCGCGGGTCGCCAGCGCCTCGTCCATGAAGAGGTGACGCGGCACGTTGCGGATGCGGTCGAGGACCCGCTGATCCTTGATGCCCTGGTCGTGCAGCCGCTGGACCAGTCGCTCGCGGGTGCGAGCAGAGGTCATTCCGATACCGCTGAGACGTGGACCTTCCATGAAGCTACTCAAGTTTTAACCATCGCTCCAGTTCGGGCAACGCGGCGTGGCGCGTCAGGTCGATCTGCAATGGCGTGACGGAGACATAGCCCTGTGCGATCGCATGAAAATCGGTGCCGGGTCCGGCGTCCTGCCCCGCACCCGCGGACCCCACCCAGTACACGTTCCGGCCGCGTGGATCCTTTGCCCGCACCACTCGCTCGGCCCGATGACGATTGCCGAGTCGCGTGACTTGTATGCCGCGAATCGCGCTGTCGGGAAGGTCGGGCACGTTGACGTTGAGGATGACGGACTCCTGCAGCGGCGATTTCGACAGACGCTCGACCAGCCGCGCCGCGACTTGGGCGGCACCCGCGAAATTGCGCGGGCTGCCGGGTTCGACGCACAAGGAAATCGCGATCGCGGGCAAGCCCAGGAACCGTCCCTCGACTGCCGCGGCCACCGTGCCGGAATAGAGCGTATCGTCTCCCAGGTTGGCGCCGTCGTTGACGCCCGACAAGACGATGTCATGGTCGAAATCGAACAGGCCGGAGACGGCGAGGTGCACGCAATCGGTCGGCGTGCCGTTGCAATAATAGGAATCGCGGGCATAGGTGGTGGCCCGCACCGGGACATCCAACGTCAGCGAGTTGCTGGCGCCGCTGCGATTGCGATCCGGCGCCACCACAGTGACGGCGCCCAAGGATTTGACGGCGAGGGTCAATTCCGTGAGGCCCTCTGCCTGATACCCGTCATCGTTGGAAAGAAGAATTTTCACAAGGTTTGATAGCCTGCGGATCTCGCCCTGCGGACTATACTGTAACGTTGGACACCCTGCGCGACCGGATCATCAATCATGGCCAAACAACGCACACCCCCCGGCAGCGACGACGAGTCGACCGGCGATGATGCGCGCGCGCTTCACGACACGCTCGCGTTTCGCGCCGCCGTGCGCGACGTCAAGCCGCTCAAAGCCGCTCCGGAGCCGAAAGGCCTCGCCAAGAAGAGGCCGCGGCTTCGCATGGGCCGAGCGGCGCCGGCTGGGCGCAGTCTCGACGAGCTGATGCCGCTGCTGCCTGTGCCATTCGATCCCGGCGCTGGGCCGGGATCAACGCCGGCGGCCGGCGTCATCGGCGGCGGCGATGCGCTGTCGTTTCAGCGCGCCGGAGTGCGCACCCAAGTCATGCGGCGACTGCGCCGCGGCCTGATTCCGATTGAGGGCGAACTGGATCTTCACGGCCTGAGCCAAACGGCCGCACGCTACCAGCTCGCGGAATTCCTGACGGACAGCCGCGACGCCGGGCGGCGCTGCGTGAGAATCGTCCACGGTAAAGGCTACCGCTCCGGCGCGCGCGGCCCCGTGCTGAAGATGGCGGTCGACCTGTGGCTGCGGCGGCATCTCGACGTGTTGGCCTTCACCTCCGCCCGCGCCATCGACGGCGGGACCGGGGCCGTCTACGTGCTGCTGCGCGCTTGACGAGGGCGCGGCCGCGCAAATTCTCAGGCCGGCTCCGCATCCTCCTCCGACTCCAGCGAGAGACCCGGCCCGAGCTCACATATTTCGCGCAGCACCGAGGTGGCGAACTGCCCCCGCCCCAGCGTGAAGCCGAGCGTGATCGTGCCCGACTCCGCTTCGACGACGAGGTCGCGTACCGCGCAACGCAATGAGCGTCGTTCCTGCGCGAGATTCTCGGCGACGAGCAGATCGGCAATATCCTTGAATGCTTCGGCGGCTTGCATCTCATGCTCGCGAGCCCGGCCCTCCGTGGGCAAGTCGCCCCGGCCCCACAGCGGTCCCGACGGGTGAATGTCGAATGCCGTCAGGCGTTGCCGTATTTCATCGTCCACGGCGCCGACCTTGAAATGGCTGCCGCTGCCGTCGAGACTGGCGAGGTCGCCCGGCGAGAGCTGCGACCAATCGCCCGAATCCACGCGCCGCGCCAATACCGCATTGAACAACAACGAACGCGCCGCCGACAAGGCGAAGCCGCGCTCGACACGGCCGCGCGGCGCCTGTCCGCTCTGCAGCCAGGCTTGAACGCGGTCGAGATTGTAGCCTTCGCGGCCGAAGCGTTGCGGTCCGAAATAATTCGGAACTCCATGCCGGCTCACGGCCGCCAATTTCAGGTCCAACTGTTCACGCGACCAGGCCGGTCTGCGCAAGCGGATACGAAAGTGGTTGCTCGTGAGCGCTCCGCGCTTCAGTTTTCGCGAATTGCCCAGAACCTCGATCACTCGGAACTCGGCTGCGTGCACCGCGCTCCAGTAGTCGGCGGTGGTCGCCCGAACCGGCACGCTGAACCACTGCACGGTGACGGCATGGCGATCCTTGAGTCCGGCGAAGCCCACGTCGTTTGCGGGCACTTGCGCCTGCCGCGCGAGTTCCGCCGCCACCCATCGCGTATTCGCGCCCCGCTTCTCGACGCGCAGCAGCCAGTGCGGACCGCTGCCCGACGGGATGAACGAGAGCTGCTCCTCGACCCGGAAATCATCGGGGGTCGTCTTGAATTCCGCCGGCGGCAGCGGCGCACCATGAGCGCGCGGCGGGTGGAATGCGGCACGGTTCCACGCCTCGGCGTGTCTACCGTGCACATTCACGGCGGCGATCTGGCCTCGGACGGGCTCCACAGTAGGACGGCCGCGCTTGCGGCAAGTCCCTCGCCGCGGCCGATGAAGCCCAATCGCTCCGTGGTGGTCGCCTTGATGTTGATGAACTGGACCGAGACCCCGAGATCGGCGGCGAGATTTTCCGCCATGGCGGCGCGATGCTTGGCGATGCGCGGCGCCTCCGCGAGTACGGTGATGTCGGCGTTGACCAGTTCGAGGCCGGCCGCGCGCATGCGCGCCGTCACCTCACGCAGGAACACTCTGCTGTCGGCGCCGCGGTAGCGGGGATCGCTGTCCGGAAAGTGTTGACCGATATCGCCCATCCCGAGTGCGCCCAACACCGCGTCGCATAGTGCGTGGATCACGACATCGCCGTCGGAATGCGCGACGATCCCTTTCGGGTAGTCGATTCTCACGCCGCCCAAGACGACGTGGTCGCCCGCGCCGAAAGCGTGTACATCGAACCCTTGGCCGATCCGCATGTGATTCCTCTCCGTGCCCCGCAGTATGGACTCCGCCATGGCCAGATCCGACACCGTGGTCACCTTGATGTTGAAGGGCGATCCGCGCACCAATCGCGCGGGCAAACCCAGACGCTCCATTGCCTGCGCCTCATCGGTCACTGCCAATCCCAAGGCCGCCGCCTCCTCGAGCGCCTGTGTCAGGCGTGCAAAGCCGAACACCTGCGGCGTGAGCGCACGCCACAATCCGGTGCGATCCACCGTATCGACCGCAATGCCGTCCCGTTCCCGTTTGACGGTGTCGTGGACCGGGGATGCCAGCACCGCTCCGTTGACTGTCGCCGCATCGGCTGCATCCCCGCAATCCTCGACGGCATCGATGAGCGCCGACACGTCGGCGGACGTCAGGCACGGCCGTGCGGCGTCGTGCACCATGATCCAATCGTCCGCGCCGGCCCTACCATCGAGAGCCTTGAGCCCGCGCATGACGGACTCCTGTCTGCTGGCGCCGCCGACCGTGGTCTCGATCTTGGAGCCGGTCAGCGTGGCTGCGACAGCCCACCACCGCGTATCATCGGCGGCCAGTGCGACCACGATGCCGGCGACCCGCGGCTCGCGCAGAAGCGCCGCCAGGGACCACTCGAGAACGGTTGCGCCCGCCAGCCGCGCATATTGCTTGGGTCCGTTTGCCTGCGTGGTCTCGAATCGTGCGCCACGGCCGGCCGCCGGAACCACGGCCCAAACGCGTCGCAATCGGGAGTTCACTGTGCGCGGGCGGTGATGGCAGTGGCGGGGGCGGCAGGCGCCGGCGTCCCGACGGTGACCACTTGATAGAAGGTCTCGCTGTTGCCCACCATGCCCAATTCGCTGCGCGCACGCTCTTCGAGCGCCGACAGTCCGCCTTTGAGGTCATTCACTTCCGCCACCAGCTGACGATTGCGCTCTCGCTGCTCGAGGTTCGCCGCCGCTTGAGCTTCCACGGCCGACGAAAGCCGCGAAACCTCGCGTAGCCCGTGATCCGAGACCCATACGCGGTACTGCAGGAGCACCAGGCAGAGTCCCAAAATACCGGCAATAATCCTCATAGGGACAGTAGCTTAGCACGAACTCTTAAGAAACTGGAACCGCCAACGCACTGCGGCCGTCAAAAATTGCAGCCGCGCCGAGCTCGCCCTCGATTCGCAGCAATTGATTATATTTCGCGATCCGGTCGGAACGGGACATGGACCCGGTCTTGATCTGGGTGGCCGAGGTGCCCACGGCGATGTCGGCAATCGTCGCATCTTCGGTTTCGCCGGAGCGGTGCGAAACGACCGCCGCGTACTTGGCCTTGGCCGCCATGTCGATGGCGGCCCGCGTTTCCGTCAACGTGCCGATCTGGTTCGGCTTGATGAGAATGGCATTGGCAATGCTCTTGGAAATTCCCTCGGCGAAAATTTTCGTGTTCGTCACGAACAAATCATCCCCCACCAGCTGCACTTTGCGCCCGAGCTTGCGCGTCAATATCGCCCAGCCGTCCCAATCGCCCTCGCTCATGCCATCCTCGACGGTGACGATGGGATATTTCGCAACCAACCCGGCGAGATAGTCGGCGAATTCCGCCGCATTGAAGCGACGTCCCTCCGATTCCAGATCATAGACGCCGTCCTTGTAGAATTCAGTGCTCGCCACATCGAGTCCGAGATAAATGTCCCGCCCGGCGCGATACCCGGCCTTCTCGATGGCCTCCAGAATGGTGGTGAGCGCCGCCTCATTCGACGGCAGATCGGGCGCGAACCCGCCTTCGTCGCCCACCGCGGTGTTCAGGCCCTTCGTATGCAGCACTTTCTTCAGCGTATGGAACACTTCGGCGCCGTAGCGCAGCGCCTCGGAGAACGACGGCGCACCCAAAGGCAGGATCATGAATTCCTGAATGTCGACGCTGTTGTCCGCGTGCGCGCCGCCGTTGATGATGTTCATCATGGGCACCGGCATGGTCATCGCACCGGCGCCGCCCAGATGCCGATAGAGGGGCAATTTGCGGTCACGCGCCGCGGCATGGGCCGCCGCCAGAGACACCGAGAGAATGGCGTTGGCGCCGAGGTTCGATTTGGTCTCGGTGCCGTCGGCCGCGATCATCTTGGCGTCGAGGCCGGCCTGATCCTGGGCATCGAGGCCGATCGCGAGATCGCGAATGGTCTTGTTGACATGCGCGACGGCATTGCGCACGCCCTTGCCCATGAAACGCTTCGCATCGCCATCGCGCAATTCCACCGCTTCGCGCGATCCGGTGGATGCGCCGGACGGGACGGCGGCGCGGCCGATCACGCCCGACGCCAGCACCACGTCCGCCTCGACGGTTGGGTTGCCGCGCGAATCGATGATTTCACGGCCGCGGATATCGGCGATTCGACTCATAACAAAGACTCCTCGAATGGTTTTTTCTTGACCGCGAGATCCAGCTCCACGAGCGTGGAGAGCAGCGACGCCATGCGGTCCAACGGCCACGCGTTGGGCCCGTCCGACAGCGCTTTCGCGGGATCAGGATGGGTTTCCATGAATATTCCCGCAACGCCGGCGGCAACGGCCGCACGGGCCAGGACGGGAACGAACTCGCGCTGGCCGCCGGAGGAGCCGCCCTGGCCGCCCGGCAGCTGCACCGAATGGGTGGCGTCGAATACCACCGGACATCCGGTGCCGCGCATCACGGCCAACGAACGCATGTCGGACACCAGGTTGTTGTAGCCGAAGGAAAACCCGCGCTCGCAGACCATGATTTGCAGATTGCCCGTGGAGCGAGCCTTGTCCACGACGTTCTGCATCTCCCAGGGGGACAAGAACTGGCCCTTCTTGATGTTGACCGGCTTGTTCTGGGACGCCACGTTCACGATGAAATTCGTCTGGCGGCACAGGAACGCCGGCGTCTGCAGCACATCGACGACCGCGGCCACTTCGCCGAGCGGCGTGTCCTCATGCACGTCGGTGAGCACCGGCACTCCGATCTCCTTGCGTACGCGGCCGAGAGCCTTGAGTCCCGCATCGATGCCGGGGCCGCGAAAACTCGCCTTCGAAGATCGATTGGCCTTGTCGAACGAGGCCTTGAAGATGAACGGAATGCCCAACGTCGCAGTCATGTCGCGCAGGCGCCCCGCCACCTCGATCACCAACTCCTCGCTCTCGATGACGCAGGGGCCGGCGATCAGGAAAAACGGGCGATCGGGCCCGACATCGAAGACTCCGAGCTTCATGCCGTGGCGCGGCCGGGACGTTGCGCCGCCCGATACTCCCGTGCCGCCCTGATGAATCCCGAGAACAGCGGATGGCCGTCGCGCGGAGTCGAGGTGAATTCCGGGTGAAACTGACTGGCGACGAACCAGGGATGAGCGGCGATTTCGATGAATTCCACCAATCCGTCGGCCGAGAAGCCGGAGAACGTCATTCCGGCGCGCGACAGCTCATCGAGGTAGTGATTGTTGAACTCGTAGCGATGCCGATGCCGCTCGTAGATCGAATCCTTGCCGTACAGCGCATGCACCAGCGAGCCCGGAACCAGCCGCGCTTCTTGCGCACCCAGTCGCATGGTGCCGCCCATTTCGGATTTCTCGTCGCGCACCTGCTGCCCGCGCGCCAAGTCCTGCCACTCCGTGATGAGCGCGATCACCGGGTGATTGGTGGCGCGGTCGAATTCCGTGCTGTTGGCACCCTTGAGCGCCAGCACATTGCGCGCAAATTCGATGATCGCGAGCTGCATCCCCAGGCAGATGCCGAGGTACGGGATCCGATTCTCGCGCGCGTAACGGATGGCCTGAATCTTGCCCTCGATACCGCGGTCGCCGAAGCCGCCGGGCACGAGGATCGCATCCATGTTCTGCAGCGCCGAGGGACCCGATCGCTCGATGTCCTGCGATTCGAAGTAATGAATGTTGACGCGCGTGCGGGTTTTGATTCCGCCGTGCATCAGCGATTCGTTCAAGGAAATATACGAATCGCGGATTTGCACGTACTTGCCGACCATGCCGATGTCGACCACCGCCTCGGGATTCTGCTTGGCCGATACCACGGCGCGCCATTCCGACAGGTCGGTGGGGGGGACCTCCAGGCGAAGCTTGTCGACCACGATGTCGTCGAGGTCCTGTTCGTGCAGCAGCATGGGGATCTTGTAGATATCGTCGGAGTCGACCGCGGAGATGACGGCCCGCTCCTCGACATTGGTGAACAATGCGATCTTGCGGCGCTGTTCGTCCGGCAGCGACTGGGCGCACCGGCACAACAGGATGTCCGGCTGAATTCCGATGCCGCGCAGTTCCTTGACCGAGTGCTGCGTCGGCTTGGTCTTGATCTCGCCGGACCCGCCCACCACCGGAACCAACGTCAAATGCATGTACAACACATGATTGCGCCCGAGTTCGACCCCCATCTGACGGATGGCCTCGAGGAACGGCAGCGATTCGATGTCGCCGACCGTGCCGCCGATTTCAACCATGCAGACGTCGGCATTCCCGGCGCCCATGCGAACCCGGTACTTGATCTCGTCGGTGATGTGCGGAATCACCTGCACGGTTGCTCCCAGATAGTCGCCGCGGCGTTCCTTGGCGATGACGCGTTCGTAGATCCGGCCCGTGGTGAAATTGCTGTTGCGGCCCGTGGTCGTGCGTACGAAGCGTTCGTAGTGCCCAAGATCCAGATCCGCCTCGGTGCCGTCCGCAGTCACGAATACTTCGCCGTGCTGGAAGGGGCTCATGGTGCCCGGGTCCACGTTGATGTACGGATCGAGCTTGACCATGCTGACTTTGAGTCCGCGTGCCTCGAGGATGGCGCCCAGGGAGGCGGATGCGATGCCCTTGCCGAGCGAGGAAACCACGCCGCCGGTGACGAAAACAAATCGAGTCATGATGGTCACCGCCGATTAAATATTGCCACGGGCGAACCTCAAGGGTGATTCGCGCGAACGCAACAAAGCCAATAGGGATTAATGGGAATTCGACGGGAATTCAGGTTAGCACATCAGGCAATGCGCGACAATATCGCGAGCTAGACTAGGACCGGCGCGCCTCGCCAGGTGCAACCGAAGCCCCGAGCCCCGTCAGCCACGCACCACCGGGCGTCCTGCCAGAGATCGCCGACGGCGATGAGGTCGTGACCGGCGTACAGCAGCGGCAGCGCATCGCGCATCCACGGCAAAACCCCGAGGGATTGACACAGATGTTGCAAACTCTGCGTCCGGCCGCGGCGGTGCACCTTCAGCGTCTCGCCGCCGCGCCGCCGCCGCACCACGAGCGTGCCCGGCAATCGAGCGGCATCCAGGCCGCCCTGCTGCGGCGACCATTGCAGGCAGCCGAGTTCGCCGCCGAGTTCCAGGTCATCGGCAATCCGCCATTCGCAACGCTCCGTCAAGGCAGGTGGACGCGCCGCTGTCAGGAACAACCGGCTCCGGTAGCGGCGTAACGCATGCTCGCCCCAGATCACGGCGGGCTGATGATCGGCGTCCGCCGCGATGATCTGGCGCACCGCCTCGTTGAGCCGCGCGGTGGACGGCGGCGGCGCTGCTTGTGCCGAGATCCAATAGCGGAGCGTGTTGACTTGCTCCGGCGGAGACAGGGCGCGCAGGCCCGCGACCGACAATGCATCGCCATCCCGCAGCAACTCGACCGATTGCGCTGCGGCCCGGTCCAGCAGGCCCTGCGCCTCGGCCACGTGCCCGGCGGCGCGCGACACGGCAATCGCCGCACCCGGCCACCGCGCTTCGATCGCCGGCCACAGATGCCGGCGCAAATAGGCGCGATCGAAGCGCACGTCGTCGTTCATCGGATCGGGCGCTGCCGACACGCCGGCGCGGGCACCGAACAGGCGCAGGTCGCGTTTGGAAAAATGCAGCAGCGGCCGCAGGTGCCAGCCACCGGCCCACGCGCGGCACAGCGGCATGGCCGCCATGCCCTTGAGGCCCGCGCCGCGCAGGAGCTGAAGCAACAGGGTCTCCGCTTGATCATCTGCGTGATGCGCGGTCATCAGGCACTCCCCTACCGTGAGGTGCTGCGCGAGCGCGGCGTAACGGGCGTCGCGTGCCGCGGCTTCGATCGACACCCCGCGTCCCGTATCGACGCCGACCGCAATCACGGTGAGGGGAACGGCGAGACGGCGGCATTGCTCTTCGCAGGCATGCTGAAAATCAGCGGCCGCCGGCTGCAGTCCGTGATCGATGTGGATTGCCCGCACCGGCAGATCGCGAAACGGCCGCGAGCCCGTTTGCACCAGCGCGGTCAGCAGACACGCGGAATCCTCCCCGCCGCTCAAGGCGACGACGAAGCCGGCGGCGGCCATCGGCGTATGAGTCTCAAGAACACCGAGCAGAGCCGCCGCCGAAAAACTCATGGGAGCCATTACTGAGCTTGTCCGAAGGGAACGGTGCCGGTATCCAGAACGCGCGTCGCGCTGCTCCTTCAAGCGTCCCGGAACACACCGAAGCCGCGCAGACGTGCCTGCCGCGAATCCAGCAGCGTAGTCACGGGCTGATTACATAGTTCAGCCAAGTGCTTGATCATGCTCTGCTTGAGGGTCTCCGCCATGGCTTGCGGATCGCGATGAGCGCCGCCGTGCGGCTCCTTCAGGACCTCGTCGACGAGACCCAGTTTCTTGAGCCGTTCCGCGGTGCCACCCATGGCATCGGCGGCTATCTCTTTCTTGTCCGTGCTCTTCCATAGGATCGACGCCGCAGCCTCCGCCGAGATCACCCCGTAGATGCTGAACTGCAGCATCACCAGGCGGTCGCACACGCCGATGGCGAGCGCACCCCCGGAGCCGCCCTCGCCGATGATGACGGAGAGCACCGGTGCGGCGAGGTTCGACATCTCGAACAGATTTCTGGCGATCGCCTCGCTCTGACCGCGCTCTTCGGAGCCGATTCCGGGATACGCGCCCGGCGTGTCGATGAGCGTGACCACCGGAATGCGAAAACGCTCCGCCATGCGCATCAACCGCAGCGCCTTGCGGTAGCCCTCGGGCTTGGGCATGCCGTAGTTGCGCCGCACGCGCTCCTTGGTATCGCGGCCCTTCTGCTGGCCGATCAGCATGACCGGCATCCCCTCCAGACGCGCCAGGCCGCCGACGATGGCAAGGTCGTCGCTGTACATGCGGTCTCCATGCAGTTCATGCCAGTCGGTAAAAATCATCGACACATAGTCCAGCGTGTAGGGGCGCTGCGGGTGGCGCGCGAGCTGCGTGATCTGCCACGGCGAGAGATTCGAGAAAATGCTGCTGGTGAGCGCCCGGCTTTTCGACTGCAGGCGTTTGATCTCTTCCGAAATATTGACGCTCGAATCCGTGCCCAGAAACTTCAGCTCTTCGATCTTCGCCTCCAACTCCGCAATGGGCTGTTCAAATTCTAGAAAATTCATTGCCATGAAGAGGTTTCCTCGCCGCGAATATCATTGCGCGGACCATACACCAAATGCCATCCGTCGCGCCCGACCACGGCGGACAATTTGTCGAGCAATTCCCGTGTCGGCCGAATCGACCAAGCATCCCCCAGGTTGAGCCGGCCCGAGAAGTCGGAGCGATTGATCACCACGCTCACGCCGCAGGGGCCTCGGGTGTAGGGTTTCAGCATCTCTTCGAAGCGGTTCATCCCCGAAGGTCCATCGAACGCGGCCGGCCACTTGAGCCACAGGCGGCGCGCAAAGCGCTCGCGGGCGCGATCGATGTCCATCAAAGACTTCGCCTGCACCCGCCATGCCTCGATGAAATCATCGTAGCGCAGCGAGCCGTCGACCACGAGAATTGCGTCCTTGACGATGATGTCGCGGTGCTGCTGGAACGTTTCCTCGAACAGGCTGACTTCGAGGCGCCCGGTTCGATCGTCGAGTATCAAGGTGACGCGATTCGGGCGGCGGCGGATTTCGAGCACGAGACCGGCCACCGTTGCCGGACGGCCCTTCGCGGTGGACCAGGAGCGCTCGACGCCCGGCACAGGCTTGGGAGCTACCGGCTTTGCGCCGCCCACATCGGCGAGCCGCGCCCCGACGAGAAACTTCAGGTCGGGCTCGTAGGGCGTGATGGGGTGTCCGGTGAGGAAGAGACCGAGAGTTTCGCGCTCGCCGGCGAGGCGCTGCGCGTCGGGCCATTCTTCGATGCGGGTGTCCTCGGCGGCGTTCAAGCCGAACAGATCCACCTGGCCCACGCTCATCGCGCGCGAATTCTGTTCACCGAGATGCACGGCCCGATCCAGCTGTGCGGTGAGCGAAGCGCGATTCGCACCGATACGATCCAGGCTGCCGGAACGAATCAAGGCTTCGAACACTCGCCGGTTCACGCGCTGCAGGTCGACGCGGCGGCAGAGGTCCGGGAGATTTCGGTAAAGACCGTTGGCCGTGCGCTCCTCGATGATGGCCTCGACCGCCGAAGCCCCGACCCCCTTGATTGCGCCCATGCCGTAGCGGATGCTCTTCGGACCCGAGACCTTGAATGCATACACCGATTCATTGACGTCCGGGGGTTCGACGATGAGGTTCATGCCGGCGCACTCGTCGATGAGCGTGACCACCTTGTCGGTCTTGTCCATGTCGGACGAGAGCACCGCCGCCATGAACGCTGCCGGATAATGCGCCTTCAGCCACGCGGTCTGGTAGGAAAGCAGGGCATATGCCGCCGAGTGCGACTTGTTGAAGCCATAGCCCGCGAATTTCTCCATCAAATCGAAAATCATCGTGGCCTGCGCCTCGCGCACGCCCCGCGCCACGGCGCCGTCCACGAAGACCGACCGCTGCTTGGCCATCTCCTCCGGCTTTTTTTTGCCCATGGCACGGCGCAGAAGATCCGCTCCTCCCAGGGTGTAGCCGGCGAGGATCTGCGCGATCTGCATGACCTGTTCCTGGTAGAGGATCACCCCGTAAGTGGCCTCCAGCACCGGCTTCAAGTCGGGATGCAGGTAATCGATGGTGGCGCCGCTGGTATCGTGCTTGCGCGCGATGAAGTCGTCCACCATCCCGGACTGCAGGGGTCCGGGCCTGAACAGCGCCACCAAGGCAACGATGTCGCCGAAACGGTCGGGTTGAAGCCTGCGAATGAGATCCTTCATGCCGCGCGATTCGAGCTGGAAAACCGCGGTGGTTTTGCAGCTCTTGAGCAGCTGGTAGGTCGCGGCGTCATCCATCGGCAGCGAACTCATGACGAGTTCGGACTGCCCCTCCCGCGCGCGCTGTGCATTGATATCGCGCACCGCCCAATCGATGATGGTGAGGGTCCGCAATCCCAGAAAGTCGAACTTGACCAGGCCGGCCGCCTCGACGTCGTCCTTGTCGAACTGGGTGACGGGCGTCGTGCTTCCCTCTTCGCAGTAGAGCGGCGTGAAATCCGTGAGTACGGACGGGGCGATCACGACGCCGCCGGCATGCGTACCGGCGTTCCGGGCAAGCCCTTCCAGCGTGCGAGCGAGGTCGATCAGCTCGCGAACATCTTCGTCGCCGTCGTACAAGCGGCGCAGTTCGTCCTCTTGCGCCAACGCCTTGTCGAGCGTGATGCCGATTTCGAAGGGAATGAGCTTCGCAATCTTGTCCACGTATCCATAATTGTGTCCGAGCACCCGGCCGACATCGCGCACCACGGCCTTCGCCGCCAGCGTGCCGTATGTGATGATCTGCGACACCCGCTCGCGCCCGTATTTCTTGGCCACGTACTCGATTACCCGGTCGCGGCCTTCCATGCAGAAATCCACGTCGAAGTCCGGCATGGACACGCGCTCGGGGTTCAGGAAGCGCTCGAACAGCAAATCATGCTCGATCGGGTCCAGATCCGTGATGCCCAGCGCGAACGCCACCAGTGAACCCGCGCCTGAACCGCGTCCCGGGCCCACCGGGACGCCATTCTCCCGGGCCCAGCGGATGAAGTCGGCCACGATCAAGAAATACCCGGCAAAACCCATGCTGCAGATGACGCCGAGCTCGAGCGCCAACCGCCCGCCGTAGGTGACCGCGTCCGGCGCGACTCCGTGCAGAGCGCGGGCCTGGTTCAGCCGCTCGGCGAGGCCGCGCTGCGATTCGTCGCGCAAAAATTGCTCCGTGGTGCTCCCGGCAGGCACCGGGTACGCGGGCAGCATGGAGGCACCCAGCTTGATCTCGAGCGAACAGCGCTTCGCCACCTCCACCGTGTTGACGAGGAGTTCCGGCACATCGGCAAACAGTTCCGCCATCTCATCCGGAGTCTTGAGATACTGCTCCTCCGAGTAGCGGCGCGCACGGCTGGAATCCGCCAGCAGGGCGCCATCATGGATGCACACGCGGGCTTCATGCGCCTCGAACTCGGACCGCGTCAAGAAGCGGACGTCGTTGGTCGCCACGGCGGCAACGCCCCGCTCCTGCGCCAGATCAAGCACGGCCTCCGAGTACGCCGGCTCGCCGGCGCGCCCGGTACGCTGCACTTCGAGATAGAAGCGATCGCCGCAGAGCGCCTGCCAGCGTGCGAGGCAGCGTGCCGCCTCATCCTCCTTGCCGCGCGCCAGAGCCTGCCCGACATCTCCCTCCGCGCCGCCCGAGAGCACGATCAGCCCCTCGAGCGTATCCCGTTCAAGCCAGGCGCGCTCCAGCATGGGAGCGCCGCGCTGCTGACCTTCGAGGAAGGAACGCGTCACCAGTTGGGTCAGATGCCGGTAGCCGATCAGGTTTTGGCACAGAAACACGATCCGCGAGGACGAACGCTCCCCGTCGCGAATCCACGCATCCACGCCGATCAAGGGCTTGACGCCGGCGCCTTGGGCCTCTTTGTAGAACTTCACCATCGCGAACAAGTTGCTCTGATCGGTGAGCGCCACCGCCGGCATTGCCGCCGCCGCCACCGCGGCCATCAATTCCGGCACGCGCACGATACCGTCGAGCAACGAGTACTCGGTGTGCAGTCGCAGATGCACGAATTGACTCACCTGGGAGCCTCCTTGAACTCCGGCACCAACTCGGCGCGGGCGGAGGATTCTAGCCCCACCGCCGACTCGAATTTCGGGTCGAGCTCCAATTCGTCCACCAGCTCCTCGTTCCAATCCAGACCGCTGTCGAAAAACGCGCCCACCGGGGCAAAGGAGCGCCGGTGCAATGGGCAGGGACCATGCTTGGCGAGCATGTGGCGATGCAACGGCGTGGCATAGCCCTTGTGACTTGCGAAAGCATATTCAGGATAGAGCGCATGCATCTGATTCATGTAATGATCTCTGGCGGTCTTTGCCAGGATGGATGCGGCGGAGATGGCGGTCTCGGTGGCGTCCCCGCCGATGATGGCGCGCGCCTCGATCTGGCCGCCCAGCCCGTTCAAGCGAGGCAGGCGATTGCCATCCACCAGCAGCAGGTCGGGACGGCATGCCATCGACAACACGGCGCGCCGCATGGCGAGAAAGGTCGCGTGCAGGATGTTGAGCGAATCGATCTCTGCCGGATCGGCCCAACCGATGCCGAAACACAGGGCACGCCGACGAATGGCGAGACTCAAGGCGGCGCGGGTCTCCGCGGTCAGCACTTTCGAATCCGCGACGCCCGAAATCCGTCGCCCGGGCCGTAATATCACCGCAGCCGCCACCACGGGCCCGGCGAGCGGCCCGCGGCCGGCTTCGTCGACCCCGGCGATCCGGCGCAGCGTCAAGCCGGCCCCCGCGCAGGCGGCAGATCCCGCCGGTCACCCGGCCCACGGTTTGCCATCCGCCTGCTCGCCAGGGCAAATACCGCTTGGGCGGCCCGCGCGCTCGCGTCGCGCTTGAGGCCGACATGAACGCGCAGGAACTCTTGCTCCAATGCCTCGCGCCGCGGCGCTTCGTCAAGCCACATCAAGAGCTCCGCTCCGATCGACTCCGGGACTATCTCGGCCTGAAAATACTCGCCGACGACGCGGCGATCTGCAAGCAGATTCGGCTGTGCAAAAAACTTCGATTTCACCAGATTCAAATGCTTCAGCACCCAGACCGTCATGGCACCCAATCGATAGACCACCACCATTGGACGCTTGCACAGTGCCGCTTCCAGGCTGGCGGTGCCCGAAGCCACCAGCACCACGTCCGCGGCAATGAGAACGGCCTGCGCATGCCCGTCGAACAGCCGCACTTGGACCCGCGGGGCGATACGCTCGAGCGCCGCGGCAAAAACCTTCGCGACCAGGGCGTTCGCCATGGGTGCGACAAACTCGAGGTCCGGCCGCTCTGTCGCCAGCCACTGCGCAATCTTCGCAAAATCATCGGCAAGACGCGTCACCTCGCCGCGCCGGCTGCCCGGCAACAGCGCCACGATCTGCGCGGCGGCCGGAAGGTCCAATTCCGCCCGTGCCCGGCCTCGGTCCACCTCGAGCGGAATGGCATCCGCGAGCGGGTGCCCGACGAACTCCGCAGCCACCCCCTGTTCATCGTAAAAGCGCTTCTCGAACGGCAACAGGCACAGGACCAGATCAACCGATGCGCGAATCCCGTGTACGCGGCTCTGCCGCCATGCCCACACCTGCGGGCTGACGTATTGCACGGTGGGAATGCCGGCGGCGTGCAGATGCCGCGCCAATCGCAGGTTGGTGTCGGGCGCATCGATGCCGACGAAGACATCCGGCCGGGCATCGATGAAGGATCGGCGCAACCGGCCGAGCAGGCGCCACAAGCGCGGCAAATCGCGCAGAATCTCGAACAGGCCCATCACCGCCAACGATTCGGACGGCTCCCATGCCACGCACCCGGCCGCACGCATCTTGGGCCCCGCCACGCCGAAGAATTCCGCGTCCGGCACCAGCCGGCGCAGCGCGGTGATCAAGCCGGCGCCGAGCGTGTCGCCCGACGCTTCCCCCGCCACCAGACCCACCCGCAGCGGCATCGCAAGGCCCCTATCGAACGATGCTGCGGGAGCTGCGTCTGATGAAATCAACGAAAGGCCGGATTTCGGCCTGGGTGGCCGCGGCTTCGTCGAGTCGCTCGAGAGCCGCCTTCAATTTGAGGCCCGAGCGGTACAGCACGCGGTAGGCACGGCGCACGTTGAGAATCTGCTCATCGGTAAATCCGCGCCGCTTCAGACCCACCGCATTGACGCTGTGAGGCTCCGCGGGCTGCCCGACGGCCATCACATACGGCGGCACATCCCGGGTGACCGCGGCGTTGTTGGCAATGAAGCAATAGGCCCCCACCTTGGTGAACTGATGCACGGCGGACAATCCGCCCATGATCGCGAAATCGCCGATCTCGACATGCCCTCCCAGGGTGGCCACGTTCGACAAGACGGTTTCATTGCCGATCCGGCAGTCGTGCGCCACGTGAGAATAGGCCATCAACAGATTGTCATCGCCGATGCGCGTCACGCCGTCGCCGTGCATGGTGCCCCGGTTCACCGTGACGCACTCGCGGATGACATTGCGGTCGCCGATCTCGAGCCGGGTCGGCTCCCCCTTGTACTTCTTGTCCTGGGGCGCATCGCCCAGCGAGGCGAACTGGAAAATCTTGTTGCCCGCACCGATTCGAGTGGGCCCGTTGATGACTACGTGCGGTCCGACCCAGGTGCCCGGTCCGATGCTGACATCCGGCCCGATGATGGTGAACGGCCCGATCTCCACGCCTGCGGCAATTTCCGCTTGCGGCGATATCACCGCCCGCGCGTCGATCATCCCGCATCTCCCGGGGCCGGCGCCGGCACAGACTTCGGCCCCTTGGTTTCCGGTGCGACCATGATGTCCGCCGAGGCAACTTCCTGATTGTCGACTTCCGCGATGCACGCGAACTTCCAGATTCCCTTGAAGGCGCGCTTGAGCACAACTTTGAGGATGAGTTGATCGCCGGGTTCGACCGGTTTACGGAATCGCGCATTGTCGATCGCGACGAAATAGAATCTGGTGTCGTTGTCCGGGACCACGTCGACGGTCTTGAACGCCAGAATGCCGGCCGCCTGGGCCAGCGCCTCGATGATGATGACGCCGGGCATGACGGGGCGGTGCGGGAAGTGTCCCGGGAAGAACGGCTCGTTGAAAGTCACGTTCTTCAATGCATGCACGTACTTGCCGGGCTCGCAGGCAAGGACGCGATCCACCAACAAGAAGGGATACCGGTGCGGGAGCTGCCGCATGATCGCTTCGATATCCATCTTCAGTGGTTCAGACATCATCGCTCCTTTTCGTCGATCGTCTCAAATTGGCCACCATCCGCCGCCACAGCCTCGTCTCGACCGTGGGCATGCCGCTCGAGTAGCTGCCCGCCTCCCGGATGGAGGCGCTCACGAGGCTGCAGCCCGTGATGGTCACATCGTCCGCAATCGTCAAATGCCCCGCAAATCCCACCATGCCGCCGATCATGCAGCGTTGACCGATCGTGGTGCTTCCTGAAATACCGGTACAGGCCGCAATGGCGGTGTGCGCTCCGATGATCACGTTGTGTCCAACTTGGATCTGATTATCCAGCTTTACCCCATCCTCGACGATGGTATCGTCGATGGCCCCGCGATCGATGGTCGTGTTGGCCCCGATTTCCACATCATCGCCGATTCGAACGCTGCCGGCCTGCGGCACCTTGACCCAGGTCCCCGAGTCCGCCGCGAAGCCGAAACCATCCGCACCGATGACCACCCCCGAATGCAGCAGGCAGCGCTTCCCGATGCTGACGTCGGGATACACGGTGACCCGCGGCATCAATTGCGTATCGTCGCCGATGCGCGCCCCGGCGAGGATGGTACACCCGGCGCCGATCCGGGCGCGCTCGCCCACCACGGAGCGGGCCTCGATCACGCACATCGGCCCCACCGCGGCGGAGGGCGCAACGGCCGCCTCCGGGGCCACCGTCGCGCTTGGGTGAATTCCCGGCGCCACCGAGGGCGCCGGATACATCAACGTCGCGATGTGTGCGTAGGCCAGGTACGGGTTGGTATCGACGAAGGCGGCGACGGGACACGCGTCCGCGTCGCTGGGGGCGACCACCACGCAGGTCGCATGCGTCCCGGCCAGGTGTTTGCGGTAGCGCGAATTAGCCAGAAAGCTGAGCGAGCCCTCCACAGCCCTCGTCAATGTTGCGACGTGCGAGACCCGAAGAGTGGGGTCGCCGCGCAACTCCAGTCCCACTCGCACAGCAAGCTCGCCTAACCTGTAGACCCCATCCCCTTGCACGTGCGCACAACCTTCGAGAGTGCGGTGAGCTGCCCCCGGGTGTAATTATTTGGGCTGCGCTGGCTTCGGCATCGGGCCGGCGGGCGCGGGCTTCTGTGCCGCTCCGGCAGGCGCGGCTGGCGCAGGCGGTGCGGCGGGCAGGCTTGCAGGCTTGGTGACCAAAACGGCCAATATGTTGGCGGTGATGTCGAGCGGCCCCTTGGCGAAGAACACGCCGTCTCCGAGAACCAGGTCGAACCCCTGCGCGTTCGCATAGGCTTGGATCTCCGTGACCAAGTAGCGCTGCACCTTGCCGATTTCCTCGTTGCGCCGGGTCGATGCGTCGTCCTGGAACTCTCCGGCCTTGCGGGAAAACTCGCGCTGCTGGTCGCGCAGAGTCTTCTCCGCCTTGGCGCGATCGGCCTCGGCCATGACCGCGCCCTCCTTCTGCAGCTTCTCGTCCTTCGCCTTGAGGTCGTTCTGCAAGGTCAGCAATTCGCGGCGCCGCGGCGCAAACTCGTTCTCGAGCGCCTGCATCGCTGTCTTGGTCTGCGGTGCATCCTCCAGCAGCTTCTGAAAGTTGACGACGCCCATTTTGACTTCCGCACCGGCCGGGTGCGCGGCGAGAAGGCCGCACAGGCATAGGGCCAGGAACGAAATGCTGCGATTGAAAGTCGACATGTTGATGTTTAGGACCTCGAGTAATGGTGGGTCAAAAGGCTTGACCGATAGAAAACTGAAAACGCTCTGTCTCGTCGTTGAATCTGCTTGGGCTGCCGGGATACGGATTTAACGGAATCCCGTACGAAAAACGGAACAGGCCCAGCGGTGCCAGCCATTGCACCGCGATGCCCGTCGATCTCTTCAGATTAGCATAATCGAAATGGTAAGTGACCGGGGTAATGTCGTCCGGCCCCAGGAACTTGACCTTGTTCCCCGTTTGGAACACGTTGCCGATGTCGTAGAACCAACTGACCCTGGCGGCGCTGCGCCATTTGTCGGGTACCGGGAAAATCAACTCGGCGCGATTGACCACGCGAAGATTTCCGCCGAAGGGGTTCCCGTAGCCGACGTTGTCCCGCGGACCCAAGCGGCTTTCGCGGTAGCCGCGCACGCTGTCCGGGCCGCCGGCGTAATAATTCAAATAGGGGGGCAACGACGTCGTGCTGCCCAGCGGCGCCGCGTAGTCCACCGTCGCGTTGAAGGCCAGCAGCCACTTGCGCCACACGGGCACGTACTGCAGGTACTGAAAGTTCGACGTGTAGTAGCGGATGGAGCTGACCGGCAACGTGATCCGCCCCGACACCGCCACGTGCATGCCCCGGTCGGCGAACAGCGCGCGGTTGCGCGAGTCGAAGTTCCAACCGGCCGTCATTTCAAACGTGTAGAAATCGGTGCCGTACACGGTGTACGGATTGTCCAGGGAATTGATGACACCGTCGCCGTTGGTGTCCGCCAGCACACGCTGGAAAGTGGATCCGTTCGATTTCACCCAGTCCACCGCCTGCTGAGCGCTGTAGTTTTGAGACACCACCAAGGTATTCTTGTTGGCGGAAACGCCGGCCTGCAGGTACTGGTATTCGGTGATCGGATAGGACCACTGCACCGCGCCTGTGATCTGCTTGGTCGAGAATTGGGACGATGCGGAAACGAACTGGGTGATGTCGCGGAACGATATGGAGCTGGTGCGCGCCACGCCGTCGATGGTCGTATACGGATCCGTATGCGAGAACACATAGCTCTTGCTGTACTTGCCCGCGTTGATCTCGAGCGCGATGCGATCGCCCGTTCCCATGAAGTTGCTGTGAACGAAATTGCCGTTCAAGCTGAACTTCTGGGATTCGGAGTAGCCGATGCCGCCGCCGAACTGTCCCGGCAACCCTTCCTTGATGTTGTAGTCGACGTCCACCAGATCCGCACTGCCGGCGACCGGTTTGTTCTCGAATTCGACCTTCTCGACATAAGGCAGACGCTGCAGACGTTCCTTCGAGCGCTCGATCGCGGAGTTCGACAGCCACCCGCCCTCGAGCTGCCGCATTTCGCGGCGCAGCGTCTCGTCGTTGATGGCGGTGATGTTGTTGAAATTGATGTGCCGCACGTAGACGCGGTTGCCCGGTTCGATGAAGAACGTGAGGGAGACGGTCTTCTTGTCGTTGTCGGGCGTAGGCACCGGATCTATCTTGGCAAACGCGTAGCCGTCGGCTCCGAGGCGGTAGCTCATCAGTTCCTGCGAGCCGGTCACGGCCTTGCGCGAAAAGATGTCCCCGGGCTTGATGAGCAACAGCGCTCGCAGCTGCGATTCCGGAACCACCATCGTGCCGGCGAGCTTGATCTCGGACACCTTGAAGACGTCGCCCTCGGTGACGTTCACCGTGATGTACATGTCGTCTTTTTCAGGCGCTATGGCCACCTGCGTCGACTCGATCTGAAAGTTCGCGTAACCACGATCCATGTAATAGGAACGGAGCTTCTCCAAGTCCCCGGTCAGGGACTCGCGGGAATATCTGTCGTCCTGCTTGTACCAGGACAGCCAGTTCGGCGTCTTCAATTCGAAGCTTTCGAGGACGTCCTTTTCCTTGAACTTGGTGTTGCCGACCAGGTTGATCTGTTCGATCTTGGCGCGCTTGCCTTCCTTGATGTCGACGATCACATCGACCTTGTTGCCCGGCAGATCCGTGATCTTGGTGTCGACGCGCACCGCATACTTGCCGCGGCTGAAATATTGATCGGTGAGGTACTGCTTCACCTCGTCGAGCACCGACCGGTCGAAGGTCTTTCCGGTTGCCAGGCCGACGTTTCGCAGACTCTTCTGCAGATCCTCGGTCTTGATGTCCTTGTTGCCCTTGAGCTCGAACTTGGCGATCGAGGGACGCTCGATCACGACGACCAGCAGCGTGTTGCCGTCGCGGCGCAATTCCACGTCGCGGAAGAAACCCGTGGCGTAGAGCGCACGCATGGCCTCGCCGATCCGTTGGCCGTCCAGGTGATCGCCGATGTTCACCGGCAGGTAATTGAAGACCGTGCCTTCCGAGATTCGCTGCAGTCCCTCCACACGAATGTCGCCGACGGTGAAGGATTCCTGCGAAGCCTGCGCTTGCGCCTGGACGGAACTCCCCAGCGGCTGGATGGCGAGCGCCACCAGGCCGAACAACCTTAATTCAAGCCGCACGCGACAACGACCGACTGCAATCTCGATAAGTCATGATTTTCCGTTAATTTAGATGTCTAGAAATATCGTTATAGAACGCGAGGCTCATCAACACGACCAGCAGGGCGATCCCGACCTGCTGACCGAAATTCTGCGCACGCTCGGACAGCGGGCTGCCCTTCACGGCTTCCACCAGCTGATAGACGATCTGTCCGCCGTCGAGCAGCGGCACCGGCATCAGGTTGAGCACCCCCAGGCTCACGCTGATGATGGCGAGGAATGAGATGAAAGCCGTCAGGCCCAGATAAGCACTAATGCCGGCGAACTCTGCGATGCTGATCGGCCCGCTGATGTTCTTCGCCGAGACTTGTCCGGTGACGATCCGCCAGAGCATCTGCACCGTCAGCGAGGACATGTCCCAGGTCTTCACGACGCCCAGAACCACCGCATCGACGGGTCCGGAGCGGCGCGTCGCGAGCAGACCCGGCGGCCACACCCGGGTGCCCTCGGCGAGCATGACGCCCAGGCGCCCGATGGCCCGCCCCTGCTCCATGACCCGCGCCACGGCCGCCACGATACGCAACCGCGCCTCGCCGCGCTCCACTTCGATCGAAATATCGCGGCCCGGAGCGCTCGACACCATGGATTGGAAGTCCATCATGTTGACCACCGGCTGTCCGTCCACCGACAGGATCCGGTCGCCCGGGCGCAGCCCGGCCCGGCCGCCGGCGCTGTCCGGCGGGGCGTCCTGAATCACCGTCTTGGCGCTCCACGTCGCCAGTTCGAAGCCGAGACCCGGCATCAGCCGGCCGGGCTCGGTCAATGCAACCCGGTCTTCGGTCACGCGCAGGACGACGGTTTTCTCGGTGCCGGCGCGCTTCACCGTGAGCGGCACCAGTCCGTCGCCGGAAAAGCGGCGGATCAGCGCAATCTGCAGATCCTCGACGTCGTTGACCTCGCGATCGCCCACCCGCACGACCTCGTCGCCGCGCTGCAATCCCGCCACGGCGGCGGGGCTGTCGAGCCGCACTTGTCCGACCACCGGCTTGACCACCTGCGACCCGACCATGGCCAATACGGCGTACAGCACGGACGCGAAAATCAAATTCATCGCCGGGCCCGCGAGCAGCACGGCAATGCGATGCCAGACGGGTCTGCGGGTGAACGAGCGATGCAGCTCCTCGGGAGCGACATCCCCCTCGCGCTCATCGAGCAGCTTCACGTAGCCGCCCAGGGGAATCGCCGCCACGCAATACTCGGTGCGGTCGGCGTCCCGTCCGACCCGCATCAGCAGCGGCTTGCCGAACCCGATGCTGAAACGCAACACCTTGAATCCGAGTCTCTTCGCGACCCAATAGTGGCCGAATTCGTGGACCGCGACCAATATCCCGATGGCCACCAGAAAGGCGGCAGTGAAAATTATATATTTCATGCGAAGGCTCCAGCGCTAGGCTCAATCAACGCAACCGCCAGGCGTCGCGCGGCGGCATCGGCGGCGAACACGTCCTCCAGAGCCTTGACGGAGGACGAACCGAGACGCTGCAACACCTTGTCAATGACCGTCGCAATGCCGGTAAAGTTCAAGCGCCGGTCAAGAAACGCCTGCACGGCGACCTCGTTGGCGGCATTGAGCACCGCCGGCGCGGTGCCCCCGGCGCGCGCGGCCGCTCTCGCTATGTCAAGGCTGGGGAAGCGCACATGATCGGGCGGTTCGAAGTCGAGCCGTCCCACGATGGTCATGTCGAGCGATTGTACACCGGAAACAACACGCTCCGGCCACGCCAATGCCTGGGCGATCGGCGTGCGCATGTCCGGTGCCCCGAGCTGCGCCAACAGCGAGCCGTCGGCGTATTCGACCAGCGAGTGCACCAGACTTTGAGGATGCACGACCACCGAGACCTGCGTCTCGGGGAGACCGAACAACAGCGTCGCCTCGATGACTTCGAGCCCCTTGTTCATGAGGGTCGCCGAGTCGACGGATATCTTGCGGCCCATCTTCCACTTGGGGTGATTGCATGCTTCGTCGGGGGTCACGTGCGGCAGCAGCGTCAGATCCGTGACGCGAAACGGCCCGCCCGAAGCGGTCAGGATCACACGGGTCACGCCGCGGGCCTCATCCCCCGGCAGGTAGCCTGCCGGCATGCACTGAAATATCGCGTTGTGCTCGCTGTCGATGGGAATGATTTCGGTGCCGGCGCGGTGCACCTCATCCATCAGCAACTGGCCCGCCATCACCAGGGCTTCCTTGTTGGCGAGCAGCACCCGCTTGGCGGCGCGCACCGCGGCAAGCGTCGGCAGCAGTCCCGCGGCACCGACGATCGCAGCCATGACCACCTGCACGTTGTCCCCGGTCACGGCGGCGCTGAGCGCTTCGACGCCGGATTCGACCCGAGTCCTCGATCCGGAACGCGCGAGTGCCGCCCGCGCCTCGCGGGCGGCCTCCGGATCGACGAGTACGACCACATCGGGCTCGAAGCGCAGCGCCTGTTCCACCACCGTCTGCCAGCTGCGGAACGCCCCCAGCATCGCCACACGAAAGCGGTCCGGGTGCAGGCCGATGACGGCAAGCGTGCTGCGACCGATGCTGCCGGTGGAACCCAGAATCGCGATGCCGCGGATCGTGCTCATTCGATCACCCCGGAGCCGAACAGGCCCAATGCGTACAGCGGCGCGGCGGCGGTGACGCTGTCGATCCGATCGAGCAGCCCACCATGACCCGGCAACAGGTTGCCGCTGTCCTTCAATCCCGCGCCTCGCTTGAACATGCTTTCAGTGAGATCCCCGATGACGGAGAAGATTCCAACGGCGCAGCCGAATGCCACCCCGACGGCCACAGGCAGTCCGAAATGCAGGCACCCGATGAGAGCGACCAGCGCCACGGCGGCGAATCCGCCGACGGCGCCCTCCCAGCTCTTGCCCGGGCTCACGCGCGGCGCCAATTTATGCCGCCCCAAGCTGCGCCCGGCAAAATACGCGCCGATATCGGCCGCGAACACCAGGAGCAGCATCCACAGCACCATCTCGGGACCGCGCGCGAAGCCGCGCACCGCGACCAGCACCCGGGCCAGAGCTATGAACGCGGGCACCAATACCGGTACGCCGCACAATAGAGCCAGCGCCGGCCGATGCAGTTCCGGGGCGATGCACAGCCACAACAGGGCGATAAGCCACCACACGCAAGCCGCCTTCAGCAGAATCAGCAGGTGCGGGGGATCGGCGCTCCAAGCCCACGCGGCCGCCAACAGGGCCGCCATGGCTGCGGTGTACGCGATTCTCGACGCAAGGGCGCGCAACGCGCCGAAGCCCGTCCATTCCCAGGCGGCCATGGTGAAAATCACGGCAAAAACCAGCACGGTCCACGACGTGGGCAGCGCGAACAGGCTGAAGAACAGTGCCGCCCCGAGAGCCGACGCGGTCAGGACGCGAATCCTAAGCATCGGCTTCGGCGGCGAGTTGCGCGGACGTCTTGCCGAAGCGCCGCTCGCGCTGCGCAAAGAACTTGAACGCCGCGTCAAGGTGCGCCGCCGTGAACTCCGGCCACAGCACGTCGCAGAAATAGAGTTCCGTGTACGCGAGATTCCACAACATGAAATTGCTGATGCGCTGTTCGCCGCCCGTTCGGACCAAGAGGTCGGGATCGGGAATTCCTGCACACGCAAGCCGGGCCGCAACTTGCGATTCGTCGATCTCGGAGGCGGGCAGCACGCCCGCGGCCACGTCGGCGGCAAGCGAACGGCATGCCTCGGTCAGATCCCAGCGTCCTCCGTAGGCCAGCGCCACGATCAACACCAGACCGCTATTGGCCGCCGTCAGCGCCTCGGCATCGACCATGCGCTGCGCCAGAGCGGTGCCCAATAGTTTCCGATCCCCCATGAAACGCAGCCGCACGCCGTTGCGGTGCAGGTCGGCGACCTCGCGCTCCAGCGCGTCCAAAAAAAGATTCATGAGCATTCCGACCTCATCGGGAGGTCTGCGCCAGTTCTCGCTGCTGAAGGCAAAAAGCGTCAAATACCCGACATTGCGGCGCGCGCACTCCTCGACGATCTTGCGCACCACCTTGACGCTGGCACGGTGCCCGGCCGGGCGCGGCAGACCGCGCAGACGCGCCCATCGGCCGTTGCCGTCCATGATGATGGCGACATGCTGCGGCGATTCGGGCCTGGTGTTCACGGGGAATGCGGGTCCTGCATGTAGGAATACCAGACAGGCTCCTTAGACCTGCATCAATTCCTTTTCCTTGTCCGCCATCGCCTGATCGATCTCCGCCACGTGCTTGTCGGTCAGCTTCTGAATGTCGTCCTGCGCGCGGCGGTCGTCATCCTGTGCGATGAGCTTCTCCTTGAGCATCTCCTTCAAGTCGTTCATCACTTCGCGGCGCACGTTGCGCACCGAGACTCGCGCCGCCTCGGCTTCCGAGCGCACGACCTTGGTGATGTCGCGCCGCCGCTCCTCGGTGAGCGCCGGCATGGAGATGCGAATCAAGGTCCCGGCGGTATTCGGAGTCAGACCCAGATCGGACTTGTAAATCGCCTTCTCGATGATCGGGACCATGGCCTTCTCCCAGGGTGTGACCGTGAGCGTCCGGGCATCTTCGGTCGCCACGTTGGCCACCTGGTTCAGGGGCATCTCAGAGCCGTAGTAGTCGACCTTGATGTGCTCGATCAGGCTGGTATGCGCCCGGCCCGTGCGCAGCTTCTTCAGCTGGTCCCTGAACGTGGACACGCACTTCGCCATGCGCAGCGCGGCGTCTTTCTTCAATTCGTCTAGCATGGTCCCTCCCCCTTATCAATTGGAAAAACTGGCCTGCGGCCGTTTTTCGGACATCAGCTCCGTTACCGCCGGCAAAAGGCGCGACTTTTGCCGGCTGGGCCGTGCCATGTTAATGCTCCGCAAGCCCGGAAGTCTCTTAAGGCCCGGCGGAGACGACGGTGCCGACGTCCTCGCCCTGAACGATTCGCATGAGGTCGCCGGCATTGAACAGGTTGAATACCTGCAGCGGCAAGTTATTTTCCCGACACATGACGATGGCCGTGGCGTCCATCACGTTGAGGCGGTCATTCAGCACCTTGTCGAAGGTGAGGTGCGTGTAGCGCTTCGCCTCGGGATTGAGATTCGGATCGGAATCGTAGATTCCGTTGACCTTCGTGGCTTTCAGGAGTATCTCGGCATTGATCTCGATGGCGCGCAAGCTGGCCGCGGTATCGGTGGTGAAGAAGGGATTGCCGGTGCCGGCGCCGAAGATGACGACGCGCCCCTTCTCGAGATGGCGCACTGCCCGGCGCCGGATGTAGTCCTCGCATACCTCGTTGATCCGCAGCGCCGACATGACCCTCGCATAGATGCCTTGAGCCTCGAGCGCGTCCTGCATCGCCAGGGCGTTGATGACCGTGGCCAGCATTCCCATGTGATCCGCGGTGACCCGATCCATTCCGGCACGCGCCAGGCCCGCGCCGCGAAAAATGTTGCCGCCCCCCAGCACCACGGCCACTTGCACGCCCATCTGGGTCAGGTCGCGAATTTCGCCCGCGATGCGCTTCAGAATCTTCGGATCGATGCCGTAGTCCTCGCCCCCCAGCAGCGCCTCTCCGGACAATTTGACCAGAATTCTGCGGTAGCGTGCCGGGGCGTTGGCAGAAGCGTTAGGTGTGGTCATGGTCCCGTACCCTACTATAAAAGACCCCGCATGCGCGGGGTCCCTAAGTCATTTTAATGGGTGTTGTAATCGAGTCTCAATGCTTCTTGGGGCCGCCGTCGTCCGGACCCTTGTCCTTGTCCTGGGCTTTGACCTGATCCATCACGTCCTTCACGAAATCATCCTTTTTCTTTTCGATGCCCGCACCCACTTCATAGCGGACGAAACGCACAATTTTCGCGCCGGCCTTCTTCACCAACTTCTCGACCGTGGTATCGGGATCCTTCGCGAACGGTTGGCCCATCAGCGTGATCTCGGCCAAATACTTGCGCAAACGGCCCTCGACCATCTTGGCGATGATATCGGGGGGCTTCTTCTCGCCCTTGGTCTGATCGGTCAGGATCTCACGCTCTTTGTCCAGCACCGCCGGAGGTACCTCGCCCGCATCGATATAGGCGGGGTTCGCCGCGACGACGTGCATGGCCAGATCGCGCGCCAAGACCTCGTCCCCGCCCTCCAGGGCGACCAGGCTGCCGATGCGGCTGCCGTGAATGTAGGTTCCGAGGGCCCCGGGAGCGCTGACTTTGACGAATCGGCGCACCGATATGTTCTCGCCGATCTTGGCGATCAGCGCCCGGCGCTGGAGCTCGAAACTGCCGGCGGCATTCGACGACTCCAGCAACGCCTCGAGAGTGCTCGCAGAGCCTGCCAAGGCCGCCTTCGCAAGCTCCTGCGCGAATGCCTGGAACTCGGCGCTGCGGGCCACGAAATCGGTTTCACAATTGACTTCCACGAGTGCTGCGCTGTGACCGCTGCGCTCGGCCGCCACCGTGCCTTCGGCCGCGATCCGCGCCGCCTTCTTGTCGGCCTTGGCGAGCCCGGTTTTGCGCATGAGTTCGGCGGCGGCGTCCAGGTCGCCCTTGGTCTCGACCAGGGCCTTCTTGCATTCCATCATGCCGGCGCCGGTTCGCTCGCGAAGTTGTTTTACTGAATCTGCGGTAATGTTCATGGTGTTCAACACTGCCGTTGGCGGCAGACGTCCTCACGTTCCTACAAGTTAAAGGGCATTCGGCCGGCGGGATTGACCCGCACGCGCCGAATGCCCATCTACAGTCGCGAAGCGCCGACCGGCATCAACCGCGCCTCGGCGCTCCCGTGCTGCGGCCCACCGGTCGCCGTCGCGGCGCGCTGGCCGGCCGGGTCTCCGCCGGAGCGGCATCGGCGACGTCGACATCGTCGATCTCCACGTCCTCCGCGGCAACGGTCGCGGCGGCAACGCCCGGGATCACGGTGACGGGTACCTTGCGGCGCGGCGGCGGCTTGCGGCCGCCACGAGCGGAAGGGGCCTGCGGCGGACGGCGTCCGCTTCCGGCGCTGCGCTTCTTCGGGTTACCCTCCTCGTCGAGCTCCACGAACTCGTCCTCTCCCACCGGAACTTCGGGCAGCGAGGCCTTCCCTTCCAGCACGGAGTCGGCGACGCCGCCGGCATACAGCAAAATGGCGCGCATGGCGTCGTCGTTGCCGGGAATCACGTAATCGATGCCGTCCGGCGAGCAATTGGTATCGACTACGGCGACCACCGGGATGCTCAGTTTCTGCGCCTCGTGGATCGCGATCTCCTCGTGACCCACATCGATGACGAACAACGCATCGGGCAGCGCCGTCATGTCCCGAATGCCGCCCAGGCTGCGCAGCAATTTGTCCATCTCACGGCGCAGCATCTGCGCCTCTTTCTTGCCGCGGCGCTCGAGCGATCCGTTCTGCGCCATCTCGTCCAATTCGTTCAGCCGCTTGATGGACTGGCGAATGGTCTTGAAATTCGTGAGCATGCCGCCCAGCCAGCGCTGGTTCACATAGGGCATGTTGCAGCGCGCGGCCTCTTTTTGGACGGCATCGCGGGCCGACCGCTTGGTGCCCACGAACAATATCTTGCCGCCTTCCGCGGCGACGCCCTTGATGAAGGCCGACGCCTGTGCGTACAGAGGCTGGGTCTTCTCGAGGTTGATGATATGGATCTTGTTTCGTTCGCCGAAAATGAACGGAGCCATCTTCGGGTTCCAGAAGCGGGTTTGATGCCCAAAATGGACGCCCGCTTCCAGCATCTGTCGCATTGACACGCTGGTCATCGTTAAATCTCCTTGTCGGGTTGAGCCTCCGCGTATCCCAATCGGCAACCCGTCGAACCCTTGCAATGGCCCAAAAAGCCTATAATCCAAGGAAAGCGACGGGCACCCGGCCGATTGTGACGACACGCGTGCGGGGTTGTTAAAAATAGCCGCGCTTTATACCATGAACATCCACCGGAAATAAAGCTCAAGGCCGACATGAACGTGACCATCAAATCCCCCGCGGAACAGGACAAAATGCGGGCCGCCGGCCGGCTGGCAGCCAGCGTACTCGATATGATCGAGCCGTTCGTCCAACCGGGAGTGACCACCGATGAGCTCGACAAGCGCTGCCACGACTTCATCGTCGATGAGCTCAAGTCGATCCCGGCCAATCTCAACTACCGGGGGTTTCCGAAGACCATTTGTACATCCGTGAACCACGTGGTCTGCCATGGCATCCCCGGCGACAAGAAGTTGAAGCCCGGCGACATCGTCAATATCGATGTCACGGTCATTCGCGACGGCTTTCATGGGGATACCAGCCGGATGTACTTCGTGGGCTCCGCCCCCATACTTGCCCGGCGGCTTTCGGAGACCTGTCACGAAGCTATGTGGCAGGGTATCCGTCAGGTCAAGCCGGGCGCACGCCTGGGCGATATCGGTCACGCGATTCAGACATTCGCCGAGAGCCATAACTTTTCGGTGGTCCGTGAATATTGCGGGCACGGCATCGGCCGGGTCTATCACGAAGATCCCCAGGTGCTGCACTATGGCAAGCCGGGTACCGGCCTGGAGCTCACGACGGGCATGACCTTCACCATCGAACCCATGATCAACGCGGGCCGCCGCGACGTCAGGCTGCTGCCCGACGGTTGGACGGTGGTCACGAAGGACCAATCGCTGTCGGCGCAGTGGGAGCATACGATCCTGGTGACCGAGGTTGGTTTCGAGGTGCTCACGTTGAGCGCGGCCGACGCGCTTCCCGCCGCCGCGGCGGCCTCTTGAACGCCCGCAACACCTTCCTCGAGCCAACGGCCGACTGGGCCTATTTGACGGCCGTACCCGACGCGCTGGAGGATGGGCAGTACTCTCCCGTCATTTTTCGCCAGGTGCTGGACCGCGGCACCGAATTGCTGAAAGACCGGTTCGTCGCCGATGAATCCATCGAAGACCTGGTGCGGGATCGTGCGCGGCTCGTCGACATCACGCTGCGCGCCGCGTGGATCCGCCACGCGGGCAAGTTCGCGGACGATCTGGCGCTGGTGGCGGTGGGCGGCTACGGGCGCGGCGAGCTGCATCCGAGCTCGGACATCGACATCATGGTGTTGCTGCCGAAAAGCGATTCCGCGGACTGGCAGCCCGACATCGAGAGGTTTCTGACATTTCTCTGGGACATCGGCCTCGAGGTCGGGCACAGCGTGCGCTCCATCGACGATTGTCAGCGCGAGAGCCTGGCCGACATCAGCGTGGCGACCACGCTGTTCGAAGCGCGGCTCCTGGCCGGGCCCGAATCGCTGTTCGCCGGCATGAGGCGCGCCTTGGCGCAGGACCGCCTCTGGTCGTCGGAGGACTTCTTCGAGGCCAAGTGCAAGGAGCAGACCGAGCGGCATCACCGCTACTTCGACACGGCCTACAATCTCGAGCCCAACGTCAAATCGAGTCCGGGCGGCTTGCGCGACATTCAGACCATCGGCTGGGTCGCGAAGCGTCACTTCGGGACCGACACTCTCGATGAACTGGTGGCGCACGGATTTCTCACCCGCGAGGAATTGCGCAAGCTGAAAGCGGGCCAGTCGTTTCTGTGGAAGGTTCGGTTCGGACTGCACGTCCTGACCGGCCGCCGCGAAGACCGGCTGTTGTTCGACTACCAGATCAAACTGGCGAAGCTGTTCGGTTATGAGGACGCGAGCTTCACGCTCGCCGTCGAGCAGTTGATGCAGAAGTACTACCGCACCGTCATGGACGTCAGCTTGCTGAACGAAATGCTGCTGCAGCTGTTCCGCGAAGCCATCCTCACGCAGAGCGCGCCGCCGGCGCCCATCAACCCCCGCTTCCAGATCCGCAACGATTATCTGGAAGTCACGCATCCCGAGGTGTTCGCGCGCTACCCGTCGGCCCTGCTGGAACTGTTCGTGCTGCTGCAGCAGCATCCGGAATTGCGCGGCGTGCGCGCCGAGACGATCCGGCTGATCGGGACGCACGTCTGGCTGATCGACGAGGAATTCCGTCAGAATCCGCGGCACCACCGCCTGTTCATCGAGATCCTGTGCGCGCCCGTGGGTGTGACGCACGAACTGCGGCGCATGAATCTCTACGGCGTGCTCGGCCGCTACATCCCGTCTTTCGGCAGGGTGGTCGGCAGGATGCAGTACGACCTGTTCCATGCCTACACGGTGGATGCACACACCTTGTTCGTCGTGAGCAACCTGCGCCGTCTGGCGATCCCGAAGTTCAACGATGAGCTCCCCCGGTTGAGCCAGATCATGCAGTCGCTGCCGCGCCAGGAACTGGCCTATCTCGCCGCTCTGTTTCACGATATCGCCAAGGGCCGCGGCGGCGATCATTCGGAACTGGGCGCCGTCGACGCCGAGGCATTCTGCCTGGAACAGGGACTCGGCCGCTACGAGGCCAGACTCGTCGCGTGGCTGGTGCGCAATCATCTCATCCTGTCCATTACCTCGCAGAAAAAGGACATCAGCGACCCGGACATCATTCATGCGTTCGCGCGCCAGGTCGGCGATCAAGCCCACTTGGACTACCTGTACGTATTGACGGTCTCGGATGTGCGCGGCACGAACCCGAAGCTTTGGAACGCCTGGAAGGCGCGGCTGTTCGAGGAATTCTACGAGCGCACCAAACGCGCGCTGCGCCGGGGACTCGAAACGCCCGTCGATCAGGAAGAGTTGATCCGCGAGACGCAGGCGCACGCACGCGAGAAGATGGCGAACATACCGGAGGAGCGGATCGCTGCCGTGTGGTCGCAATGGACCGAGGCGTACTTCCTGCGCTACACGCCCGAGGAAATTGCCTGGCAGACCAGCGTGCTCGCCGGCCGCGACCCGCACGACGACGCGCCATTCGTTGCGATTCGGCAGCTGGCCGACCGCGGTGGAACCGTCGTTCTCACCTACACCCCCTACCGCCTGCACAGCTTCGCGCGCACCACCGCGGTTCTGGATCAGATGGGACTGAACGTCGTCGATGCGCGCTTGATCACCAGCGCGAACGGCTTCAGCTTGGAGACCTACGTTGTGCTGGAGGACAACGGCACGGTGATCAGCGATGCCGAGCGGCTGGAGGAAATCGAGCGCGGCCTGTGGCGGAACCTCAAGCAACCGGAGGATTCGCCGCTCATCGTGACCCGCCGCGCGCCGCGCCAGGTGCGCATGTTCTCGACGCCGACGCAGGTCAATTTCAGCCTGGATTCCCGGAACGACCGGACGATCATGGAATTGATCGCCGCCGACCGCCCCGGCCTCCTGTCCGAGGTCGGGAAGGTGTTCAAAGCCGAGCACATCTCCATCAACGGCGCAAAGATCATGACGGTGGGCGAACGCGCCGAGGACGTCTTCTACATCACCGATTCCGAGGACCGGACACTGGACGACGAGGCCTGCCGGCGGGTTCAAGACGCATTGGTGCGGGCGCTCGATCGCCGCAATTGATTCACGAGGACTAAAGTTGTACAGCAATCTTCGAGCGACCATCGAGGCCGCCTACGAACGGCGGGCGCAAATCACGCCGCAGACCACCACGCCCGAGGTGGGCAACGCAGTCGAGACCGCCATCGAGCTGCTCGACGCGGGAACATTGAGGGTTGCCGAGCGCCGGGCCGCCGGTGCGTGGGTCGTCCACGAGTGGCTGAAGAAAGCCGTGTTGCTGTCCTTTCGGATCGCCTCGAACATTCCGCAGTCGGCAGGCGCCCTCTCGTTCTACGACAAGGTGCCGCTCAAATACAGCGGCTGGGACGAACCGCGGTTCGCCGCGGCCGGCGTGCGCGTGGTGCCGCCGGCTACCGTGCGGCGCGGCGCATACGTCGCCGCCAACGTGGTGCTGATGCCCAGCTATGTGAATATCGGAGCGTATGTGGACTCCGGCACCATGGTCGATACGTGGGCGACCGTCGGCTCCTGCGCGCAGATCGGCAAGAATGTGCACCTGTCCGGCGGGGTAGGCATCGGCGGCGTCCTCGAGCCGCTGCAGGCCAGTCCCACGATCATCGAGGACGACTGCTTCATCGGCGCCCGCTCCGAAGTCGTCGAGGGCGTGATCGTCGAGACCGGCGCCGTGATTTCGATGGGCGTATTCATCGGCCAGAGCACCCGCATCTACGATCGGGAGCGCGATGAAGTCCTATACGGCCGGGTACCGGCCGGCGCGGTCGTGGTGCCCGGCACTCTGCCCGCGGCCAATGGAAAATACGGTCTGGCCTGCGCGGTGATCGTCAAGCGCGTCGACGCGCAGACCCGCGCCAAGACTTCGCTGAACGACCTGCTGCGCAACACCGACTAAGTCGGCAGGAAACCGACTTGAACGCCATCGCAGGCAGATGCCGCTATTGCCACGGGCTGCAAAATTTGAGCTGCCCGGGTCCGACGCGACGTGCCACGGAAAACACGCCGATATCGGTTCCATAGATCATCGAGAGCGTGGTATCCGTGAGGATATCGGATGCCGGACCCGTGAGGAGGGAGCCGTCCGGCTTCATCAAGACCACGCGGCCCGGCTACAGGAATGCGTGGTTCGGGTCGTGGGTGGTCATGACCATCGATCGGCCCTGGGCGGCGAGAGCGCCGATGGTCCTCAAACACAGCACCTGGTTTCTCATATCGAGGTGCGACGTGGGCTCATCCAGCAGAATGACGTCGGGCTGCTGGGCCAGCGTTCGTGACAACAGCACCAGCTGACGTTCGCCTCCGCTCAGCTCCGTAGAAGGCCTGCCCTTGAGATGACGAATGCCCACGGCATCGAGCGCCTCCTCGGACAACGCCATATCCCGCGGCGACGGCATCCCGAAAATACTCATGTGGGGAGTTCGGCCCATGCTCGCAACATCGAGAACGGTGAAGGGGAAAGTCGGCGCATGATCTTGAAAGAGAAATCCTATCCGGCGCCCCCGGGTGTCCGGGTCGAGAGTCGACAAGTCCTCATGGCCCATACGCACGGTCCCTTCGGCCAGCGTCAGTGCACCGCCGATGCAGCGAAGCAAGGTGCTCTTTCCGCAACCGTTGGGGCCAAGAATGGTGAGCACTTCACCGGCAAAGATATCGAGATCGATCGAGCAAAATGGCGTCCGGTCGCCGTATTTAAAGGCTGCCCCCCGAACTTCGATCAATGGTTGGGCTACTGCCATGTTCCGCGGGTCTTGCGCAGCAGATAGGCAAAGAATGGCGCGCCGATCAGCGCCGTGAGTATCCCCAGAGGAATTTCACCGACTGTGGCGGTCCTCGCCACATCGTCGATGAACAACAGATAGGCGGCGCCGATGCAGAACGACATCGGCAGCAGCTTCCGGTGATCGGGGCCGACCAGCATTCGCCCCAGATGGGGAATGACCAATCCCACCCAGCCGACGATGCCGCAGACCGAAACGGAAGCCGCCGTGATGAGTGTGGTACAGACGATGACGCTGGCCTTCAAAGCCTCAGTGGCGGAGCCCCCCAGTGCCGAAGTTGCCGTTCAGATAGGCCGCATCGCTGGTCATGACGAAACGCGGCGCAAAGCCATATTTCGTCGTGCCCAAAGGCCCCAGCGAGTCGACGGCATCTACGCGGTAACCATCTTCGGTCGCACGCTTGCCCGTCACCAGGACGCGCGGCAGCGTCGTCTGTCCGGATTGCGCCGGCGTCGGCGCGGAATCGTCCGCGTTGGCCATATCTCCGGCGAGCCCAAGTGCTAGATAAAAATAGATAGCAGCTTTGTTCATGCTGAAAACCAGCATGTAGTGTTGGCGCGAACAATATGAGCGGCCGCGCATGGGCTCGTCGCCGCCCAGCGTTCCCAAGACCCCGGTCGGATCGCCATTTCGTCAACGACCGCCCGAGGATGGCAGAGTACCACCCGCAGGTTGCGGCCGCCGCCCACTGGGGCGTCCTAATCCCGGGAAGACCTGTTCGACATGACGGCGAGCTCGGTGCGCGTGTTGGCGTGCAGCTTCTCCATGATCCGGCTGACGTAGTTTTTGACCGTCCCTTCAGCGAGCGACAGGACATTCGCGATTTGCCGATTCATCATGCCCTCGCAAATGAGTTGCAGGATTTTCTCTTCCTTATCAGTCAGAGGCTCGGCGTCGACCGGCCATTTCCTCTCCGGCGTACCTTGACGTGGCGACGATCCGGCGGACCGGTTCTCCGGGGTTGTTGCAATGCCGGGTACCGCCGCAAGGCGCCTGAATTGATCCATGACCTTGCGCGCGATTTGCGGGGTGAGCCGCGACTCGCCGCGTCGCAACGCACGGATCGTTTCCAGCAGCTCGTCTTCGCTCGCATCCTTGAGAAGATAGGCCTGAGCGCCCGCACGCACCGCCTCAAACACCGTTTCATCGTCGTTCAACGTGGTCAACACGAGTACTTGGCACGACGGCTGCTGGAGAGTGATCTCGCGGGTGGCTGCGACGCCGCCCTTGAGCGGCATGTGCAAATCCATCAAGATCACATCCGGACGGAGACTGCGTGCCAACTCGACGGCCTCCACCCCGTTCCGCGCCTGGCCGACCACCTCCATGTCGGGCTCCATCGAAAGCAACATCGCCGCTCCCCGCCGCACCAGCGCCTGGTCCTCTGCAATCACGACACGGATTACCGTTTGAATGTTGGCCGGGGTCATGCGATATCCCTCCTGTCACGGTCGAACACGCATGCAATTCATGCGTACCGGCCCTTGTTTGGAAGTGACTTCAGTCACTGTTGCGAGCACTGGGGTTTTTGCTGACTTCGCCCGCGGTAAAGCCGACCGCGTCGAGATCTGCAGTGGTCCATCCGCCGCCCAAGCTGCGTATCAGGCCGATACTTGCCGTCAATTGGCGAGCCTTGAGCCCAAGCGCCGCTCGCCTGGCTTGTAATGCGGTCGTCTGCGATACGACGACCTCGAGATAATTAACGGCGCCGTTCGTGTAGCGATTGGTGGCGAGATCCAGCGCGCGCTGCGCCGCTTGCGCAGCCTCCGTCTGCTGATCGAACTCCCGTTTCGTGAAATTCAGCAGCGCCAGATTGTCCTCCACCTCCTGAAAAGCCGACAGCACCGTGGCTCGATAGCGCTCGGACGATTCGTCGAGGACGCTTCTTGCGTGTTGCACGTCGGCGCGGTGCAGGCCGGCGTCGAATAGAGTCAACAGCGCCTGCGGCCCAATGGCCCAGTAGCGGTTCGGTGCGGTCAGCCAGTCGGCCGCACCGGTGCTCTCGAACCCACCGGTGGCAGTCAACGTGATGCGCGGAAAGTAGCCGGCGCGCGCCACGCCGATCCCCGCATTGGCGGCGGCCACACGCCTTTCCGCTGCCGCGATGTCGGGTCGCCGCTCCAGCAGGCTCGAAGGTACACCGAGCGGAACAGCCGGCACGGAGGCGAGTTCGACGGAAACCGGAATGGAGAACTGTGCGGGCGGCTCGCCCACGAGCCGTGCGATTGCGTGTTCGATCAGCGCGCGTCGGGCCGTCGCATCCGTCAACTGCGCCGCTGTCGTGTCCAGCTGAGTCTCGGCGCGGGCCACGTCGAGGCCCGAGGCAGCTCCGCCTTGATGGCGCGAACGCGTCAAATCCAGCGCCCGGCCATACGCGACCTGCGTATCCGCCAGCAGTTGCGACTCGGCATCCAGGCTCCGCAAGTTCATGTAGTCGACCGCCAGTTCGGCATGAAGGCTCAGGCGTATTGCTTCAAGATCCGCGGATGAAGCCTGCGCGCTCGCCCCGCCGATCGCCACCAGATCGCGCACGCGGCCCCACAGGTCGAGCTCGTACGAAAGCACGCCGCCCACGGCATAATCCCGATACTCGGCCGGCTGCGACGCCGATCGCAGCGGGCGATTGTCGGACTGGCGATCGTGCGTGACCTGTGCCGCGGCGCTGACCGTCGGGTACCGCCCTGCGTTCGCCTCTGCGGCGAGCGCGCGGGCTTCGGCATAGCGGGATGCGGCGATTCCGATGTCGGGACTGCCCCGATCCAACCGAGCCTCGAGGGCCGTCAAGGTCGGATCCGCATAGGACCGCCACCAGTCGCCGCGCGGCAAATCATCGCCGGGCGACGCCGTGCGCCACGGGCCATCTTCTTTGTACGCCTCGGGAAGCTGAATGGCCGGACGGTGATACGCGGGGGCAAGAGCACAGCCGCCCAAGGTCATCAGCATCAGGAGGGTACAGAGGGTCCGGCTCGGCCCAAATCTGCGCATGAACATCATCCTGCCGGCCGGGGTTTTGCAGACGCAGCATCCGCTTTCGCCACGCTCACCCGATCTCCGTCGACCAGCGAATCCGGCGGGCTGTTGATCACCCGGTCCGAGGAAGCCAGACCGGTCATCACCTCGACCTCGGTGCCGTAATCGCGGCCGAGAGCCACTTTTTTCATCACGACCTTGTCGTCCGGACCCAAGGTCGCCACCTCGAGTCCGTCCCGGCGAAACAGCAGCGCACTGATGGGCAATCTCAAAACACCCTGTTGTTCAGCCAGATCGAAAGATACATCCGCATAGGAACCGGGCAGCAAGGCGGCGTTCGCATTGTCCGCAAGTAGTTGAACGAGCATGGTTCTCGAGTTTTCGCTGATCGATGCCGAGGTATCGGTCACGACCGCGGCAGAGCCTGCGCCCGGTCTCTCGGGCAGGTGCACATTGGCGTGCGTGCCGACGTGGATCTCATCGGCATAGGTCTGCGGGACGTCGACATAGATTCTTACCTTGCTCGTATCCGCGACCCGGAACAGTTCCTGACCCACGCCGGCACCCGCGTTGATGAGGGCGCCCACGTCGGTTCGGCGGGCGGTGACGACTCCGGCAAACGGCGCCACGATTTTCTTGAACGAAGCGGTGGCCCGGAGTCTCGCCACATTCGCCTCCGCCGCCGTGACGATGGCCTTTCTGGCCTCGTAATCGCCGGCCTTTTCATCCGCCTCCTGCTGGGAAACCGAATCCGACGCGAGCATTTTTGCCCAGCGCGCCGCGGTCGTCCCGGACAGACGTTCGTTCGCCCTCGAGGTGGCGAGATCCGCCTCCGCCTGCAGCAATTGCTGATCCAATTCCGGCGTCTCGATCTCCGCGAGGATCTGTCCCGCCGTCACGTGAGCGCCGATGTCGACGTACCAGCGCCTGAGATAGCCGCTCACCCGGGCATAAATGGGTGCATCGATATATGCCCGAATCGTGCCCGGTTGTATCAGCTTTGCATCGGCATCGGCGCGAATCAATTCGATCAGAGAGACCGTGGGCCGCGCGCGCGCTTCCGTCCATTGCCGCAAATGCGAACCCGCCCTGGCTCGAGAAGCGATGCCCCAACCGGCCGTGACCAGGCCGACGACAACCACGCCCGCACCAATGAGGCGCAGCCGTCGATACATTGCGCGCCGATCGTTCGTCGTCGTCATGATGGTCCTTTTCTCATTGTTCATTCCGCCGCGAGCGTCGGGCCGGGAATCTGCACCAACGGCGCCTCTTCCGGGCCGGTGGCCGGACCGGCCCGACGGTGGACGATCGCGAATAGCACCGGCACGAAGAACAGCGTGGCGATCGTCGCGAAAGCGAGACCGCCGATGACGGCACGGCCGAGAGGCGCGTTCTGCTCGCCGCCCTCGCCCAGCCCCAAGGCCATCGGCGCCATTCCGATCATCATGGCCAGCGCCGTCATGATCACCGGTCTGAAACGAACGAAACCGGCTTCGAGCCCGGCGGACACCGCGTCGGCCCCGGCGGCGAGACGTTCGCGCGCAAAGCTCATCACCAAAATACTATTGGCCGTGGCGACACCCATGCACATGATGGCACCTGTCAGGGCCGGTACCGACAAGGGTGTGTGCGTCGTGAAGAGCATCCAGACGATGCCCGCAAGCGCCGCCGGCAACGCGCCGACGATGACCGCCGGATCCAGCCACGACTGAAAGTCGATGACGATGAGCAGGTAGATCAAGACGATGGCGCCGGCGATCCCCCACAGAAGTCCGGCGTAGGACTCCTTCATGGTCTCGACTTGACCGCGCATCACCACGGTCGAGCCCTTCGGTACTTCCGACGCGGTCTCATCCATGATGTCTCGAATCCTGCTTGCCACCGCACCGAGGTCGCGGTCCTGCACCGCGCCGAAGACATCGATGACCGGCTGAACATCGTAGTGGGAAACCACCCCTTCCCCCTGGCCGCGGGTGATCGCCGCGAGCCCGCCGAGAATCTGCGGCTCGCGGGACTTGCCCCCCGTCACCGGGATGTTCTCGAGGGCGGACAGGCTGTCGACACGGTACTGCGGCACCTGCGCAACCAGGGGATAGGACACGTGATTCCTCGGATTCACCCAAAATGTCGGCGCCGTCTGCGCGCTTCCCGACAGGGACACCAAAAGGCTCGTCGCAACGTCGCGCTCCGTAAACCCCAACTCGCCGGCCCGTGTACGATCTACATCGACGTACAATTCCGGTTGGTTGAATGCCTGATGAATATGCAGATCCGTGATTCCCGGAATGTGCTTGATCTTGTCGATCAACTTCTGTGCATAGTCTCGATTCTCGTCCCGTTTGAAACCCACCACTTGTACGTCGATGGGCGCCGGCAGCCCGAAATTCAGGATTTGAGTCACGATATCGGCCGGTAGGAAGGCGAAGGTGGCGCTCGGAAATCGCTCCGGCAAACGTTCGCGCAACATCCGCACGTAGTCGGCCGTCGGACGGTGGCCGCCATTCAGAGTAATCAAGATATCGGCATCCGCCGGGCCGATCGGCGCCGAATTGCTGTATGAGATGTTTATGCCGCTTACCGGCAGACCGATATTGTCCACCACTCCCTGCAATTCTTCCGCCGGTATCTGCGCGCGAAGGTCCCGTTCGATCAGATCGATGAGCCGCGCGGTCTCCTCGATCCGCGTTCCCGTCGGCGCACGCACATGCAATTTTATCTGCCCGGTATCGACGGCCGGGAAGAAATCCGATCCCAGCCACGGAACGAGCGCGAAGGAAAACAGGATCACCGCCGCGAAACCGATCAGAAATCGCCGCCGATTGCCGGCCGCGAGTTCGAGCAATTCCCGATAGCCGTTGCGCACGGACGCGAAGCCTCGCTCGAACCTTCGCTGGAATAGTATCAACGGCGCCGCCCATTTCGATTTGACGGCCGCCGATTCCGGGGCGCTCATCGCATGCTGAGGATGCCCGGTTACGTGCGGATGGACGAACGAATGGGGCTGCAGCAAATATTTTGCGAGCGTCGGCACCAGCGTTCGCGAGAGAACGAACGAAGCCATCAGCGCGAACACCACGGCCTCGGCCATGGGCACGAACAGGTATTGAGCCACGCCGCCGAGGAAGAACATGGGCACGAAGACGATGCAGATCGACAGCAGCGAAAACAGCGCCGGAACGATGATCTGATTGCCGCCATCCAGAATCGCCTGTTCGACTTCCTTTCCCTGCTCCAGATGCCAATTGATATTCTCGATCGTTACGGTGGCGTCGTCGACCAGGATGCCGACCGCCAGTGCGAGACCGCTCAAGGTCATCACGTTGATCGTTTCGCCGAGCGAGGATAGAGCCAGGATTGACGCGAGAATGGCCAGCGGAATCGACGTCGTGATGATCAGCGTGGAACGCCAGCTTCCCAGGAACAGCAGGATCATCAATGCCGTCAGGAGCGCCGCAATGACGGCCTCCCGGACCACCCCGGACACGGCTGCTTTCACGAAGATCGACTGATCGCCGACGAGTCCGATATCGAGCGCCGGAGGAGCGCCTACCTTGATCTTGGGCAGGAGATCCTTGACGTGTTGAATGATGTCCAGTGTGGACACCGAACCGTTTTTCTGGATCGTCGTCAGAACGGCGCGGCGGCCGTCGACACGCACCATGTTCTGTTGCGGCGAATACCCGTCGCGCACGTGCGCGACGTCCCGCAGATAGATGGTCGCGCCGTCGACGGTCTTGATCGGCAGATCGTTGAGATCCTCGAGTTCCTTCGGGCTGGCGTTCAGCCTGACGTTGTACTCGTACATTCCCAGCTTTTCCGTCCCCGACGGCAGCACGAGATTCTGCACCAAGATCGCATTCGTGACGTCGGCGGGGGACAAATTGTTCGCCCGCATCGCATTGGGGTCCAAGTCGACCATGATCTGCCGGGCCTTGCCGCCATAGGGCGAGGGAACGGCGGCGCCTTCGACTTCCGCGAGCTGAGGGCGGATGAAGTTGTTGGAAAGATCGTAGAGCTGCTGATCGGACAATGTCTTCGAGGACAGCGCCAACTGAATGATGGGCACGCTGGACGCGTTGTAGGAAAGGATCTGGGGAGGCGTGATGCCGGGCGGCAGGCGCTTGAGGACGGTCTGCGCGATCGCGGTCACTTGCGCCAGGGCGCCATTGATGTTCACCTTCGGGTGAAAAAATACCTTGATCACCCCAACGCCCGGCAGTGATTGCGATTCGATATGGTCGATGTCGTTGACGGCCGTCGTCATCTGCCGCTCGAAGTACGTGATGACGCGATCCGACATGTCCGCGGGCCGCAGACCGTTATAGGTCCATACGACGCTCACGACCGGCAACTTGATGTCGGGGAATATATCGACCGGTGTTCGCAGGATCGCCAGGGAGCCGAACAGCAGGATCGAAATCGCCAGTACAAAGAATGTGTACGGCCTGGATAGTGCAATCCGAATTATCCACATATCAGCTCACTCTTGGGTGCGAGGCGGGCAATCGCAACGCCGTCCGGAAGGCCGCGCGGATCTGCGCGGGATAGTGCGAGGGAAGCGCGCGGATTGGAAGTGACTTTGGTCATTTTTTGAAGGTGACTTTAGGCACTTACCCCACCAGGTGGAATCGTATCGTCTGTCCCAGCGCCCGGAGTACCGTCGTGACGAGGTTTGCCTCCCTCAGCACCCCCAAGTGCTGGGAGCGCGCGGATTGGCTCAGCGGCACGCGCGGCTACATCGGACGCTCCTCCCGCCCCACTCGGTGGCCGAGGTTATGCGAATTCAGCATTTGGTCGGTTCAATTTGGTATTTGCGAGGCTGGTAGCAACTCATACAATTCTGAGCGAATTAACAGGGATTCGAGAATACGCGTATGAGTGAATTTGGAATTGAGAAAACCAATGCATTGCACGAATAGAGCGCGACTGATGGGTCATACCTACACCATCCCCGCACTCAACCCTTTCTCCACGGGTTGGAGGGAATCAAGGCCCGGTTGGTGCGCGCTGGTACTGCTCGGCGCGTTGACTACCTCGGTCTCGGTGCACGCACAGCAGAAGACCGGACCGGGCATCAACGGCGATGACAGCCTGACATGGCACGGCATTACGCTGTACGGCGTCGTCGATATAGGCCTTCAATACGATACGCACAGTGCGCCGTTCACCCCCTACCGTCCGGCGGCCAGCGGGAACATCGTGCGGCAGAACAGCCGTCAGTCGGCGACCGGTCTTACGCCCAGCAACATGGGCCAGTCGAGGGTCGGCCTGCAGGGCATCGAGGCCCTGAACGACGATTGGTCGGCCGTATTCCAGGTGGAGGCCTTTTTCAACCCCCAGTCCGGCGAACTCGCTAATTCTTTGAAGTCGTTGACTGTGAACAATGGTAGATCTCTGGCCACCCAGAACGTCGCTGTCGATGGCAGTTCGGCAGGTCAAGCCTTCCAGAGCGCCTTCGTCGGGCTGAAGTCGGCGCAGTTTGGTACTCTCACGTTCGGTCGTCAGTCGACACTGCTGTTGGAAGGCACCATCAAGTACGACCCCAATTACGGCGCTTCGGCGTTCGGCCTGCTCGGTGCGTCAAACACGTATTCCGGTGCCGGCAGCCAGGAAGATAACCGGCTCGATTCGACGGCGAAGTACTATGTAAACTTCAGCGATCTCGGGCACCTCGGTGCACTGTACAAGTTCAACGGATCCAATGGGTCGGCCAACACCGCCTTTCAGGCGAATATCGGCGGTCAATACGCGGGCGCATCGGTCGATGCCTACTATTCGAAGGTCAATAGTGCCGTCACGGCGACCTCATTGACCGCCGCGCAAGTCGCCAAGCTCCCGGCGTTGGGGTATTCAGTATCGAATTCCCTGGCGGCGACCATCTCGGACAACACGGCGTATGCCCTCATGGCGTTGTATAAAATCGACCCGTTGAAATTCTTTGCCGGCTACGAGCGCGTAAAATATGCCAACCCGACCAGGCCTCTGAGCGCCGGGTTCAACGACATCGGTGATTACGTTCTGGCTTTCGTCACCAACAATGCCTACAACAATTCGAAGACCGTGCAGGTGTATTGGACCGGCGTCCGCTACACTGTCATTCCCCACCTCGACCTGACCGCGGCCTATTACGGATATCATCAGAACGCCTACGGCACCGGCAAGGCGGCGGGCTGCACGACTGCAGCAAACAGCACTTGCAGCGGCAGCTTCGAGGCCTTTTCCTTCGACGCCGACTACAGATTCAATCTGCACTTCGACGCTTACCTGGGCGCCATGTATAGCGGCGTGCACGACGGCGTGGCCAGCGGCTACATCAACACCACCAATATCAATCCCACCCTGGGTGTGCGCTATAAGTTCTGATGTCTAGGTCAGGGATTGCGCAACGGCGCTCCCACGCTGCGCATCAATCCATACTGCTCTTGATTCAGCTGCGTCACGATGCCAACGTAATCGGTGCGTGCTTTCAGCAACTCCTGCTGCGCCTGGATGTCTTCCAATACGATGCCTACACCTAATTCCTTACGATGGCGCGTTAGACGCAGCGTTTCCTCGGCGGAACTCAAGTTGAGGCGTGCCGCACGCAGCTGCTCGAACAGCGATTGAACTTGGGTATATGCGTCCACCACCTCGCGGCTGATCTGGTCCCGCAGTTTTTCGTCGGATAGCTGAGCTGCGGTCAATCGGGCGCCACTCGCCCGAATGCGTCCCCAATCGAACAGGCCACCCGGGCCGATCTTCCAACTCAAGCCCACCGCGTAGTCCTGCCGTGAGCCGCCGCCGTTGGCCGTTATGCTGTTGACCCTTACGTCCCCCCCGCCGTTGAACTCGCCGGCGAACGCCTGCCCGCCAATCGTAGGAATCAACGGTCCATAGATCGCCCCACGGCGCGACTGCTCGGCGGCAGCGATCAGAGCGGTGCTGCGCGCGAGTTCCGGACGGCTTTCCAGCGCCGCGCGGATCAGTTCCTTCGGCGACTTGCTGAGATCCGCCAGCGCGAGCGGCGCAGGCTCCCGCTCGGCCGGGATGAGCTCGAGCAACGGTTCAAGATGCAGTGTTTGTACGAGCCGTGTCGCAGAGAGCCGTTGCTGTTGCCTGGCGCGGGTCAGATCGAGCTGCAGACGCTGGGTCTGCGTCTGCACGCGGAAGGCATCGCCTTTGAAGGCGATGCCGATGCGCACGGCCTCATTGAGCTGCAGTTCGTAACTCTGAGAGATGCTCAGCGCATCGCCCACGACACCCACCAGAGCCCGGGCCCTCACAAGATCAAAATATTGCTGTGCGGCGACAAGAGCGGAGTCTCGCTCCTGCGCGGATGCTCCCGCATCACTCGCCGCCACCAGCTGATGGGCCTGCAGGGCGCTGAATATTGCATCTCCCACGGGAATTTGCGCCGTCAGATAAGCGCCGGTCGTATCACTGTGCTTCGAAACGTCGAGCAAGGGGCCTTCAACTCTTTGATCCCTGCCCGTGTGGCTTAGGTAACTTGCGGAGGGCACGAGAGAGGGCAGGAAACGTTCCACCGCGCTCGTGTAGTTGGCCTGGGCCTCGTCCACCGCACCGCGCGCCAGTTGTACGTCGAGATTCTGCGCGCCGGCGAGCCGCAACACCGTGGCCAGATCGATGGGATAGGTCGAATCTGCGGACCCGGGCGGCGAAGGGTCCTGTGCGGTCGCTGCACCCGTCAAATACACATTCAGGAGAAGACTGAGGACCAGTGCTTTCCGTGCGGAAAGAGACGACTTCGTGCCATTCATGGCGCTGCCGCCACCTGCACCATCTGGTCGTTGTTAATTTTGAGCTTGCCGGCTGCAAGAACCACCTCGTCGGTCGTCCCCAATCCGTCCAGCACTTCGACGTTCTTACCGTCATTGAAGCCGATTTTGATCGGATGCTTCGCCGCTTTATTGCCATCAACCGTGTACGCGAATGCATTTGCCTTCTCCATCACCAGCGACTCCACCGGCATGAGAAGCGCGTTTTCCTTGTGTTCGATGCCCATTCTGGCCGTGACCAGCATGCCCGGACGCAACGCAAGCTGCGGGTTGTCCAGCATGACCTCGGTCAACATGGTCCGGCTCGCGGCGTCCAACGCGTACGCGAAACGCGAGACCTTTCCGTCGAAATGCATCCCCGGCAGATTCTCCGTGGTGACGAGCACCGGTTGGCCCAGGGCGACGCGGCTTGCCTCGATCTCCGGCACCGCAATCTGCAGGCGCACCTTGCTGAAATCCATGAGCCCCACGATGGCCGAGTTGGCTTGAATCAGAGCGCCGGGATCGACGGCACGTCGTGTAATGATGCCGCTGAACGGGGCGTTGATGGTCGCATATCCCAGGAGTGTTTCGCTCTGGTCGAGGCTCGCGCGAGCGATCTCAAATCGCCCGCGTGCCTGGTCGACCATTGCCGGAACGACCAGGTCCGGCGCCTTCTGCAACGACTCCTGCAGCCGGCTATAATCCGCCTGTGCCGCCTTGAGTTCCGCTTCCTGCTTCGCCTTGGAGGCCACGAGTTCCGGAATTTCGATGCGCGCCAGAACGGCACCCGCAGCGACTTTGTCACCTTTGTCCACGGCGATGCTCTTGAGATAACCGGAGACTTTGGCGTACAGCGTCGCCTCCTGGAACGCGATGACCTGCGCCGGCAAGATGACCGCGCGCGTGATCGGGCCAGCTGACAGATGCGTGATGCGCACCTGTACCGGCGGACCCTGAGGAGTCTGTGTGACTTCTCCCTGGGGGTGATCACAGGCGCTCGCGAGTCCCAGCGCCACGATCACGGCCGGATAGAGGGCGGACTCAAGCTTCAATTTACGCATCATGCGCGTGCTCCTTGCGGGCCGTCCGGCAGCAAGGAGGCGGTTTGCCTCATACCGCGGCACAACAGTGCGAATATCGCGGGCAGCACCAGCAACGTCGCTACGGTGGCCAGGGCCAGTCCGCCTACCACCGCTCTGCCAAGCGGCGCCGACTGCTCGCCGGATTGACCCAACCCCATTGCCATCGGCAACATGCCGGCGATCATGGCGAGACTCGTCATCAGAATCGGCCGCAGACGGCTGCGGCCGCCCTCCACCGCAGCGGCAGCCGCGTCGCGACTCGCACGCTCGCGCTCGGCAAACATCACCAGCAGGATTGCGTTCGACACGGCGACGCCCACGGCCATGATTGCACCCATGAACGACTGAATATTTAGTGTAGTGCCCGTAACCCAGAGCGCCAGCACGACGCCCGCAAGGGCAGCGGGGAGCACGGACATGACGGCGAGAGAAAGCCGCAGCGACTGAAAGTTCGCGGCCAGCATCAGGAAGATCGCGAGAATCGCGACGCCCAGGCCCGTTTGCAGACCGCGCAACATCTGATTCAAGGGCTCGACCTGTCCCCGTAGGGCAACGGTGACCTTCGCGGGAGGTTTCCCGAGCTTGGAGATCGTATCGTTGACAGCTGCCGCTGCACTGCCGATATCGGCGTTGAAGAGGTTCCCTGTCACGCTCACTGTGCGCTGGCCGTTGTAGCGCGTGTATTCTCCGGTAGCGCTTCCTTCGCTCACACTGCCGACATTGCGCAATAGCTGGCTCTGGCCGCCGCGGGTGGTCACGGCGATGTTGCGCACTTCTTCCGTCGAATTCATCAGGGCCTGGGGCAGTTGCACCTGTACGAGATAAGACACGCCGGTGTTGGCATCCGCCCAGTAGTTCGGGACCACGTAACGGCTGGAGGACGTCGCGGTCACGAGCGAACGCGAGACGTCCGCCATCGTCACGCCGATCAAGCCGGCGCGTTCCCGATCGACGTTGACCTCCACCGTGGGGTAGTCGAGGGTTTGTCCGTACTGCACGTCCCGCAACTGCGGCATTCGCTGCAGGGCGATTTTGATCTTTTCTGCAAACGCGCGGTCGTCGGCAAGATTCGGTCCTGTCACCGCCACCTCGATCGGCGTCGAGGATCCCATACTCATGACGCGGCTGACGATGTCGCTGGGTTCGAAGGAGAAACTGACATCCGGCAGATCGGCAGCAAATCGTGCACGCAAGCGTTCCTTGAATGCCTCCATGGGCAGCTTGCTATCTGGCTTGAATTGCACCTGCAGAATGGCCTCATGCGATCCGCTGGTCCACAGATAAATGAGGTTGATAGGATAGTTGGGCGGGTGCACGCCCACCAGCCCCAAGGTCACATCGACCTTATCCGCCCCGCCCGCGGCATCCTTGATGAGGTCCAACACCTGGAGTGCGATCTTTTCCGTCGTCTCCACGCGCGTCCCTGCAGGTGCGCGCAGGCGAAGCTGCAACTGACCGGAATCGACCTGCGGGAAGATCTCATTCCCCAGCCGAGGCCCGAGCAGCACAACGATGAGAATGGTCAATCCAAAATAGATGGCGGTGGCCCAGCCGCGCGCTACCAATACCCGGCGCATGAACCGGGCATAGCGCTCCCGAAACCGCTCGAAACGCCCGCTCGGTAACTCATGCGCGGCGGACTCCCCCGCTCGCTTTCCGAGCCACACCACCAGAATCGGCACGAGCGTATTTGCCAGAAGATAGGAGGCTATCATCGAAAATCCCACCGCCAGCGCGAGCGGCAGAAACATCGCCTTTGCAGTGCCGGTCATGAAGAACGCGGGCACAAATACCGCAAGCACGCATAGCATCGCAAGCAACAGCGGCACGGCGACCTCGCCCGCCGAATCCACGACGGCACGGGCGAGCGGTGTGCCCGCCACCTGCTTCGTCGCGATGTTTTCCACGACCACCGTGGACATGTCCACGAGCACCCCGATGGCGAGCGCCATACCGCCCAGCGTCATGATGTTCACGGTCTGGCCGGTGATGGCGAGCGCCAGCACCGCCCCCATGAGCGCAATCGGAATATTGATCAGTACGATCAAGGCGCTGCGCCAGTCGCGAAGAAACAGCAGGACCATGAGTCCGGTCAGCAATGCTCCCAGAACCCCTTCCGTGACGAGGCTCGTGATCGCGCTCGTGACATACCCCGACTGATCGAATTCGTAACTGACCTTGATGTCCTCAGGCAGCACGTTCTGGAATTTCCCCAGACTGCGCTTGACGAGATTCACGACGGCCAGGGTCGAGGCATCGGCACGCTTGGTGACCGGGATGTACACGGTGCGACGACCGTTGACGAGGGCGTAGCTGGTGACGATATCCGAGCCGTCCGTCACCGTGGCGACGTCGCGCACGAATACGGCGGGATAGGCAGCGGTGCGCACCGGCACGGCCTCGAGATCCTTGATGTTGTTGACGACCGAATTGAGCGGGACCATCGGATATTTGTCGCCGAGCGCCACGTTGCCGGACGGCGTGATCGTATTGGCCGCGGTCAAGGCGCTGACCAACTCGTCCGGCGACATGTTGTAGGCCCGCAGACGTTCAGGCTTCGCATTGATCAATATCGTGCGCGCGCTGCCGCCAAACGGTGGCGGCGCCGACACTCCGGGCAGCGTCGCAAAGAGCGGTCGAACCAGATTCAAGGCCGCATCCTGCATCTCGCCAACCGACCGGGTACTGCTCGCGAAGACGAGATTGCCTACCGGGACGCTGCCTGCGTCGAAACGCATGACGAAGGGCGGCACGGTTCCCGGGGGCATAAAGGCGCGGGCTCGATTGGCGTAAGAAACCGTCTCTGCCATCGCCTGTGCCATGTCGGTGCCGGGGTAGAACTGCAGCTTGATGAGCGCGGCTCCCTGGATCGACTTCGACTCTATGTGCTCGATGCCGGTGATGTAGAGGAAGTGATACTCGTAGTAGTAAGTGAGATAGCCCTCCATCTGAGCGGGGTCCATGCCGCCAAAGGGTTGCGCCACGTAGATCGTCGGAGTGCCGATATTGGGGAAAATGTCGCGAGCCGTCCCCTGTAACGCCAGCACGGCGGCAAACAGCACGGCTACCACCGCCACAACGACGGTCACCGGGCGACGTAGAGCAGATTCGGTGAGTGTCACTTGCGCAGGCCCATGGAATAGCAGCGCGACAGCGTAAAGCCGGTACGAAAAGAGTGAACGTGAGGCATTATTGGTAGATACTACTACTTCACCGTAATGAAGACTACATGAACACAAGCTGGCTCCTTTTCATCGCCAATCTACCCGGGCGCAACCAAACTCTGCGCATGCGCGTTTGGCGATCCCTCAAGGCATCAGGGGCGGGCACCCTGCGCGACAGCGTTTACGTGCTGCCGATGTCTCATACAGCGCGTGAGATGTTCGAACGTCAGCAGCAGGAGATTCAGAGCGGCGGCGGGACGGCCTACATCCTCGAACTTGCCGGCGAGGCGGGTAGCACTCAAGGCAACGCGCTCCGAGCACTCTTTGACCGAACACCGGACTACGAGGCGATCGCCGCGACGCTGCAAGTGCTGCGGGGGGATCTCGCGAAGCTTGAAGAGAACGAGGCACGCCGACGCCTGGCCGCCGCGCGACGAGAGGCGGCGGCGCTCACTACCGTGGATTTCTTCCCAGGTGAATCACGTGCACAGCTCGACAATGCGATGGCCGATGCAGAGTCGGCGCTGACCGCCCAGTTCTCACCCGAAGAGCCGCACCCTGCCAGAGGCAAGATCCTGCGCCGCGATCGCAAGGATTATCGAGGGCGGGTTTGGGCAACCCGACAGCACCTGTGGATTGATCGCGTCTGCTCTGCGTGGTTGATCCGTCGATTCATCGATCCAAAAGCTAAGTTCATCTGGTTGAAATTGCCGAAAGATTGTCCGAAGCGGGCGGTCGGCTTCGACTTCGACGGCGCAGCTTTCACGCACATCGACTCGAAAGTCACTTTCGAGGTCTTGGTTGCCAGCTTCGGGCTCGAGAGCAATACGGCGCTGTCGCGCTTGGGCACGCTGGTGCATTACCTCGACGTCGGCGGTATTCCGGTGCCAGAAGCGGCCGGCTTCGCAGCGATCGTTTCCGGCATACGCTCGCTCCAACCAGACGACGACGGGTTGCTGCTGAAGAAGGTGAGTCCGGTACTCGACAGTCTTTATCATTCCTATGGGAATCCCATATAGACGATCCGATATTCAACGGTCTCGCCATTTCCCTGATCTTCGGGATCTTGGTGTCGACGTCATCAACGCTGCGTGTGATTCCGCTGCTCTACTACGGCTACGTCGGGCGCTCCCACCGCGCCACGACGGCCACGGAGCGGCCGCTGACGCGCGGAGCGTCCGTCAAGGCGTAACAATCACGAGCCAAAATCGGATGCGATTCAAAATCCGGACGTTGCGATGCATCAATCGCTCAGGGGCAATCATGAAGTCAGCCAGATTCGTCCATCCCGCTCATCGAAGAAATTTCCGCTACGCAATGGCGGCGGCGTTCCTGTTCGGCCTTGGCATACTTGCTGCGTGCCGAACGGCGCAATCGTTCAGTTCACATGCCGAGGATGCGCTCGCGGCCACGGCCCAATGATCCAGCCCGCTGACGACGGACCCTAGCCGAAGCGGCCGGTAATGTAGTCTTCGGTGAGCCGCTGCTGCGGATTGGTGAATATCAAGTCCGTGGGACCGACTTCCACCAGGTCGCCCAGGTGGAAATACGCCGTTCGCTGGGAGACGCGCGCGGCCTGCTGCATGTTGTGAGTGACGATCGCAATGGCGTAGTTTTCCTTGAGCTCGTCGATCAGGTCCTCGATCCTCGCGCTCGCGATCGGGTCCAACGCCGAGGTGGGTTCGTCCATCAGAATGACCTCGGGATTCACCGCGATGGTGCGCGCGATGCACAGACGCTGTTGCTGTCCGCCGGAAAGGCTCGTACCCGGCTGCGAGAGGCGGTCCTTGACCTCCTCCCACAATCCGGCGCGCTGCAGACTGATGTTGACCAGTTCGTCCATGTCGCCCCGGTTCTTGGTCAGGCCGTGAATCCGGGGGCCGTAAGCGACATTCGCATAGATGGATTGCGGAAATGGCGTCGGCTTCTGGAATACGATGCCCACGCGCGCGCGCAGCTGCGCGACGTCCTGCTTCCGATCATAGATATTCTCGCCGTCGAGGGTGATCTCGCCCTCCACCCGGGCGTTCGGAATCGTATCGTTCATGCGGTTGAGACAGCGTAAGAACGTCGATTTTCCACAGCCTGAGGGACCGATCATGGCCAGCACCTGGTTGCGGGCGATCTCGAGACTGACGTTTTTCACCGCATGCTTGTCCCCGTAATACACGTTGACATGATGCGCGGTCATGATGGGGTCGGGAATCGAATCGCGAACGGCCGGCGCGGCCGCGGGTGTCGGGCCCTGCGCTGCCGTGCCTGTGGCCGTGAAGGCACCGGCGCGCGCCGACATGGACTGCGCGCGCTCAGCTGCAAGGTTCCTAACGGAAATCTGTTCCATGCCCATACCTCGATTCCTATCCGAAACGTCCGGTGATGTAGTCGTCGGTCTTGCGATTCTTGGGCGACGTGAAGATCTCGCCGGAGGGACCGATCTCGACGAGTTCCCCCAAGTACATGAAGCCGGTGACGTTGGACACCCGCGCGGCCTGCTGCAAATTATGCGTCACCACGACGATGCAGTATTTCTCGCGCAGCGCCTGCAAGGTCTCCTCGACCCGCAGGGTCGATATCGGATCGAGCGCGGCCGTCGGTTCGTCGAGCAGCAGGACCTCCGGCTGTACCGCGATGGCACGGGCAATGCACAGGCGCTGCTGTTGCCCGCCCGACAGGCTCCGGCCGTCGGCCGCGAGTTTATCCTTGACCTCATCCCAGATCGCCGCATCGCGCAACGCGGACTCGACCCGGAGCTTCAGATCGGCTGCCCGCACTCCTCCCGTCAGCCGCAGGCCGAATGCGACATTGTCGAAGACCGACATGGGGAACGGGGTGGGTTTTTGAAACACCATGCCGACACGGTAACGCAATTCGGCCACATCGACGGCCGGACCCAAGATGTCCTTGCCGCCGATCAACACCTCGCCCTCTGCGCGCTGCTTCGGATAGAGCGCGTACATGCGATTGAGCACCCGCAGCAGCGTCGACTTTCCGCAGCCGGACGGGCCGATGAACGCCGTGATGGAGCGGTCGGACAGGGTCATATTGATGTCGTGCAGCGACCGCAGCTCGCCATAATAGAAGTTGAGCGAGCGAATCTCGATTTTTGGAGTGCCGCTGTCGACGATCTCGGGCGCGCCGGCCGCAAGTGGCGCGCGGGTCTTCAGATGCCTCGGCGGTTTGGCCGACGGGATCATCGCCCGGAACTCCGCTCCGTCTGAAGAACCGCCAGGATGATCCGGGCGGAGATGCTCAAGATCAAAATGCTCATGGTGATGATGAGCGCGCCGGCCCAGGCGAGATTCTGCCACTCCTTGTACGGGCTCAACGCGAACTGAAAAATCACCACGGGAAGATTGGCCATCGGAGCATTCAAGTTCGTGCTCCAGAATTGATTGTTCAGAGCGGTGAACAACAGCGGCGCCGTCTCGCCGCTGATGCGCGCTATCGCCAGCAACAGGCCGGTCACGATGCCGCTGCGCGCAGCCGGATAGAGTACGCTCACGATGGTCCGCCAAGGATACGCGCCCAGAGCCGCCGAGGAATCCTTCATCCCGATCGGCACCAGATTGAGCATGTCCTCAGTGGTTCGCAGGGTGACGGGTATGGCAAGTACCGCGAGCGCCAGGGCGCCGGCGATCGCGGAGAAATGGCCCGTCTTGACGACCACGATCTCATAGATGAAGAGCCCGATGATAATCGAGGGCGCGGAGAGGAGCACGTCGTTGATGAAGCGGATGAGCGTGCTCAAGCGGGAGTTGCGCCCGTATTCGGCCAGGTACGTGCCTGCCAGGACACCGATCGGCGAACCGATCAAGATGCCGAGCAAGGTCATCACACCGCTGCCGTACAACGCATTGAGCAATCCTCCTTCGTTGCCGGGTGGAGGCGTCATCTGCGAAAACAAGTGCCACGACATGCCGGCCAGGCCGTGCGAGATCAGCGTCCAAAGAATGGCCGCCAGGCACGCAAGGCCCCCCAGCGTGGCCAGCAACGAGAGCGATAGGAACATCGCATTCTTCGCCTTCCGATATGCGCGCCGGTTCATGGCTTACAGGGGAACCCGCTGTTCGAGCCGCCGCAACAGCGCCTGGGCTGCCGCGATGACGGTAAAGGTGATGAGAAACAGGAGAAGGCCGAGCGCAATGAGGGACGATGTGTAAAGGTCTCCGACGGCCTCGGTAAATTCATTGGCGATGGACGACGAAATGGTCGTGCCCGGCGCGAGCAGCGAGCTGCTGATCCGGTGGGCATTGCCGATCACGAATGTCACGGCCATCGTCTCGCCGAGGGCGCGCCCCAAACCCAGCATGACTCCGCCCACGATGCCCACCCGCGAATGCGGCACCACCACGTTCCAGATGACCTCCCAGGTGGTCGCCCCCAGCCCATAACCGGATTCCTTCAGCATGGGCGGCACGGTATCGAAGACGTCGCGCATGGTGGCCGCAATGAACGGCAGCACCATGATTGCCAATACGAACCCCGCCGTTAAGATGCCGATGCCGAAGGGCGGACCCATGAACAATTTGTTGAGGCCGGGAATGGAGTGCGCATGCTCGATCAGCCACGGCTGCACGTGACGCTGCAGGACCGGTGCCAGCACGAACAGACCCCAGATGCCGAAGATGATGCTGGGCACCGCCGCCAATAGTTCGACCGCCACCCCGATCGGGCGTTTCAGCATGGGTGGGCACAATTCGGTGAGAAACAGGGCGATTCCGAATCCCGCCGGTACCGCGATCGCCATGGCGATCAGGGAGGTGACCACCGTGCCGTAGATCGGCGCCAGCGCACCGTAGACGTCGGTGACCGGATTCCAGATTACACCGGTGATGAAGGAGAAGCCGAAGTGCCGCGCCGCCGGCCAGGCCCCGCGCAGCAGCGAGACGGCCACGCCTCCCAGGATGAGCAGCACCAGGATCGCAGCCGCAAGCGTTCCGGCGCGGAAGATCCTCTCGTAAATCAACTGTTTTGCGGCGTGCCTCTGATCGATGATCGCCACGATGTCAGTCTTGCTCCCGCCGCAACCGAAAGCGGCCGGAGCCGGCGCACCGCAACCGCGCCCGCTCCGGCCAGATGTTTTCGCTCAAGCTGACGGTATTCTCAGCGAAGCTACTTGCCGCTCCAAATCGGATGACCGCCCGACGAAATGGACGAGGTCCAGGTCGCCTTGACCTGAGCGATCAACGGGGCCGGCAGCGGCACATAATCGAGCTCAGCAGCCATCGCGCCGCCGTCCTTGTACGCCCATGCGAAGAATTTGAGCGCCTCGCCGACCGCAACCGCATCCGAGGGCTCCTTGTATACAAGGATAAAGCTTGCGCCCGTGATTGGCCAACTCTTGGCACCCTCCTGATCGGTGAGGATCAGGTAATAGCCTTCCGCGTGGGTCCAATCCGCATTGGCCGCAGCCGCCTGGAAGGATTCGGTGCTGGGCGCTGCCGACTTGCCGGCTTTGTTGATCAAGAGGGTATAGGCCATTTTGTTCTGCTTGGCGTAGGCATACTCGACGTAGCCGATGGCACCGTCGGTTTGCGTCGTCATGTTGGCGACGCCCTCGTTGCCTTTCGCGCCGATGCCGGTGGGCCACTGCACCGAGGAGTTCGCGCCGATGGTGGATTTGAACTTCGAACTTTCCTTCGAAAGATAGTCGGAAAACAGGAAGTTGGTGCCCGAACCGTCGGACCGATACACCGGCGCGATCGCGGTGGCGGGAAGCGCTAATTTCGGATTGAGCTTCTTGATGGCCGGGTCATCCCATTTCGCGATATCCCCCAGGTAGATGGCAGCGATCGTGGCGCCATCCAATTGCAGCTGACCAGGGGCGATCCCCTTGATGTTGACCACCGGAACGACGCCGCCGATGATCATGGGAAACTGCACCAGACCGGCCTCCTTCAGGTCTTCCGGCTTCAGCGGCATGTCGGAGGCGCCGAAGGTGACCGTCTTGGCCTTGATCTGCTTGATGCCGCCGCCGGAACCGATCGATTGATAGTTGAGGCCGACGCCGGTCTGTTTCTTGTAGGCGTCCGCCCATTTTGCGTAGATTGGATAGGGAAACGTGGCCCCGGCGCCTGAGATGTCCCCCGCGGCAGCGGACAGGCCCATGCCGAGTGCGACCGCCGCGACGAGGATGCGTGTAATCTTGGTCATAAGGTATGGCTCCGATTCGGTTGAGCGCGGAATTTATTGCTTGATCGACGCGCGTAATATCACCCGTGAACCCCGGAACATTTGACGACGCGGTCGCCGCAGTCCGGGATCCGCGAGCATGTTCAGGGTTGAGTGTTACCGTTTTGTGACAATCGCGGTTTCCCCGGGAAATAGCCGGTGCCGGTGCGCGCTTGGAGCTCTACATCCGTCTCCACGCCGCCATACCCGTCCCTCACACCGCTATATCCGGTCGTATATAATGAGTTTCCGCTTGCGTGACATAAGCCTGCGGCAGCAACAACACGAACTGGGATCCATGAACACTCGTAGAATCAAAAATCAACAGGTGGCCGCTATGTACGTGGCCGTGTTATTGGGATTTGCCGCCGCGCGCGCGCAAACGGAGCCCCAGGACGGCCGGTCCATACAAGTTGCGTCCGCGCAGTCTGAGCGATCTTCGGCACTGGAAACGATCACTGTCACCGCCCGGCTCCGCCAGGAAGACGCCCAGTCGGTTCCGATCTCGCTGTCCGTCGTCAATGCCGACACGCTGCAAACGACGTATACCAACAACATCTCCCAACTGAGCTCGCTGGTCCCCAGTCTCAACTACGTATCGCCGAACCCGCGCAACACGGCGTTCACCATCCGCGGTCTGGGAAGCAGCGTCGTTGCGGTATCTCAGTCGAACGACGGTCTCGAGCCCGGCGTCGGCTTTTACGTGGACCAGGTGTATCACGGCCGCCCGGCCACGGCGGCATTTGACTTTGTCGACCTCGAGCGGGTCGAGGTGCTGCGCGGTCCACAGGGCACGCTGTTCGGGAAGAATACCACCGCCGGCGCCATCAACATCGTCAGCAAAGCTCCGACCTTCGAACGGGAAGTCGATGCCGAAGTCTCGGCGGGCAACTTAGGCTACTACCAGGCAAAAGCAGCACTGTCCGGCACGCTCATCGACAATCTGGTTGCCGCGCGGATTTCCGCCATCACCACCGGCCGCGACGGGGTGATCCGGGATGTCACGACCGGCAAGAATGTCAACGACGTCAACAACTCCGCGTTTCGCGCGCAACTGCTGTACACCCCGAGCAGCGCGTTGAGGATTCGCCTGACTGGCGACTACAGCTCGGTCTATACGAACTGCTGCACGCAGGTGTATTTCACGGTCGGCACGTCGCTGAAGTCCCCCGCGCGCCAATACCCCGCGCTCGCCGCCGGGGCGGACTACGCGCCGCCCAGCCGGAATCAGTTCGACCGCCTCACCGACATCGATGCGGCGTTGAAAGTGGCCACCAATGAAGGGGGAATGTCCTCCATAGCCGACTGGAGTCTCGGCGCGGCCACCCTGACATCGGTGAGTGCGTGGCGCTTTTGGAACTGGGACGCGGCCAACGATCGGGACTACACGCGTCTTTCCATCCAAACGGTCCAGCACATTCCGTCGCGCCAGGATCAATACAGCCAGGAGATCCGGATAGCCTCGAACGGAACCAACCGGTTGGACTATGCCGCGGGTCTGTATTGGTTTGCCCAAACGATTACCGGGGAGCCGATTACGGAGTACGGGCCGCTGGCGGCGTACTGGTTGCTGGGGAAGCCTCCTGCCGTCCCCGGCAATCTGCTCGACGGCTACCTCACCGACGGACATACGCGATTCCACTCCGATAGTTATGCGGCCTTCGGTGAAGCGACATGGCATGCCGCCGATAAGCTCAATGTAACGGCAGGTGTTCGCTATACCGACGAGCAAAAGGACGGACGATTTGATTCCACGGTTTCAGGGGGTCTGACGACGCTGACGCCCGCGCAGCTGAAGAGCAAGCTGTCCATCCTCCGCCCCCAGTCCTATACGGCCAAGGTATCCGACGGCAGCCCCTCTGGGAGGCTCAATGTCGCCTACTCCTGGACCGAAACCGTCATGACCTATGCCTCGCTGGCCCGCGGCAGCAAGTCCGGCGGCATCAATATGTCGGGCCTCCCCCTCAACGCCGCCAATCAGCCGGCGCTGGCGACCGCCGTGATCAAGCCGGAACAAAATACGACGGCGGAGGTGGGAATCAAGACTCGCCCGCTGGATCAGCGATTGCTCCTGAACGTCGACGTCTACGACACCACGGTGCGGGATTTTCAAACCAACGTGGTCGACTCGGGTCCCGGCGCCTTGCGCGGGTACCTGGCCAACATCGACAAGGTGAGGGTGGAAGGAGCGGAACTCGATGCCAGCTTCGCCGCGACCGGAAATCTCACCGGCCATCTCTCCGCGGCGTATTCCGATGGCACGTACATATCCTACAAGAACGGTCCGTGTCCCTTGGAACTCATCGGCAGCACGACGACGGTATGCGATTTGAGCGGCAAGGCGCTGTCCGCTCTGCCACGTTGGGTCGGATCGCTGGGAGGTGAATATGTGCATCCCATGAGCATCGCCGGCATCGAGGGACACGCTTATCTGCAAGGCGAATTGCAGACGCGCAGCAAAACGTTCGGGGAGCCTTCAGATTCCCGATTTTCCACGATCGGCGGCTATAGCGTGGTTAACGCAAGCCTGGGCTTTCGGCAGCGCGGTCCTTGGGAACTAGCCTTCTTCGTGCGGAATCTTTTCGACAGAAACTACATGCAGAATCTAACGGTTCAGGCCGGTAATTCCGGCCTCATCGTCGGCACCCCCAGCGACCCGCGTACCTACGGGCTTACCTTGAGAGCGAAATTCTGAACCGTGTATACAGTCGACCTCATGGTCTCAAGACCCTCGGGCCATGAGGTCGACTTCATTCCAGCCGCTTAGAATTTGAAGCGCACACCCATCGTGCTGGTGATGTCGGTGGTGTGGAAGAGGAACCCGTTCGCCAGCCCGTCGCGCACGCCGGAGTACATGACACCGGCGAAGGCATCGAAACGCTTGGACAGGCGATAGTCGGCATCGAACGAGATGATATCTTCGGTACCGCTGCAGGTTCCGGACTTGTTCGTCGAACAGCCGGCATTGGCGCCGGTGCCGTACGCGTTCTGCTTTATCCCGTAATAGGCGCCGACCAGGTCCAATTCCGGAATCACCGTGTAGCGCACACCGGCCCAGTACACCTGCAATTTCTTGTCGTTGACGAAGGTCGATTTCGCGCCGCTTTGGGTGTTGACGTAGGCGACCCGGTAGGCGGCGACGTCAAATCCGGCCGCCAACGGCGAGTCCGGATTTGCAAATTGAATATGCTCGTAGCCGCCGAAGAACTTCAGCACGCCCATGTTGTACAGGCCCATGAAGGCAAAGGCCGTGTTGTCCGAGACCGTCGCCGCCAGCGCATTGCTCGGGCTGGCGGAAATGCAGCTTCCGCCCGCGGGCACGGGGTCCGGGCACAAGCCCGGCAAGCCGGACACCTGAGCCGCGCTGAGTGCCGCCAGTGCAACAGCATCCTTGATCTTGCTGTAGTACACATCGGCCGAGAAGCCTGCGTAGTCCCCGCCGAAAGACACCTGGTAGGCCGTGTTGGCGCTGCCGGTGGATTGATTGAATTTGTACTGGGCAGAAAGGTGCGCCCCAACCCCCTCCGCCGGCTTGAAGGACCCGACATACTTCACCGACGAATCGAGACGGCGATTCTGGGTATCCCCGCCGCCTGCAGGACCTCCGGCAATGCCGATGTATGAAAATGCCTGTGAGGCGTAGTTTGGGTCGTACTTGGAGATGCCGTCGGCAAGCACCGTGTTTTGGCGACCGAAGGTGAACGTCCCGAAGGTCTTCGAGCTGACCCCGGCGTAGGACTGGATGAAAGTCTGACCGGACGCGCTCGAGTCGACATTGGTGTTCTGGGTCGCCAAAGACCGGCCATTGTTCTGCACCAGCGACTTCAATGCATCGGCGATCTCGCCGGATTGGGGATTGATGTAGGTTTCGAGCTTGAACACTCCCGACCAATCTCCTATGAGAGGTTCGTTGCCTTGCAGGCCGACCCGTGAATTGGCCATGTTGCTCGGCGTCACACCCGTCACGGAGCGGTTGCTGTTTTTCTGCACGACTTCCGCGCTGCCGCCGACGAAATAATCGCTGATCGGCGCGCCATGGGTCTGATTCTGAATGGCAACGTCGATGATCCCGTACAAAGTGATGCCGTTCCAGGTGAGGCTTCCGTCGGAAGACGGTGCGGGCGCCGGGGCCGCGGATTGCGCCAGGGCGAGGCCCGGCGCGCTCAAGGCGCCCAAGAGGACGAGCCCACCGCAACCCAAATTGGCGCCGCGGGCAATCGACGCGACCGGGGTGGCAGTTTCTATTTGATCATTCACGACGCTACTCCCAATTTCTAAGGTTGTTGGATTTAATCGGCATAATGTTACATATATATTACAGTCACCTATTATTTTTTGTATCTTTTAAGCAACAATTAGACACCGGGCCAGCCCGGACGCCCGCAAGGTGGAACGATTTTCATGAGCCGGCGTCCAATTCGCTTCGCATGATCTTGGAGGGCAGCGAGTGGCTGGCATTGCAAAGCTCCCCGGCGCCGCCATCGCCGTGGTCTGGCTTGCCGTTCTTCCTGGCTGTACCGTGTATCAAACCTACGAGAAATGTGGATTCGCCGGCTGCCCCGAAGATCAGCGCATCACCCGCGACGTCCAAGCATTACTCAATCAGCATCCGGCCCTGGAGCCGCCCAATCTAATCGACGTGCGGACCTTGGATCACGTGGTATATCTGAATGGCATCGTCGACACCGACCTCGAGCGCCAGCTGGCGGAATCCGTCGCCGCCGGAGCGTCGGGCGTCGCGCGGGTAGTCAACTCCATCGGCCTGAACAACGCGCGATGAAGGCCGAATGACCGCGAAAGCGGTTCCGGTATTCGCGTGTCATGAATCACACTCAAGCATTACACTCTCTCAGTCGATCATGCGACTGCTCTGGCGTTATATGGAAGTGACTTCAGTCTCCTTTCCGCCAATACGATGACCGTCGATCCACGCCGCAGTTTGGTGGCCGGCCTCATCTGGCTCGTGGTCGCCTTGGCCTTGAGTTTCGCTTGCGCGGCGTCGCTGTGGGCCGGCCGTGTGGCACGGGAAATCGTCGTCCAGCAGCACGTGCGCAGACTGCTTCTCGAGACGGACCAATTGGGTTCGGATTTGGGCCAGTCGGTGAGCGCTCGATTGGCGGCCGCACGCACCGCGCGTGCCGCTGCGCCCCTGGAGCGGACATTCGCGCTGCTAGCCGCGCAATATGCGGATCAAGGGTGGATCGCCCTCGCCGACGAAGCCGGAACTGTGATCGCAGGAGACGGCAGCCTCCCCGAGGGTGCGAGCGTCGCTGCCGCGCCCTGGTTCTCGCGCGGACGCGAGCGGCCATGGATCGGTATCGTCGAGACAGGCGTCGGCGAAGCGAAGGCTAACCGTCGTTCTTCGCCGCTCGGCGATCTGTCGCTGCCTCTCCGGGATGCCTCCGGTCGCACTCTCGGGGTCATCGCGACGCATCTCACCTGGCGCTGGGTGACACGGGACTTACTGCGCCTGAGCGCCGGCCCCGAACCGGCCGGAACCGTTCAAACGCTGATACTCGACGCGGACAATCGTGTGATCGTCGGACCGCAGACTCTGCTCAATCGGCGATGGCAGGGAATTCCCACCAGGGATCCGCCGCCGATCGAAGCCGCCGAAGCGGTGTTGGCGGCGCGCGATCCGGCCGGCCCCACAGCCGAGGTTCCTCGGTTCGAAAGTCTGCCGGGCGGTCAAATCGTTCTGGTGGCGCGCTCGCCCGTGATCGTCGATCCCGACGCGGCGGCGCCAGGTTGGCAAGTGCAGCTCAGCGAGCCGAAGGAACGCGTCTACTGGCGCGCAAACGCTCTGGCCGAGCGCATCCTCTGGATCTCGGTGTGCCTGGGTGCGGCCACGGCGCTGGTCGGCGCGCTCGGAGCGCGGCATCTGACGAATCGACTGCGACGATTGACCCGCTCGGCTGCATCCGTGGGCCGCAATGAAATCGAACGCATCGAAGTACCGGCCGGGCGGGACGAGGTCGCACAGCTTGCCCGCGCATTCGCCAAGGTGCTCGACGACCTGCGCAGCGAACGCAGCGAATTGCTGGCCTTGAGCAGCGAACTCGAACGCCGCGTCGCCGTGAGGACCCGCGAGGTGGAGCGTCTGGCCGAGGAATCCCGGTATGCGGCCATCGTTCGGGAGCGCCTTAAAATCGCGCGCGACCTGCACGACACGCTCGCGCATTCGATGATGGCGATGTTGAGCGAGGTACGTCTGCTGCGCAAGCTTCAAGTGCATGAGCCGGCCGCACTTGCGGACGAATTGGTTCGTGCCGAGGAAGTGGCGCACGAAGGGCTCAATGAGGCACGCACGGCGATTGCGCAGATGCGCCTGAATGCGGTGCGCGACACCGGCTTGGGTCCGGCGCTCGCAAAGGCGTTCGGCCGCTTCATCGACCGTACGGGCTTGATCGGAGAATTCGCTTCCGATGACGAGGCCGCCCGCTTCGGCGATGAGCGCGCGGAGACCTTGTTCAGGATCTCCGAAGAGGCGTTGCGGAACATCGAACGGCACGCCATGGCCACCCGGGTGACCGTTACGCTGGCCATGAATCACGACACCCATGTGACCCTGCAGATCGAGGACGACGGGATCGGCTTCGATACCGGCCTTTCCCGGCCCGGACATTTTGGATTGGTCGGGCTGCGCGAGCAGGCGCAGTTGATGGACGCGGAACTACGCATCCGTAGTGCACCGAACGAAGGGACCACGCTCTCGGTGACGTTGCGGATAGCACCCGAAGTTCTGTGGCCGCTCGCTGCCGCAGCACATTCGGCGTGAACGGCCGATTTCCTGAGGACCTCGCCATGACGAAAGACCTTGCGGTTCGATTCAGAGTGGACTTCGGCGGCGGGTGCTCGATCGGCATCGGAAAGATCGAACTGCTCGAGGCCATCTCACGCAGTGGATCTCTGTCGAAGGCGGCGCGGCAAATGCATATGAGCTATCGCAGAGCGTGGCTGCTGCTCGCGGACCTCAATGCCAGTTTCGATCAATCCGTCGCCCAAGCCAGCACCGGGGGTAGGGGCGGCGGCGGCGTCGTGTTGACGCCGTTCGGCCAGCGCTTGATCTCAGGCTACCGGACGATGGAGGCCGGTCTCCAGCCGCTTGCGGAGGCATGCTTCGAGGATCTCAGCCGGCGGGTCGGCGCCGCGCCGTCGAAGACTCGGGAGACGAAGCGGCTGGTTCCGGTGGCATCGATCCGGCGCAAGCCCTCGGCACGGCGAAGCTGAACGTCCGCTGCGCGCCGGGCCTGCGGGAAATTTGGAACTGGCCGGTCATTCCGCAGTCGAATTGCTTGAAATCCGATCGCGTCACGGTTTGCCGCCGTTCCTCTATGGTTCGATCGGGCTGGCACGAAACTCGCGTTCGCTCCAGTCGCGCAGCGCAGTAGGGTGACTTATGAAAAATCAATGCACTGTCTGGTCGAAGATCGTAGTGAGCTGCGCAGCTCTATTATTGCTGAGCAGCGGTACGGTGCTTGCCCAGGGCCACGCCGGAGGCGGCGGGCATTTCGGCGGCGGTGGGCACGCGGCAGTGGCTCACGGCGGATACGCGGGCGGCTACGGGGGGTATCGCGGCGGCTACGGTTGGCACGGCGGGTATGGCGGCTACGGCTGGCACGGCGGCTATGGCTGGCACGGCGGCTATGGCTGGCGCGGCGGCTATTACGGAGGCTGGGGCTGGGGAGGGCTTGGACTGGGGCTCTACTTCGCAACCCTGCCGCTCTATTACTCCACGTTCTGGTGGGACGGGACACCGTATTACTACGCGGACGACGTCTACTACCGCTACGACGGCAGAGTGCGTCAGTACGTCACCGTGGCGCCGCCGCCGGAGGTCCAGAGCCAAAGCGGCGCCCAAGCCCCGGTGGGCACGGAGCCCATCGCCTATCCGAAGAACGGCCAGAGCACCGAGCAACAGGCGAAGGACAAATATGAGTGCCATCATTGGGCGGCCACTCAAAGCGGCTTCGATCCCACCCTGGGCGCGGTCGCGTCGGCCACCCAATCCAAGCGCTCCGACTATATGCGGGCCCAGGCCGCCTGCCTCGATGGGCGGGGCTACAGCGTCAACTAGGAGCCAGGCTCCCTAGGAGGCGGGCTGCTTCGCCAGCAGCAGTTCGAGGGTCCGGAAATAGATCTGATGCAGACGGTCGATATCGGCGACCCGTACGCACTCGTTGACCTTGTGAATGGTCTCGTTGATCACCCCGAGTTCGATGACTTGCGCACCCATGGGCGCAATGAACCGGCCGTCTGAAGTCCCGCCGGCGGTCGATAGCTTCGGGGTCACTTCCAGCAGTTCGTGGACGGCGCGCGTCGCGGCGCTCGACAGTCTCCCCGGTGCCGTCAGGAAGGGGTGGCCGGACACGAACCATTCCAGCGAATAGTTCACCCGATGTTTGGTCAAGATGCCCTCGACCGTCGCCTTGAGTTTTTCGACGGTCTGTTCCGTCGAGAAGCGCAGGTTGAAGCGCGCCTTGAGCTCGCCCGGAATGACGTTGGGCGCGCCTGTCCCGGCGGAGATGTTCGATACCTGGAAGGTGGTGGGCTGAAAATGCTCATTGCCCCGGTCCCAGTGGTATGACGTCAGCTCAGCAAGTGCCGGCGCCAGTGCGTGGACCGGATTGTCGGCAAGCTGCGGATAGGCGATATGACCCTGCACACCGTGAACGGTGAGCCGCCCGCTCAAGCTGCCGCGCCGGCCGATCTTTATCGTGTCGCCGAGTGACTTCTCGCTCGAAGGCTCCCCGACGAGGCACCAATCGATGGTTTCGCGCCGCTCGCGCAGCACCTCAACCACCCGGCGCGTGCCGTCCACGGAGGGCCCCTCCTCATCGCTGGTAATGAGAAATGCGATGGTGCCCAGGTGCTCGGGGTAGCGATGCACGAATTCTTCGCTGGCGGTCAACATGGCGGCGAGTCCGCTCTTCATATCGGCGGCGCCGCGGCCGTACAACATGCCGCCCTCGATCACCGGCACGAAGGGGTCGGTCCGCCAATCTTCGAGGGGACCGGTGGGCACCACGTCGGTGTGCCCGGCAAAACAGAACACGGGGCCGCCACGGCCGCGTTTCGCCCAAAAGTTGTCCACCGGCCCGAAGCGCAGCCTTTCCACCTCGAAGCCGATGAGTTCGAGGTGCTCGATCATCACGGCCTGACACCCGCCGTCGGTGGGGCTGACGGAGGCCCGCGCCATCAACTGCTGCGTCAATTCAAGGGTTTTCGACATCAGAACCGCAGCATGGGGGGCCGTCGGCGAATGTTCGCCCACAGTCCGTAGAACCCCATGGCAATCGCCGCAATCAGCACCCATGCCGGCATGGCAAGTCCGAGGAAGCGCCATTCGACCTTGGCGCATTCACCCGAGCCGGTCAGCACCTTGACGAGCACATCGGTGAGCGGGAAGACCTTGAGCATGAAATCGAGCGATGCTCCGCATGCGGCGACCGTGCCCGGCGGGAGGCTTTGAATATAGAGATGCCGCACGGCGACGCCCGCGGTCGCGAGCGACACCAGCACCAGCAGGCCGCAATACACGCGCCGTCCCCACCCCACCGGATCGTGGGCGGAGGCGATGGCGAAGATCACGCCGATGGCAAAGATTCCGACGCGCTGGAAAATGCACAGTGGGCAGGGCTCCAGATGCATCACGTACTGGGCATAGTAGGCGAATGCCAACAGCGCTGCGCAGGCCAGCGCCCCCAGCCCATTGGCGGCACGCGCCGTTATCACCGGCGCGCGAGCGCGTGCGCAGCGTCGATTTGCTTGGCGACGTCCTCGAGCGAGGTGTGGCGAATGTCCTTGCCGTGCACCATGTAGATCACGTACTCGCAGATATTCTTGGCATGATCGCCGATACGCTCCAAAGCACGCACGATCCACATGATTTCGAGCGCCCGCCGGATGGTGCGCGGATCCTCCATCATGAACGTGATGCACTGACGATGGATCGATTCGTATTCTTCGTCCACCATCCTGTCCTCCTGCGCCGTTCTCACCGCGGCCTGCGAGTCCATGCGGGCAAATGCGTCGAGCGCATCGTGCACCATGTTCGCGACCTGGCGCCCGAGATGTTTGACCTCGCGATACTTGTCCGCCGGCCGCTCCATCGTCGCGAGCTGCGAGGCGATGTAGCCTATCTTCTCGCCCTCGTCCCCGATGCGCTCGAGATCCGTGATGGTCTTGATGATCGCGACGATGACGCGCAGGTCCCCGGCCGCGGGCGCCCGGAGCGCCAGTATGCGGCTGCACTCCTCATCGATGGACACCTCCATGCCGTTGACCTTGTAGTCGTCGGTGGCCACCGATTCGCCCAGTTGGCTGTCTCCCTCCACCAGGGCGGTGATGGCCTTCTGCAGCTGCTGCTCCACGAAGCCGCCCATCTGCAGCACCTGATTGCGCACCTTCTCCAGGTCTTCGTTGAAGCGCCGGGAGATGTGGTGGGTGAGATCGGCAGTTTCCATGATGATAACCCTTGCAGCTAGGAGAACGCGCACCCGCGTGCCGGTGCGTCGAACGCCGTCCGTTATGCGGCGTGACTCATTTACATCCGATTACATTGTACGTCAACATTGTGAGCGATAAATGTGACGCTACGCGCTTGCAGCGGCGCGCAGCCCCGTCTGCCAGACTCGCGGCTGCGGGAAGTGGCAGGTGAACGTGCTTCCTTTGCCCTCCGTGCTCTGCACCTCGAGCCAGCCGCCGTGGCGCTGCATGGCGTGCTTCACGATGGCGAGTCCGAGACCCGATCCACCCCGGTCGCGCGAGCGTCCCGCATCGACCCGGTAAAACCGTTCCGTCAGCCGCGGAATGTGCTCGGCGGGAATGCCGATGCCATTGTCGATCACCGAAAAATAGGCGCCCTCGACGTCGGTCCACCAGCGCATGCGCACCGTGCCGTCGGACATCGTGTACTTGAGCCCGTTCACCAGCACATTGGTGAAGGCCGACTCGATTTCCTGCGGGGAGCCGTACAGGCCGTCCTCTGATTCCAGATCCAGCGACACCTGGCGCGGTCGATTGGTCCGGGCCAGCGCATCGCGATGCAGCCGCTCCAGCAGGACCGGTACATCGACGGGCTCCCGCGGCGCCTCCCCGTCGGTGGATTCCAGCCGCGACAGTTCCAGTAAATCCGAGATGATGGTGTTCATGCGCTGCGCCTGCGCGCGCATGTCCTTGATGGGTCCCGCCCAGGCTTCGTCGATGGATGGATCGTCGGCGAGCGTGTCGAGGTAACCGGAGATCACGGTCAACGGGGTGCGCAGTTCGTGGGACGCATTCGCCACGAAATCCTTGCGGGTTGCCTCCAGGCGCATCTGCCGGGTGACATCCCGCGCCAGCAGCAGGAATTGACCCGCCCCGTAGGGCACCAGCTGCAGCGACAGATACAAATCGGCATGCACGGGCGGCCGGATGATTACCGGAACCGAAAAGTCGTCCGCATGCAGGTAGCGGACGAACTCCGGCGAACGGATCAGATTGTCGACCCTCAGACCGACGTCGACCGGACGCTTCAGTCCGAGCAAGCGGGCGGCCTGTCGATTGAACCAGACGATTTCGTTCTGGCTGCTCAAAATGATGACCCCGTCCGGCAGTGCCGCCGTCGAGCGCCGAAGCTCGCGGTAGAGTTGCACGAGCCGCTGCTTGTGAAATTGCTTGCGCCGGTGCAAGCGGACCACTTGACCGATGATGTCGCCCCAAATGCCGCCGAGGTTGGGGGGATCGAGCTGCGAACGCAGCCTGAGCCAGCGGTCCAGGCGGTGCAGGTTCAGGAGCTGCCAACCGAGATACAGACACGCGGCCGCCAGCAGCCAGGCCCAAATGGGTCCGAACAACAGTCCGAACACCAAGCCGGCGATCAAAACACCCGCCAGCCGCGCGAGCGCGAAAGTCCACATCGATGCCATGAAGCGGAGGTTATCTCCTGTCAGGTGTCGCGTGCGGAAAAGCGGTAGCCGGAGCCGCGCACCGTCTGAACCAACCGATCCAGTTGATACGGTTCGAGCGCCTTGCGCAACCGCCGGATGTGCACATCCACGGTACGCTCTTCCACGTAAGTATTGCCGCCCCATACCCGGTCGAGCAACTGGCCGCGGGTGAACACCCGCTCCGGATGCGTCATGAAGAAATGGAGCAATCGGTATTCAGTAGGTCCCAATGCGATTTCGCGCTCGCCTGCGCTTACCCGGTGGCTGGAGTCGTCGAGTTTCAGGCCGTCGACCTCCACCGTGTCCGCCGAGCCGGCGGGCGCCGCCCGGCGCAGTACGGCCTGGATGCGCGCGAGCAGCTCGCGGGGCGAAAATGGCTTGGTGATGTAGTCGTCGGCACCGCCCTCGAGCCCTCCGACCTTGTCCTGTTCCTCGGCGCGCGCCGTGAGCATGATTACCGGGATTTCCTCGGTATCCTTGGCGCGTTTCAGCGACCGGGTCAGCTCCAATCCGCTCATGTCGGGCAGCATCCAGTCGACCAGCATAAGGTCCGGTCGAACATCCACGATGCGCGCCCGAGCCTCCCGGCAGTCCTCGGCCTCACGCACTTCATAGCCCGCCCGGCGCAGTCCAAAGGCAACCATGTCACGGATGCTCTTTTCATCTTCCACGATGAGAATGCGCTTGGCGGTCATTTTTGTTGCTAGTCCCTTGAATCTTCTAGCCCGCTATTACATGCGCGCCATATGACAGTTCCATGACAGCCGGGAGGACTCACTGTGGCGCGGCCTGCTTGGCCGCGGCACGTTCCACTTCGGTCAGCGCAACCTTGTCGCGCAGATAAACTGGGATGAGCTCGGCCGGGTCCCGACCTTCACCCAGGCCAAGCCTGATGGCACCCAATCGCGCCATGTCCTTTGCGTCCGGCAGCGCAGCGCATGCGCCGGCCGGCAAGTCGAGTCCGGCAAGAGCCTGAAGATCCGGGTAAGCCGCAAAACCCCGACCGATACCCTGAAACGGACCCACCAGCGGCACATTGACCGATCGCGCGTCGCCGACCGCCGGCGCACCGCACGCGCCGAGACCACGCGTAGGGTGGCTCACGAAGCAACCCCAGTAGACTTCGCCCATGCGTGCATCGAGACAGGCCATCACCTGCTTCGCCCCGCCGCCCATCGCTTGGAGGGCCAAGGCTTCCAGCGTGGTCACGGCAACCACCGGCAGCGCCGCGCCGAATGCCAGACCCTGTGCCACGGACACGCCGATCCTGACCCCGGTAAAGGCACCCGGACCGACGCCGGCGGCGATGCCGTCGAGCATCCCCAAGACCACCCCCGCCTCGGCGAGCACCGCATCGACCATGTCGAGAATCTGTTCGGCGTGGCCGCGGCCCACTTCTCTGAATGCACCGACGAGGCCCGCATCCGTCAGCAACGCGACGGAGCAGGCTTCGGTCGCCGTGTCGAGAGCGAGCACCTTCATGAATTGGCCGTCATGGCGGAGCGAGACCTGGCCAGTCGCTCGGTGAGAAATCGCGCCCCCGCTGCAGCGTCGGTGATGACGGGGCTCGGGGGCAGCGCCTGCAGGAATATCTTTCCGTACCCCTTGGTGGTGAGCCGTGGATCGCCGAGCACGATGATTCCGAAATCGTCGAAATCGCGGATCAAGCGGCCTACTCCCTGTTTCAGGGCCAGCACCGCCTGCGGCAACTGATACTCGGAAAAGGGATTTCCACCCCGCCGGCGGATGCCCTCGAGCCGCGCCTTGAGCAGCGGGTCGTCGGGCGCGGCGAACGGCAACTTGTCGATGGCCACGATAGAAAGTGCCTCACCTTTCACGTCGACACCTTCCCAAAAGCTTCCCGTCGCGAGCAGCACCGCATTGCCGAGTTCACGGAAGCGGTTGAGCAGCGCTTCGCGCGGTGCCTCGCCCTGAACCAGAACGGGGAACGGTGGTTCGGGAAAGCGCGCCTTGAGTGCGGCGACGCCGTCGGCCAAGCCGCGATAACTGGTGTAGAGCAGGAACGCGCGGCCGCCGCTCGCTTCGAGCAACGGCGCACAGGCCGCTATGAACTTGGCGGCAAATTCCGGATGCTGCGGCTCCGGCATGCTGCGCGGCAGATAAATGCGCGCCTGATCGCGATAATCGAAGGGACTCTCGACATGAAGCGTGCGCGCCTCCGGCAGACCGATGCGGGCAGCAAAATGCGTGAAGTCGTCGCCGATGGCCAGGGTCGCCGAGGTGAACACCCAGGCGCACGGGCGCGCCTCGACATAGGCACGCAGCCGATCCGCGATTTCGAAGGGCGTGAACTGCAGCGACAAGCCGTTGGCCGCTGCCTCGGCCCAACGCAGCCCGGAGCTCTCCGGCAGCGAGGCCAATTCCCCAAGAGCGGCGGCCAATGCGGTGGCTCTGCGGGCGCAATTGGCCGTGCCTGCGCCCGCGCCCAGTCCCGTCAACTCCGCGGCAAGGTCGCCGAGAGCGGTTTCGATCTCAGGCAGAACGTCCAAGAACGAGTCCGGCAGGTTCGTCCATTCGTAGCGGCCGGCGCCACCCGGTACGCTGCCCCGCAGATCGTCGAGACGCGCCTCCACGATGGCCAGTTCGCCGGCGATCGAGGGAGCCCGCACACCAGCCGCCAACAGTTCGGCAGCAACGTCGCGCAGGAGTGTCTGCACCTGCCGCACCGACCAACTCTGTCCGAAGAACTGCGCCGCTATGTCGGGCACTTGATGCGCTTCGTCCAAGATGACGGCCTCGGCGCCCGGCAATAGATCGCCGAATCCTTCGTCCTTGAGCGCGAGATCCGCGAGCAACAAGTGGTGATTCACCACCACGATCTCTGCCGCTTGGGCGCTGCGGCGCGCATCGAACACGTGGCAGCGGGCGAACTGCGGGCATTCCTGCCCAAGGCAATTCTCCCGCGTGGAGGTAATCATCGGCCATACGGCGGACTGTTCCGGCAGATCGGTGAGCTCCGACAGATCGCCGGCCTTGGTCGTCGACGCCCAGCGCGACACCCTGGCGAGCACCCGGGCGACGCCTCGCTCGCCTGCCAGCAACGAGCCCTGCTGCAGCGTCAACTCCAATCGATGCCGGCACAGATAATTTGCCCGACCCTTGAGGAGTGCCACCTTGACCGGCAACCCCAACGCCTTGGCCAGCAGCGGGACGTCACGCCGAAACAACTGGTCCTGCAGCGTCCTGGTGCCGGTTGAAATGATCACGCTCCTGCCCGACAACAGTGCAGGCACGAGGTAGGCGAAGGTCTTGCCGGTACCGGTGCCGGCCTCGACGATGAGCGGCTCCGAATGAGCCAGGGCGCGGCCGACCGCAGCGGCCATGGACGCCTGTTCCGGGCGAAAGGCGTAACCCGGCAAGGCACTCGCGAGCGGCCCGCTGGAGCCGAAAACGTCTTTGTAATTGGCGTCGATGATGGCAACCGGAGTTATTTCACGACCGCACGAAAACGCGCGAATGCCACGGATTTGGATTTCAGCGTATTTTTCAATTGCCACCGAATGTGAGTGTATTCGTCCGGCTTCGCCGGACGGGAACGTCCATCAGCATCGTTCACGCGAAGGTTCTCGGGCCGGTCGAAGAAGCGCCCGCCGTCGACCGAATACCGGACTTCCGCGCCGGGACCTGTCGCAGAGTCCGCAACGTACATCATATGGGAAGGCACCGCGTACGTGACGACTGGATCGCGTACCGCCGTGCGGCCGGGATTCCGGATCACCAGCGTATAGATGACCTGGTCGCCGGGCACCACCCGATTGGCCGGCGCCAGCTTGACGATGTCGCGGCCATCCTGCACCGCCAGGGTTTCAACCTCGGCAACCGCTTTGACCACCAGCGCCCCCGAGGTGGCTTGACCACTCGCCGCGTATGCTATGCCGATGCCGCATAGCGCGGCACCGAGCACTCGAACTCCGGTCCATCTCGGCATCAGAATTTCTTCATATTTAGTGTTTAATATTAACTAATTAAGAATCTAAGCTAGAGATAGCCTCAGAAACCAGAGGATGGGCGTTATGACCGATCGATCCATTTGAATCTGAGCTTGGCGACTGCCTCATCCATCTGTCATCCTCTTTAGTCTAGTACAGGCGGCACTCGGGGACTTTCATGGCTACGGCACCACAACACCTCACGTCTCTCGCCTCGTTGAACCGCGACGTAGCGAACTGGGTGGACGAGATGGCTCGCCTCATGAAACCGGATCGCATCCATTGGTGCGACGGCAGCGAGTCGGAATTTCAGATGCTGGAGCGGGAGCTGGTGGCGCAGAAGGAATTGCTGACGCTCAATCAGGCCGAGTATCCCGGTTGTTATCTGTACCGCTCCAATCCGTCCGACGTGGCGCGCGTCGAACATCTCACCTTCGTCTGCACCGAGGATCGGGAAGATGCCGGTCCCAACAACAATTGGATGGCCCCAGAGGACGCTCATCAAAAGATGGATGCTCTATTCGCCGGGTGCATGAAGGGACGCACGCTGTACGTGGTGCCTTACTGCATGGGGCCCATTGATTCGCCTTTCTCCCGCTGCGGCGTCGAGATCACCGACAGCGCCTATGTGGTGCTCAACATGCACCTGATGACCCGCATGGGTCTTCGTGCGCTGGAACGCATCTCGAAGGACGGCTCCTTCGTAAAGGGTCTTCACTCCACGGGCGATTTGAATCCCGACCGTCGCTTCATCATGCATTTTCCGGAGGAACTCACCATCAAGAGCTTCGGTTCGGGCTATGGCGGCAATGCGCTGCTGGGCAAGAAATGCCACGCGCTGCGCATCGCCAGCTGGCAGGCACGCACTGAAGGATGGCTCGCGGAGCACATGCTGATCGTCGGCATCGAGAATCCTCAGGGTGAGATCCACTACCTCGCGTGCGCCTTCCCCTCGGCTTGCGGTAAGACGAACCTGGCCATGTTGATTCCGCCCGCCGCCTACCAGGGCTGGAAGGTGTGGACGCTGGGCGATGACATAGCCTGGTTGCATCCGGGGAAAGACGGCCGGCTATATGCGATCAATCCCGAGTCGGGCTATTTCGGCGTGGTCCCCGGCACCAACCCGAAGACCAACCGCAATGCGTACGAAACCATTCACAGGGACACGATCTTCACGAACGTGGCCGTGACCGCGGATCATCAACCCTGGTGGGAGGGACTTTCGGAGGGGACGCCGGTGACCGACTGGCAAGGTCGGCCCTACGATCCGGCGAACGGTCCCGCTGCGCATCCCAATTCCCGCTTCACCGTCGCCGCCAAGCTGAATCCCGCCTACTCGAAGCTGGCCGACGCTCCCGGCGGCGTGCCCATATCCGCCATCGTATTCGGCGGACGCCGCCGGACCCTCGCTCCTCTGGTGTTTCAGGCGCGAAATTGGTTGCACGGCGTCCTCGTGGGCGCAGGCGTCGCATCCGAGACCACCGCCGCCATCACGGGGAAGGTCGGCGTCCTACGCCGCGATCCGATGGCGATGAAACCCTTCACGGGATACAACTTCGCGGATTACTGGTCGCATTGGATCGATATCGGCGCGAAGCTCAAGTCGCCGCCGCAGATTTTTCACGTCAATTGGTTCCGTCAGGACCATGCCGGCAAGTTCCTATGGCCGGGCTTCGGCGAAAACCTGCGGGTGCTGCGCTGGATCATCGATCGCTGCAGGGGCACCGCCCAAGCGCGCGACACGGCGATCGGGCAGCTGCCGCACCCGGAAGACCTGGACACGCAGGGCTTGGAACTTGCGCCCGGCGCACTCGATGAATTGCTGGCGGTGGACCCGGCGCTCTGGCATTTCGAATTCGAGGGGATCGCCACTTATTTCGGCGAGTACGGCGATCGCGTGCCGCAGGCGCTCGCGGCGGAGTTGGCGCAGTCGCGAGCGCGAGTCGCTGCCATAGCACCCCGGGAGAGTACTCCGCGGTAAGAACGCTACTCTTCGCAGGTGTACCGAATGACCTGCGACGAGTTGCTATCGGGTGCCTTCCCCAGCCCGATCAGCCCCTCGCCGCGAATCTGCATGGAATCGCGGCGGACGAAGGCCTCTTCGCCGTCCTTGCCGATGACGAACGTACCATTCGTGCTCTGATCGATCAGCATGAATTTATTCCGGTTGAATTCCAGGCGGGCGTGCAGCCGCGAGATCAGATTGCCCTTGATGACGAGGTCGTTCTCCTCGGCCCGGCCCATGGTGATGCTCGCGCGGCCGTCTTCCACCAGAACTTCCTGGCCCTGATACCGCAGGCGCAGGCGCAACCCTTTATTCGATCGCTCGCGCGAAGTGATGGCGATGGCCGGTACCATGCTCGTGATATCGTCCGTTTGCCACAGCACTTCGAAAAGCGCCACCTCGCTGCTGCGCCCCTTGAGGGTTGCGATATCGATCTGACGCACGGAAGCGCGCCACTCGCTCGACAGCCGTTCGACCATCGTAGCCGTGGTAATGATCTGGCCCGCCTTGGCCTGACTGGTCATACGATTTGCGGTGTGCACGGCTGAACCGAAAATATCGCGGTTTTCCAGCACCACCGGTCCAAAATTGCACCCGATTCGAATGGCGACGGTCTGCTCGTCGACCTTCAGGGAGGGATGGAGGACGATCTGCTTCTGCATCTGGGCGGCGGCATTCAAGGCATCATCGGCCGTCGGGAACGTGGCCATCACTTCGTCGCCCATGGTCTTGATGACGGTACCGTGATTCTGGTCGGTTGCGGCGCGCATCACGTCGATGCAGATGCCGACCATGTCCCGGGCGCGCATGTCTCCAAGCAATTCATAGAGCTTGGTGCTGCCGACGACGTCGGCAAATACGATGGCAAGTTCGATCTCTTTTCCCACAGGCCGCAAATTATACTTAACCTGGCATCGGACGTTTCAGACGTTTACGCGGCCAAACCCTGATTAACGATGGGCCGGGCCGAAAAAAGGGCCTCCGGCGACGCATCGGGTCGCGCGGCAACCTCTGAGAGGAACCGGCGCCAGGCTCGCGCGCCCTCACGTCCGGCCATCAGCCCATGCATGTGGCGTGCGATCGAATGCAGCCGCACCCCCCTCCTTGCCTCCCGTGCGGCGTAGCCGACCATCTGCTCAATGATCTCGACGGGCTGCGGAATACGCCACGAAGGATTGAAAATCGCGCGCTCCAATTCGGCCAGCAACGCCGGGCGGTGATACGCCGCGCGACCCAGCATGACGCCGTCCAGACCCGCATCCAGCTGGGCGCGAACCGCACTCGACTCGGTGAAGCCGCCGTTGATGACCAACGCCAATGCCGGACGTTCACCCTTCAATTGATGCACATAGTGATACTTCAATGGCGGAATCTCGCGGTTTTCCTTGGGCGACAAGCCGGGACGTGCCAGCCCGCCCAAGATTGCGGCCCGCGCGTGGACGATCAGCGCCGCCGCACCCGCCGCGGCCACCGCCTCCACAAACTGCGAGAAGAACTCGTAGTCGTCGCGTTCGTCGATCCCGATCCGGCATTTGACCG
>Ga0307516_10000208_pt1 | contig 75300 bp, 69 predicted proteins | sample 19_EM_MG_FD_203310 | JGI IMG/M metagenome (GOLD analysis project Ga0307516, IMG submission 203310) | Populus trichocarpa ectomycorrhiza microbial communities from riparian zone in the Pacific Northwest, United States - 19_EM | ecosystem: Host-associated > Plants > Roots > Unclassified | place... | reverse complement strand
GCTCCCAAGCTGGCCCGGATCCCCTTGGGGGATCGACCGACGTACCCGTCGGTCGAGGGGTCGTCATGTCACCGGGCCGAGCGCCGGGCCGCTCCCAAGCCGGCCCGGATCCCCTTGGGGGATCGACCGACGTACCCGTCGGTCGAGGGGTCGTCATGTCACCGGGCCGAGCGCCGGGCCGCTCCCAAGCCGGCCCGGATCCCCTCGGGGGATCGTTCGATGGTCCCATCGAACGAGGGGCTGTCACTTCACCGGGCGCGCAATTCCTTCAGTTCGTCCTCGCCGAGGATTTCGAACACGCGCACGACCTTGTCCACCCCGGGCACGCTGCTGGCCAGGTCGGCGATCGAGCCGGATTCGACATCGGTGACGCGGCCCATCAGGTACACCACCTTGCGTTCGACCACCACCTTGTAGGCGTTGGACAAGGTGCCCTTGGCGTCGAACAAGGTGGCCTTGACCTTGGTGGACAGGATCGCGTCGCTGGAGCGTTCGGTCAGCGAGGAATTGGGCTTGTCCACCACCTCGTTGACCACCGACTTCACGCCCTCGATGCGCGTCATGGCCTGTTCCACGGCCGCGCGGTCGGCTTCGCTGGAGGCCTCGCCGGTGATGAGCACCACGCGGTTGTAGCTCGTGATGTTGAAATGGCCTCGATCACCGACTGCGGCCTTCAGGCGGCTGCGCGCCTTGAACTCAATGGCCTGGTCTTCCAGCTGCGAGCCGGACGTGCGCCGGTCGGTGGCGATCATCGTGCCGCCCACCGCGGCCCCGCCCAGCAGCAGGATCTGGCAACCCGACAGCGCTGCAGCCCCGAGACTGGCGCAAGACACGACACCCACCGCGATACCCACCGAACGCCACACGGGTGACAGGAAAGGGGTGCCACGGCTGCACCCCGGCAAATTGCGAAACCTCATGGAACGTCCTGTTCTCCAAGCAATTGGACATCTACGGCATCACAGATGCAGTGGATGGCCAGGATGTGAACCTCCTGAACGCGCGCCGTGCGTTCGGCAGGGACACAGATGTGCACGTCGGTTTCACCCAGTTGCTCCCGTAACCGCCCGCCACCTTTGCCGGTGAGCGCCACCACGATCATTTCCTTCTCGTGGGCGGCCGCCACTGCGGCGAGGATGTTGGGGGAGTTGCCGCTGGTGCTGATGGCCAGCAGCACGTCACCGGGGTGGCCCAGCGCCTGGATCTGCTTGGAAAATACCTGGGTGAAGTCGTAGTCGTTGCCGATCGCGGTGAGGATCGACGTGTCGGTGGACAAGGCCACCGCGGCCAGCCCGGGCCGCTCGCGCTCGAAGCGGCCGACGAACTCGGCCGCGAAGTGCTGCGCATCGCTGGCCGACCCGCCATTGCCGCAGGCCATCACCTTGCCGCCTGCGGTGATGCTGCCCATGATTGCGTTCACGGCTGCGGCGATGGGCCGGGTGAGTGTCTCGGCAGCTGCGTACTTCAGGTCCGCACTGTCGAAGAACTGTTGCTGGATACGTTGTTCGAGCATGACCGTGGATGATAAGGGAGTGATGTGGCTTGTCACACACTCGTATCGTGGCGTGGTTGCCATCCATCGCGTGTAACGGTGACAACCTGCCGTGCCGCCCGGACGTTGGCCACACAGCGGCAACCACCCTGGGGAACTTCTGATGCCTGTTCAATTCGCATGGCTGGTGCGCGCCAAGGCGCCGTTCGCGGCGGCGCTGACGGCCTTCCTGGTCGGTTGCGGCGGGGGCGTGTACCTGGGTTACGACTACGTGCCCGACGATCCCCCCAACGTGGACCTGGCCACCTCCACCGACGTGGCAGCGCCCAACGAGGCCGTGCGGCTGGTGGCTGCGGCCAGTGACGATTTCGAGGTGGACCGGGTGTCGTTCTACCGCATCGACAACGGCCGCAGCGTGCTGCTGGTCACCGACCGCAACGCCCCCTGGCAACTCGACACCGTCATCCCGGTCGACGCCGTGGGCAGCGTGCGCTACTTCGCCCGGGCCGTGGATGACGCGGGGCAAAGCCGCGACAGCGCCGTGGTGACCGTGTCCATTCAATGACATGTGGGCACCCGGCACCGGAGTACCGATGCCACCCGCCTTGGGGCGGCCCGGCGCCGGCTGAGCGCCCCCCGGATGAATCACCAGCGCGTGTGCACCAGCGGCCGCGCGTAGCGGTCATAGACGGCGGTGATGCCGGCCAGGGTCTCGGGATCGAGGGCCGGCAGGTCCGCGGCGGCCACGTTGTCCTGTACCTGTTCCACCCGCCTGGCACCGGGGATGGTGCAGGTGACAGCAGGGTGCATGAGGATCCAGCGCAAGGCCAGTTGCGCCATCGCCTGGCCCGCCGGCACCAGGGGCCGCAAGGCGTCCACGGCGGCCAGGCCGGTGGCGTAGTCCAGGCCCGAGAAGGTTTCGCCGCGGTCGAATGCGGCCCCCTCGCGGTTGAACAGCCGGTGGTCGTCGGCTGAAAACTGCGATTGCGCCGTGAGCTTGCCGCTCAGCATGCCCGAGGACAACGGCAGGCGCGCCAGCACGCCCACGCGGCGCTGCGCCGCCAGCGGCAAGAGCAGCTCGGCCGCGCGCTGGCGGAACAGGTTGTAGATGACCTGCACCGACTGCACGCCGGGGAAGTCCATGGCCTTGATGCCTTCCTCGACCTTCTCCACGCTGACGCCATAGTGGCGCAGCTTGCCGGCCCGCACCAGGTCGTCCAGCGCGCCGAACACCTCGGGCATGTAGTACACCGGCGTGGGCGGGCAGTGCAGTTGCAGCAGGTCGATGGCCTCGGTTTCCAGGTTGCGCAGGCTGCGCTCGACGAAGGCGGTCAGGTCCCGGTAGCCCTCGGCCGCATGGGGCTGCAGCCCGCGGCCGGCCTTGGTGGCCACGTAGAAGGGCTCGCGCCGTTCACGGCGCAGGCGGGCCAGCAGGCGCTCGCTGCGGCCGTCGCCGTACACATCGGCGGTGTCGAAGAAGTTCACCCCCAGGTCCAGCGCGCGGTGCAGCGCCGCCAGGGCCTCGGCATCGTCCACGCTGCCCCAGGAGCCACCAATGGCCCAGGCGCCGAAGCTGACGGTGGAGACTTTCCACCCGGTGCGGCCGAGTTCGCGGTATTGCATGGGGCTTCCTGAAAAGTGTTTGGAGCCCGTGATTCTGGCGCGGCGCAGGAACCGGCGCGACGGGTGGCGCCGGTACCCCGGTGCCGGGTGCCCATCTGTCAGCCTCTCAGCGCGACAAGGCCTTCAGCGCCAGCTTGATGCCCTCGCTCACGCCCACGCCGGGCGGCAGGCTCTTGAGCGCAGCCGCTGCCTCGCGCTCGTTGTAGCCCAGCGAGATGAGCGCCTGCACGATGTCGGCCTGGGCCTCGCTGCTGACTGTCGCGAGGGTGCCGAGTTCGGTGCCCAGGTCGGCACCCAGCTTGCCTTTGAGTTCGAGCAGCAGCCGCTCGGCGGTCTTCTTGCCGATGCCGGGCACCTTCACCAGGCGGCCGGCCTCCTGCGCGGTGATGGCCTGGGCCAGTTCCGCGACCGACAGGCCGGACAGCACGCTCAGCGCCGTGCGCGGGCCGATGCCGCTGATCTTGACCAGCTCGCGGAAGGTGGCGCGCTCGGCCGCGCTGAGAAAGCCATACAGCAGCTGCGCGTCCTCGCGCACGACGAAGTGCGTGAGCAGGGTGACACGTTCGCCCAAAGCGGGCAGGTTGTAGAAGGTGCTCATCGGCACATCGACTTCGTAGCCGACGCCGTGGACCTCGATGAGCACGTGCGGGGGGGATTTTTCTGCCAGCAGTCCGGCCAGTCGTCCGATCATCCTGGGGTCGTCGTCATTCGCGTCGGAACAATCCCAGGCGCTGCGCTTCGAGCGCCGCCTCGGCGCGCGAGCTGACATTGAGCTTGCGGTAGATCTGCTTCACGTAGTCGGCAATGGTGTGGCGGCTCAGGCCCAGCTGCACGCCGATTTCCGGCAGCGTAAAGCCCTTGGCCACGCGCAGCAGCACCTCGCTCTCGCGCTCGGTCAGCGACACCTGCGGCAGCAGCGGGTCCACGGCCGGCTGGTGCGGCGGCTGCTTCTTGTTGAAGTGCTGCATCATGCGCCGAGCAATGGACGGCGACAGCGGCGGCTCCCCCTGGCTGATGCGCTGCAACTGCTCCATCAGCTGCTCGCGCGGTTGCTCCTTGAGCAGGTAGCCGAAGGCGCCTGCCTGCAGGGCCGGGAACAGGTGGTCGTCATCGTCGTGGATGGTCACCACCACCGACTGCGCATCGGGCTGCCCCTCGCGCAAGGCCTGCACCACCTGCTGGCCGGAGCCATCGGGCAGGCCCAGGTCGATGAGCGCCAGGTCGAAGCGCTGCGCGGTGATGAGTTGCAGCGCATCGTGCACGCGGGCGCATTCGGTGACTTGCGAGCCCGCAAAGACCTGTTCGGCCAATGTGCGCAACCACGCGCGGATCTCGGGAAGGTCTTCGAGCAGGAGGATCTGCTTCATGGGGAGCCGCCTTTCAGAGGAAAAAGGGTGCTGCGGGGACCCGGGATGGATCGCATCGTAGCGACATCATGCACTGTCATCACAGCGGCAGCATCAGGCGGATCACCGTGCCGTAGCCGGGGCCCGATTCCACCAGGCATTGCCCCTGCATCTGCTTGGCCCGGTGTTTCATGCTGGCCATGCCGTGGCCGCGGTCCAGCTTGCCGTCGAGTTCCATGGGGATGCCTCGGCCGTTGTCGGCAATGGTCACTTCCAGGTCGGTGGTCTCGATGCGCACGGCGATGTCGCAGTGCGACGCGCCACTGTGCTTGAGCAGGTTGCTGACCGCCTCGCGCAGGATGCGGGTGGTCTGCACATAGGTGCGGGCGCCGATGGTGCGGTCGCTGAATTCCAGCTCGGAGGGGATGTTCCAGGCCAGCTCGACCCCGCCATCAGACAGCCGCGACATGGCCTCGCTGCGCCAGTCGCCTAAAGCGTCGCCCAGGCTCACGGGCTTGCCGGTGATACCGCGCACGGACAGGCGCATTTCCTCCAGTGCCTCGCGCGCCAGGTTGGCGATGCGCTCGCTGTCGCTGGTGTGGACGATGGTCAGCAGCTTGGCCCCCAGGTCGTCGTGCAGGTCGGCGGCAATGCGCTTGCGCTCCTTGGCCGTGACCTGCTCGACTTGCAGTTCCGACATCTGTACATAGCTGCGTTCCATGTCGGCGGTGATCTCCCGCACACGGCGCTCGGCCTCGGCGCGGGCCAGCTCGGTGGCCTGCAGAGCATGCATGAACGCCAGCACGATGCGTGCGCCGATGGCCACGAAAAGAATGGGTGCCGCGAACTGCATCACGCTCACACCCAGCAGGCCCAGCCAGCCGTTCTGGATGGACACCTCCACCACCAGCATCACCGCCTGCACGGCGATGACCATGCCCATGGTCCAGAAGTCCACGCGCGAAAAGCGCCAGGCGCGCAGCAGGAACACCACCATGGCTGCCATCACCTGCAGGGCCAGCACCGCGTACCAGGCGGTGGCCACGATGAACAGCCGGTCCGGCCCGGCCACCACCAGGCTGACCGGGAACAGCAGGCATTGCGCCCACAGCACCGGCTCCATGCGGGCCAGGCGCAGCCCGCAGTAGCGCAGCAGGAACAGCACCGCGGCCACCGCCACGAAGGCCAGGCCCGTGCAGGTGATCCACTCCACCCGGGCGTTGTCCAGCGCCACGTCGCGCACCCAGAAACGCGCGGACAGCAGGCCCCACAAGGTGGCGGCCGTGCCGAAATAGCCCAGGTAAGGCGCGTGGCGCCAGATCGCCACCACGAAGCTCAGCATGCCCAGCACCACCAGCAGCGCACCGGTGCTCACCGCCAGCAGCGGGCCCCACTGCAGATGGCGCTCGTGCAGCACCGTCATCTGCGCCAGGGAGCCGATCTGCACTTCCGACAGGCCGGCGGCGCGCTGGCGTGCGCCCACGCGCTGCAGGCTGTGGCCGGCCAGCTTGATGTCCAGGTCGTTCTCGCCGGCCCGCAGCAGGCCTTCGGGGAAGCTGATGAGCTGCGAGTAGTAGCAGTTGCGTGACACCGGCGGGTGCATGCGCCCGGTGCTGTGCAGCAGCCGGCCGTTGAGCCGCACCTCCAGGTTGGCGCAGGCGCGCTCGATGTAGGCGGCCAGCACCGTGCCGGGCGGCACGTCCGGCGGCGCTTCGAAGCGCAGGCGATACCACACCGGGCCGTCTTGCCAGCTGCGCCGGTGGTCCCAGTCGTCCGGCAGCGGCACCAGCGTCTGGCCCTCGGCCAGCTCGGGGAACTTGTCGGTGTCGCCCTGCACCGCCAGGGCCTGGGTGAGGGTGAGGGTGTCAGGGGCGTCCGGCTCGGGCGGCGTGCTGCAGCCCGCGGCCAGCCAAGCCAGGGCGACCAGGGCCTGGCAGGTGGCAAAAGCAGGGGCGCGCGGCGACCCCCGCCTGCGGCGTGCTTGCGCCAGCCCCGGGTGGAAGACACGCCAAGCCCGCCAACAAGCCCACCAAGGGGATGCCCACATCATGGGCGCCGATTCTGCCGCAGGGACTGCGCAGCTCCCATCCCTTAAATCGAAGCGGGCCCGCGCCCGGCCCGGCAAACCCGTGCAGCGACAATCCCGCCATGATCCTGCGCCATGCCTTCATTCCCCCGGACAACCAGCGCCTGGCGCATCTTTGTGGACCGATGGACGAACACTTGCGGGCCATCGAGGCCGCACTGGACGTGAGCATCACACGGCACAACGAGTCGTTCCGGGTCGAAGGACCCAAAAAACCCGCCGAAAGGGCGGTGTCACTGCTGCAATCCCTGTACGACCGGGCCAAGAAGCCCATCGCGGCGGAAGAGTTCCAGCTGGTGCTGATGGAGGCCGTCAAGGCCAACGAGGTGCGGCCCTTGCGCCCGGCCCGCGGCGCCGAGGCCGGCGCGCTGCCTGCCGAGGACGACATCACGCTGCACACCCGCCGCAGCGACCTGGCCGCGCGCACGCCCAACCAGGTGCGCTACCTGCGCAACATCCTCTCGCACGACATCACCTTCGGCATCGGTCCGGCCGGCACCGGCAAGACCTTCCTGGCGGTGGCCTGCGCGGTGGATGCCCTGGAGCGCAGCAGCGTGCAGCGCATCGTGCTCACCCGCCCGGCGGTGGAGGCGGGCGAGCGGTTGGGCTTCCTGCCCGGTGACCTGGCGCAGAAGGTCGACCCCTACCTGCGGCCGCTGTACGACGCCTTGTACGACCTGATGGGCATGGAACGCGTGACCAAGGCCTTTGAGAAGGGCACGCTGGAGATCGCCCCGCTGGCCTTCATGCGCGGGCGCACGCTGAACCATTCGTTCGTGATCCTGGACGAGGCCCAGAACACCACGCACGAGCAGATGAAAATGTTCCTCACGCGCATCGGCTTCGGCAGCAAGGCCGTGGTCACCGGCGACGTGAGCCAGGTGGACCTGCCGCGCGGCATGCTCAGCGGCCTGGTCGATGCCGAGCGCGTGCTGCGGCGCGTGCGCGGCATCGCCATGACGCATTTCACCTCGGCCGACGTGGTGCGCCACCCGCTGGTGGCGCGCATCGTGGAGGCGTATGACGCGCAGCGGCCCGACGATGCCTGAGCGCAACCCCACACCGGCGCGCCGGGCCCGGCCGGCACTGACGCTCTCGCTGCAGTTCGCCGACGCCAGCCACCGCGAGCACCTGCCCCGGCATGCCGTGGCGCGCTGGATCCGCGCCGCGCTGGAGGCGCCTGCGCAGATCACGGTGCGCATCGTGGGCGAGGCCGAGGGCCGCGAGCTGAACCGCGACTACCGCCACAAGGACTACGCCACCAACGTGCTGACCTTCGACTACGAGCAGGAGCCGTTGGTGGTGGCCGACCTGGTGCTGTGTGCGCCGGTGGTGGCGGCCGAGGCGCGCCGCGAGCGCAAGCCCATCGCCGCGCACTACGCGCACCTGCTGGTGCATGGCGCGCTGCATGCGCAGGGCTATGACCACGAGGTGGAGGCCGACGCGCTGATCATGGAGGCGCGCGAGAGCGAGGTCCTGCTGGGGCTGGGGTTGCCGGACCCCTACCGTCGACGGCGCTGAGTGTGGGCACCCGGCGCCGGCCGAGTCTTCTTCAGGCCCGTTTCAGGATCGCCAGCCCCTTCAGATATTCCCCTTCCGGGAAGTTGACCGTGCTGGGGTGGTCGCTGGCCGCTTCAAGCCGGCGCAGCAGATAGCCGTCCACCTGCGCATCCATGCCGGCGCCCGCCACGATCTTGTGGAACAGGTCGGCGCTCACCCCCCCCGAGCAGGAGAAGGTGAACAGCAGCCCGCCCGGCTCCAGCAGCTTGAAGGCCAGGCGGTTGATGTCCTTGTAGGCCCGCGCCGCACGTTCGGCCTGGGCGGTGGTGGAGGCGAACTTGGGGGGGTCCAGCACGATGGCGTCGAAGCTGCGGCCGGCCTGGATGAACTCGCGCAGCGTGGCATTGACGTCGGCATCCAGCGTGCTGTGGTGCGAGGCGTTGAGGCCATTGCCCGCCACGTGCGCGGTGGCGCGCGCCAGGGCCGGGCCGGATGAATCGACGCTGATCACTTCGGTGGCGCCGCCGGCCAGCGCTGCCACCGAGAAACCACCGGTGTAGCTGTAGCAGTTCAGCACGCGCCGTGCGCCGAAGCGCCGCACCCACTGTGCAAACAGGCCACGGTTGTCGCGCTGGTCCAGGTAGTAGCCGGTCTTGTGACCCGTGGCCACGTCCACGTCCAGGCGCCAGCCGTGTTCGCGGATCTTCACCTCGGTGGGGCCGTCGCCGCGCAGCCAGCCGCTCTGCGGCGTCAGGCCTTCGAGCGTGCGCACGCTGGCTTCGGAGCGTTCGTACAGGCGCGTCAGGCCGGTGGCCCGCAGCAACTGGTCGGCGATCACGTCCTTCCAGCGTTCGACCCCGGTGCCCAGGAACTGCGCGCTCAAGGTGTCGCCATAGCGGTCGACGATGAGGCCGGGCAGGCCGTCGGCCTCGCCATGGATCAGCCGCATCGCATCGCTCTCGATACCCAGCCGCGCCCGCATGGCCACGGCCTGCACGATGCGCCGTTCGAAGAACGCGGCGTCGATGCGGTCATTCTCATCAAAGCTCCAGGCCCGCACGCGGATGGACGAGTTGGGGCTGAATGCCGCCCAGGCCAGGAAGTTGCCGTCGTGGGCCTGCACGCGCACGGTCTCGCCGGCATCGGCGCGGCCCTTGGCAATGCTGCTCTCGAACACCCAGGGGTGGCGGCGCAGCAGCGAACGCTCCTTGCCTTCGCGTATGGTGATGGTTTTCATGCCCGGATTCTCGTCGGCCGGGCGGCATCCCCTCGCAAAATGACCTTGCCCAGACCCTCCAGTCCCATGACGCTTGTCTTTTCCGTGCACGACCAGGTGGCGCCCGAGGACGCGGCGGCGGTCGATGCCGGCCTGGACGCTGCCAATATCGCCGCGGGACCGATCGGCGATGTGTGCCGCCTGGCGGCCATGGCCCACACGGCGGACGGCCAGCCCGTGGGTGGGGCCGTGGGCCGCACCTGGGGCGAGTGCTGCGAACTGCAGCAGTTGTGGGTCTCGGCCGCACACCGGCACCAGGGCGTGGGCAGCCGCCTGCTGCAGGACTTCGAGCAGCGGGCCCGGGCGCGGGGCTGCGGGCGGGTCTACCTGGACACTTTCAGCTTCCAGGCGCCCGAGTTCTACAAGGCGCATGGCTACGAGGTGGCGTTCGAGGTGCGCGGCTATACCCAGGGTGTGGTGAAGCACACCCTGACGAAGAGGCTGGGTTCCGAGCGGTCGTGAGGCTCCTGGCCACTCGCCCAGAGTCGGGTGGGGGTGGCACGTGAAGAAGGCGCGCCGGCGTGGGGCGCCGTCATACGCGGGGTGGGCGTGACGCGAGGCCCAGCAAGGCCTGTGTCAGCGCGGCCCGGTCCCCGGCCTCCACCTCGACGACGCCCGGCAGGCCGCTCAACCCACACCCGGTCGATACCACCACCGGCAGGCCATGCGAGAGCGCCCGCAATGCGGCCCGCGGGGCATGCTCCACGTAGGCGGGCAACACCACAAGGTCACCGCGTTCCAGCCAGTCGCTGGTGTGGCGGACCTCGATGCCCTGCCATACAGGGGCGTCCAGGGCCCCGCGGCTCGGCACGAGCAGGGGCCAGCCCAGCTCGCGCAGCACCGCGGCCAGATCGTCGGCGCCTTTGCGTGCCAGCGCGCTGGCCGGGAACACCACGGCCGGTCGCGCCGGCATCGCACGGGGCTGGTGCGCCGCGGGCGGCGTCGGCAGGTGCCAGGGGATCTGGGTGATGCGAAGCCCCGGGGCATGGCGTCGCGCATGCGCCGCCACCCCCGCATGCGGCGTCACCAAGTGGCCCACCCGCTGCAGGGCCGCGGCCTCATCGGCCAGCGCTTGCGTGGCGGCCCGAAAGTCCACCAGCGTGGCGGACTGGGGCCAGCGCACGTGGGCGGCATCCAGGCGCTTTTGCACTTCGGCCATCGGCAGCTCACGCGCCAGCACCTCCACCTGCCGGCCGCCGAGCGCGCCGAGTGCTTGCAGCGGCGCGAGCAAGCCCTGCTCCACGACCACCCGCTGGTGCTCCGGCCGCAGTTGGCGGGCGTAGCTGGCAGCCAGGGTGTGGCGCCCTGCCAGCACGGCGGCTTGCCGCCGGCCCCCTGCGTTGCCAGGCCCCCAGGTGTGCCAGCGGGTGGCGACGGCACGCCACAGCGACGCGGCCCGTGCGATGGAGGTGGAAGATGCCCACGACCCCACCCACCGCGGGCCACCACGGCGCAGGGGCCAGGGCAGCAGCCAGGTGGCGCCGGCTTCGTGCGCGGCCAGGTAGGCGGCGAACTCGGGGGTCCATTCATCCACCAGGACCGCCGTGCTTGCCTGGGCTTGAGCCCGCCGGGCCGTCCTCAGGGCGAATCTCCCAGGCCACAGGCCGACGGTGCCCCAGTGCGCCCGCTCAGGCGGGTGGCGAAAGCATGCGGTCTCGTCGCAGGTCAGGCAACCGCGTGCGACCGGCTGTGGCGCCAAGGGGCCAGGCACCGGGTGCAGAGGGATCACCGTGCCGGAAACACGCCGCGCGGGCGGCGCGGGGTCCAGTGAACGGAAGCGCACGATCAATTCGTCGGCACTGAGTTCGGCTTCGATGCGCAAGTCGCCGCGGGCCACGACACGCAGGTCCACGTAGTTCCAGAACACGGTGGCGTCGTTGCCGTCCGGCAGGGTGGTGTGGCCTTGCACCAGGCCGGTGTGGCGGTGCCGCTCCACCACGTCCAGCCCGGCGTCGATGGCGCAGCGCGCCAACGCATTGGAGAGCTGGCACAGGCCGCCGGCCACGGTGGGCACCACGCAGCCTTCGCGCACTTCGCGGCCCTCGACGAAGCCGCGCAGGCGGCTGGGCCGGCCGAGCTGGCGCCAGAAGCTCAGCGTGGTGCCTGCTGGCACGAGCAGGCCATCGAAGTGCCGACAGGCCAGGCGCAGGTTGTGCACCTTGCCCGCCACCAGCACCCACTCTTCGGGCCGGCCATCGGTCCACAGGGCGGAGCGGGATTGCGCGGTGACGGGCGCGTCGGCGAGCCGTGTGCTCCTGCGATGCCGGGGCACGGGGTGCCACAGGTTGCGGCAGGCCCGCAGCGCCATGTGGGCGGCCACGCGCACCGTGAACCACAGCGCGGTCAGGCGGGTGGGTATCCGCCATGCGGCCGTGCCGGCGTGTGGGCCGCTCACGCTGGCCCCCGGCCGTTCGGACGGAGGTGGATCTCGCTCTCCCTCGGCGCCGCTGCCATGCCTCTCAGTTCATGCCTCCGCGGTGCCATGCACCACCCACGGTGCGTGGCACCGGCGAGGCCAAGCGGACACCACGGATCCGGCTTTGCCGGTCCGTGGGTGTGGCCCCTTGAGGGGATGAGCCCGGGCATGCATCAGTCCCTGCGGACTGATGCATGCCTGGCGAATCCGAGCGGCTTGCAAGCCGCGAGGTGGAGGCGCCGAAGGCGCTTCGGGGTGGTTTCATCTAGCTCCGCTTCTTCGCCCGCGGATGCGCCGCGTCGTACACCTTGGACAAATGCCCGAAGTCCAGCTTGGTGTAGACCTGCGTGGTGGTGATCTGCGCATGGCCCAGCAGCTCTTGCACCGCACGCAGGTCGCCACTGGATTGCAGCAGGTGGGAGGCAAAGCTGTGCCGCAGCATGTGCGGGTGCACATGCGTGGGCAGTCCGGCTGAGAGGGCGCGGCCCTTCAGGCGGATGCGCACCTGCCCCGCCGTCAGCCGCGTGCCGCGCGTGCTGACGAAGAGCGCCGGCTCATCGGCCCGCGCCACCTGCACGCGCACCGCCAGCCAGGCGTGCAAGGCGGCCAAGGCCGCCGCGCCCACCGGCACGCTGCGCCGCTTGCTGCCTTTGCCCAGCACGTGGGCGTCGCCGGCGGCCAGGTCGATCCAGCCTTGCGCGGCCCCACTGGCCACCACGTCTAGCCCTACCAGCTCGGCCACGCGCAGGCCGCAGCCATACAACAGCTCGGTCAGGCAATGATCGCGCGCGTCCAGCACGGGGGCGGTGTGCCCGTCGTGGTGTTCGGACAAGGCCACCGCCTGCTCCACCGACAAGGCCTTGGGCAAGGGCCGCGCAGCCTTGGGGGCACGCAGGCCCTCCACGGGATTGAACGCCACCTGGCCTTCGCGCCCCAGCCAGCGGTACAGGCCGCGCCAGGCCGCCAGGTGGAGGGCAATGCTGCGCGAGCCCAGCCCTTGCCCATGCAAGCTGGCGGCCCAGCGGCGCACATGGTGCGGCTGCACCTGGCGCAGCGGCAGTTTGGCCTGCTGCGCAAAACCTTGCAGCCGCAGCAGCGCCTGCGTGTAGAGGTGCAGCGAACGGGGTGCCAGGCGCCGCTGCACCCGCAGATGCTCCAGGAACTGGTGCGGGTCGGGCTCCAGCATCGCCAGGCGCCGGCTACAGCACCGGGTGCAGGCGCGTGAGCGCGGCGCTGGACAGCTCGCCGATGCGCTGCAGGAACTCCAGCCCCAGGCCGGGCGCAAAGCGCGTGGCCTCGGGCGAGGCCAGGATGATCAGGCCAAAGGCGGGGCTTTGTTCGCCATGGCGCAAGGGGATCATCGCCAGCGAACGCACCTCGCTGGGATCGTCCAGCCAGCGCACGGCCTCGAAGCCCGAGTTCAGGCCGCAATAAGGCACCGGCAGGCTGGTGGCAAAGCTGCGGGCGTCTTCGCTCACCGGGCGGGTGAAGGTGCGGCCGATGAACGCGGGGTCGATGTCCCACAGGCGCATGCCGGCCTGCGGGATCATGAACTCCATCTTCAACTCTTCCAGCACCACGCCCGGCAGGTCAGCCGGTGCCTGGGTCAGCAGGATGGAGTGCGTCCAGCGGTGCAGGCGGTCGGCGATGGCCACGTTCTCCTGCCCGCTGCGGACCATGTCCATGATCTTGCGCTCCAGCCCCTTGATGCGCTCGCGCAGCATCTCCATCTGCCGCTCCTGCAGCGAGACCGCGCGGTTGCCGTGCGGGCTGGTGAGCTGGATGGTGGAGAGCAGTTCCGCCTGGCGCTCGAAGAATCCCGGCGTGTTGGCCAGGTACTCGGCGATGTCGCTCTCGGTGATGCCTTGCACGCCGGATGAGGTGTTCACAGTTCCAGTTCTCCCTCGAAGACGGTCTGCGCCGGCCCGGTCATCTGCACCGCGCTGCCGGCACCGGTCCAGGCACCGGCCCAAGCGATACCCAGCACGCCGCCGCGCATCTCCACCTCCACGTGCGGGGCCAGCCAGCCGGCCTGCATGCCCATCACGACCGCGGCGCAGGCGCCGGTGCCGCAGGCGAGCGTTTCGCCCACGCCGCGCTCATGCACGCGCAGGCGGATGCGCTCCGGCGCCAGCACCTGCATGAACCCGGCGTTGACGCGGCGGGGGAAGCGCGCATGGTGTTCGATCAACGGGCCCAGCTCGGCCACCGGGGCCGTGTCCACGTCGTCCACACGCTGCACCGCGTGCGGGTTGCCCATGGAGGCCACGCCCACTTCCACACGCCGGCCCGCCACCTCCAGCGGCCACAGGTCCATGCGGTCCAGCCGCCGCGGTTGCAGCCCGGCGGCATGGAAGGGCACCCGCTCCGGGTCGAGCACGGGCACCCCCATGTCCACCGTGACGCGGCCGTCCTCGGCTTCGTGCAGATCGATCACGCCGCCCAGCGTGCGCACGCGCACCGAGCGTTTGTCGGTGAGGCCCTTGTCGCGCACGTAGCGCACGAAGCAGCGGGCGCCGTTGCCGCATTGTTCGACCTCGCTGCCGTCGGCATTGACGATGCGGTAGCTGAAGTCGATGCCGGGTTCGTCGGCCGGGCCGACGATGAGGATCTGGTCGGCCCCCACGCCGAAGCGCCGGTCGGCCAGGTGCCTGTAAGCAGCGGTGTCCAGCGTGAGGGGCGCGCGGGTGGCGTCCAGCACGACGAAGTCGTTGCCTGCGCCCTGCATCTTGGTGAAGTGCAGCTTCATGGGCCGCGATTATCGCGCCGGGGCGTGTGCCTCTGGGGTGACGCTCGGGTGGTGCGACCTGCCCGGCCCCATGTCGGATCGAAGATCCTCCCTGAGCACATGCCTTTTCGGCGCATGGGGCAATGGCAGATCGCGAGGTCCACTGTAGGGGCCCTGTGCACAAGGCGGAACGATGGATGTCACGCGCGGCAGGTGCCCTGTGCCACGCCCCCACGGGTGGGGGGATCGCGTCAATACACCGCTGGCTCGCCCGGCGGCCGCGTCTTGAAGCGCTTGTGCACCCACAGGTACTGGCTGGGGTTGCGGCGGATCTCGTCCTCGATCCAGCGGTTCATGCGCGCCGCATCGGCCAGGGCGTCGTCGGTGGGAAAGTCAGTCCACGGCGGCAGGAAGCGCACGCGGTAGCCGGCGCCGCCGGGCAGCATCTCGCCCACCACCGGCTGCACCACCATGCCCAGCGAACGCGCCATGCGTGAGGGCGCCAGCAGCGTGGCGGCCGGCACGCCGAAGAACGGCACGAAGCCGGCGTCGCGGGTGCCGAAGTCCATGTCGGGCAGGTTGAAGAAGGGCTGGCCACGCTTGATGGCGCGTATCAAGGGCCGCGCCGTGTCGCTGCGCGGGAAGATCTCCGCCAGGCCAAAGCGCAGGCGCCCTTGCCGTATGGCGGCATCCAGCGCCGCATTGCTTTGTTGCGAATAGATCGAGGCCACCGTCTTGGACTGGTGCAGTTGCGTGGCCACGCCGGCCACGTCGAGCGCCAGGAAGTGCGGCACCAGCCACATCACCGGCCGCTCGCTGTGTTCGGCCAGGTGGATGTCGCCCTCCACCTGGATGAGCCGGCGCAGCCTTGCAGGCGAGGCGTACCACAGCAGGCCACGCTCCAGCAGGCTGCGCCCCAGCCAGGCGAAGTGCTCGCGCGCCACCGCTTGGCGCTGCGCGTCCGGCCATTGCGGCAGGCACAAGGCCAGGTTGCGCAGCGCCACCTCGCGGCGCGCCCGCGCGAAGCGCCACAGCACCGCGCCCAGGCCACGGCCCAGCGCGGCTTGCGCGCCCAGCGGCAGCCAGTGCAGCAACCACAACAGCGCCAGCAGCGCTTGCGAACCCATGTCGGTGAGTGTGTGTGAAGGAGGAAGGCCGTGGGCCGGGGGTTGGATGTGGCTCAGCGAATCAGGCGCCGCGCGGCGCCTTGTAGCGGGGGTAGCCCCAGAGGTACTGGCCCGGGTACTGGCGGATCAGGTGTTCCATCGCGCGGTTGATCACCGCCGCGCATTCTGTCTGATGCCGGTCTTCGGCCGTGCTGTCCCGGCCGGCGGGGCGTGGCGGCAGGGGCTCCGGCGGCCGGCTCACGTGCACCGCAAACCCGCGGCCCCGCGGCAGGCGCTCGCAGGCCATCAGCAGCCAGGCCGCCCCAGTCTGCTGCACCAGCCGCGCGGCCAAGGTCATGGTGTAGGCGTCATGGCCGAAAAAGGGCGCCCACACGCCCATGCCCTGGGGTGGCACCTGATCGGGCAGCAGACCCACGGTCTGGCCCTGGCGCAGCGCACGCAGCATCTGCCGCACGCCAGCCAGGCTGGCTGGCGCGGTGAGCAGGCCGGGGCGGTGGCGCGCCGTCTCTTCCAGCTCGCTCAGCCAGGGGGTGCGCGACGGCCGGTACAAGGCGGTCAGGGGCTGGCGCTGGCCGCAGCGTTCGGCATAGGCCTGCGCGCAGACCTCGAAGCAGCCCAGGTGCGGGGTCAGCAGCACCAGGCCCTGGCCGGCGTCCAGGGCTTCGTCCAGCAACTCGGCACCCTCCCAGCGCAGCAGGGGCCCCAGCGGCTGCCCGGGCGGGCGCAGCCACAGGAACGGCAGCTCGCCGACCATGCGGCCGGCGTGCGCGATGGCGGGGCGCACCGCTGCAGCGGGCACGCCGGCGCGTTGCACATGGTCGCGAAAGCGCTGTCTGTAGCCGGGGGAGGCCAGGAAGCTGGCCCAGCCCAGTGCGCTTCCGATAGCGTGTAGAAGCCGCAAAGGCAGGCGGGCAAGGCGGCGAATCAAGGTGAGCATGTTTCTATAATCCCGCCCATCGCCGAGTTAAAGACAACTTGCGGGGCGATTAAATATTCCGCTAAAGCGTCGCCGCTTCACTCCTTCGATGGGCCGGCAACGCGGTCCAACCTTATCCGATGGAGCAGCATCAAGTGGCAAACGATTTCCTCTTTACGTCCGAATCCGTCTCTGAAGGTCACCCCGACAAGGTGGCCGACCAGATCTCCGACGCCATTCTCGACGCGATCTTCAAGCAGGACCCGCGCTCCCGCGTGGCGGCTGAAACGCTGTGCAACACCGGCCTGGTGGTGCTGGCCGGCGAGATCACCACCAACTCGCACGTCGACTACATCCAGGTCGCACGCGACACCATCAAGCGCATCGGCTACGACAACACCGAGTACGGCATCGACTACAAGGGTTGTGCCGTGATGGTCTGCTACGACAAGCAGAGCAACGACATTGCCCAGGGCGTGGACCAGGCCAGCGACGACTACCTCAACATGGGCGCCGGCGACCAGGGCCTGATGTTCGGCTACGCCTGCGACGAGACGCCTGAGTTGATGCCCGCGCCCATCTACTACGCGCACCGGCTGGTGGAACGCCAGGCCCAGCTGCGCCGCGATGGCCGCATGCCTTTCCTGCGGCCCGACGCCAAGAGCCAGGTCACCATGCGCTACGTGGACGGCAAGCCGCACAGCATCGACACCGTGGTGCTGTCCAGCCAGCATGCGCCGGAGATGAGCGACGGCAAGACCATGAAGCCGGCCTTCATCGAGGCGGTGATCGAAGAGATCATCAAGCCCGTGCTCCCCAAGGAGTGGCTCAAGAACACGCGCTACCTGGTCAACCCCACCGGCCGCTTCGTCATCGGCGGCCCGCAGGGCGACTGCGGCCTGACCGGCCGCAAGATCATCGTCGACACCTACGGCGGCGCCTGCCCGCACGGCGGTGGCGCGTTCAGCGGCAAGGACCCCAGCAAGGTGGACCGCTCGGCCGCCTACGCGGCACGCTACGTGGCCAAGAACATCGTGGCCGCCGGCCTGGCGCGGCAGTGCCAGATCCAGGTGGCCTATGCCATCGGCGTGGCCAAGCCCATGAACGTGACCGTCTACACCGAAGGCACCGGCAAGCTGCCCGACGACCAGCTCTCCGCCCTGGTGAACGAGCACTTCGACCTGCGGCCCAAGGGCATCATCCAGATGCTGGACCTGCTGCGGCCGATCTACGAGAAGACGGCAGCTTACGGGCACTTCGGGCGCGAAGAGCCGGAGTTCTCTTGGGAAAGAACCGACAAGGCTGCGGCGTTGCACGCCGCAGCTGGCCTGTAAGGCCACCGCGCAGCGGCTTGGCTGTTCTTCGGTGCAGGCTCATGCAGGCCCATGGCCTGCGTGAAGGCGCGCAGCGCCGTGCCGGAGCCAAAGCGGTGAGAACCGACAAGGCGGCGGCATTGCACGCCGCAGCTCGCCTGTAAGGCCGGAACCCCCACGCGGCACCCGCCGCGTGGGCATACTTTGCGGCTGTGACCTCGCCGCATACTCCCACCCTCGATGACCTGCGCCGCCATGCCATTGCGCGCAGCCTCTTCACGCCCACCACGCTGCCGCGCGCGCTGGCCAGGCTGGGCTTCGTGCAGGCCGACCCCATCCGCGCCCCGGCGCGGGCGCAGGACCTGACGCTGCGGCACCGCGTGGCCGGCTACCAGGCCGGCGACCTGGAGCGGCGCTATCCCCGCTTGGCGGTCGAAGAAGACTTCTTCGTCAACTACGGCTTCGTGGGCCATGAGCACCACGCGCTGATGCATCCGCGCACGCCGCGCACGGTGTGGAACGCGGCGCGCCACCAGCAGGCGCAGGCGGTGCTGGCCTTCGTGCGCGAGCGCGGGCCGGTGCACCCGCGCGAGGTGGACGCGTATTTCGCCCACGGCAAGACCACCAACTGGTTCGGCGGCTCCTCCAATGCCAGCACACAGCTGCTGGACGGCATGCACTACCGCGGCATGCTGCGCGTGGCCCGGCGCGACAGCGGTGTGCGTGTCTATGCCGCCCGCGACCCGTTCACCGAGGTGCCGGACCCCGTGCAATGCCAGGCCCGCATGGACGCGCTGGTCGATCTGGCGGTGGCCAAGTACGCCCCGCTGCCTGCCGCCAGCCTGGGCGTGCTGCTGAGCCATCTGCGTGCCGCCGCGCCGCAGTGGACCACCGACCGCGGGCGGGCGCTGGCGCATGCCAAGCAGCGCCTGGGGCAAGCGCGCATCGACGGTGTCGACTGGTACTGGCCCGCCGGCGAGAACCCGCTGTCGGCGCGCCACAAGCCGCACGAGGGCGTGCGCCTGCTGGCGCCGTTCGACCCCATCGTGTGGGACCGGCGCCGCTTCGAGGCCTTCTGGGGCTGGGCCTATCGCTTCGAGGCCTACACCCCAGCCCCCAAGCGCAAGCTGGGCTACTACGCCTTGCCCCTGCTGTGGAACGACCAGGTGGTGGGCTGGGGCAACCTGCAGGTGATTGAAGGCAGGCTGGTGGCCGACCTGGGCTACGTGGCCGGCCGGCCGCGCTCGCGTGCGTTCAAGCAGGCGCTGGACCTGGAGCTTGCGCGCATGGAAGCGTTCCTGGGCCTGTGAGGCCCTGGGCCGCCAGCAGCGCCCGCACCACCTGCGCAAAGCCCTCGCCGCGCTCACCGCGAGTCAGGTACGCCGGCCACACCGTCAGCTCGTGCTCGAAGCGCAGCAGGTTGGCCACGCCCACGCTGAGCGGCACATGCCCGAACATCTCCTGGTCGTTGGTGGAGTCGCCCACGTAGAGCCAGCGGCCCAGCTCCTCGTCCAATGAACGCTGCAGCAGGCGCTGCACGATCCAGCGCGCGCCGCTGAGCTTGGTGTGTGTGCCGAACCAGCCGTTGATGTGGATGGAGCTGACCGTGGCGCTCATGCCCTGCGCACGCATCAAGGCCACCACCTGCGCGATGCGCTCCGCATCCAGGTGTTCGAACTCACTGTGGTCGATGGCCAGGTCGGTGACACGCCCGGCGCTGTCGCGCGCCAGCCGCGCCCCGGGCACTTGCTGCTGCACCAGCCGGGCCACTTCGTGCAGGCGCTGCGCGTTGGCGGCGCGCGTGGCGGCGTCCTGCGCGTACTCCACATGCAGGGTGCCCTGCGCATCGCGGAACAAGGCCACGGCGCCGTTCTCCGCCACGATGGCCGCCAGCGGCCAGGTGCGCGCAAAAGGCTCGCTCCAGCCCATGGGCCGGCCGGTGATGGCAATCACGGGCAGTTGGGCGGCACGCAATTGCTGCAGGGCATCAAGCGCCGCGGGCATGAGGCGGCCGTCGCGGGTCAAGGTGTCGTCGATGTCGGTGAGCACCCCCTGCACGGCGCGCAGCGCAGCAGGGGCCAGGGCATCGATCCACGGGGGATGCAAGGGGGCGGACATAGGCCACGCAATGTAGACCAGCGCCTGCCCGGGCGGTGCGGGTTTCCGCTGGGAAGGAGGCAGAATGCCACTTGTATGATGAAATCGGCTTCGGGTGCTCCCGCGCTGTGATGGGTGACACGTGAATACAAAGGCAAAGACCGGGACAGGGCCGCCCGCCCGGATGTCCCAACGGAGACAAACACCATGCTGACCGACAGCTTCCAGGTCATCGATCCACGCTTCCGGAGCCTGGTGTTCGGCAACGTGCATCTGGAGAAGCTCTACACCGGCTGCCGCTGGGCCGAGGGTCCGGCCTACTTTGCCGCCGGCCGCTACCTGGTGTGGTCCGACATCCCCAACGACCGCATGATGCGCTGGGACGAAACCAACGGTTCCGTGTCCGTGTTCCGCCAGCCCGCGCTCAACACCAACGGCCACGCGGTGGACCGCGAAGGCCGCCTGGTGTCGTGCGAGCACCGCGGCCGCTGCATCTCGCGCATCGAGCCTGATGGTTCGCGCACGGTGCTGGCCGCGCAGGCGCACGGCAAGCGCTTCAACTCGCCCAACGACCTGGTGGTCAAGTCCGACGGCAGCATCTGGTTCACCGACCCCATCTACGGCATTGCCAGCGACTACGAAGGCGACGCCGCCCCGTCCGAGATTGGCGCGTCGCACGTGTACCGCATCCCTCCCGGCGGTGGCGAGGCGCAGGCCGTGACCACCGACTTCATCCAGCCCAATGGCCTGGCGTTCTCGCCCGACGAAAGCCTGCTCTACATCGCCGACACCGGCGTCGGGCCCGATGGCAGCAGCCCGCGCCACATCCGCAAGTTCCGCGTCGGCGCCGACGGGCGTTCGCTCTCCGGCGGCGAGGTGTTCGCGGTCTGCCCCAACGGCTTGTTCGACGGCTTCCGGGCCGACGTGCACGGCAACCTGTGGGCCAGCAGTGCCGACGGCGTGGTCTGCTACGCGCCGGACGGCAGCTTGCTGGGCCTGGTGAGGGTGCCCGAGGTGGTGGCCAACGTGTGCTTCGGTGGCCCCAAGTTCAACCGCTTGTTCATCTGCGCCACCACCTCGCTGTACGCGGTGTTCCTCAACACCCGCGGTGCGCAGACGCAATGGCGGGCACGGGCGTGAAGCTGCTTATCACGGGGGGCGCCGGCTTCCTGGGGACCTTGCTGGCGCGCACGCTGCTGGCCCAGGGAGCCTTGGGTGGGCAGGCAATCAGCCGCATGGTGTTGGCCGACCTGGTGCCGCCGCCCGCTGAGCTGCTGGCCGATGCCCGCGTCGAAGCGCGCACGGGCGCCCTGCTCGCGCAGTGCGCGGCGCTGCACCATGAGGCCTTCGACGGCGTGTTCCACCTGGCCTCGGCTGTGTCGGCCGAATGCGAGGCCGACTTCGATCTGGGCCTGCGGTCCAACCTGGACAGCACGCGTGCCCTGCTGGAGGCACTGCGCGCCGCGGGCAATGCACCGCGCCTGGTGTTCGCCAGCTCCGCGGCCGTGTTCGGCGGCGACCCCCCTTTCCTGCCCATGCCGGCCCTCGTGCGCGACGACACCGTGCCCACGCCGCAGACCTCGTACGGCACGCACAAGCTCATCTGCGAACACCTGATCGCCGACTACACGCGCAAGGGCTTCATCGACGGCCGTGCCGCGCGCCTGCTCACGGTCACGGTGCGGCCCGGGCGGCCCAATGGCGCGGCGTCCAGCTTCCTCTCGGGGCTGTTCCGCGAGCCGCTGGCCGGCCTGGAGTCGGTGTGCCCGGTGGCACCTGACACGCTGGTGGCGCTTGCCTCGCCCGCGCGCACGGTGACTGCGCTCATGACGGTCTACGAAGCCAGCCGCGAGGCTTTTGGTGGCCGCACCGGGCTCAACCTGCCGGCCCTGACGGTGCCGGTGCGGGAGATGCTCGACGCGCTCGACACCGTGGCCGGCCCGGCCGTGCGGGCCCTGGTGCGCCTGGCGCCCGACCCGGCCATCGAGCGCATCGTCAGCACCTGGCCCGGCCGCTTCGATTCGCAGCGCGCTGCCCGCCTGGGCCTGGTGCCCGACGCCAGCGTGCTGGGCATCGTGCGCCAGTACCTGCGCGACCACCCGCAGGCGGTCAAGGTGCCGCTGCGGGGTTGAACCCCGGGGAGAAACCCATGAATCTGTCAGGCAAGACCGGCTCGGTCAAGGAGTGAAGAAGCAATGAAGCAATCTGTACCAACAATGGGGTTGACCGAGGGGCAATCATGAGCGCAGACACACCACGCAAGAAGCCGTCCGAACTGCGCAGCCAGCAATGGTTCGGCCGCATGGACCGGGATGGTTTCGTCTACCGCAGCTGGGTCAAGGGCAAGGGCGTGCCGCACGACCAGTTCGACGGCCGGCCCGTCATCGGCATCTGCAACACCTACAGCGAACTCACGCCCTGCAACTCGCACTTCCGCACCCTGGCCGAGCAGGTGAAGATCGGCGTGTACGAGGCCGGCGGCTTCCCGCTGGAGTTCCCGGTCATGTCGCTGGGCGAGACGCTGCTGCGCCCCACCGCCATGCTGTACCGCAACCTCGCCAGCATGGACGTTGAAGAAAGCATCCGCGCCAACCCGCTGGATGGCGTGGTGCTGCTGATGGGCTGCGACAAGACCACGCCCGCGCTGGTGATGGGCGCGGCCAGCGCCGACCTGCCCACCATCGGCGTGAGCGGCGGCCCCATGCTCAACGGCAACTGGCGCGGCCAGAGCCTGGGCTCGGGCACCGGCGTGTGGAGCATGAGCGAACAAGTGCGCGCCGGCACGCTCAAGCTGCAGGAGTTCCTCGACGCCGAGAGCTGCATGCACCGCAGCCACGGCCACTGCATGACCATGGGCACGGCCAGCACCATGGCCAGCATGGTCGAGGCGCTGGGCCTGGGCCTGCCGGGCAACGCGGCCTACCCCGCCGTGGACGGGCGGCGCAACGTGCTGGCCCGCATGTCCGGCCGCCGCGCGGTGGAAATGGTGCACGAGGACCTGACCATTTCGCGCCTGCTCACCCGCGAGGCCTTCGAAAACGCCATCAAGACCCTGGCCGCCATCGGCGGCTCCACCAACGCGGTGATCCACCTCATCGCCATGGCCGGCCGCCTGGGCCTGAAGCTCACCATCGATGACTTCGACCGCCTGGCCAGCGAGCTGCCCTGCCTGGTGAACCTGCAGCCCTCAGGCAAGTACCTGATGGAAGACTTCTGCTACGCGGGCGGGCTGCCGGTGGTGATGAAGGAGATCGCCCGGCACCTGCACATGGACATCCTCACCGTCAGCGGCCAGACCGTGGCAGAGAACGTCGCCGAGGCCGAGAACTTCAACACCGACGTCATCAAGCCGCTGGCCGAGCCCTTCAAGGACAAGGCCGGCATCGCGGTGCTGCGCGGCAACCTTGCGCCGCGCGGCGCGGTCATCAAGCCCAGCGCTGCCACGCCCTCGCTGCTGGTGCACACCGGCCGCGCCGTGGTGTTCGACAACATCGAAGATTTCCACAAGCGCATCGACGACGAGTCGCTCGACATCGACGAAACCTGCGTCATGGTGCTCAAGAACTGCGGCCCGCGCGGCTACCCCGGCATGGCCGAGGTGGGCAACATGCCGCTGCCGCCCAAGGTGCTGCGCAAGGGCATCACCGACATGGTCCGCATCAGCGACGCGCGCATGAGCGGCACCGCCTACGGCACGGTGGTGCTGCACACCGCGCCCGAGGCGGCCGCGGGCGGCCCGCTGGCCCTGGTGCAGAACGGCGACCTGGTCGAGCTGGACGTGCCGGCGCGCCGCCTGCACCTGCACGTGAGCGACGAAGAACTCGCGCGCCGCCGGGCTGAATGGAAGGCGCCGGAGCCGCCGCTGCAAAGCGGCTACTGGAAGCTCTACACGGACCACGTGCTGCAGGCCGACGAGGGCGTGGACCTGGACTTCCTGGTGGGCAAGCGCGGCTCCTTCGTGCCGCGGGATAACCACTGATCCAGACCTGCTGACCGGGGGCGGCCGTGGCGATAGCATGGCCGCTCCATGCTAGCCACGACCCTCGCCCACATCGGCCTGCCGCAGGCCGCCCCCGCCTCGCTGGGCTTTGACGCGGCCCGCCTGAGCGGCTACCTGGACCTGCTGCGCCGGGACGTGGCCGATGGCCTGATCCCCGGTGCGGTGGTGCTGCTGGCCCGGCACGGCCGCATCGCTGTCTTTGAGGCATTGGGCAACCTGCGGCCCGTGGCGGCCACGCCCTTGCCCGTCCCCATGCCGCACGATGCAATCTTCCGCATCCGCTCGATGACCAAGCCCGTCGTCTCGGTGGCGGCTTTGAGGTTGATCGAACAGGGCCGCCTCACCGCGACGGAGCCCATTGCGCAGCGCCTGCCCGAGTTCGCCCGCATGGCGGTGGGCCACGAGCACCGGCCGGCCAGCGCCGCCGCCACCGTGCAGGATCTGTTGCGCCACACGGCCGGCTTCACCTACGGGTTCTGGGGCGGCCCGCTGGCGCCGCTCTACACCGGCTTGCGTGCCGGGGCGCGCGACGGCGACAACGCCACGTTCGCCCGCGCGCTGGCGGCCTTGCCGCTGGCGCACGAGCCCGGCAGCGCCTGGCACTACAGCCATGCCACCGACCTGCTGGGCTGCCTCGTCGAGGTGGTGAGCGGGCAACCGCTGGGCGAGTACCTGCGCCGCGCGATCTTCGAGCCGCTGCGCATGCATGACACCGGCTTCCATGTGCCGCCGGAGCAGCAGCACCGGCTGGCCGATCCCCCGGCCGCGGACGTCGGCACCGGGCCGGATGCCGACGTGCGCAGCGCGCCACGCTTCGAGAGTGCCGGCGCCGGCCTGGTGTCCACCGCGGCCGATTACGCACGCTTCATCCGCATGCTGGCCGAAGGCGGCGCGCTGGACGGCGTGCGCGTGCTCGGGCGCAAGACCATTGCCTGGATGACCGCCGACCACCTGGGCGACCGGCCGCGCATGGACATCGCGCTGCCGCCGGGCTACGGCTTCGGGCTGGGTGTGGCAGTGCGCACGGCCGCCGGCCTGGCGCCTGACCCGGGTTCGATAGGCTCGTATGGCTGGAGCGGGTCGGAGGGCACGCTGTTCGTCGTCGACCCGGCCGAATCCCTGTGGGGGCTGCTGATGGTGCAGGCGCCGCAGCACAACGAGCGCTGCTGGAGCCTGTTCCGCCAGAGTGTCTACGCCGCGCTGGCCGATTGAACGCGGACACCCGGCACCGGCTGAGTGTGGGCACGGGGCACCGGGGTGCCGGCGCCACCCCCCGCAAACCGGGCCGGTGGCCGCGCGATAGTTCACGGCGCCCCCTTCGGATCGGGTGCCACCGGGCGCCCCGCCCGGCGCGGCCCCGCCATTTGCGGTAGCGTGTGGGTCCTCAGTTTCGCGCCTGCCCTCATCGATGAGAACGAAGACCGTCTTTGCATTGCTCGTGGTGGCCGCGGCGTTTGGCGTGGGACTGAGCTGGATCCTGCCGCGCACCGCGGCACCGGCCGCAGGCACCGAGGCATCCGCCGCGCCGGCGCAGGCTGTGCCCGGCACGCCCACCGTGCCCCTGCAGCCCTGGCAGCAGGCCTTGCTGGACCAGGCCCGCCTCGGCCAAGTGCCCAGCATGCGCAAGCTCGCGCAATCGCTGGTCGGCGACACGCTGTCCGCCGTCGACGCGCCCACCGCCTTGTACTGGGCCCAGCAGGCCCAGGCCCTTGGCGATGCGGCCGCGCCGGCCCTGGTGGCCTCCATCGAGGCCTACCTGCGCAAAGGCCGCAGCCGCATCGACGCTCCGGCAGCCGCCGCCTCGTCGCCCGGCCCGCGCGAGGCGAACGACTGGCTGCTGCGCTACGCCGCGTCGTTCGATGCCTGCTCGGGCGACAAGCGCGGCGGCTGCTTCGACGCCAACCGCAAGGTGCTGACCGAAAGCCCGCGCCTGCAACTGGCCTGGCGGCAGGTGGTCGAGTGGCCCGCCAGCGCGGCGCCGGACGAGGCCGTGGAGGCCCGGCGCGCCAGCGCCTACCTGCTGGCCTTCGGGCTGAAACCCTTCGGCCTGCCGCTGCAGCGCACGCCCTGGCGCGCCGCGGACGATCCCGTCAAGGGCCGCGCCCTGCTCGAAGAGTTGGCCGCCTCCGGCGCGCTGCAGGACAAGCTCATGCTGGCCTTTGCGCTGGTAGACGGCTCCGCCGCCGACACCGCGCGCGCCCACGCGCTGGTGGAGGAGATCAACACCACCACCGACGCCCGCAAGCTGTCCGACTTTCGCTACAGCCTGCTGGACGTGCCGCCGCAGCGCGGCTGGACGCGGCGGGCCCACGACAAGCTGTTCCCCGCCATGGCCGACCCGACTGCCCAGTACCTGCGCCGCGCCGCCGACGCCGGCGCTTTCAACGAAGCCCAGACGCTGGGGTTTGCGTATTACTTCGGCGGCTCCTACTTTGCCGGCATCTCCATCGAGCAATGGGACATTGCCGCCATCAAGCCCGACCACGCGGCCGCGCTGAAATACCTGGAGCGCGCCCAGGCCTCCGGGCGGCGCGAAGCCGCCGCGGTGCTGGGCGGCGTGCTGCTGGTCGGCAACGGCGTGGCGCACGACAACAACCGCGGCCTGGATCTGCTGCGCGACGCTGCCGGGCGCGGCAGCCTGTGGGCGCTCGGCAGCCTGGCGCAGATCTACGCCAAGGGCAGCTTCGGCGTCGAGAAGGCACCCACCGCCGGCTACGCCATGGCGCAGATCGCCACCCGGCTCGGCAGCAGCATGGCCACCCCGGACCAGCTCACCTCCAACCTGGACGAAGCCGGCGTGGAGATGGCCAAGACCGCCCTGGCCGAGATGCAGGACCAGCTTGCCGAACCCCAGCTGGCCCGGGCCCAGGACCTGGCGCGCGACTGGATGCCCGGCACCTTGCTGCCGGCCACCAGCAGCGGCCGCGGCCTGCTGCACGGCACGGGGGTCTATGTGTCGCCCAACGGCGAGATGCTCACCAACGCGCACGTGGTCAAAGGCTGCAAGACCGTGCGCCTCACCGACACCGGTGAAACGGGCGTGGTGGCGCGCGTGGATGCCACCAACGACCTGGCCCTGCTGCGCTTTGACCGCGGTGGCGCGTCCCACGTGTCCTTGCGCCCGGAGCCGCCCAACCTGGGCGAGCCGGTCACCGTGTTCGGCTTCCCGCTGGTGGGGCCGTTGTCCGCGGCGGGCAACGTCACCAACGGCATCGTGTCGAGCGAGTCCGGCTACGAGGACAACTCACTGCAGTTCCAGTTCACCGCGCCGGTCCAGTCGGGCAGCAGCGGCGGGCCGGTGCTGGACAGCAAGGCCCGCCTGGTGGGCGTGATCGTGGGCAAGCTCAATGCCGAGCTGACCGCCCGCACCACCGGCGAGACGCCGCAGAACGCCAACTTCGGCATCAAGAACGTGGTGCTTGCCGCCTTCCTGCGCGGCGCCTCGGTGGACTACGCCCGCCCGGCCTTGCTCGGCAGCCTGCTGGACCGCTCGCCGGAAGACCTGGCGCAAGAGGCGAGGAAGGCGTCGCGCCGCATCGAGTGCGCGCCTTGAGGTTTTGCTGCCGGGGGTAGGATGCCGCGGCCGGCTCCGCCCCCCCTATGGACACCGCCTTCACCACCGCCCTCACCACGGTCGCTGCGCCCGACTCGCTGCTGCTGGCCCGCATCCAGTTTGCGGCCAACATCAGCTTCCACATCCTCTTCCCAACCCTCACCATTGCGCTGGGCTGGGTGCTGCTGTTCTTCAAGCTGCGCTTCAGCGCCACCGGTGAGAGTCACTGGATGGATGCCTACCGCTTCTGGGTGAAGGTGTTCGCGCTGTCCTTTGCGCTGGGCGTGGTCAGCGGCATCACCATGAGCTTCCAGTTTGGCACCAACTGGCCCGGCTTCATGGAGACCGTGGGCAACATCGCCGGGCCGCTGCTGGCCTACGAGGTGCTCACGGCCTTCTTCCTGGAGGCCACCTTCCTGGGCATCATGCTGTTCGGCCATGCCCGCGTGAGCCGGCGCGTGCACACGCTCGCCACCGTGCTGGTGGCCGGCGGCACCACGCTGTCGGCGTTCTGGATCCTGGCGCTGAACTCCTGGATGCACACGCCGGCCGGCTTCGAGATGAGGGACGGCCAGGCCCACGTGACCAGCTGGCTGGCGGTGATCTTCAACCCCTCGCTGCCGTACCGCTTTACGCACATGCTGCTGGCCTCCGGGCTGACCGCCGCCTTCCTCATCGCCGGCGTGTCGGCCTACCGCTGGCTGCGCCACGACCGCGTGGCCGAGGTGCAGGCCGCCCTGCGCACCGGCCTCCTGCTTGCGGCCTTGCTGATCCCCGTGCAGATCGTGGTGGGCGACCTGCACGGCCTCAACACCTTGCAGCACCAACCCGCCAAGCTGGCGGCCATGGAAGGCATCTGGCAGACGCAGCGCGGTGCCCCGGCCGTGCTGTTTGCCCTGCCTAGCGAGGCCGAGCGCCGCAACCGCCTGGAGATCGCCATCCCCAAGCTCGCATCGCTGTATCTGACTCACCGCGTGGACGGCGAGGTGCGCGGCCTGAATGACTTCGAAGGCCGGCACCCGCCGGTGGCGCCGGTGTTCTGGAGCTTTCGCCTCATGGTAGGCATGGGCCTGCTGATGCTGGCGGTGTCGTGGCTGGGGGCTTGGCACTGGCACCGGCGCCAGACGCTGCCCACGTGGCTGGCGCGCACGCTGGTGGCCATGACCTTTGCCGGCTGGGTGGCCGTGCTGGCCGGCTGGTACACCACGGAAATTGGTCGTCAGCCGTACCTGGTGTACGGCGTGCTCACCACCGCGCAGGCCGCCTCCAAGGTGGGCGTTGGCATGGTGGGCACCACGCTGGCGATGTACCTCGCGCTCTACGCGGCGCTGCTGGCCGCGTACGTGTCGGTGGTGTTCCACCTGGCGCGCAAGGCGGCGCACGCCAGCGGCCCGGCCGCTGACCCGCCGCCGGTGATGTGGCCCGTCGCGGCGGCCAATGTGGCACCCGCTGCCGAGGACCCTGACCGTGAATGAACTGAGCAACCCGGCCAACTGGTTGCCGCTGGCCTTTACCGCGGTGCTGGGCCTGGCCATGCTGGTGTACGTGGTGCTGGACGGCTACGACCTGGGCGTGGGCGTGCTGCTGCGCGGTGCGCCGGAGGCAGACAAGGACCTCATGGTCGCGTCCATCGGCCCGTTCTGGGACGCCAACGAGACCTGGCTGGTGCTGGGCATCGGCGTGCTGCTTACGGTCTTCCCGCGCGCCCACAGCGCCATCCTGTCTGCCTTGTACCTGCCGGTGGCCCTGATGCTGGCGGGCCTGATCCTGCGCGGCGTGTCGTTCGATTTCCGCGCCAAGGCGCACGATTCGCGCAAGGCGATGTGGAACCAGCTGTTCTTTGCCGGCTCGCTGCTGGCGGGGTTCTCGCAGGGCTTCATGCTGGGCTTGTGGGTGATCGGCTTCCGCTCGGACGCGTGGGCGTATGCCTTTGCGGTGCTGATCGGCGCCTGCCTGGTGGCCACCTATGCCTTGCTGGGTGCCGGCTGGCTGATCCTCAAGACTGAAGGCCCGCTGCAGCTGCTGGCCGTGCGCTGGGCGCACCGCAGCCTGGGGTTCATGGCGCTGGGCATCGCGGCCGTGTCGGTGGCCACGCCGATGATCAGCGAGCGTATCTTCGACAAATGGTTCTCGCTGCCGTACGTGGTGCTGCTCGCCCCCATCCCCCTCACCACGATGGCGCTGCTCTTCATCATCGACCGCAGCCTGCGCCGGCTGCCGGTGCGGTTGGCGCAGGGCAACGAATACGGCACGTGGGTGCCTTTCGGCTGCAGCATCGGCGTGCTGGTGCTGGCCTTCTACGGCCTGGCCTACAGCGTGTTCCCCTACCTGGTGATGGACCGGCTCACCCTCTGGGAGGCGGCCAGTTCGGTGGAGTCGCTGTGGGTCATCTTCATCGGCGCGGCCGTGGTGCTGCCGGTGATCGGCGGCTACACGGTGTATGCGTACCGGGTGTTCAGCGGCAAGGCGCGGGCGCTGGAGTATTGATCGCAAAGGCAGGCCCCACCTGCAAGTTCGTCACGCCAGCGCACCAGGGCCCGCTGCTAGAATCCGCCCCGTTCCGAGGAGCGTTGCAAGGGGGCCTGTCCATACCAGATGGCAGCCTCCCCAGGCTCGGATCCCTTCACAGGCAACGGCGCTCACCCGCAAGGCAGGTCGTGGGTGAGATCGTGATCCCCCTCTCACTATTCACGGCCGGCGGCGGGTTTCCTTTTTTACGGAGACCTCCATGAACGCTGTCCTCAAACCTCTTCACGACGACCAGTACGCGGTCGCCGATTTGTCGCTCGCCGGCTGGGGCCGCCGCGAGATTCGCATCGCCGAGAGCGAAATGCCCGCGCTGATGGCCATCCGCCAGGAATACGCCGCCAGCCAGCCGCTCAAGGGCGCGCGCGTCACCGGCTCGCTGCACATGACCATCCAGACCGCCGTGCTGGTGGAGACCTTGCAAGCGCTGGGCGCCCAGGTCCGCTGGGCCTCGTGCAACATCTTCTCCACGCAAGACCATGCCGCCGCGGCGCTGGTGGCGCAGGGCACGCCGGTGTTCGCCTACAAGGGCGAATCGCTGCGCGACTACTGGGACTACACCCACCGCATCTTCGACTTCGGTGCCAAGGGCCAGGCGGGCGAAGGCCCCAACATGATCCTGGACGACGGCGGCGATGCCACGCTGCTGATGCACCTGGGCCAGCGGGCCGAGAAGGACTTGTCCGTGCTGGCCAACCCCGGCAGCGAGGAAGAGCGTGAACTCTTTGCCGCCATCCGCGCCAAGCTCGAGGTCGACGCCACCTGGTACACCCGCAAGAGCGCCCAGATCATCGGCGTCACCGAGGAAACCACCACCGGTGTGCACCGCCTGAAGGAAATGAGCGCCAAGGGCACGCTGCTGTTCCGCGCCATCAACGTGAACGACAGCGTCACCAAGAGCAAGTTCGACAACCTGTACGGCTGCCGCGAATCGCTGGTGGATGGCATCAAGCGCGCCACCGACGTGATGATCGCCGGCAAGATTGCCGTGGTGGCCGGCTATGGCGACGTGGGCAAGGGCAGCGCGCAGGCACTGCGCGCCTTGTCGGCGCAGGTGTGGGTGACCGAGATCGACCCCATCAATGCGCTGCAGGCCGCCATGGAAGGCTACCGCGTGGTCACCATGGACGAGGCCGCCAGCCAGGGCGACATCTTCGTCACCGCCACCGGCAACAAGGACGTCATCACGCACGACCACATGGCGCGCATGAAGGACCAGGCCATCGTCTGCAACATCGGCCACTTCGACAACGAGATCGACATCGCGTCGGTCGAGAAGTACCAGTGGGAAGAGATCAAGCCGCAGGTCGACCACATCATTTTCCCGGATGGGAAACGCATCATCCTGCTGGCCAAGGGCCGCCTGGTGAACCTGGGCTGCGGCACCGGCCACCCCAGCTACGTGATGTCCAGTTCCTTCGCCAACCAGACCATCGCGCAGATCGAGCTGTTCACGCGCCAAGGCAGTTACGACGTGGGCCAGGTCTACGTGCTGCCCAAGCACCTGGACGAGAAGGTTGCGCGGCTGCAACTGTCCAAGCTGGGCGCCAAGCTCACCGAGCTGAGCGAGGTGCAAGCCGCCTACATCGGCGTGTCCAAGCAGGGCCCGTACAAGCCCGACAGCTACCGGTACTGAACTCGGTCACCCGCTGACTACCATGCGAGCCGACCACCTGCTGTTGCAGCTGGGCCTGGCCCCGTCCCGATCGGCCGCCGCGCGGTTGATCGGGCGCGGGGCCGTGCGCTGGCTGTCGCCCACTGGCTGGGTGGTGCCGCGCAAGGCCGGCGACGATCTGCCCGAAGGTTGTGAGGTCGAGGTCACTGACGATGCCGAGTTGCGCTGGGTGTCGCGCGCCGGGCTCAAGCTCGACGCGGCGCTGGCGCACACCGGGCTGGATGTGTCCGGCACCGTGTGCCTGGACGTGGGCCAGAGCACCGGCGGCTTCACACAGGTGCTCCTGGCGCGCGGCGCGGCGCGGGTGGTGGGCGTGGACGTAGGGCATGGGCAGTTGCATCCCAACCTGCGCGGCGATGCCCGCGTCACCGCGCTGGAGGGCGTGAACGCCCGGCACCTGACACGTGATGCGTTGGGTGATGCGGCGCCGGCTGTGGGTTTCGACCTCATCGTCGGTGACCTGTCATTTATCTCGCTCACGCTGGTGCTGCCCGCGCTGCGGCCCTTGTGCCACGCGGACTCGCAACTGCTCCTGCTGGTCAAGCCGCAGTTCGAATTGCAGCCGCAGGACATCGGTAAAGGCGGGCTGGTGAAGGACCCAGGTGCGCATGGGCAGGTCCAGGTGCGCATCCGCCAGGCCTGCGCCGCGCTGCAACTGCACGTGCATGACTACTTCGAAAGCGCTGCCACGGGCGGCGATGGCAACCAGGAATTCTTCGTGTGGGCCATGCCTGCACCGGATGGAGATCGATCATGACGAGTCCCGCGACCCGGCTGCCGGTGAGCCTGGAGTTCTTTCCTCCCAAGACCCCGGAAGGCGTCATCAAGCTCGCCGCGATGCGCCGCGAGCTGTATGAACTGGGCCCGCAGTTCTGCTCCGTCACCTATGGCGCCGGCGGCTCCACGCAGGACGGCACCTTGCAGACCGTGCAGGCTATCCTGTCCGAAGGGCGCGAGGGCGCGCCGCACTTCTCATGCATCGGCGCCAGCCGTGAATCGATCCGCGCCAAGCTGGCGCAGTTCAAGGCTGCCGGCATCCGCCGCATCGTGGCCTTGCGCGGCGACCTGCCCAGTGGGTATGGCTTCGGCGCCGGGGCCAGCGGCGAGTTCAACCATGCCAGCGACCTGGTGGCCTTCATCCGGGCCGAGACCGGCGACCAGTTCCACATCGAGGTGAGCGCATATCCCGAGATGCACCCGCAGGCCAGGTCGCCGCAGGCCGACCTGCAGGCCTTTGCCACCAAGGTGCGCGCCGGGGCCAGCTCGGCGCTGACCCAGATGATCTTCAACAGCGACGCCTACGCCCGCTTCGTCGACGAGGTGCAGGCGCTGGGCCTGGACATCCCGGTCGTGCCGGGCATCATGCCCATCACCAATGCCAGCGGCCTGCTGCGCTTTGCAGACAACTGCGGCTGCGACATCCCGCGCTGGATCCGGCTGCGCCTGCTGTCGTTCGGCGACGACACGGCCTCGATCAAGGCCTTCGGCGTGGAAGTGGTCAGCTCGCTGTGCGAGCGCCTGCGCGCCAGCGGCGCGCCCGGCCTGCACTTCTACACGATGAACCAGTCGGCCGCGACGCTGGCGATCGCGCGCAACCTGGGCTTGTAGCTTGCGGGGGGGCAGGAAACGCCGGGCCGCCCCAAGTTTCCTGCGCACCCCCTCGGGGGGCGGGCACCGCTCGCGGTGCCCTGGGGGCCCCATTTCACGCGGTGCTGTCCCACGGCACACCCTCTTCATTGACCATGGCATCCAGCGGCACGTCATGCGGTTGGGGCGTCAGCCAGGGGATGAAGCCGTGGGCATAGCCCACGCCCACCGTCACCGGCCGCGGCGACAAGGCCGCCAGCGTGCGGTCGTAGAAGCCGCCGCCGTACCCCAGGCGCACGCCGTTGGGGCCGTAGCCCACGCAGGGCACCAGCAGCAGCTGCGGCTCGAAGAGCGGCGTGTCCTTGGGCTTGGGGATGCCGAAGGCGTCTTCTTCCATCGGGCAGCCCGGGAACCACACATGGAACCGCAACTGCTTGGATTCGCGGTGGATCACCGGCAAGCCGATCTGGCGGCCGGGGTCGGACTCGGTCCAGCGGTACAGCGCCGGCAGCGCATCGAACTCACCCTTGATCGGCCAGTAGGCGCCGATCGCGGTTTCGGTGCGCCCCACCAGCCAGACGCGCAAGACCTCTTGCAGGTCCATGGCGCGCCGGTGTCGATCGACCATCGCCAGCCGCTCGGCCTGCAGGCCTCGCCGCAACAGTCCTTTATCGAGTGAGGGTTCGATCGGCAGGTGAAAGGATGAAGCCATGCGCGCATTGTGCGCGAGCCGGCGGCCGGCCGGTCATGCCTGCGCGCAGGAATCGGGGCGGAGTGCCGGGCCGGCTGATCCCACCGCACGGGCCAGCCAGGCGCGCCAGCCTTTCGCTGGCTGCGCCGCCGGTTGCCATCTCCACAGCGGTGCCGGGTCCTGGCGCAGCGCCTCGACCACGATGTCGTCGCCGCGATCCAGCCGCACCCGCTCGCCGGGATGCAGCACATGGTCGTCCAGGTCGCCCTGGCGCGTGAGCCACAGCTTGGCACAGGCCACCAGCTCACCAGTGGCGGGCGCACGCCAGTGCGTCACGGCAGCCGCGGGCTGCCCGTATTGTTGCGATTTCGTCATGGATTACCTCCGTGGAGCCCATCCACCGGATGGGACAATGACTGAATGATCCTCTCAGAGAGGGTTCCGATCCAGTGAATCCTGCGCCGTGGATTGATGCGAAATTGATATGAATACCCGCCGCCATCGCCCGCTGCCGCTGGAGCAATTGCGGGCCTTCGACGCCGTGGCCCGGCACCTGAGCTTCAGTGCCGCCGCGGAAGACCTGCACCTCACCCAGTCCGCCGTCAGCCGCCAGATCAAGGCGCTGGAAGATGAACTGGGGGCCAGCCTGTTCCAGCGCGGCACGCGCCGTGTGGCCCTCTCGGCCGATGGCCACACGCTCCTGCTGGCGGTGGGGGCCAGCCTGGAGCGCATCGACGCCGCGGTGCGCCAGATCCGCCAGGCCAAGGGCCGGCGCAGCGTCAGCCTCAGCACCTTTGCCTCGTTCGCCTCGCTGTGGCTCATCCCCAAGCTGCACAGCTTCCAGCAGCAGCATCCGGACATCGACATCCGCATTTCCGCTGGCGATGCCTTGGTGGACCTCGAAAACGCCGACTTCGACCTGGTCTTGCGCTATTGCCACCCCGATGAGGCGCCACCCGGTGCGCTGCGGCTGTTCGGCGAGGTGCTGACGCCGGTGGTCAGCGCCACCACCCACGCCCAGGCGGAGTCGGGGCAGACCCCGCTGCTGCGGCAGGCGGCTGACCTGGTGCACTACACGCTGCTGGAGGAGGACGACACGCGGCCGAGCAGCCAGTACCTCACCTGGCGCCGCTGGTTGCAGACCCGGGGGCTGGGTGAACTGCAGCCGCGGCGCTGGTTGTTCATGAACTTCACGTACCAGCAGGTGCAAGGTGCCCTGGCCGGCCAGGGTGTGGCGCTGGCGCGCCTGGCGCTGGTGAGTGACTCCCTGGAACGCGGGGAACTGGTGGAGCCGTTTGGCGCCGCGGGCCGCATGCAAAGCCCCTACAGCTACTGGCTGGTGGCCGCTCCCAATGCGCGCGACCGGCCCGAGTTGCGGGCCTTCTGCGCCTGGGTGCAGGCCCAGGCGGAGCAGTCACGCGCTGCAATCGGTGAAAGCGGATGACGACCCCTCGGTCGATGGGTCCGTCGGCCAATCCCCCGCGGGGGATCGGGCCGGCCCGGCGCTCGGCCGGATGAAAAAACGGGCGCCATTGCAGGATCGCTGCGGCGCCCGTGGAGAAAAGGCCTTGGAGAGACCTATCGATCAAACGGTTCGATCGTCGGCCAAAGCCGCGTGGGTGGAAACCGCCATCCGGGGGGTGTCTGTCACAAGATGTGCCTGAAGGGCCAGCCAGTGGCCAAGCGCATCAAACCCGCTTCTGTGTAGCCTCCAGCAGGCTCGGGCAAGGCGCGGTCGCCTCGTCGAGCTGGGCCCTCTTGATGCCCGCAGCGCGCGCCGCGCCCTTGGTGCCAGTGATCACTACCGTTTCCAGGCGAAACACCGGCACCGCCTCGTCCGTGGGGCGGGTCCGCAGCCCCAGGCTCCCGATGGCGGTGATGCTGGCCAGCAGCATGGCGCTCAGCGTGGTGGCAAATGCAAGGTCGGTGATCTTCATGGTGTCCTTTCGGCTGCGGGTTGTGGCTTCGCAGTGCCTGCACTCTAGGCAGCAGTGCCCGCCGTGGCGAGCGCGAAGCGACAGCCGGCGCCGCACGGCGCCTGAAATGCAAGGCGGGACGACGAAGTGACACCCCCGGTTGCGGTGTTGCACGCCACAATGGGTGCCCGCATGCGAGCCGGCTGCGTTAGATTGACCACCGTCGAGAAGCTGCCGTATGAACTTCACACATTTGTCACTTGCCTGGCGCCGATGGTCGATCGCCGGGCTGGCCTGCGCCGGTGCCGTGCTCATGCTGCCGGCCCAGGCGGCCAACAACCCGGCCCCGCGCGGCAGCGACACCATCCTCGATGCGCGCGAGGCGCTCAAGCGCGGCGACCGGGCCCGCCTGGCCAGCCTGCGGGCCGCGGCCATCAATTCGCAGAACCCGCTAGCCATGTGGGTGGACTATTGGGAATTGAGCCAGCGCCTGCTCACCGCCGCGCCCAACGAGGTGAGCGAGTTCTATGCGCGCTGGCCCGACACCTATGTGGAAGACCGCCTGCGCAACGACTGGCTGCTTGAACTGGGCCGGCGCCGCGACTGGGGCCACTTCGCCACCGAGTTCGCGCGCTTTCGCATGAACGACGACCGCGAGGTCAACTGCTATGCACTGCTGCTGCGCCACCAGTCCGGCGAGGACGTGACCGCCCTGGCGCGCAGCCGCTGGCTCGCGCGGCGCGACACCGACGACGGCTGCACGCTGCTGGCTACCACGCTCTACCAGGAGCGCCGCTTCACCGAAGCCGATGCCTGGATGAAAGTGCGCCTGGCCGGTGAGTTGAATCGTTCCCGCGTCGCCAAGCAGGCCGCGGCCCTGGTGAGCGACGTCACCGCCACGGTGGTGGGTGAGATCTTCGACAACCCGGGGCGCTACCTGGCGCGCGAATCGGCGCGGCGCAACGGCCCCCTGGCGCGCAAGGACACCGAACTGCAGGCGCTGGCCCTCATCCGCCTGGCCGACAGCGACGCCGCGGCCGCGGCCGCGCAGCTCGAAGAGCGTTGGGCGGCCGGCATGCCACCGGCCACGCTGGTGTGGGTCTGGGCCGCGGTGGCCAAGCAGGCTGCCATGGACCTGCTGCCCCAGGCGCACGAGTGGTACCGGCGCGCGGCCAGCGTTCGTGGGGCAGGTGCGGTGCAGTTGTCGGACGACATGCTGGGCTGGAAGGCGCGCGCCGCGCTGCGCGCCGAAGGCGTGGCCGGCCGCTGGGAGCAACTGCTCGACGCGATCGAGGCCATGAGCCCGGCCGAGCAGCGCGAATCGGCCTGGGTGTACTGGAAAGCCCGTGCGCTCAAGCTCACCGCCGCACCGTCACCCGATGCCGGTGGCGACGTGCAGCGGGCCCAGGCCACGGCGCTGCTGGAGTCGCTGGCGGGCCAGATGAACTTCTACGGCAAGCTGGCGGCCGAGGAACTGGGCCGCACCCAGCTGCTGCCGCCTAAGCCCCCGGTACTGACCACCGACGAGCGTGGCCGCGCCCGCACGCATGCCGGCCTCACGCGGGCCCTGGCGCTGATCTCCATCGGCTTGCGCGACGAGGGCGTGCGCGAGTGGAACTTCAGCCTGCGCGGCATGGACGACCGCGAACTGCGCGCCGCTGCGCAGCGCGCCTGCGACGCCGAGATCTGGGACCGCTGCATCAACACCAGCGAGCGCACCCTGACCGAGATCGATATCGACCAGCGCTTTCCCACGCCGTTCCGCCGCGACATCGAGTCCGCCGCGCGCGAGGCGGGCATGGATGCCGCCTACGTCTATGGCGTGATCCGCCAGGAATCGCGTTTCGTGGTCAATGTGCGTTCGGCCGTGGGCGCGTCGGGGCTGATGCAGCTGATGCCCGGCACGGCCCGCTGGACGGCCCGCAAGATCGGCCTGAGCTACCGGCCCGACCTGATCAACGACCCCGGCACCAACCTCAAGCTCGGCACCAGCTACCTCAAGCTGGTGCTCGACAACTTCGGCGGGTCGCAGGCGCTGGCCGCGGCCGCCTACAACGCCGGGCCCAACCGGCCGCGCCGCTGGCGCGACGGGCCCACGCTGGAAGTGGCGGCCTGGGCCGAGAACATTCCCTTTGGCGAGACGCGCGACTACGTCAAGAAGGTGCTGTCCAACGCCACCTACTACGGTGCCATCCTGCGCGGCGAGATGCTCAGCCTGAAGACCCGCCTGGCCGTGCCCATCGGCCCGCCCATGGCCGACGCGCCGCCCGAGAACGAAGAGCTGCCTTGACCTGCTGAACTTGCGCTGGCATGCGCGCCGCGCACGCCAGCCATTCCGCATCCTCATGCATCACGCAGCCGCAAGGCCGATAGCATGGCGGTCCCCATCACGGAGGCTCGCATGCAGCTCTACATCGGCAACAAGAACTACTCGTCCTGGTCCTTGCGTCCCTGGGTCTTGATGAAGCAACTGGGCATCGCCTTCGAGGAGGTGCTGGTTCGCTTCGACAGCTTCGATGCCGACTCGCGCTTCAAGCGCGAGGTGCTGCGCGTCAATCCCACCGGCAAGGTGCCGGTGCTGGTGGATGGCGACGTGGTGGTGTGGGACACGCTGGCCATTGCCGAATACCTGGCGGAGAAGTTTCCCGCGCTGGCGCTGTGGCCGGCCGATCCGGCGCAGCGCGCCCGTGCGCGCAGCGTGAGCGCCGAGATGCATTCCGGCTTCGGCGCCCTGCGCAACCATTTCCCCATGAACATCGAGGCCTCGCTGCCTGAGGTGGGCGTGCGGATCCTTGAACAAGAACCCAGCGTGCGCGCCGAGCTGGCCCGCGTCGAGCAGATGTGGACGGCGCTGCTCACGCAGCACGGTGGCCCCTTCCTGTTCGGCGCGCGCTTCACCATCCCCGATGCCTTCTTCGCGCCGGTGTGCACGCGCCTGCGCACCTACCGCCCGCCGCTGAGCCCGCAGGTGGCCGCGTACGTGGAGACGATTTACAGGCAACCCGGCATGCAGGCCTGGGTGGCCGATGCGTTGGCAGAGAAAGACTTCATCTCATTCGACGAGCCGTATCGAACCCAGGCCGCGGCCCGCTGAGGGCTGCGTAAACTCCCTGCATGCAGGTGTACGAGGTCGGCGGGGCGGTGCGCGACCGGTTGCTGGGGCGGCCGGTGCAGGACCGCGACTGGGTCGTGGTGGGTGCTGCCCCGGGTGAACTGCTGGAGGCCGGCTACACCCCGGTGGGGCGTGACTTCCCGGTCTTCCTGCACCCCGTCACGCGCGAGGAATACGCACTCGCCCGCACCGAACGCAAGACCGGCCGCGGCTACCACGGCTTCGCCTTCCACGCCGGCCCCGACGTCACACTGGAGCAAGACCTGGCGCGGCGCGACCTCACCATCAACGCCATGGCGCTGGCGCCCGACGGGCACCTGATCGACCCCTGGGGCGGCGCCCGCGACCTGCAGGCCCGGGTGTTGCGCCACGTGGGCGATGCCTTCATGGAAGACCCCGTGCGCATCCTGCGGCTGGCACGCTTCGCGGCCCGTTTCGACGATTTCACCGTGGCACCCGAAACCTTGGCCCTGGCCCGCCGCATGGTGGCCGCGGGCGAGGTGGATGCCCTGGTGCCCGAGCGGGTGTGGCAGGAACTCTCGCGCGGCCTGCTGCAACTGCGGCCGTCCCTGATGTTCGAAGTCTTGCGCACGTGCGGGGCGTTGCAGCGCCTGCTGCCCGAGCTGGACCGCCTGTGGGAGATGCCCTCCTCTGCCGGCCACAACGCGGGCGCGCGCGTCATGGCTGTGCTGGACACGGCGGCCAGCCGGGACCTGCCGCTGCCGGTGCGTTTTGCCTGCCTGACCCATGGCCTGGGGCCGGAGCGAGGGCCGGGGATGCTGCGCGACCTGTGCCAGCGCCTGCGCGTGCCGGGCGAATGCCGCGAACTGGCTGAGGTGGTGGCGGCCGAACACGGGCCTGTGCATCACAGCGGCGGCCTTGATGCGGTGGCCGTGCTGCGGCTGCTGGAGCGCTGCGATGCGTTCCGCAAGCCGCAGCGTTTCGAACAAGCGCTGCAGGCCTGCGAGTGCATCGCGCTCAGCCCGGATGACGCGCCGTATCCGCCGCGCGAGCGCCTGCTGCGTGCGCTGGCCTTGGCCCAGGCGGTGGACACGGCCGCCGTGGCCACGCAGGCGCATGCCCAGAGGCTGCAAGGCCCGCAGATTGCGGAGCGCATCCAGTTGGCCCGGGTCGACGCGGTGCGTGCCGGCCTGCCCGGCTGAAAGGTGTAGGCCCGCGACCTCGGAGTACCGGTGCCGGCTAAACCACGCCCGGCGCGGCCTACAAGGTGTGCGTCCGGTCCCCCACCGCAAAGCCCATGGCCTCGAACTCCAGGCCGCCGGCTGCAAAGCCGATGACCTTGAACAGCTCGCCCATCTCGTGCTCGGCCAGCAGCTTGTGCGCGTGGCTGGTGATGCGCAGGTCGACCCCTTGCGGCCCGTTCAGCAGCCCCTCCAGCAGCCCGCAGTTGAGCAGGAAGCGCGCCTGCGAGGTGTAGCCCAGCACCGTGAGCCCTGCGTCCTGCCCGGCCAGGGCCACGGCGCTGAAGTCCACGTGTGCGGTGATGTCCTTGTCGCCCACGTCCACCAGCGGGTCGGTGTCGGCGCGGTGGGCGCGGTGGCACATCAGCGTGCCGCCGTGGCGCTGCGGGTGGTAGTACTCGGCCTCCGGGAAGCCATAGTCGATGAAGAAGGCTGCGCCGCGTTCCAGCCCGGCCGCGAGCGTGCGCACGAAGCCTGTGCCGTGGCGGCCCAGTTCGGTCACCGTGCCGGGCACGTAGGCTGCGTCCACCGGCGGGCGGGCGAGGGTGGGGCGGTCGTGCCATTGGAACCGGCCACCCTGCACACCCACGCCGCGCTCCCACCACTGCCCGCCGTCGTGGTGCAGCAGCATCACGGGCATGGCATCCAGCACTTCGTTGCCCACCACCACCCCGCTGAAGCGGGGCGGCAGGGCACTCAGCCAACGCAGCCGGGCTTCGTGTGCGGCCAGGGTTTGGCGCTGCCGCTCGCGCAGCGGGGCTGAAAGCTCCACGATCGTGTAGCGCCGCACGCGGTCACCCAAGGCCGCGAGCAGTTGCGCCGCCAGCGCGCCCGAGCCAGCTCCGAACTCCCACACCTCATCGGTCCCGGTGGCGTCCAGGGCCTGCGCCACCTGGCGCGCCAGCGTGGCGCCGAACAGGGGGCTCAGTTGCGGGGCGGTGACGAAGTCGCTGCCCGAGGCCGGCATGAGGCCGAACTGCCGGTCGCCGCGCGCGTAGTACCCCAGGCCCGGCGCGTACAGCGCCAATTCCATGAATCGCTCGAACCCGATCCAGCCGCCCTGCGCCGCAATTTCGGCGGCGATGAGACGGGTCAGTGCCGAGGCATCGTGCGCGTCCACGGGCGGGTTGGCCAAGGAGGTGCTGGCTACACTGGCGGACGATCTGGAATTCACCTGGGGATTGTAGGAACCCCGGTAGGAACCCCGCTTGCCCTGCAGGGGCGCGGGCCGCCCGCTACGGTGAATGTCGACTGTTGAGAATTCCCAAGGAGCCTGGCCCATGAACGACATGACTGACACCGTACACCTGGGGGCCAAGCCGGACCAGCACACACCCGACCCACAGGCGGACCCACAGGACCCGCGCCGCGCCACCTTCGAGATCAACAAGCTGGGCAAGCGCCTGCACCGGCTGGTGGGCCGGGCCATCGTGGACTACCGCATGATCGAAGAAGGTGACAAGGTCATGGTGTGTGTGTCCGGCGGCAAGGACAGTTACGGATTGCTGGACATCCTGCTGGGGCTGCGCGAGCGTGCGCCGGTGCGCTTTGACCTCATCGCCGTCAACCTGGACCAGAAGCAGCCCGGCTTCCCCGAGCACGTGCTGCCCGAATACCTGAAGGGCCGCGGCGTGCCGTTCCACATCGAGGCCCAGGACACCTACTCCATCGTCAAGCGCCTGATCCCCGAAGGGCAGACCATGTGCTCGCTGTGTTCGCGCCTGCGGCGGGGCATCTTGTACCGCGTGGCCGACGAACTGGGGGCCACCAAGATCGCGCTCGGTCACCACCGAGACGACTTCTTGCAAACCATCTTCCTGAACATGTTTTTTGGCGGCAAGCTCAAGGGCATGCCCCCCAAACTCGTCAGCGACGACGGCCGCCACGTGGTGATCCGCCCGCTGGCCTATGTGACCGAGCCGGACCTCGAACGCTGGGCCGAACATCGGCAGTTTCCGATCATCCCGTGCACGCTGTGCGGCAGCCAGGACAACCTGCAGCGGGTGCAGATCAAGCACATGTTGCGCGACTGGGACCGCCGGTTCCCCGGGCGCGTCGACAACATGCACCGTGCGTTCGCCAACGTGGTCCCATCGCACCTGTTAGACCGTCAACTGCACCCGTTCACCACGCTGCAACCCACCGGCCAGGCCAACCCTGCCGGCGACCGGGCATTCGACGCTGACACAGGCTGTAGCGATGACCCGTCAACCCCCCCAGCAGGGGTGCCGTTCAACGGGCTGTCCGATGAATCCGTTGTCCCCATCCACTGGAGGCGCCCATGACGTCCCGCGCGCTTGACCTGACCCCCTTGTTCCGCTTCGTCTCGCTGGCCTTGGCCTTGGTGGCCACCGTGCTGGCCACGGGATGTGCCGCACCCAAGCAGATCACGCCGCAGGCAGCCAGCTTTGGCAGCTGGCCCAGTGAGCGGGAGCCCGGCACCTTTGCCTTCGAGCGGCTGCCTTCGCAACAAACCCGTCCTGCTGCGCAGGACAAGCTGGAAGCTGCGGCCACCGCGGCCCTGGAGCGCGCAGGCTTCAAGCCGGCCGCCTCGGCCGCCGAGGCCGGGGTGATGGTGGTGGCGGGCTCCCGCCTCACGACGGTAGCGGTGCGGGATTACTGGGACTGGGATCCGCGCTTTTCGCTGCGGGGGTTCGCAGGCTACGGCTCACACCGCTGCTGCCGCAGCCGGTTCGGCCTTGGTGCTTCATGGGGGTACCCCGGCTTTTATCCCAATACCACGGCCAGCATCCTGGAAGTGACCCTGACCATGCGTGATCGCAAGACCCAGCAGGTCATCCACGAGGCGCGTGCCCGCTACGACCGCCCCTGGGACAACCCCCGGCTGGTAGAGGCTTTGTTCGATGCCTCCCTGAAGGGCTTTCCCACCCCCGCCGCGCCGCGCACGGTGACCGTGCCACTGCCCACCGGCCAGGGTGAAGACGACATCCTCGACAAGGAACCCGCTCCGGCGGCGGCGCCTGCTGCGACGCCGGAGAAGGTCAAGGACAGCGAGAAGAGTTCGCTCGTGCCGCGGGCGCTTACGGCGCGGCGCTGAGCCCCAGTGCCCGGCGGCGGTGACGTCGCGGCCAGCTGTTCGGCAGCCATGCAAAGAGGCCTCGCCATCCCGGCGAGGCCTCTTTGCATTTCAGGGCTTGAAGAACACGGGGGCGGGGCAAGAGCACCGGCAGCTTCTTGCGGCACATGGCCCAAGCGCCACGCCGAGGGGGACCTCAAGTCCTGGGGCGGTGGCCGGCGCAATCAAGAAAGACCGGGCGGCGCCAACCGGCCGGGCGCGGCCGTTCAGCGCACGGCGCCGTTCTGGCTGAAATTGATCCCCGCCAGGCTGATCAAGTCCTGCCGCCAGCCTTGGATCTTTTCCACCGCATGCTTGCGCTGGGTGGCGTTGGTCAGGTTGTGCATCTCGGCAATGAACTTGCAGTTGTAGTCCCGCACCTCGTCTTCGTAACGCTGCATGGCCTCGTCCCGAGGCGTGGCTTTCAGCGTGCGCGCCGACCAGGCGCGCACCAGGGTGGGCACCTGGTCGGCGGCCAAGTCCGGCCGCGTGAGTGCGCGCAAGGTGGTCAGCGTGTCCCGCGAGGAGTGCTCACGCTCGGCAAGCCAGCGCTCCGGCTTCCAGGGCGATTTAGCCACCATGCGTGCCACGTAGTCACGCTGCGGCTTATCCAGCCGGCCGTAGAGCGTCTCGATGCGCTCGATGGTCCGCTTCACCGCGGCTTTGCGCCGGTCTTCCGGGTCGTCCTGCAGGTACTCCTCGCGCAACTCGTTGTTCGCCTTGACCAGCTGCTTATCGATATTGACCAGCTGGTCCGGCTTGAGCATGGGCGCCAGGGTGGCGATTGCCGGGATGGCGGCCTCGATCGCCTCATCGCGCCGCTTCAGCGCCACGTCCCACCAGCCGCATACCTGCGCAGGCGTGGCGGGTTGCTGCACCTCAGTGCGGGCCCGCTCCAGCAAGCCGGCATAGTCGGCCAGCTGCGTGCGGCGGTGCCAGGTGAACCACTGCTGCAGCGCCTCTTCCACGCGCGGCTGCTGGTCGTCGTGGAAGTCGGCATAGTTGTCCAGCCACCAGTAGGCCCATTGCGGCCCCTGGTTGTAGACGAAACGCAGGGCACTGCAGGCGGCCAAACCCAGTGACAGCACACAGGCCACGCCGATAATCAAAAACCTTCGCACACGCGATCCCCCGGAAAAGGATGCACGCATGGCACTCGATGTGGTCATCATGGCGGCCGGCAAAGGCACCCGTATGAAATCCAGCCTTCCCAAAGTGCTGCACACTTTGGCAGGCCGTCCCTTATTGCAGCATGTTCTGGAGACTGCCTCCAGGCTTGGTGCCCACAAACTCATCACTGTTACCGGTCATCACGCAGAAGTGGTGGAGGCAGCGATGCGCCAGGCGCTGCCGCACGCAGCCGGTGCCTTGGCTTTTGTGCGCCAGGAGCCCCAGCTTGGCACCGGGCACGCCGTGCAGCAAGCCGTGCCTGCCCTGGGTGAGGAGGGCATCACGCTGATCCTGAACGGCGATGTGCCCCTGGTGCGCGAGGCCACCGCCGCCGCGCTGGTGCAGGCCTGCGGCGGCCAACGCCTGGCCTTGCTGACCGTGGAACTGGCCGATCCCACCGGTTATGGCCGCATCCTGCGCAGCGGCGAGGCCGTGCATGCCATCGTCGAGCACAAGGACGCCACGCCCCAGCAGCGCGGCATCCGCGAGGGCTACACCGGCATGATGGCCGCGCCCACCGCGCACCTCAAGCGCTGGCTGGCCCGGCTGCGCAACGACAACTCGCAGAAGGAGTTCTACCTCACCGACATCGTGGCCATGGCCGTGGCCGACCAGGTGCCCGTGGTCGCCACCTTGGCCGCCAACGAAACCGAGGTGCTGGGCGTCAACAGCCCCGTGCAACTGGCCGACCTGGAGCGGCGCTACCAGCGCCTGCGTGCCGAAGCCTTGATGGAAGCCGGTGTGCGGTTGGCCGACCCGGCCCGCTTTGACGTGCGCGGCGAGCTGGTCTGCGGCACCGACGTGGAGATCGACGTCAACTGTGTCTTCGAAGGCCGGGTCGAGCTGGCCGACGACGTGCGCATCGGGGCCAACTGCGTGATCCGCAACGCCCGCATCGGCCGCGGCACGGTGATCCATGAATTTACCCACATGGATGGCGAGGCGCTGGGCGTGAGCGTGGGCGAGGGCGCCAGCGTGGGGCCGTTTGCGCGGCTGCGCCCCGGCGCGCAACTGGGCGCCGAGGTGCACATCGGCAACTTCGTGGAGGTGAAGAACTCCACGCTGGCGCGCGGCGCCAAGGCCAACCACCTGGCCTACCTGGGCGACGCCACGGTGGGCGAGCGCGTGAACTACGGCGCCGGCAGCATCACCGCCAACTACGACGGCGCCAACAAGCACCGCACCGTGATCGGCGACGACGTGCACGTGGGCTCCAACTGCGTGCTGGTGGCGCCTGTCACGCTGGGGGCCGGCGCCACCATCGGCGGCGGCAGCACCGTCAGCAAGGATGCGCCCGCCGGCCAGTTGACCGTGGCGCGCGCCCGGCAGATGAGCCTGCCGGGCTGGACGCGACCGGTGAAGACCCGGAAGTAATCCACACGCCGCGGCGCCCTGGCCTTGCCGGGGTGCTGCGGGCGCGCATCCGCGGGGGGCGAGGCCGCGCCATTGCTGGCCACAATGGCAACCAGGGAGTGAATGCGTGTGCGGCCGCGTGGGCCGGAAACACGCCGAACCGGCCATGTCGTCCAGCAACAGTCACTACGAGCGCCTGAGGGTGGCCGAGCGGGCCAGCAACGAAGACATTCGCGCTGCCTGGCAGGCCGCGGTAGACCGGCAACGGTGCCTGGCCAGCCAGTCGCCCATTGCCCAGGCCGTGGCGCTGGCGGACCTGCGTGCCGCGTACGAGGTGCTCTCCGACCCCAAGCGCCGGGCGCACTACGACAAGAAGCTGGCCGCCTATCGCGGCGCCGAGGCCGACCCGGCGGCGCATGGCTTGCCGCTGCACAGCGCCAACGATGAAGACGCCGCCGAGTCGCAGCCGCCGGCCTTTGCGGCGGGCCCTCCGCCGCATGACCAGTCTGCCGCCTCCATCCTGCGCATGGCCGAGTCCCTGCGCGGCATGCTCACGGAACTGAGCCACGACCTGGCGCGGCCGCGCCTGTGGCCCACCAGCCCCGGCGGTATGGCGGCCGTGACCCTCGTGGCCGCGCTGCTGGGGGCCTGGCTTGCCTTGTCGGCCGATTCGACCAAGCAAGGGGCGGGTGGGCCGGAGGCCCGCGCCCACCTGCGGCGCCTGTCGCCGCAGGCACGGCAGGCCCATGCGCAATGGCTGGTGACGGCGCGCACCGAGTCACACCCGCTGGACGGCGAGCCACTGCGGCTGCGCCGCTGAATTGTGATGGTCGCGTCAGCCGGCAGTGGGCAGCGGCAAGGCCGGCTGGAACTTGGCGCGTTTGACCGAAAAGTAGGCCTTGAGGTTGCGCACATTGGCATCGCTGGTGAAGAGCCGCTGCACGGCGGCGTGGTAGGCCGGCATGTCGTTCATCTGCATGACGAGCACAAAGTCCGGCCCGCCGCCGGTGCGGTAGCACTGCTGCACGCTGGCATCGGCGCAGACGCGCGTCTCGAAGGCCTCCAGCCGCTCGGCGGCCTGGGTGTCCAGCAGTACCTCCACGATGGCGGTGAGTCCGTGTCCCAGCGCCTGCGCCAGCTTGTCGGGCGACAGCAGGGCCACGGTGCGCTCGATCAGCCTCTCTTCAGTGAGGCGGCGCACGCGGCGTAGGCAGGTGGCCGGCGACACCTTGACCGCCAGCGCGAGGTCCTGGTTGGAGCGGGAAGCGTCGGCCTGCAGTTCGGCCAGCAGGCGCAGGTCCAGGGCGTCGAGGGTGGGGTCCATTGGTTCGGGGGACGCTATGAAATCACAACCTATAAAAATACGAACAATCGCAATGTTATTGCAGTAATGGTGGATGATGAATAAATCACCCACAAATACGAGAAAAACGACCAGACATTGCAATCAACTCTACCTACGATCGAGTCTTCCAGGGATCAACAAGGAGCTTCTGCATGTGTGGAATCGTCGGCGCGGTCAGCCAGCGCAACATCGTCCCCATCCTCATCGAGGGTCTGAAGCGGCTTGAATACCGCGGCTACGACTCCTGCGGCGTGGCCGTCCACCAGGGCGGCGAACTGCGCCGCACGCGCAGTACCTCGCGCGTGGCCGAGCTGGACGCGCAAGTGCTGAAAGACGGCGTGGAAGGCACCACCGGCATTGCCCACACCCGCTGGGCCACCCACGGCGCCCCGGCCATGCACAACGCGCACCCGCACTTCTCGCATGGCACCGGCACCGGCACCCCCAGCGCGCGCGCCGGCCGCATTGCGCTGGTCCACAACGGCATCATCGAGAACCACGACGAACTGCGTGCCGAACTGCAGGCCAGGGGCTACGTGTTCACCAGCCAGACCGACACCGAGGTCATTGCGCACCTGGTGGACCAGCTCTACGCTGGCGACCTGTTCGACGCCGTCAAGCAAGCCACGCTGCGCCTGAAGGGCGCCTACGCCATTGCCGTGTTTGCCCGCGACGAGCCGCACCGTGTGGTGGGCGCGCGCGAAGGCTCGCCGCTGATCATGGGCGTGGGGACCCTGGCTGGCGCGCACGAGAATTTCCTTGCCTCTGACGCCATGGCCCTGGCCGGCGTGACCGACCAGATCGTCTACCTGGAAGAAGGCGACGTCGTGGACATGCACCTGGGCAAGTACTGGATCGAACACCGCGCCGGCGGCTCAGAGCGCTTTGAACGCGTGCAGCGACCGGTGAAGACCGTGCTGGCCCACAGCGGCGCGGCCGAGCTGGGCCCGTACCGGCACTACATGCAGAAAGAGATCTTCGAGCAGCCGCGCGCCATTGCCGACACGCTGGAAGGCGTGCAAGGCATCACCCCCGAGCTGTTCGGCGACGGGGCCTACAGCGTCTTCAAGCAGATCGACCGTGTGCTGATCCTGGCCTGTGGCACCAGCTACTACTCCGGCTCCACGGCCAAGTACTGGCTGGAGAGCATCGCCAAGATCCCCACCTCGGTGGAGATTGCCAGCGAGTACCGCTACCGCGAAAGCGTGAGCGACCCGCGCACGCTGGTGGTCACCATCAGCCAGAGCGGCGAGACGGCCGACACCCTGGCCGCCCTCAAGCATGCGCGCTCGCTGGGCATGGAACACACGCTGACCATCTGCAACGTGGCCACCAGTGCCATGGTGCGCGAATGCAAGCTGGCCTACATCACGCGGGCCGGTGTGGAAATCGGCGTGGCCTCCACCAAGGCCTTCACCACCCAGCTGGCGGGCCTGTTCCTGCTGACCCTGGCCCTGGCGCAGGTGCGCGGCAAGCTCAGCGACGAGCAGGAAGCCCAGCACCTGAAGGCCATGCGCCACCTGCCGGTGGCGCTGCAGGCGGTGCTGGCGCTGGAGCCCCAGGTCATCAGTTGGGCCGAGGCTTTTGCGCGCAAGGAAAACGCGCTGTTCCTGGGGCGGGGGCTGCACTACCCCATTGCGCTGGAGGGCGCGCTCAAGCTCAAGGAGATCAGCTACATCCATGCCGAGGCGTACCCGGCGGGTGAGCTCAAGCATGGGCCGCTGGCGCTGGTGACGAGTGCCATGCCGGTGGTGACGGTGGCGCCCAACGATGCGCTGCTGGAGAAGCTCAAGAGCAACATGCAAGAGGTGCGGGCACGGGGGGGCGAGCTGTTTGTGTTTGCGGATTCGGACACGCACATCGAGAACGCGGAAGGGGTGCATGTGATCCGGATGCCGGAGCACTATGGGCCGCTGTCACCGATCCTGCATGTGCTGCCGCTGCAGTTGCTGGCGTATCACACGGCGTGCGCGCGGGGGACGGATGTGGACAAGCCCAGGAATTTGGCGAAGAGTGTGACGGTGGAGTGAGGTGGGGGCTTGTCTTGTCTAAACAGACCGCTTGCGGCGCCCCGAGACATCAATCAAATCAACCACTTGCCGGAGGCGGCGGAGTCTAAGCGGCCGGCTTGCGGTGTCTTTATCCAAGGCACCGGCCGCTCAGACTCCGGGGCCGCGGCGCCAGATCGCCGTCGATCGAGGCCCTTCAGGGTGCACCAGGCCGGCACGGCGCATGTCTTGCAGCAGGTTCTTCACCTTGTTCGCTTTCTGCCCGGCATCCAGCACATCCGGGAGTTTGGTCAGCAGCAGCGCGTCCAGGTCGGCGCGCACGGCCTGGCCGTACTCGTTCAGGTAGTCAAGCACCAGGCGCTGGTAGTAGGCGTCATCCAGTCCACGGTTGTGGATGTACCGCGCCTTCTGTTCCGTCGCGTCGGCCACCTTTGCGGAGATAAAAAACCGCGGCGACCGGCCTTCAATCAAGCCAAGATCCTTCAGCACACGCGCTTGCTCGGGGTTCAGTGCCTGACCCTTCTGTACCCGGTCCAGCAGCAGCACCTGCGCCAGCGTCAGGTCACTGCGTGCCGTCAAGGCCCGAGCGAAATTCGGGTCCAGCACCTGCCCGCGCAGCATCAGCTCCACCCGCGGCAGTCCCTGCGTCGTGGCATCAAACGCGTAGTCAGGCAGCGGAAACAGCCGTTGCCGCTGCGTGGCAAACATGCGCCGGATGCCACTCCCGGCCTGATCGATCATGCGCAGGCGGATCATCCCGTCGATCAGCCACTGGTTGCAGTAGTGCTCGGGCGGTGACTGGTGCTCCAGCATCCACTCCACGCTTTCCGGAATGAACTGACCCAGGTTGCTAATCACCAGCCGGTCGGGGTGCTCCACCACATTGATCTTGCCGCCCAGCCGGTAGTCCTGGTGTCCCACCGCGTTGTGCAGTGCTTCGCGCAGCATCAAGCAACTGGGCGTAGTTGATGGCCTGGGCCATGCCGGCGCCTACGGCATGGTGGTTGTCCTTCGCTTCAATCACCGCCAGTGGGATGTTGGTCTTGTAGAAGAGTGCGTAGTCCGCCCGCAGCACGGTCGAGGCGTCGCGCTTCGCTTTGCGTCCACGCGCGACCACCCGGCCGACCCGTAGCGGGTACTCGCGGTAGATCTGCAACATGCCATCCCATCCAGCGGCTTCGATCGCCGGGCGGATGAACTTGTCGCAGATATCGCTCTCGCACAGGGTTTTCTTGTTCATGCGGTCAATGGCGGCCGGGGCAAAGCGGCCTGCAGCTGGGTTGGCACTTCCGCATGGCTTGCAATGTGACCTATGGCCGGATCTACCGCGCTGCCTTGTGCACGCCACGCCAGCAGCGGGTGCTGCGGGCAACGCGCCGGGTCAGACACCATCCAGTGGTGCGGATTGTGACCCGCCTGCGCACGTACGGTGAAGCCCTCTTGGACGCCCGCGCCACCGCACTCGGCGGCGCCAGCGCAGCGGCGATCTCCAGGCAGCGCATCGCTGCGCGCGGACACCAGCGGCAGCACCTCGCCATGCAGAAGAATGTCGCCCGCGTCGATGGCGGCGATCAAAGCCCGGGCCCGTTGCTCCTGTGGCGGCACTGCCTTGCGAACCGACAGCAGGTTCTTCAGCCGGGACATGGGGCTGGGTTTCCGGGGCGATGTCATGGGTGTGCTCGCAAGGATGCAGAATCAGCGGGCCGGCGGCGGGCTACGCTTGACCCGTTGACCCCTGAGGGCGCTGCCGGGCCGCCACACCAGCCACGAAGCGGCCGAAGGCGTCGAGCAGTGGCGCGGCGTCGAAAGACGGGCCCTCCAGCATCGCCAGCGCCTGCACGATGGCTTCCAGCGTCGAAACCTGGTCGGCTCGTCGCGCCGCGCGGATTGCGCGGTAGAGGGTCGGCGCCGGCGCGTCCAGCGACAACCGTGGCAGCGCGGCCAGGGCCGGGTGCTCAAGAAGCATCCGCAGGCTCTTGCGCCACGTCGCGTCGAGGACCACCAGCCGCAGGGGTGCGCCTGCAGTCGCCCCCGGGGCCGTCGGCGGCGCAGGCGCGGCAGGCACGTCCGGGTAGAGCAGCCGCGTGTCCCGTCCGGAGCGCTGCAGCAGTGCCTGCAGCGCCTCGGGCGCAAAGCGCTCGCCGACGACCACCTCGCATTGCGCCAGAGACAGCCGCAGCAGCGCCACGCTGTTCTTCGCCTGGCGCTGTTCCTGCGGGTGCTGCAGCACCAGCACCTCGGTGCGATGAGCGGTTGGCCGCACCAGCGCGCACAGACAGGTCGCCTGCGGGCGCAGGCAGCGCACACAGGTCGCGCGGCAGAAGGGGGACGGACCGTTCACGCGGGAATGGTCGCACGCCTGTCCCGTCCATCGGCCACCCCGCATTGGCGCTGGCATCCCGATGCCAGAGGGGCGGGAGCACCAATTCGCCGAGGGCGTCGGTCACCGGGCGGGCTCGAACGGCGAATCCAGGGGTTTGGGGACGGACAACTGATTCCGCGTAAACCCAGACGGGCGCCGTCTGGGTCCAATCTTGAGCGGTCATCCGACCTAGCGTTCCGAGCACCCGCTCCTAGCTCAGTCCCGCAAAGAGCGGATCATCCTCTGATTGGCCGCGAATGATAGCTAGCGTGAGCCAGCAGCCGCTGAGCTGGGCACGGCACTTGCCGGTGCTGCGCCAATCCAGCGTGCGAAGGCGTCCCGATGGTTCCTACCTTGATGCGGCGGCTTGTGCTGCCGGTGGCCGTGCTGCTTGCGTCCTGCGGCGGTAGCGGTAACGACGGCGGCAGCGATAGCGGCGACACCCCAGCGGGCACCGCCCTCGCTGCGCTGGCGATTGAGGAACTGCCACATCCCCACGCACGGCCGTACGACCGCTACGGCGCCCGCACATTCCTGCGCAACGGCGGGCGCATGCTAGTCGTTGCCGCGCCGGGCGACTCGACAGATCCGGCCACCGGCCTGCCGCCGGGCGAGGGCTATGTGTCCTGGGGTGCCGTGCATGTGTTCGACCGTACCCATCGCGGCCCGTGGCGCCGCACCGCGCTGATCCGCCCGATCGTCGGCCCGAACGACGCCTGGGCCGAGGACCTGGCGGTCAGCCGCGACGGCCGCACGATTGCAGTCGGCGCGCTGCGTGACATCAGCCGCGGGAGCGGCATCGGCAGCGATCCATTCGACCGGCCGGTCCGGCCGCCTTCTGGCGTCGCGCCGCCCGAGACTGGCGCCGTCTGGGTCTACGCGAAGGGCGTCACTGGCTGGAATCTACAGGCCTACGTGAAGGCTGCGACAGCATCGATAGATGGATTCGGCTACGGCGTCGCGCTGAGCGACGACGGCAGCCGCATGGTCGTGGGTGGGCGCCGCGATAGGGGCAGTAGCGACGTGCCCCGGCTGGAGGCCGTTCTGCACCGCTTCACCCGCGATGCCGCCGGCAGGTGGTCGGCAGACACACCGACACCGGTGGCCCTGCCGGGGTCTGGATCAGGTGGCAACTTCGGCCTGTCCGTCGCCATAAGCGGCGACGGTGGCACCGTGGCCGCCGGCGCGCCGTGGGATATGGGTGGCACTTGCCCCGGCGCGACCTACCTGGTGCTCGACGGCCACGACGCGCCGAGCACCGTGCTGCGCCCCGGGGCGCAAGACTGCTTGCTGGAGGCAGGCGCCAGTTTTTTCGGTGCTGACGTGTCGATGGATCGGGCCGGGTCGCTGCTGGCCGTCGGCGCACCCAGGGAGCCCGGCGCGCCTCACCGCACATCGGTGACGCAGGACCCAGACCGTGCATCGATCGGACGCGTGCATCTCTTTGGGCGTAGCAGCGGGGGCTGGACGCCAACCGCGGTGCTGGAAGCCTCCAACGCCGGCGTCGGTGATGATTTCGGCTCTGGCGTTCGCGTCAGCGCCGACGGCAGCACCGTGGCCGTGGGCGCCCCGGGCGAGGCCGGCGGTCTGTCGGGCGTCGATCCGCCAGCGGACGAGGGCTTCATCCAGTCCGGTGCAATCTACGTGTTCCGTCGCGCTGGAGCGGCATCCTGGGCGCAGGTGCTCTATGTCAAGTCGCCACGGCCGCACGTCTGGGGCCTCGTGGGCGACGCTACTTACAACGGGCTGGACCTCGACGAAACCGGTAGCCAACTCGTCTTCGGCGACTCCGGCAGCGGCGGCTTTACTCCTGACTGTGCCTTCCTCGACGTCACGGGAGCAGTCTTCCTCGTACGTCCGCCTTGACGCCAACTCTGCTGTTCCAGCGTACGCCCAGCGAGCCCTGGGCCAATCGGGTATGTCCGTGCCTGGAGAAGATAGTTTGCCAAGGATGGCCGCCAGGGTAGACACCCGACAGACTTTCATTCCCGCCGATCACCTTGCTCCGCCCCGGGGCTATGGCCCGCGTGGCTGCGACCAACAATCGCGCGCGCGGGGCGCGGTCACCGAAACGGTTTAGGTTGTTTTATGGATTTGGCATAATTTTGCCGAATCCCTAAAAGACCCTATATGACCAAGATCTTCCATCGCACTGCGCTCGCGGGGCAGATGGCCCAGCAACTGCTGCACCCAGGAGTCCTTGACGAAGGGCTGCGGTCCGGGCTCTTCATCTCTGGCGTCCGCCGCACCGGCAAGACCACCTTCTTGCAGGCCGACCTGGTGCCGGCGCTTGAGGCCGCCGGCGCGCTGGTGATCTACGTCGACCTCTGGTCCAACACCCAGGCAAATCCCGCCGCGCTCGTGCACGCGACCATCCGAAGAGCGTTGAGCGACCTGCAGACGCCGGCCGGCGCAATTGCCGAACGACTCAAGAGGCTGCGCAATGCCGAGATCGCCGTGGCCGGCTTCAAGTTCGGGTTCAAGGTCGAAGCCGTCGGCACCGACGGTGGCCCGACTCTGGCCGAGGCTTTCACGCAGGTGGTGGACCAGGCGAAGACAGACATCGTCCTCATCATCGACGAGGTGCAGCACGCGATCACGTCAGACGAGGGCAACCAGATGCTGCTGGGGTTGAAGGCAGCTCGCGACGCCATCAATCCGCGGCCGAACACGCCGGGGCACTTTCTCTTCATCGGCACGGGTTCCCACCGTGCCCTCGTCAGCGAGCTGACCGCGCGCCGCAACCAGGCCTTCGCTGGTGCCATCTCGATTGCCTACCCGGTGCTCGACGTCGACTACGTCGCTCACCTGCTTGCCAGGCTCCAGGCAGAGGGCATGGCGGTGCAGCCGAGCTTGGAGGTCGCCACCGAGGCCTTCCGCACGCTGGGCGCGCGGCCCGAGGAAATGCTGCGCGCTCTGCGCGAGTTGCGAGCCCTGCTGCCGCCTGGCGGAGATCCAAACGCGTTCCTGCCCGTCATCGCCGGCACGCTGCGCTCAACGGCGGCCGACGTCGAACTCATGAAGGTCGAGCAGCTTGGCGCCCTCGCCATGGCCGTCTTCGAGCGCGTCGCCGGGGCCGGTGGGGGTGCAAAAGGGTTGTTCGCGGCCGATGCCCTTGCGGGTTATGGCAAGGCCATCGGCCGCGATGTGCGCGCCGACGAGATCCAGTCTGTCCTGAACGAACTCATGGTGGCCAACGTCGTGATGCGCCGCGGTCACGGCCACTACGGCCTCACCGACCCGTTCGTGCAGGAAATCTGGGCAGAGCGCAACGCGCTGATGCTCCCGCCCGTCGGCAAAAACTGACCGGACTGTCGAACCCCTCGTGCTGTGCGATCCGCCCAGACACGCAGACCTGGACACCCCCTCGCTTTGCATGCGGCCTCACACGGCGCGACAGAGTTCATTACGCAGGCGAATGACCCGAGGTGACGGATGGCAATGCCCGACAGGCCTTCATCGCCGCGAGCAACAAGCGGATCGAAGCGATGGAAGCCTCCATGTGAATGAACACATTCGACGTGAACGACAATCGCCCGCTCGCGCCCCGCGCACAAATCACCTCATTTCCCCCCCGTGGCCATCGCCCGCAAAGCCGGCTCCCGTGCCGTGGCGCATGCCGCCTCGGACCCCAAAGTGGACGAGGCCTGGCGGCATGACAACATCGGCCGCCTGCTCAGCAACGCGCTGCGTCACTTCGAAGCCCGGGTGATCGAGCTGCTCGTCGAGGCCGGGCACGACGAGGTCACGCAGAGCCACATCAACGCCACCCGACATCTCGACGTCAACGGCACTCGCTTGACCGAGATGGCGCAGCGCGCGGCGATGACCAAGCAGTCGATGGGCGAGCTGGTCGACCAGCTTGAGCAAAAGGGCTTGGTCGCGCGCCGGCCTGATCCCCTGGACGGCCGCGCCCGACTGGTCCATTTCACGCCGGCGGGCCTGGCCTGGCTGGACGACTTTCGCGTTGCGGTGAAGAAGGCCGAGCGCGAAATGGCCCGGACCATCGGTGCCGAGGCACTGCGGGCGATGAAGGAAATGCTTCACCACTACGACACCCCCACCGGCTGAGTGTGGGCACCCGGCACCGGAGTACCGGCGCGACCCGCCGAGCGGGTGCTCAGCCGCCTTGGGGCGGCCCGGCACCGGCTGACGCCTGCCGGCCCAGTCACGGTCACGGACCAGGGAAACCACCTGTCCACCGCACGTTGACTTGTTGATCAGGCAGCCTGACTATGTGGGCGTGACAACGCCGAACACCGTCGGTCGACTGCCCCCGCCTCGCACCGACGTGCTCATCGCCGGCGGTGGCCCGTGCGGGCTGATGCTTGCCAACGAACTTGGCCGCCGCGGAGTCCGGTCGACCGTGATCGACGACAAGCCCGGCACCGCGTTCAACCCGCAGGCGAACGCGACCCAGGCACGCACGATGGAGCACTTCCGCCGCCTGGGCTTTGCCGACGAGGTGCGCGCACTCGGGATGCCGCCTGACTTCCCGACCGACATTGCGTACTTCACGCGCTATGCGACGCACGAGTTGGCGCGCTTGCGGCTGCCTTCGTCGCGCGAGGCGAAGCAGCGTGTCGCTTCGCTCGGCGGCTCGTGGAGCGCCGCCGAGCTGCCGCACCGCGTCTCGCAGAAGTTTGTCGAGGCGGTGCTGCGCCGCCATGCGGGGGCGCTGCCCGGCAGCTCGCTGCACTACGGCTGGCGGCTGCGGTTGTTCCACGACGCAGGCGACCACGTCCGTGCCGAGATCGAATGCCTGGCCGACGGCCGGCGCTGCGACGTGCAAGCCGCCTACCTGGTGGGTGCCGACGGCCCGCGCAGCACCGTGCGCCAGCAGTTGGGCTGGAAGTACGCGGGCGAGGCCGGCGTGCAACGCGACTTCATGGGAGGCCGCATGTTGGCGATCTACCTGCGCGCGCCCGCGTTCTACGAGGTGGTGCCCCACGCGCCGGCGTGGATGAACGTCAGCTTCAACCACGAGCGCCGCGCCTTCATGGCCGCTGTCGACGGCCGCGGCGAGTTCGCCTTTCATACACAACTGCGCCAGGGGGAACTGGAGCAGAGCGTCGGCGAGGAAGACGCCAAGGCCATGTTCCGCGCTGCGGTCGGCGCCGAGTTGCCGCTCGAGGTGCTGTCGCAAAGCACCTGGACAGCCGGCCACTGCCTGGTGGCGGAAAAGTTGCAGCAGGGCCGGGTCTTCATCGCCGGCGACGCAGCGCACCTGTTCACACCCACGGGCGGGCTGGGCTACAACACCGCGGTTGACGACGCGGTCAACCTCGGGTGGAAGATCGCCGCCGTGCTGCGCGGCCACGCGGAGGCCGCGCTGCTGCAGTCCTACGAGCTGGAGCGCCGGCCACTGGCGCTGCGCAACACCGGCTATGCGCGCGGGTTTGCCGACTCGCTCGGCCTGTTCCAGCCCGAACCCTGCATCGAGGACGAGACGCCCGAGGGCGCGGCTGCACGCGCCCGCGCCGGTGCGTATCTTGCCAACCATGGCCAGCGTGAATTCAACATCCCGGGCATCACCTTCGGGGCGCGCTACGACGGGTCGCCTGCCATCGTCAGCGACGGCAGCACGCCGCCGCCGGATGCCGCCGATCGCTACACGCCCAGCGCATGCCCGGGTGGCCGTGCGCCCCACCTGTGGCTGGACGAAGGGGTGTCCTTGTACGACCGCTTCGGCTTCGAATGGACGCTGCTGCACCTGGCAGGCGACGCGGCGGCCGGACCCTGGCAGGACGCGGCGCGCCGGCGTGCGCTGCCGCTGAAGGTGCAGCGCTTGTGCGGCGACGAGGCGCGTGCGCTCTATGCCGCCGAACTGGTGCTGATCCGGCCGGACCAGGTGGTTGCGTGGCGGGGTGATGAGCGCACCGACCCCGAGGCCGTACTGCAGCGGCTGCTCGGTCAACCCCTGCGAGGAATCGAACGATGAAGTTCATCCGCAACCTCTGGTACGCCGGTGCCTGGAGTCGCGACGTGGCGCCCGACACGCTGCTGTACCGCAAGATCATCAGCGAGCCGGTGCTGCTGACGCGCTCGCAGGAGGGCCGGCCGGCCGCGCTGTCCAACGTGTGCCCGCATCGCTTTGCGCCGCTGCATCTTGGCTGCCGGGAAGCCGACCGCGTTCGTTGCGGCTACCACGGCCTGGAGTTCGGCCTCGATGGCGCCTGCCTGCGCAACCCGAACGCTCCCGGTGCCATTCCACCGGGGATGAAGCTGCGCCGGTACCCCGTGATGGAGAAGCACACGATGCTGTGGGTGTGGATGGGCGACGAGCCGCCGGACGAGCGCCTCATCCCCGACTATTCGCTGCTGGCCCCCGCCGCCGACGGCCTGGTGCGCCAGACCCACACGTTCACGATGAGGGTCAACGTCGGGCTGGTGTCCAACAACCTGATGGACCTGAGCCACGCCTCGTTCCTGCACGCCGGAGACGGAGTCAAGCACGCACTACCACGTGGGCATCGTGCGCAAGGCCGTGGCCGAAGCGGACCCTGAGATCGACGCAGAGATCACCCGCTTGCGCAGCCACGCGTTCCAGAACCAGGATGCGCCGATGATGGAGGCGATGCAGCAGATGCTCGGCGTCGAGGAGCTGCTGCGCCGCCGTCGGGTACTGCTCAACATCGATGCCGGGCCGATGAGGATGAAGCGCATCCTCGACGAGCTGCTCGCGCGCGAGATCGATCCGCCGCGGCGGGCGCTCGAACCTCCTGAAGCCTGAACAAGCCCGGCCTTTCTGAGCCATTCCGCGCAAACAACCTGGGCTTCATGGGCCCTTCCTGGCCAGAGCCGCACGTATCCGCGTGATCGTCTCCCCGACCGGAGAACTTGCGGAGGTTTCCAATCCGAGGCTGCGCGCGATGTCGTTGACTCGGGCCGGATTGAGCGGAATGCCGCCCGCGTCGATGGCGGCGATCAAAGCCCGGGCTCGTTGCTCCTCGGGCGGCACGGCCTTGCGAACCGACAGCAGGCTCTTCAGCCGGGACAGGGGGCTGGGTTTCCGGGTCGATGTCATGGGTGTGCTCGCAAGGATGGATACCCAGCCAAGTGTCCGCCATGCAGGTGGAAGGGCCCAGCCTCCGATTCCGGGGAGCGAGGTGGGTACCGGTGGTTGAGGGTGCGCAAGGCCACCCAGGCGGTTGCCTGCGGGGCCTGGACGGCTCTCAGCTGACGCCGGGCCGCCGCTTGCGTCGGCTGGATGCCGGCGGCACACCGGGCGGCTGCGCGGCCACGTAGCGCAGCACCACGTCGGCCACAAACTGGCGCACGTGGCTGGCATCGGTGGTGCGGCGGCCGAAGATCGCGCCGAAGGTGTGGCGGTTGGAGACGTTGAAGAACCCCAGCGACACGATCACCTGGTACAGGTCGACCACGTTGATGTCCTGCCGGAATACGCCGTCCGACTGCCCGCGTGCCAGCACGGCCGCGGTGTGCTCCAGCGAAGGCGCGGCGGCCAGCACCGTGGAGCGCGAGCGCTTCAGGAAGCGGGCCTCGTGCTGGTTTTCGATCGCGACCAGCGCGACGAAGGTCGGGTTGCGGATGTAGTAGTCGACACGAAACTCGACCAGGCGCCGCAAGGCCTCTTCGGGGCTCAGTGCGCGGGTGTCGAGTTCGTGCTCGGCCTGCCAGATGGCCCGGTACGCATCTTCGAGTACCGCGACGTAGAGCCCCTCGCGCCCGCTGAAGTAGTAGTAGATCATCGCCCGCGTGATGCCGGCCTCGCGGGCAATTTCCTCCAGGCGGGCACCGCCGAAACCGCGCGTGGCGAACTCTGCTGCGGCCACCGCGAGCAACTCGCGAACGGTCTGTGCGTCGCGCACGGGTGCGGTGGCGGGCTTGGGCTTGGACGAGACCTTGGCGTGCATGGCGCAAGCATAAGTCAGGCTCTTTGCGGCGGGTGGTTGGAGTTGTTCAAGCCACACGCAACCCGAACCGGGGGCGTCCCAGGGCAAACCCCCTTCCGCGAAACTAACAACTTCGTCAATTATCGGTCTTGGTGATTGGTTTCTGTGGGCCGAGAGGCCGACGGCAGGGCCGTTTCCTTCTCTTCTACTTCTTCTCTTCTTCTACCCATTGGGCCGGCCGGACGCAAGGTGAACATGAATCGACTCGTCGACGGCTACTGCCGTCTGCTCGAATGGACGATCGCGCTCGCGCTGGCCGTGATGGTGGTGCTGGTGTTCGGGAACGTGGTGCTGCGCTACGCCTTCAACTCCGGCATCACGATGTCGGAGGAGGTGTCCCGCTGGCTGTTCGTCTGGCTCACGTTCCTCGGTGCCATCGTGGCACTCAAGGAGCGCGGCCACCTGGGCAGCGACATGTTGGTTTCGCGCCTGCCGCGGCTGGGCAAGAAGATCTGCCTGGTCGCCGGCCAGGCGTTGATGCTCTACATCAACTGGCTGCTGTTCCGGGGCGCGCTGGAGCAGGCCCGGATCAACTGGGACGTGCAGGCGCCGGTCACCGGCCTGTCCATGGCCCTGTTCTACGGCGTCGGCGTGGTGTTCGCCGTGTCGGCCGCCGGGTTGATCCTGCGCGACCTCTGGCAGGTGCTCAGCGGCCAACTCAGCGATGCTGAATTGGTGATGGTGAAGGAGTCAGAAGAAGCCGGCGAGCTTGCGGCGCTGCAGGCCCAACTCGCCCGCGAGAACGCGGCCGTGTCAGCGCGTGAAGGGACCAAGCCATGACGGTCGCCGTCTTCCTGGGCGCGCTGCTCGGGGCCATGGCCCTGGGCATTCCGATCGCCTATGCGCTGCTGGCCTGCGGCGTGGCGCTGATGTGGCACCTGGACCTGTTCGACGCGCAGATCCTGGCGCAGAACGTCATCAACGGGGCCGACAGCTTTCCGCTGCTGGCGGTGCCGTTCTTCATGCTGGCCGGCGAGATCATGAACGTCGGCGGCCTGAGCCGGCGCATCGTCAACTTCGCGCTCGCGCTGGTCGGCCACATCAAGGGCGGCCTCGGCTACGTGGCCATCGTCGCGGCCTGCCTGCTGTCGGCGCTGTCCGGTTCGGCGGTGGCCGACGCCGCGGCGCTGACGGCGCTGCTGCTGCCGATGATGACCCAGGCCGGCCACGACAAGGCCCGCTCCGGCGGCCTGATCGCCGCCTGCGGCGTGATCGGCCCGGTGATCCCGCCCAGCATCGGCTTCGTGATCTTCGGCGTCGCTGCCAACGTGTCGATCTCCAAGCTGTTCCTGGCCGGCATCTTCCCCGGCCTCCTGATCGGCGCGGCGCTCTGGCTCACGTGGATGGTGCTGGTGCGCAAGGAGAAGATCCAACCCCCGCCGCGCAAGTCGGGCGCAGAGGTGCTGCAGGCCCTGCGCGAGGCCACCTGGGCGCTGCTGCTGCCGGTCATCATTTTGGTGGGCCTGCGCTTTGGGGTGTTCACGCCCACCGAGGCCGCGGTGGTGGCGGCGGTGTATGCGCTCTTCGTTGCCACGGTGATCTACCGCGAGCTGAATCTGCGGCAACTGCACGCGGTCTTCCTCACTGCCGCCAAGACCACCGCGATCATCATGTTCCTGGTCGCCGCGGCCATGGTTTCGGCCTGGCTGATCACGGTGGCCGACCTGCCCAACAAGGTGGGTGCGCTGCTGCAGCCCTTCATGGGCAGCCCGACGCTGCTGATGATCGCGATCATGCTGCTGTGCCTGGTCGTGGGCACGGCGATGGACATGACGCCCACCATCCTGATCCTCACGCCGGTGCTGATGCCGCTGGTCAAGCAGGCGGGCATCGACCCGGTCTACTTTGGCGTGCTCTTCATCATCAATAACTCGATCGGCCTGATCACGCCGCCCGTCGGCACGGTGCTCAACACCGTGGCCGGTGTAGGCCGCATGAAGATGGACGAGGTCACCCGTGGCGTGCTGCCTTTCATGCTGGCCGAGTTCGCCGTCATGTTCCTGATGGTGCTGTTCCCAAGCCTGGTCATGGTGCCGGCCAAGTGGTTCTACAACTGACTTCATTCATTCCGACACTGGAGACGCCATGAAACGATTCATCCTCAAGCCCCTGCTCGCCATCGCGTTGGTGGCCGTTGCCGGCCTGGCCGCCGCGCAGGACATCAAGGAGCGCACGCTGAAGTTTGCGACACAGAACCCGAAGGGGCATCCCATCGTCATCGGCCTGGAGAAGTTTGCCGAGGCGGTGGCCGCCAAGTCGGGCGGCAAGATCAAGGTGAACCTGTTCCCCGGCGGCGTGCTCGGTGGCGACGCACAGAACGTCTCGGCACTGCAGGGCGGCACGATCGACCTGGTGTCGCTGAACGCCGGCATCCTGGCTTCGCAGGCCAAGGAGTTTGCGGTCTTCGACCTGCCCTTCATGTTTGCCACTTCGCGCGAGGCAGACGCGGTGGTCGACGGCCCGTTCGGCAAGATGATGCTGGCCAAGCTCGACGAGAAGGGCATCCACGGCCTGGCGTACTGGGAGCTGGGCTTTCGCAGCATCACCAACAGCCGCCGGCCGATCCTGAAGGTGGAGGACATCGCCGGGCTGAAGCTGCGCGTGATCCCCAACGCAATCAATATCGACTGGGTCAGTGCACTCGGTGCCAACCCCACGCCGCTGGCCTTTCCCGAGGTGTACGCCGCGCTGGAGCAGAAGGCCATCGACGGCCAGGAGAACCCCTACACGGTGATCGTCGCGAACAAGTTCCACGAGGTGCAGAAGTACCTGGCGGTCACCAACCACCAGTACAACCCGCAAGCGGTGATCATCAGCAAGAAGCTGTGGGACGCGCTGTCGGAGGCGGAAAAGAAGCTCATCAACGACGCCGCGGTCGAAGCCACGGTGGCGCAGCGCCAGGCCGCGCGCGAGCAGGCCGGCCAGGCGCTCGACACGCTGAAGAAAAGCGGCGTGCAGGTCAGCGAGTTCTCCGCCGCCGAGGCCGCGAAGTTCCGCGAGAAGCTCAAGCCGGTGATCGACAAGCACTCGGCGATCGTCGGTGCCGACGTGGTCGCGGCACTGCAGGCCGAACTGGCCAAGGTCCGCAAGTAAGGAAGCCGGGTGGCATCAGGAGGCGCAGCGTGGTCATTCGCGGCACGACGGAGTTGATCGCCCACATCGGCTTTCCGACCCGGGCCTTCAAGGCGCCGATGATCTACAACCCGTACTTCGAGCACGCGGGGATCGATGCCGTCGTGGTGCCGATGGGCTGCCGCGCAGAGGGCTACCCGGCGCTCCTGAGCGCGGTGTTCGGCCTCAGCAACATCCGCGGTGCGCTGATCACGATGCCACACAAGGTGGCCACCATCGACCTGCTCGACCGCATCAGCGCCACCGCGCGCGTTGCCGGCGCCTGCAACGCGGTGCGGCGCGGCGCCGATGGGCGGCTCGAAGGCGACATGTTCGACGGCGAAGGTTTTGTGCGCGGGCTGCGCCGCAAGGGCTGCCGCATCGAAGGCGCACGGGCGCTGGTGGTCGGGGCCGGCGGCGTGGGCAGCGCGATCGCCGCGTCGCTGGCACAGGCCGGCGCGGCGGCGCTCGACCTGGACGATGCGCGGCCCGAGTTCGCCGAAGCGCTGGCGCAGCGCCTGCGCGGCACCTACCCGGCGCTCCAGGTGCGCAGCGGCCGGCGCGACGCCGCCGGCTGCGACCTGGTCGTCAACGCCACGCCGCTGGGCATGAGCGACGGCGATCCGCTGCCGCTGGACGTGTCGCGCATCGCGCCCGAGGCCTTCGTGGGCGAGGTGGTGATGAAGACGGAGATGACCGCCTTCCTGCGCGCCGCCGCGGCGCGCGGCTGCCGCGTGCAGGTGGGCGCCGACATGCTGTTCGAAATGATCCCGGCCTACCTTGAGTTTTTCGGCCTGCCGAGCACCACGCCCGAGGTCCTGCGCGCGCACGCACGCCTGACCTACTGACCCTCACCCACCGAAGCCCGCCCCATGCGCCATTGCATTGCCACCGTCTCGATGAGCGGCACGCTGCGCCAGAAGCTCGAGGCGATTGCCGCGGCGCGCTTCGATGGCATCGAGTTGTTCGAGCCCGACTTCACCCACCACGCCGGCTCGGCCGCCGAAGTCCGCGCCATGACCGCCGACCTGGGCCTCGCGATCGACCTGTTCCAGCCCTTGCGCGATGTCGAGGGCCTGCCCGAGGCGGCGTTCCGGCGCAGCCTGGACCGCGCCGAGCGCAAGTTCGACCTGATGCAGCAGCTCGGCGCCGGGCTGGTGCTGGTGTGCTCCAACACCTCGCCGCTGGCGCTGCCCGAGCCGGAACGCGCCGCCGCGCAGTTGCGCGAACTGGCCGAGCGTGCAGCGCGGCGCAACCTGCGCGTCGGCTTCGAGGCGCTGTCCTGGGGGCGCCACGTCAACCGCTTCCGCCAGGCCTGGGCCATCGTCGAGCAGGCCGACCATCCGCACCTGGGCTTGATCCTCGACAGCTTCCACACGCTGGCACTGCGCGACGATCCATCGGGCATTGCGGATCTGCCCGGTGAGAAGGTCTTCTTCGTCCAGTTGGCCGACGCGCCGCTGCTCTCGATGGACGTGATCCAGTGGGCGCGGCACCACCGCTGTTTTCCCGGCCAGGGCCAGTTCGACCTGGTCGGCTTCACCGAGTTGGCGCTGCGGGCCGGTTATGGCGGGCCGCTGTCGCTGGAGATCTTCAACGACGTGTTCCGCGAGACGCCCAACCGCCGCACGGCCACGGACGCGCGGCGCTCGCTGCTGCACCTGGAGAGCCAGGTGCGCGGCCGGCTGGCGGCCACGGGTGGGGGTGCAGGGGCGGGTAGGGGCCAGCCGCCGCGGCCGGTGCACGACCTGCTGGACCTGCCGGCCGCGCCCGCGATCGGAGGCGTCGCCTTCGTCGAGTTCGCGGTCGATCCGGGCCTGGGTGCCAAGCTCGGTACCGCGCTCCAACAGCTCGGCTTTAGCCGTGCCGGCGAGCACCGCAGCAAGGCCGTCACGCTGTACCGCCAGGGCAGCATCCACCTCATCGTCAACACGCAGCCGGACTCGCACGCCCGCGAGCGCTTCGCCGACATGGGCTTGTCGGTCTGCGCGCTGGGCCTGCGCACGCCCGACCCCGAGGCAGCCGTGGCGCGGGCGGTGGCGCTGCAGTCGGCCCGGTACGAAGCGCCGCGCGGGCCGAACGAGGCGCGCCTGCCGGCGATCATCGCGCCGGGGGGCAGCCTGGTTCACTTCGTGCCGGAAGGCGGCCCCGATCCGCTTGCCGTTGACTTTGACATCGCGCCCGCGGGCACCGACGCGCCCGGCGCCGCGCAGCTCACGCACATCGACCACCTCGGCCTGGGGCTCGCGGTCGACCAGGCCGACACCTGGATGCTGTTCGGCCGCGCGATCCTGGGCCTGGAGCCGGGCGATGCGCTGGAGCTGGCCGATCCCTTCGGGCTGATCCGCAATCGCGGCCTGGCCACGCCGGACCGCGCGCTGCGCTTCGTGCTCAATGTCTCGGCCAGCCAGCGCACGCGCACCGCGATGGCGGTGTCGGCCCAGCGCGGCGCCGCGGTGCTGCACATCGCCTTCGCGAGTGCCGACATCCTTGCCTCGGTCGACGCGTTGCGGGCCGCCGGTGTGCGCTTCGTGCCGATCTCGCCCAACTACCACGACGACCTGCCGACACGCTTTGACCTGCCGGCCGGGCTGGCGCAGCAACTGCGCGAGCGCGGCATCCTGTTCGACCGTTCGCCGCAAGGTGACTTCCTGCATGCCTACACCGAGCCGTTCGAAGGGCGCTTCTTCTTCGAGGTGGTGCAGCGCGTGGGCGGCTACGACGGCTATGGCGCGCTGAATGCGCCCGCGCGCATGGCTGCGCAGGCGGAAGCCCAGCCCCACGACGCGGGGCCACGGTGAATTGCCACCTGCAGGTCGACGACGGCGAACGACCTGCGGGCGTTGGCGTGGCGAGCCTACGAGCGCCAGCGCAGCTGTGTGTGGGCACCCGGGCACCGGCGTACCGGCGCCCACCCGCCAAGCGGGTGCTCAGCCGCCTTGGGGCGGCCCGGCGGCGGCTGAGAGCCACCCCGGCACGCCGCCCCGCCAGAACACCGCCACATTGCCGGCCAGCACCAGCCCCAACCCCAGCAGGGCCGGCATGGTCCAGCGATAGCCTTCGGTCCAGGCCGAGACGTTCAGCGCCACCACCGGGAACAGCACGGTGCAGTAGGCCGCGCGGTCGGCACCGAGCCGGCCCACCAGCGTGAGGTAGGCGGTGAAGCCGATCACCGAGCCGGGGATCGCCAGGTAGAGCCAGGCCGCCACGTAGGTGGGCGACAGGTCGAAGGCCGGTGCCTGCCCACTGGCCAGCGCCCAGGCCGAAACCAGCCCGGTGCCGGCCAGCATGGCCCAGGCATTGGTCTGCAACGGCCGCAGCCCGCGACGTTGCAAGGCGCCGGACAACAGGTTGCCGAGCGAAAAGCAGTAGGTGCCGGCCATCGCCAGGACCAGGCCGCGCAGCGTGTGCGGCTGGCCCAGGTCCTTCAGCACTTCGGTGCCGAACAGCAGCAGCAGCCCGGCCAGGCCCAGCACGGCGCCCAGCAGCACGCGGGGATGCAGCGGCTGGCCGTGGAAGGCGCGGGCGTTCAGCGCGTTCCACAGCGGCGCGGTCGAGAAGCACACCGCCACCAGCCCGCTGGCGATCCAGCGGCTGGCTTCCAGGAAGCACAGGAAGTTCAGGCAGAAGAGGCACAGGCCCTGGGCCAGCAGCAGTGGCCAGGCCGCACGCGGCGGCAGCCTGGCCGCGCGACGCCAGGCCAACCAGCCCAGCAGGACCAGCGCCGCCAGCGCAAACCGCCAGGCAATCGACCAGGCGATCGGCACCACACCCAATTGCAGCTTCAGTGCCATCCAGGTGGTACCCCAGATGAGGACGGTCAAGGCGTACAGCGCGGCGGTGGAACTCATGGCCGCAGTCTCGCGGCGACCACCGGCCCGCGCTGGCAGGATCTTGCGGTTTTGTGCGGCACGCACGGGCGGGGCCGGCCGATGCTGCGTAAGCTCCGGGCCATGCCTTCCGCTGCCTTGCCGGCCCAGCTTGACGTGTTCCAAGCGCTGCTGCAGTCGCGTGCCACCCCCTTGCGCGCGGCCGCAATGGGCTCAGAGGGCGCCTGGCTGGTGCAGTGGCGCAATGCCGACACCGACACCGCCTACGAGCAGCCCACGCACCACACCTTGTCGCTGTACCTCGAAGGGGGCGAGGCAGTGCGCTGCCTGGACCAGCCCGCCGCGCGCGGGGCGCCCGGCAGCCTGTGCTGCCTGCCGGCCGGGCATGTGTCACGCTGGGCGGTGCGTGGTTCGCTGCAACTGCTGCACCTGTATCTGCCACGGCTGCCGCTGGCGCTGGCGGCCGAACAATGGTTCGACCGCGACCCGCGGCTGGCCCACCTGGACGACCGCATCTACTTCGACGACCCGCTGCTGGCCCGGCTGGGCCGGCAGATCGTGGCGCTGGACTGGCGCGAAACCGATGCCGCGCTGCGGCTGCAGGAGCTTGGCCTGCAGATGCAGGCGCGGCTGCTGCTGGCCCATGGCGGCGCCCGGCGTGCGGCGCCGGTGCTGCGCGGCGGGCTGTCGCCGCAGGCGCGGCGGCGGGTGCTCGATTGCATTGAGGCCGCCCAGGCCGCCGGCCGCGCGGTCGACCTGCCCGCGCTGGCCGACGCCGCCTGCTTGTCGCCCTACCACTTTGCGCGCATGTTCAAGGCCAGCTTCGGCATGAGCCCGCATGCTTGGGTGATGCAGCGCCGGCTGGCCCGTGCCCGCCAGTTGCTGGCGGATGCCCGGCTGGGCCTGCCGCAAGTGGCTGCCGATGCGGGCTATGCGCACCTGAGCCACCTGAACGCCGCGTTGTGCCGCGCGGGGCTGGGCAGTGCGGCGCGCTACCGGCGGGTGGCAGGCGCGGGTGCTTGATGCCTGTGCTCGGTTGACCGTGGCGGGTTGGCGCGGCCCGCGGGCTCTCCGCCGGCTTCAAGACAAGCCCACCACCCTGCCGTTCTCGTCCACGTCGATCTTCTCAGCCGATGACACCTTGGGCAGGCCCGGCATCGTCATCACATCGCCGCAGACCATCACGATGAACTCTGCCCCGGCGGCCAGGCGCACCTCGCGGATGTTCAGCGTGTGGCCGCTGGGGGCGCCACGCGCGGCGGGGTCGGTGGAAAACGAATACTGCGTCTTGGCCACGCACACTGGGTAGTGGCCATGGCCCGCTTCTTCGAGCATGCGGATCTGCTCGCGCACCTTGTCGCTGGCGCTCACGCCCGCGGCGCCATAGATCTTGGTGGCAATGGCGCCGATCTTGTCGAGCAGCGGCGCCTCGTCCGGGTAGACAAAACTGAAGCCCTTGGCCGCGGGCGCCCCATCCTCCACCAGCCGGACCACTGCGCGTGCCACGTCCTCGGCGCCCTGGCCGCCTTCGGCCCAGTGGCGTGCCACCAGCACCGGCACCTCGTGGGGGGCCATGCGATCCTGCAGCAGCGTCAATTCCGCCGCGGTGTCGTGTGTGAAGTGGTTGACCGCCACCACGCAGGGCAGGCCGTAGTGCTGGCGCACATTGCGCACGTGCCGCTCAAGGTTGGCGATGCCCGCCTCCAGCGCCTGGAGGTTCTCGGTGTCGAGGGCCTTCACGGCCACGCCACCGTGATACCTGAGCGCGCGGATCGTGGCCACGACCACCACCGCGTCCGGCCGCAGGCCCGACTTGCGGCACTTGATGTCGATGAACTTCTCGGCGCCCAGGTCGGCACCAAAGCCGGCTTCGGTCACCACGTAGTCGGCCAGCTTCAGGCTGGCCTGCGTGGCGATCACCGAATTGCAGCCGTGGGCGATGTTGGCGAACGGCCCGCCGTGCAGCATGGCCGGGTTGTTCTCCAGGGTCTGCACGAGGTTGGGCGCCAGCGCGTTTTTCAGCAGCACGGTCATCGCGCCATGTGCCTTCAGGTCGCGCGCGGTCACGGGCTTGTGCTGCCGCGTGTGGCCGATCACGATCTTGCCCAGCCGTTGCTTCAGGTCCTGCAGCGAGGTGGCCAGGCAGAAGATGGCCATCACCTCGGAGGCCACCACGATGTCGAAGCCGTCTTGCCGCGGGTAGCCGTTGCCCGGGCCGCCCAGGCCCACCGTCACGTCGCGCAAGGCGCGGTCGTTCATGTCCACCACCCGCTTCCAGGTGATGCGGCGCACGTCGATATCGAGTTCGTTGCCGTGGTGGATGTGGTTGTCGATCATCGCGGCCAGCAGGTTGTTGGCCAGTGCGATGGCACTGAAGTCGCCGGTGAAGTGCAGGTTGATGTCTTCCATCGGCACCACCTGGGCGTGGCCGCCGCCGGCGGCGCCCCCCTTCATGCCGAACACGGGGCCCAGCGAGGGCTCGCGCAGGCAGACCATGGTCTTCTTGCCGATCCGGTTCAGCGCATCGCCCAGGCCCACGGTGGTGGTGGTCTTGCCCTCGCCGGCGGGCGTGGGGCTGATGGCGGTGACGAGGATCAGCTTGCCGTTGGGCCGGTCCTTCAGCGAATCGATGTACGCCAGCGACAGCTTGGCCTTGTAGCGGCCGTATGGCTCCAGGTGGTCTTCGGCAATCCCCAGGCGCTGTGCCGCGAGGCGGATGATGGGTTCGAGCGTGGCGTTCTGGGCGATGTCGATGTCAGGGGCCATGGGTCGGGTCTGGGTGGTCACAGGGTGTGCGGGTGGGGATCAGCGAGCCTGCCCCAGACCAGCAGCAGGTTGTTGGCCGGCATGGCCACGCGCTCGCGCAGCGCCAGGCCGGCCTGGGCGGCTGTGTGCGCCACGTCTTCGCGCCGGCGCAGCCCCCAGGCGGGGTTGGACGCGCGCAGGCTGGCGTCGAAGGCCAGGTTGCCGGGCGATGTGGGCACGCCGTCTTCCAGGTACGGCCCGTAGGTGACCAGCAGCCCGGGTGCCGAGAGGTGCCGCGCCGCGCCCTGCATCAGCCCGGCGCAGCAGGGCCAGGGCGAGATGTGGATCATGTTGGCGCAGAAGATGGCATCCACCGGCGCGGGCACGCCGGGCCAGTGCGGTTGCAGCACGTCCAGCTGCAAGGGCGGCGCCACACGGTCCAGGCTTGCACACCAGGCGCGGATCGACGGCAGCGCCGCGGCTTCAAAGTCGCTGGGCTGCCATTGCCAGCCCGGCAGGCCGGCGCTGCAGTGGGCGGCATGCTGGCCGGTGCCGCTGGCGATTTCCAGCAGCCGTCCGCGGGCCGGCAGCAGGCGCTGCAGCTCTGCCAGGATGGGCGCGCGGTTGCGTTCGGCGGCGGCGCTGTGGCGGCGGAGGTCTTCGGTCATGGCCCAGTGTGTCACGGGCATGATCAAGAACCGGCGCTGCATTCTGTAAGGAGAGGTCGGAGACGTTGGAGAGGCGTTGGAGAGGCCGGCCGTGCACCGACAATCTCCCCATGACCGCACTCCCCGTCCTGGTTGCCCGCCTGCCCCTGAAGGCGAGGCGCCTGTGAGTTCTCCTTTTGCTGCGCTGGGCCTGTCCCCGGCCCTGGTGCGTGCCACGGTGGAACGCCGCTATGCCGAGCCCACGCCCATCCAGGCCGCCGCCATCCCCCTGGCCTTGCAGGGCCGCGATGTCATCGGCTGTGCGCACACCGGCACCGGCAAGACGGCCGCCTTCGGGCTGCCCTTGCTGCACCGCCTCGACACCACCCCACGCCACGCCTGGCGCCGGACCCAGGCCCTTGTGCTGGTGCCCACCCGCGAACTGGCCGTGCAGGTGGGCGACACGATCCGTGCGTTATCCGGCCATCTTGCCAACCCGCTGAAGGTGGCGGTGGTCTTTGGCGGCGTCTCCGTCAACCCGCAGATGATGGGCCTGCGCGGCGGTGCCGAGGTGGTGGTGGCCACGCCGGGCCGCCTGCTCGACCTCGTCAGCCGCAATGCGGTCGGCCTCAGCGACGTGGAGCTGCTGGTGCTCGACGAAGCCGACCGGCTGCTGGATGAGGGCTTTGCCGACGAACTGGCGCGCCTCACGGCGCTGCTGCCGCCGCGCCGGCAAAGCCTGTTCTTCTCGGCCACGTTCCCGCCGGCCGTGCAGGCCCTGGCGGGCGCGCTGCTGCGCGACCCCGTGCGCGTGGATGCGCCGGCCGCGCCCAGCGTCGGCTTGTCCGCCATCATGCAGCAGGCGCTGGAGGTGGACGCGGCCCAGCGCACGCCGTTGCTGCGCCACCTCATCGAGCAGCACCGCTGGGAGCGCGTGCTGGTCTTCGTGGCCACGCGCTACGCCAGCGAGCATGTGGCCGACAAGCTGCGCCGCGCCGGCTTGGCGGCCGCCGCGTTCCACGGTGACCTGAGCCATGGCGCGCGCTCCCAGGTGCTGGCCGACCTGCGCAGCGGCACGCTGCGCGTGGTGCTGGCCACCGACATGGCGGCGCGCGGCCTGCACATCGCCGGCCTGCCCGTGGTGGTGAACTACGACCTGCCGCGCTCGGCGGTGGACTACACCCACCGCATCGGCCGCACGGCCCGCGCCGGCGCCACGGGCCTGGCCGTGAGCTTTGTGAGCGCGGCCACCGAGGCCCATTTCCGGCTCATCGAAAAGCGCCAGGGCCTGCGCGTGCCGCGCGAGCAGGTGGCGGGGTTCGAGCCGCGTGACGCCGCAGTGCCTGAGTCGCCCCCGGAAGGCGGCGTCAAGGGCCGGCGCAAGAGCAAGAAGGACAAGCTGCGGGAGGCGGCGGCGCGCGGGGGTTGAGCAGGCACCTGCCAATGATTGCGGCGGAGGAGCGCCTCGATGGCGTCGAGGACCTCACGCTGGCAGGTGCGGCCACTGATAAGTCAACGATGTGCTGGCGGTGACCGATGCCGGCTTGCTGCGGGATAGACGGCGATGTCCACGACGCCTTTGTTTTCACCGGGCGGGGTTGATCCACCCTGAGCGACATCGTGCTCGGCTGGCAGGTGTACCACCACTATGCACAAGGTGGTGCCGATCTGCTGGTGGACACGGACATTGCCGTGACCGTGAATTGAGAGGCTGGGTACTTGGCGCGCTGGTGCCCATGCGACAAGTGCCAGGGCCCCGCCGGTGCAAGCCGGCATCGCGTCCCGGCACATCGTCGCGGGTGGGGGCAGGGCCGTCATCCGGCCCCGCGATCAAGGCAGGTCGACGATCTCGATCCAGTTCGGGTTCTTGCCCACGGCCAGGCGGCTCGGCTCCCCCAGCGCGCCGGTGCGGGGATCGATCGGGTGCACGGACACCGAGTGCGACTCCTGCCCCGCGGCGATCAGGAACCGGCCCGATGAATCAATGGCGAAGCCGCGCGGCGTCTTCTCCGTGGTGGCGTGCACGGCCGCGCCCAGCCGGCCCGTCTCCGCGTCGACGCGATAGGCGGCGATGGTGCTGGACGTGCGCTCCGACGCGTAGAGGGTCTTGCCGTCCGGGCTCAGGTGCATGTCGGCCGCCCAGGGCTTGCCGGTGAAGCCGGGCGGCAAGGTGCTGGTTCGCTGCAACTCGCGCAGGGTGCCGCGGACCGCGTCCCAGTCATAGACGTACAGCGAGGCGTCCAGCTCGTTGACCAGGTACAGGTGCTTCTGCGCCTTGTCCCACACGAAGTGGCGTGCGCCGGACTTGGGGGCTGCCTGCACAATGGGTGGGTCGTGCGGCGTCAGCTGGCCCTTGGCCGCGTCGAAGCGCCACACCGACAGGTGGTCGCCGCCCAGGCTGGTGGCCAGCACGAAGCGGTTGGTGGCATCGGCATGGATGGCATGGGCGTTCGGGGCCGTGGGGATCAGCTGCTGGATGGCGCCGACCAGGCCATTGCCGTCGATGCTGTTGACGGTGATCTTGTGGCCCGGGTACGAGGCCGCGAACAGCCACTTGCCGGTGGCGTCGAGATCGATGTTGGGCATGCTGTCGGCCAGCGGCGCCTCGCCCAGCTTCTTGAGGCGGCCGTTCGCTGCATCGATGGAAAAGCTCACCACGCGGTAGGGCTGCGAGCGCAGCGCGGCGTACAGGAAGCGCTTGTCGGGGCTCACCACCATCGGCATCACCGTGCCGCCGACGGCGACCGTGTCGACCGGGTTCAGCCGGCCGGCCTGGCGGTCGAGCGTCAACACCGAGATCTCCTGGCTGTCTGCGTTGGACACGTACACGAAAGTGTCGGCCAGCGCCGGGAGCGAAGCGACAAGCAGGCCGGCCGCTACCAGCAGCGCGCCGAACGGGGATTTGAGCGGGGATTTGATTTGCAGGTTCATTTGTTTGCGCTGAGGTTGGCCTCGAGCCGCTCCGTTTCAATCGATCTTGACGCCGCCTTGCGCCACCACCACCGCCCAGCTCTTGCGTTCGCGCTCGAAGAAGCGGGTGAAGTCGGCCGGCGCCATGGTGTGCACTTCGGCCCCTTGCGAGACCAGGCGCTCGCGCACCTCGGGCAGGCGGATGATGCGCAAGAGCTCGGCCGACAGCCGCGCCAGCACGGCGGGCGGCGTGCCCGCCGGTGCCAGCACGCCTTGCCAGGTGCCCGATTCAAAGTCCTTGACGCCTTGTTCGGCGAGCGTCGGCACGCTGGCCAGCAGCGGCACGCGCGTGGCCTTGGAGACCCCCAGCACCTTGAGCTTGCCCGACTGCACGTGCGGCAAGGTGGCCAGCATGCCGTTCATCAGCACCTGGGTCTGGCCGGCCACTGTGTCGCCGATGGCTTGCGCGCCGCCCTTGTAGGGGATGTACTCCCACTTGGCGCCGGTGGCTTTTTCCACCGCCACGCCGGCCAGGTGCGGCGCGCTGCCGATGGCCGTGACCGCGAAGTTGAGCTTGCTGGTCTGCGACAGTGCCACCAGTTCCTTGAGGTTGTTGGCCGGCACCGAAGGGTGCACCACCAGCAGGTGCGGCGAATAGGCCAGCATGGCCACGCCGCGCAGGTCCTTGGAAGGGTCGAACGTGAGCTTGCTGTACACCGAGGCCGTGATCGCCAGCGCACCCACGTCGCACAGCAGCAAGGTGTGGCCGTCGGGCGCGGCCTTGGCCACCGCGTCGGTGCCGGTGTTGCCGTTGGCGCCCGGCCTGTTCTCCACGATCACCGTTTGCTTCAGCGCCTCAGACAGCGGCTGGCTGATGGCGCGCGCGATGATGTCTGATGACCCACCGGGGGGGTAGGGCACCACGATGCGGATCGGCTGGCTGGGGAAGGTCTGTGCACCGGCGGCCAAAGCCCATAGCAAGGTGCTGCTCAGAACCAGGCGGCGAAAAAATGAGGGGCACATGCTGAGGCATTCTTCCATAGAGCGTCTCCGTTGTAGGACATCATATGACTTGAATGCCGAGAGCGTATCAGGGTCAGTCCCGGGGTGCTGCAGGGGCCCGGCGCCCCGGCAGCACCCCGGGTTCGTTCAGCGCGGCCGCCAACACCCGGTAACCGGCATCGCTCGGATGCAGGTGGTCGCCGGAATCGTAGGTGAGGCGTAGCCGGGCCGGATGTCCCGGATCGCGCAGCACCCGGTCCAGATCGACCACCGCATCGAAGGTGTCCGTGCTCCGCAGCCAGTGGTTGATCTGCTGGCGCAGGGCCTCCTTGGCCGGGCTGTGGTGGCCCTCCAGCGGTGTGCCGGCCAGCGCGCCCTCAAAGGGCGGCAAGGTGGCGCCAACGACGCGCAAGCCGTGCACCCGCGCCTGCGCGATGAGCTGGCGGTAGCCGGCGATGAGCTGCTCCACCGTGACTGCCGGCTCCCCTGGCGCGAAGGGCCCACCGGGCCAGCCGATGTCGTTGGTGCCCAGCAGGACGACGAGCGTGCGCACGCCGGGTTGCGCGAAAACGTCGCGCCGCACGCGCGCCAGGCCGCTTTGGCCCATGCCATCGCGCAGCAGCCGGTTGCCGGAGATGCCGGCGTTCAGCACGGCAAGGCCGTGTGGGGCCAGCCGCACGGCCAGGGCGTCGGTCCAGCGGTGGTCACCGCCAGGGGTGGCACCGTTGCCGTCGGTGAGGGAGTCACCCAGCGCCACCACGGCGCCGCGCGCGCGGTTGTTCTCGACATGCACCGCCGACACGAACGCCCGCGTCGCGACCGAGGGGGTGTCGGCCGGCCAGCGTGCATCCGCCACCCGGTTGCCGCGGGCGATGAACATCGTGTCGCGTGCGTCGAAGTGAAAGCCCGCGAGCCCGGCCGACGGCAGGAACAGCGAGACGGCGAGCCGGGTGCCATCAGCAACCGGCAGGTCCACCGGGTCGCTGACCGCATAGGCCCCGGCCGGGACGACGGCCTTGGCGCTGCCGGCGAACCTGAGCCCGCGTGCCGATGAGGGCTGTGTCGACGCTCCCGGCCCGGCCAGCGCCAGGGCGGCCGCCGCGATGTGCAGCGGCGCGGTGCCATGCGCGTTGCTGAACTCCACCCGCAGGCGCCGGGCCCCCAGGCTCAGGCGCAGGAACTGCCGCAGGCTCTGGTCCTGAAAATGCGTCGGCGTGCCGAGCGGCAGGATGAAGTCCGATGGCCATGACGGCTGGGGCGAGGCGGTCCAGCTCGCGGTCCAGGTCGCCGCAGTGGGGGAACTGTCCGTCGCGGCTGCCGCGGGTGGGCCGGGCATGGCCGTGCCGATGAAGACGGCCAAGAGCAGGGAAAGAATCGATCGATGACGTATGGGGGTCCTTGAGCCGCGCAGCGGCAAGGTGCCACTGTCCTGCGGCGCGACGCGACGGGGAAGCCGGCAGAATGGAATGCCGGTCATTCCAATCGGGAAGAGATGGACACACTGCGAGCGATGGCGGCCCTAGTGCAGTGTTCGATGCTATGCGGCACTTAAGAAAGCCGATGGATTTGTCGTCCTGGCTAGGCGCAAACCGCAGCGATGCCCGGAGGCATCGCGAGGATTTGCAACGACGCCAGGGCGGCA
>Ga0307516_10000207_pt1 | contig 75876 bp, 105 predicted proteins | sample 19_EM_MG_FD_203310 | JGI IMG/M metagenome (GOLD analysis project Ga0307516, IMG submission 203310) | Populus trichocarpa ectomycorrhiza microbial communities from riparian zone in the Pacific Northwest, United States - 19_EM | ecosystem: Host-associated > Plants > Roots > Unclassified | place... | reverse complement strand
GTTTTTTTGTGGGTGGGCCATCCGGGCCCCCCCCCCCCCCCCCCCCAGACTCGGCGTTGGGCTTACCGAGGAAAACAGTTCGTCAACAGGACCTTCACGCTCGCGCACCCCTCGATCAGCATCAACGGGCTGCCGTCGCTGCCGCCGGCCGAGTACGCGCAGCCGGTGGACGAGTACGAGGCGTTCGACGGGCGCCTGCACGCGCGCGTGGCGGAACTGGCGGCTCTGGTCGAGCAGCGGACGCTGCAGAACGCCAACTACCGGCGCGCCGTGCCCAGGGCCGTCGTGGCCGCGTACGAGGCCGCCATCGACGCCGAGGAGCGCAGCGCCGCGAGACTGAGGAAGGGCTGGGAGGCGAAGCTGGAGGCGGCGGCGGCGGCGACGGAGGGCACGGCCGGCCTGCTGGTGAAGGAGATCGACAGACGCGACGAGGTCGAGCGCACCAGGCTCAGGGCGACCGAGGGCCTCGGGAGGCTCAAGAGCACCGTGCCCGAGATCGGCGGCAGGCTGGAGAAGGCGGTCCTGGCCGCCGACTACGTCCTCGAGAAGAGGGAGCGGGAGGCGAGCGCCGCGGCGGAGACGAAGAAGGAGAAGGTGCCGTTGGAGGGGTAGAGGCGGCGGGGCAGGCTTTTCTTTTCATCCGTCCGGGCGGTCGGGACTTCTACCCTTTCCTTCGCGAATCCGGCCCTTTCTGTCGCTTTTTGGTCGTGTTACGCGCGTGCAGCGACTCTCCCGTCCATGCGCACGCTCCTAGTGTCTACATACATACATCCTCCTTGCCCGGTCCCAAACCCCGCTTGACCCACGCCCGGCGTGGACGCCGCCGCTGGTTCTCGCAGCAGCGGCAGCGTCCTGGCCGCGGCAATCTCCTCCGCGCCCCTCCTCCACACGAGCCGCGACCTCGACGTCTCGACGCGCGCCGCCCCCTCACTTACTGCCGCCCTGCCCGCGCATCGACTTGACCGCTCGGACGTGCGTCCGGACTGCGTGCAGGCGGGCTAGGAGCAGTGGGCATCCGCGCTTGTAGTCGCTGCCGAGCCCCAGAGAGCGCGTCTGCGGGCCGGTCGACACAACCTTCTTGCTGGACAGCAGGTGGTGGAAGTGGGAATAGTGCTGTTAGCAATCTGCGGCGTGTGCATGTAGTTGTATATTAGGAATCACGTGTCATCGGTACTTCGAGGGAAGCGTCTTGGCGCGACCACGTTTTGCGTGTCGAAAAATAGCTCCCCCGTGTGCACATCCAACCCACCACCACTACTACCGCCAGAACCACGACCACCACGACCCCTCCACGATGCCGCTCGCTTTCCTCCGCTTCGGCAAGCTCAGCTCGTCGACGAAGACGATCACGCGGTTCCGCAACCTGAGCCTGAAGCTGAAGGTGTGCGGGATGATATGTACGGGCAGGCCGGCGCACATCGTCATCTCGGCGCCATTCGAGCACGCGGACCGGCTGCGGCGGTACGTCGCGCAGGTCAAGGCGACGGGCGACCGCAGCGTCTCGCTGTACCACGGCCACATCGACATGACGCTCGGCATCGACTTCAAGAAGACGAACGGCATCAAGAAGATCAAGGACTTCCGCGTCATTCTCGACGCCGCCCAAACCCACGGCTACGGCGGCGATGTCGTCGGCTGGATCCGCACCGGCGAGCACCGCAGGTTCGCATTGTTCCAGCTCAACGAGGGCTTCGGCCTTGGGCGGACGCCGCGGGTGGCGGAAAAGGCGGAGGAGGTGGCAAAGACGGAAACGGAGACGAAGACGGAGACGGGGATGGAGAAGGAGGGCCCCCCGCCGCAGGGACGGATCGTCTGGGGCAAAGATGGCCCCGTCAATACTGGCATCATCAAGAGGGGTTTGGTCACGAAGTATTTCGTATGACACGTGGCTGGGTTGGTCGACTGGGATTCTGGGCGCAGACAGGCTGCAGATGTCCTCCCCCCTTCAGATAGCGAGTCACCGGTGGTTCACTAAGCCGGTGACGATGGCGGGTGGGGCAGCGGGGAGGCAGTGGGTGTACATACGTGGGGCTGTATGTAGGGCACAGTGTCCCGGTGACACCTTGATCCGGGGGGGGAAGGGCGTGCTAGTCTGTTAATACAGCGATCGACCGGGACGGTGATATTCTCCATGGTATGATACATAGACGCATCCCGTCCGCCTCGTCTCACTCGGTAGATGGTATCTAGATGTCCGTTTTCTGTGCTAAGCCGTTTGCAGCGACCTCTAGCGACTAGGGTGGGGCGGGCGGGCGCATATGTATGTACATACATACATAGTGGACTATGTATACGCTGTGATGTCACCGCAACGTGTGCCTTCAAGCTGACTCCCTGCTTCTGATAGGTCTTCCCCACAAAATCCACCCCTTCCCTCCAGCACCACCCTCCACCACCCACCCACCACCCACCCTTCACAACCACCCACCCTTCACAACCACCCACCACCCACCCTTCACAACCACCCACCACCCACCACCCACCACCCTCCCATACAGAACAAACAAACAACCCGAAAAATGTCGCCCTCTATCAAAACCGGCAGCGGCAGCAGCACGGCGTCGACGCTTCCTCCGACCAGCAGCAACACCCCGTCGACGTCGCGTTCGTCGCACCCGACGATCCTGAACCTGCCGTCGACGCCGCCGGACATGTGCGACGACGGCGACTCTGGCCCGGGGACGCCGATGTCGGCCATATCGACGGTCGCGATCAAGGACGGGCACGCGGGCCACCGGCCGGGGATGACAGGCTTCGACGGCGCGACCGAGCGCATCTCGCGGCTGTCGGCGGTGTCGGCCGGCGGATACTTCGACGTCAACAAGCGGCCCGACACGCCTGCGAGCACGGCTAGTGCGGGAACGGGGACGGGAACGGGAAGGCCGCTGCAGACCGACTCCCCCGCCAGCACCGACAGCGCCCGCGAGCAGCGGAAGGAGGCCAGACTCATCGACGGCATGACCTACGACGAGGGTGTCATCGACACCACTGATAGGACCCCGCCCGCTGTCGTCGATGATGGCCGCTAGTTGGGAGGGCCACGTGATCGGCTTTCTGCTCTCTTTCTTTTCTTCTTGCTTTCTCTTTCTTTCTTTCTTTCTTTCTTTTTCTTGCTTTCGTCGTGATGGGTGGACGGATGGATGGGAGCGAGGATGGTCGATTTCTGTACTTTGTCTACTCTGCTGTAACCGAATGACGATGGCGATGGCGAGGATGATAACGAACTGTTTCCCTCCTCTGCGTGTAACTCGCGATACCACAAGTTGCCGCTGCGGAAGGATGTCACAGGCTGGAACGGCGTGTTGCTGCTGCCTTTCTCTCTGTCTCCATTGAACAATTGTTTTCGTGCATTGTCACCGTGAATTGCACCCTTTTTTTCTTCTTTTTTTTTTTTTGAAGGGAGACCTAGCCAAAATGCAACCCAGCTAGGGAGAAGTTTCTGGTTGTGTGCATGTCTGCTAGATACCGATGTGTATGGTCCCCACCCACTTTGTGCACGCACACAGCTCCAGCCCATCCACATACGTAGGTACGTACAGTACCAGGAAAATCCACAGCGATGCTGTGTCACTACATACGAAGCCTTTGTATGGCACCCATCTCCTCGACGGACGGGGAAGGGCTCCGTCGTCGCTGGCGCCTCCACTGGTTGTTACTCCGTACATATGTAGTTCCCCTCATCGTGCGCGTGATGTGATCAGTCTCAGGCAGGCAAGCGCTCTGCGGATGGCTCGAATGCGGGGCTCCATGTCGTACATGCATCGATCTCGTCCATCGGCTCCCACTATCCGGGCAAATAAATAAGCCCAATCTCCCTCTCCAATTTCCACGTATTGTGCAACACTGCAAAGAGTCACATTATGACCACAAGTACAAACAAACATGGCGTCCTCCTCCTCGGCTCTACTCCACGACCGATCGCATCTGGGTCAGGGCGCTCCTCCCCTCCAATTTGCTCGGATTTGACCGTCGATTTGCACCGCTCCAGTACTCCAACTGCAATTCCGACTTGGTAACTAACTAGCTCTGCGGGCCCCTTATAGACCAAGCCAGTTCAGCCGAATCTCTCCCTATGTACGTCGCCTCATTTCGCCTTCGAAGTCGCAGCCGGGATCTTGGTCTTTGGGCAGCAGGCGCGGGGAGTCGAGTATGTGGGTTTGCGTACTCTGCCTCTGCTTCCGGATATCCATTCTTATTTGCTTCTTGATTCCCATTGCCATCTGCTCCCGCGTTTCCATCCGCGTGTGCGCCAACATTTTCCCTCTGCGTCTGCAATCCCATTTGCTTCTGGATTTCCATCTGCTTCTGGCTTTCTATTCGCTTCTGCACTATCTTCGACTTGCTTCCGCATATTAACTTTGCCCCTGCGTTCTCCTTTCCTTCTCCATTTTACTTCCCGTTTACTTTCTGCTCCCCTTAGCAGCCTGGAGAGTCACGGAGCGTGTCGCCTAGCGATCGATTTCCATCTCTCCAGGCCGCAACAGAACCTCCTGCACCTCACTCATCTCGGCAGCAGCCTTGAGTTCCTCGCGCTGCTTGGCGATGTGCTCTTCGAGGGCCTTCTCGGTTTCGTGCTGCTCTTCAAGGGTCTTTTCGATCGAGGGCAGGTTGGCGACGAGCTCGCGCGCTTTGTTCAGTTTGAGGAAGATGTGGCTCGACTCGCGGATGATGTCCTTTGGGTCCAGTTCGTCGTTGTAAATCTTGCTGATCAACGCGTGCATATCGGAGACGAAGTCGAAGGCGTTGGGTGGAATCTGGGCGCCGCCGGGGCGGGCCGCATCAACGGCAGGCTTCTGGCTGGACATTGTACGGGGAACCGAGGTGTGATCGGTGTATGCGGCCGTGTAGAGGGTCGCCGGTGTAGTGAATTGCCGTAGACGAACGTGTGCGAAGAAGGTCGCCGAAGACAAGCGCGCGTAAAGAGGATTGTCTAACTGTGAGATTGCTGTAGATAGACGACCGGCGTGAATGAGCGTTTTGGTGGCGAGCAAAGTTGTAGTTGTGGACGAGGAAGAGCCGCTGGCGAGCAAGAATTGTAGAGGAGGAAGAGTAGTGCAGTTCCAGTTTTATTTGAGTAAACGATCGTATATACTATACACTAGCGTGCATTCGTGGTGATACATAAGTACTTATGTATGTACTCATCCCATCAAATCACTCGAACTGAGGTTTAGTGAGCGGGATCTACACAGAGTACTATGTAATCACTATCGCTCCGCAGGCCTGGTGCATATCTGAATCGGAAGATTCGGAACGTGCGATGAATTTCCGGCACCGGGACATACGCGCACGCCCAACCGAGTGGATGTGCCATTGGTTGCGTCCCGAATCGTCCTGGTCCCTCTCTGATGGCTAGATACTACCTACATGAGTATAGATGCCTGATCAGTAGTGACAGGCCTCGCCAGGAAAAAGGAACGGTTCTATTGCGTAACGCGGTTAGTAGATAAACCCCCACGTCGTCAATTTACGCAGGACCCCGCCAAACAAAAGTTAGTGATTAATCGCTGGGTTGAAACGAACCCCGCCATCGATTCTAACTACATACATATCACTACACTGCAGAACCGCCCACCGCTGCTGTCTGCACATCCATCTAGAGCACGATAGAGAATAGACCGATAGAAATACCTAGCCACACCTTTCGACTTCTTCCTCTTCAGCAAATAGATTTTCAAATTCCTCTTCTTTCAATTCCGCAGATACGATGGTTGACCACAAGGTTGCACTGAGTATACTCCCCCTCATTCTATCGATCCGCACCGGCGACCGCGAAGTGCTAACGATCCACCGCAGTTGTCATCGACGGCTGGGGAATCGCGCCTGCCCCCAACCAGCCTGGAGATGCCATCTCTGCCGCCGACACCCCCGTGATGGACTCCTTCCGCTCCACCCCTGGCTACAACGAGCTCGAGGCGTCCTCCCTCGCCGTTGGCCTCCCAGAGGGCCTCATGGGCAACAGCGAAGTCGGCCACTTGAACATCGGTGCCGGACGGGTGGTCTGGCAGGACGTCGTGCGCATCGATCTGACGATGAAGAACGGCGATTTCATCAACACCGAGCACTTGCGCGCGTCGCTCCAGCACGCCAAGGACGGCAATGGACGGCTCCACCTCCTCGGTCTGATCTCAGATGGTGGCGTTCACTCCCACAATACCCATCTCTACGAGCTGCTCAGGGCGGCAAAGCAGATGGAGATTCCGCATGTGTACATTCACTTCTTTGGGGATGGTCGTGACACCGACCCCAAAAGCTCGGCGAGGTACATGCAGGAGCTGCTGGACAAGATCAAGGAACTAAAGATGGAGAGCGTTGCGAAGATCGCGACTATTGTTGGAAGGTGGGGTTGTCCTGATTTATGGATGCAACGTCTTTTGATATTGATCGTCTCGTACAGATACTATGCTATGGACAGAGACAGGCGCTGGGACCGCGTTCAGATCGCTCTGAAGGGGCTCGTCTTGGGGAAGGGAGAGACCTCCGACGATCCCATGGCCGCGATCGAGGAGAAGTACGAGAATGGAGAAACTGACGAGTTCTTCAAGCCCGTCGTCATCGGTGGCGACGAGGGAAGACTGAAGGGTACGTTCGACGAAACCCAATCTAACTGGTTCTCCATGCTAAACGGACCATATAGACGACGATACCTGCTTCTTCTTCAACTACCGCGCCGACCGTGTTCGCGAGATCACCCTCCTCCTCGGCGTTGATAGCTCCTACCTTCCCGACAGCAATTTCACCCTGCCCAAGAATCTGCACATCACGACGATGACGCAGTACAAGGTTGACTACCCGTTCAACGTTGCCTTCCCTCCCCAGCGCATGGACGACGTTCTCGCCGAGTGGCTGGCCAAGCAGGGCGCAACCCAGTGCCACATCGCCGAGACCGAGAAGTACGCGCATGTCACTTTCTTCTTCAACGGTGGTGTCGAGAAGCAGTTCGAAAACGAGATCCGGGATATGATATCTTCTCCCCGTGTCGCTACCTACGATCTGCAGCCGGAGATGAGCGCCCAGAAGGTCGCCGACAAGATGGCCGAGCGTATTGGCGAGAAGTCGTTCGATCTCGTCATGAACAACTTTGCCCCTCCTGTGAGCCTGCCCCTCCTCCCGTTACTCCACTTCCCACCACTGACAAACCCAGGACATGGTTGGCCACACTGGAGTCTACGAAGCCGCAGTCGCCGCCGTCGCCGCCACCGACAAAGCGATCGGAACCGTTCTCAAGGCCTGCAAGCAGCACGGCTACGTCCTCTTCATCACGTCTGACCACGGCAATGCCGAGGAGATGCTGAACGAGGAAGGCAAGCCGAAAACCGCGCACACCGTCAACAAGGTTCCCTTCGTGATGGCGAACGCTCCCGAGGGTTGGCGTCTGGATAAGAAGGGCGGTGTCCTTGGAGATGTTGCGCCCACTCTGCTGGCTGTTATGGGACTGCCCCAGCCGGAAGATATGACTGGACGGAGCTTGCTGGTCAAAGCTTGACGGTGAGATAGGTGGTGGGATCTTGCTTCCCTGTGTAGAACATCATTTGTTGCGCAGGGTAGCCACGGGGAATATAAACAAGGGCTGCATTTCATTTATTTGGTTACGATGATCGGTCAAATATTGGTAGAAAAAAACCCACCCCCCCTAAAATTCTATGAATGCAGAGAAAAGAATTCATGATAACATAAAATCCACGTGTATCTATTTCACATCTTTTCTCGGTTCTCCTCCTTCGCTCCGGCGCTTCCGAAGTCGAGAAGATACGGATCATTCTCGAACTTCTTGTACGCCTCCCTCTTGAGGCTCCCCAGGCCGACGCGGATATCAGTCCTGATGTCCTCGATCAGGGCCTCCTTGGAGACGTAGTCCAGCTGCGGCCTGATCCACCCGAGTATAACGAGGCGCATCTCGACGCCATAGAAATCCTCCTCAAATTCTCGAATGATGTGGACTTCGACGCTGCGGACAGTGTTCTTGTAGAACGGATTCCAGCCGATCGACATGACCATCGGAAACACCTTCTGCGTCATCGTCGTCGTCGTCGTCGTCGTGTCGGTGGTGGTGGTGGGGAGATCGAGGGAAGCGAAGCCGAAGTACACGCCGGAATCAATATCGGCGCAACCGCCGACCGACAATCCGGCGATGGGGATGTTGGCGGTCGGAATCTGTAGCTCCTTGGAGCCCCGTCCAAAGCCTTTGATGACGGGTCCGGAGAGACGCAGCGGGAAGGGAGGCTCGGGGCCCGACTCGGGGCCGGCGGTAGTGGGGCGTGCCGTGCGGACGGTCATAGCACGTCAAGTAGCTAGCTTGGGGACGCCGTGTGAAGTGAGGGAAATGAGTGGTTATCGGTTACATGTGAGCTCAAGCAAGCCGGATATCTATGCTCTCTTATAAATCCATCCACAAAGTCGGGGAATAGAGGGTTCCCATGCCGATAGATACGTACATTTCGAATGATCACCTAATTCCTCCGAGGCCGTACCGGGGCGGCTCAACATGCAGGGATGGATAAGTATAGTAGTGATGACCTGTTTCAGGCCGATAGCAGAAAGCACACACGAAAGGAAGGTGATGATGGTGGGAAAACTGAGGGTTGTATTATGACCCGTGATCGAAGGATGTGTATGTATCCACAGGATCCACAGGATATCTACATAGAGCAAACACACTCAATGACTCGCTAAAGAGTCACTGAGGCTGACAAACCCTAATCCGAGTCCCTTAACCCAGCTGATTATTCCGCATCCAACGAATTAAGAGAGATCTACAGGCAACCAGCTTCTCTTACACACAGCATACATATATGATTTCGTACAAACTTTTCTATCTCTAATCGATCCGGGGTTTCCCCCCCCCAATGTGATGTTACTGTATCTGTGGCTGAAAATGAATTGAGTCGCCCGGAGGAAAATGGGCTTCGTCGTGAAATCGGCTAATTCTACTGACACTGGTTTCCCATTCAAAGGTCACGCATTTCAATTCTTATTACTTTTTAGCGGAAATATAGAGGGTTGGGTGTGGGCCTCAAGGTTTGTTGTTACCAAGTACCTTGCTTTCTGCGGAGGAGCACGGCGGTGGTGGTTAAGGGTTTTGCCCTTGCCAGTAAATGAAGATTTGGTGTCTGTGAAACCGTGCCTTTACCAACAACGAACAACAATAATCTACCACTATATACCAGACGGGCAGCACCGAAATACCCCTTCTTCTCGACTACCGAAAAAACAAACACGAAAGTACCCACGAAAGGACATATGACGACCCAGCCGATACCCGCCGATTCGCGACCGGAGCACATCGATGCCATCCTTGCCGGCCTCGACAGATACAACCCCGAGACGGTCTCGACTTTCCAGGACTACGTGCAGTTCCAGTGTGAGAACCGGACGTATGATGCGCTGGCGAACTTGGCGTTGTTGAAACTGTGAGTTTTGACTGCTCTCTTTCTCTGTTGCGTGGGCTTGGGGGATGGGGTACAGAGGGGTGGAGGGGTGGAGGGGTGGATCTGGGAGTGCGGGGTCAAAATGATGAGCATCACGTCAACGTTTCCTATTACCTGAACGAGGGAGTAACGCCCCTCTCAGCATGAAGCGAGTTTGTATTCTTCTGATTTCGGGCTGTGCTCGTGTCGAGATCTTCTCAATGGTTGTTCGAAATTAGAGAGTGCGACGCTAACCATGCATTGCCGTGCGAAAACCCACAGTTACCAGTTCAACCCGCAGCTCACTAAGGAGGAGATTATCACCAACATCCTCGTGAAGGCGCTCACCATCTTCCCGTCGCCGGACTTCAGCCTGTGCCTGCACCTCCTCCCGCCGAACATCCTAGACCCCAAGACGGCGACGGACCCGCTCTCCGATGCCGTTCGCAAGCTTGCCCAGTTAAACGAACTGATTGAGTCCGGTTCCTACCGCGAGTTCTGGAACGCCTTCGAGGGCGAAGACCTGTATGCGGATCTCGTCGTCGACTGTGTCGGCTTCGAAAACATCATGCGTGATGGTATCGCCCTGCAGACTAGCATGATCGCCCGCGAGGTCAAGAAGGATATCGCCCAGGGTTGGCTCAATGTCCGCAAGGACGATCTGGCGGAAGTCGTCGCGAGCTACGGGTGGGGCCTCGAGAATGATGTTGTCACGATCCCGCTCAACAAGGAAAACGAAGCCAAGACGACTGTGTTCCGCGAGAACGTTTCCTTCAACCGTAGGTTGCCGCTATGCGTTCTGCGTGGGACTGGGCTAATAGGACTGGGTGTGCAGAATTTCAGAACGTTATCAGGCGCGGCTTTGAGCAGGTGGTTTAGAGTGTACCGCGGCTGGAAGCGAGTGATGATTTTGTTGGAATTGGTGTCGATATCAAGCATTGTACATAGTACTTTTAGTTTTTTTCCTTGGGCGGTAAAGAAAGCAACGGCCGTTGTGCACGTGCGAAGTAGGGGATGGGCTTGATATCTACAGACGAAAAGCCTCGTTATTGGAGTTGGGGAGTTTCTTTACATACATCTTACTGGCGTTGCTAAAAAAAAGCAATGGGGAATTTAGATCTCAACCTCGTATTCATCTATGGGTCTGTGTTTGCGCAGGAGAAGGGATTGCGGATGTCGGATCATGGTGATTGTGACAAGACTCATCGTGATGAATACACTGCCACCACTTCCATCACAGCCCCAGGAGGGAAGAGCTTTAAGTCCCATCAATGCCCCACGATGTATAGTAGACCAGCGCCACATGGGGCAGACAACGCACAATGTCCACCTCCACCACTGCCACCAATAGCAATTTCACGATCCTACGCGAATGCATGTCCGCGCCGATAATCCTTCGCGCCGCCCCGAGCGACGCGTCCAGCAGCAGCGGCAAGAAGCGGACGAAACACAAGCCCGTCTCCGACAGCATCAGTGTGGGTAGCAGCGACGACGCGGAGGAGCTTGCGGAATTCATCGACGTAACCAACCCAAAGCCCCCGGTCCCTTTTGTTTTGTTTTTTTCCCCTTCGAGTTGTTGACGAAGAAGCCAGTACCTAAGCACCGAGCTCTTCACCTCACTCCCGGAGTCGCTGCGAACAGCGAGCCACTCCTCTCCCGCGGCGGCACCGCCGCCGCCAAACTTCCCCCCCGCCCTGCTGGACACGCTGCAGTCGTACTCGCTGGTCCCGAGCGCGTCGTCGGCCACGGCGCTGCTACAGGGAATCCTGGGCGAGTACCTCGTCGCCGCTCAAGCGCCGCCGCCGGCGTGGAGGCAGACCCGCGCTGCCGAATGCGAGATCTGCGAGCGCGACGTGCCGCTCACTTACCACCACCTCATCCCGAGGGAGGTGCACAGGAAGGTGCTGAAGCGAGGCTGGCATCGGGAGGACATGCTCAACTCGGTCGCGTGGCTCTGTAGGCCATGCCATAGCATGGTCCATAGGGTCGCAACTAACGAGGAGCTGGCGAGGCATTATCACACGGTTGAGTTGTTGCTCGAGAGGGAGGATGTGAAGAAGTGGGCTGCCTGGGTCGGACGGCAGAAATGGGGTGTTAAGAGGGGGTAGTTGGTTGGGAATGGCTCTGGTTATTGTGTTTTGGGGGTTTGCCGCCGTTGAGCTTGATTTAGAGAATCGCAGAGAAGTTAATCGGCTGTTTTGCTTTTTGTTTCATCTTAGCATTCGACCTATACCTATAGAACATGGCTGTTCGCGATCATGTGGGGGGTTTGTTTAATCAGTAAATTGCATGTGACCTATCTAGATCATGGCAGTATACACGTCTCCGGTTCCTGCCCGGCCCTCCTCACGATCGGGTGGCCGCTGCTCAGCCTTAGAGGAAGTTCAATTTCCGAGTGAGAACGTATGTGGAAACTGGCTGGCTCGATATCACCCTGCTAAAAGTACATTTGATTTCCTATGATACATTATATCAACAATCTATAATACATGCTACAGTACACTTCCCCCCCACCCTCCCTACAAGGCCTTCACGAACACTGCCGAATTCCCGCGTCCACAAACGACCGTCTGGGCCACCTTCTTCCCGCCCCTCGTCTTCCCTTGGCTCGCAACCTGGAACCTATTCACCTGGTTCCCGCTCACGGCCCTCGCATTCTCCGCATCTCCCACGCTGCCATTGATGCCACTCGGTCTTTCGATCTCGCCACGACTACTGCCCCCCGTGAACGACTTAGCACCCGCGAGCATCGCCGCCGGAACGCCATCCAGTGGCTGGATATACACGGGGACACTGGCGTTATTCCTCTTTCCAGTGCCGAGCTGGTAGAACTCATTATTGCCCCACACCAGGACATCTGCGCCAAAGTCCGAGGTCGTGGAGGTCGACATGATTGCCGCGGCATGGTTGGCGCCTGCATGGAGTGCGCCGAGGCGGATCGGTTGAGTGGCTTGTGTGGCTTCGTTGAACTCGTGAAGGTTACTGAGCGCCTTGATCTTTGTGGGCGTGCCCTGTGTGTGCGTCCAGTGGCCATTACCGAGGTTTCCGAAGATTCCGATGCCGCAGGACAGTACTTCGCTGGAGACACAGTTGTTTGGGTCGGTGACGTCGACTTGCAGATAGGTGTTCATGCCGCCCGCGGTGATAGAAGTGATCTTTGTGGCGGTTGATTTGGTGGGGTAGAGGGGCGTGAGAGTAAGCAGTGTGGGGACGTCATAGATGCTGGTCTCGGGGTTGAATTCAAAGCCGAGCTGGCCGTGCATGTTGTCGCCGAAGGTGAAGACTTCGCCAGTGCTAGAGAGAACGGCGGAGTGGTAATCACCCGCAGCGATCTGGGAGATCTTGTGCGAGCTCAGGGAGACGATTTCCTGGAGGGTGTCGACGGGCTTGCCGGCTGGCCGGGTCTCCCAACGAAGACCGGGGATCCCCATTTGGCCGCGCGACGGGTAGAAGAATGCAGCGGCGGAAGAGAAGACGCGGCCGTTGGATGTGAGGACTAGGAGGTGCTCGCGGCCAGCGGCAATGTCCTTAACAGTCTCGAAGTAACCGAGCTCAGGCTTCAGGATACGGTAGGAGATGTCAGAGGTGGAGCTCAGTCCAGGTATCCACGAGGATTCGCTAGGCTTCTTGCCGCTCAGCTGGTGTTCCTTAGCGATGGGGAAGCTGTAGATCGTCTTGTCTTTGGACAGGGCAATGACTTTGTCCTTGCTCAGGACCACCCGCTCGATGTTTTTTCCTTTGAATGTGGTCTCCGGTATCCGAGTTCCGTCGGAGTAACCATTGCCCCACTGCAAGACATCTCCCTTTTCGTTGACGGCAGCTGCGGGGCTTAGCGTTGATCAAGTCGTTCAAAAGAGTGGGATACACACCTCCAGCATCTTGGCCGAGCTGGAGATCCCGCAGGAGGACACCGTCAAAGAACGTTAGTCGTCGAGGAGTCTTAATAACCTTCTCCTTCGAATCCGGTGCAATCACCTTGCCACTGGGTACCATCAGAATCATCTCAAGAGCGACAATTGAAGCAATTGAAGCCTCACCTGTTGTCGCCCCAAGCATAGACTCCGGGATTCGCGAGCGCACTCTCGACCTGCGAATGCTGCAAACTGAGATTCGTCGTCTGCTCCCTAGGGGCAATACGTGCTTCGGCATGGACAATACCGCCGATTTCGAGTCCGTGGCATGCTATGAATCCTGCAAGCGTTCCAGCAGTAGCTGCAACCAGAAACCTTGCGTTCGTACGAGTCGTTCTCTGTGCCCGAGAATGAAGCGCTCGGCGAGCTCTAATGGCCTGAGGACGCAGGATGGGTCGGGACAGTGCAAGTGCCCGGAAGGCGGATGGGCTGTATTTGTACATTTGATAACTCTGGAGAGAGCAGTTAGGTCTGATTCTTTAACCGGTGCAATCGAAAGACTTACAGAGCTTCTGATTTTGTCTTTCGAAGTCCGATGAGATCAGAGGCTCAGAGAAGGCGAGTAATGACCTCAGCGGTCAAGAGTGAGGACATGGATTAGATTTAGTTAGCGCCATTTACCCGGTGACTCCCGCGTTCGGCTCGTCTCCGCCCCACCACAGACGGAGCGCGAGCGCGAGGTACCCTGGATTAATTATTCTCAAATCTCCAGAACTATCATCATCAGCACTACCACACAATGTTCGACGACCATTGGTACCATGCCCCAAATTCCGCCCCCACTCCGGAGCCAGCGGTTTCTTCTAAGCTCCGCAAAGATGAATTGGGGACACATTCACCTCGTCCATCGTTGGTGCGTCTGTCGTTCACGTTTGCTTTGAGGCGTGCACCTCTAATCTTGCTATATGTAGGAAAGAGCTTCGCCGAACGCTCATAAGAAACCACAAGTTTGGAAAACTATGCCCGCTCCTCCCGTTGCCGACGTTCCTCGAAGACCGAAATCCCTGAGTAACCTCCGACACGCTGAATTTGTGCTGCCACGTGACGGGGGTGTCGAGGACGCGTCCCCGTCGAGACAAAAGTCGAGGAATAGTTTGTACGAGCTGAAGGCGGCCCGGTATGACCGTAGGAAGAGCAATGGTAAAGCAACAGTGGATTTAGCAGACATCAAGGATGAGTTAGACTTTGCCAATTGGTATGGTGAACTCGAAGAACAGCTCGAGGATGCGTCCAACGAGGAATATAAGTATGGCGTTGCTGCTGTTCGCGGAGAAGGTGGTAGATACTGAGACACATGATACAGATTGTTCCATTCGGTGCTCGAGTCACATCTAGCGACTTGCAATCGCCTTGTTTCTTCGACCGACAAAGCGCTTACTATACTGAACGATCTGCAGGGCTCCTTCATCACCGTGGATGCTCAAACCTCTGCCTTCCAGGCGTCATGTTCGTCACTTCTAGCCGACCAGAGCCGGTTGCAGATACTTGCAGATTCTGTGGCTACCAACCTGCAGCCCTTTACAGAGCTGGAGCCGATAACGCGGGTGCTTGCACGCCCCGGCTCTGACTTCGTCAAGACGCAATCGTTCCGCGAGATGCTGGTGCGTCTGGACCACTGCCTTGACTGGATGAATGATCCTGCGCATCGGTCATTCAAGGAGGTTGAGTCGTACGCACCAAGGTTCCGGCAGTGCATGACTAGGGCGTTGACGTTGATCCGCAATTATTTTGTGTCGAGCATGAAAGAGGTCGCGAATGAAGTCACGGAGAAGATGAAGCAGCGTCAGATGAATGATACAGCGCAGAATGCAAAATTCCGAATCAATGCACCGCAATTGAGGGATATTGTGTACGAGATTGAGAAGCGGTGTGGGCACGAAGAGTATTATCCCCGTTCATTCGTAGTATTCGCTAGATGGACGTACTCATTCGGAATAGATATGCTTCTCTACTCAATGAGTGCTACTCGTGCTACGCTTCGGTCCGGCAGAAGTTGATACTGCCCATGATCACGAAACGCATGCAGGAACTTTCCGCTGCCGGAACGACCACCAGCAAAGATCTTCTTGCTTTCGCACGGAGCGCCATAAGTTTTACTCGGAGCATCTGCCTGGATGAATTTGAGCTGTTTTACGCATACTTTGCAGGCGAGCGGGGAGATGAGGAGGTTTAGTGAGCGGCACCCTTCATTTCGAGTGGCTGATGCTAACCTCGCAGCAACTTCCTGGAGACAATCTGCGAACCCGTTTACGACTATATACGACCGAAAATAATCCACGAGAATAATCTAGTGAAGCTTTGTGAGCTGTGTACCCTCCTCCAGACGCGATATATGCGTGACCTCGAAGACCGTACGTCCCATGATCCTGAAACTGTGGCATCCGGTTCACTGAAAGACTCTTGATAGCTGATATCGATCCGTTCGACCGCTCTCAACTGGATTTTGGCCAGCTGATCAAATCAACGTTGCAAGATACCCAGACCCGCATAGTTTTTCGCACCTCCAGCATTATACGCGACGAAATCGAGCACTTCGCACCGAAACCCGAGGACCTGGACTACCCTGCCAAGTGCAATCGACTCCGACGGAGGTCGAGTGCAGCCTCACAGGGGAACTCCCCGCCATCGAGCGACCCCGCCACCGAGGGCTCTTTTGACACGGAGACGATGTTTACGGGCTGGTATCCAACCCTCCGGAAATGCATCTGGCTGCTTTCCAAGATCTACCGACTGGTGAACAGCGTAGTCTTCGACGACCTAGCACACCAAATCGTCCACTCCACGACCATCTCACTTGTTCTCGCTTCGCAGTCCCTCGCCAAGTCCAAAAGTGACCTCGCCGACAGCCAGCTCTTCCTCATACGCCACCTGCTCCTGCTAAAGGAGCAGTTGGTCGCCTTCGATATTGAGTTCTCGCACCAGCCCGATGTTAACATCGATTTCTCGACTATCGCAGGAACTTTCTCGTCGCTGCGCACAGCTGGCTCCCTGTTCTCCCCCGAGGGTTTATTCGCACTCGTCAAAACTGCCGCCATGCCGAAAGTCATAGCCTCCATGCTCGACGCAAAGACAGAACTCGACCTACGACTCCGCACCGCCATCGAGTCCTTCGTCTCCCACTGGCGCGGCCGCATGACTGAGGGCATCAAGGGCGCGTCTAATCGGCTTGCCGCCGCCGACTCCCCCGATCCCGCGGCACGTGTCAAGACCGCTGTGGAAAGGGAGGTTCCCGTCATGCGGAGGAAGGTGCTCGAGTACATTGACGACCGGCGCACGGGCGAGACACTGGTGGGCGCGGTGATGGAGGGCGTCATCGAGACCTACAATGAATACTACGAGGAGGTGTTTGTCAGTAAAGGACGTAGGCCTAGAAATCCCGATGTGCCGTGGGACGGAGAGATGTTTTGTCGCTGGGTGGAAGGGGTATTTGATGTTGGCGATGGATTGTTGGCGTTTGGGGGCGACGACGGGGAGAGAAGCAGTAGAGCTATTAGTAGGGAGGGGAGCGTTTAGTCCCTACATGTACAGCCTGTCAGATGTCTATGTGTACATAGACGTTGGTCTGCAGGTCGGAAAGCTGCGCATATATAGATAGACAGAGTAGTGCAGATCATCCTGCTAATCATCATACCCCACACCTCCTGTTCCACAATAGTCCTGGGTAGCTGTCACATCAGTGAATCTCATCCTTTCCTCGGAGACTCGGTCACGTAAGACCGGCGTTCCAATCCTCGATTCCCCCGATACCTTCACAACAACTATGGCGACATCTATCTTCGCATTCAACCTCTGCGGCACGCTCATCTCCGCTTCTCCGTATGCCCGAGGCTTGCTTCACACCTTCCAGGATCCTACGAATGAACCGAGCTCGCCAGGAAGATAGCTACTAATTCGCGCAAGCACCAGCTGGAACACACCCGGCGTCTTAACCCGATGGGTTCGGATCCTCTCTCTCCACATATCCCCACGAGGGGGTGGGGGGCATACACTGACACTCGGCGGCAGAGAGCAGGGAGGTATCTCAACTTCTCTGCCGTAAAGTGTCTCTCGCTGCAGGACGCGCTGCACAGCGCGGGGTGGCGTTGTCCACAGTGGTCGGGGAGGTTCTGTGGAGCTATGGCGACCTCGATCCGTTCCCGGACGAGGCACCGATGATGGACGCGCTGCACGCCAAGGATATCCCTGCCGTCGTCTTCACCAACGGCAACGCTGAGCATCTCCGCCAGTCCAGGGCGGTGCAGCGTCGACAGCTCCAACGATGCAGATGCAAACGGCCAGAAAAAGTGTAAGCCACACCCCACAGCGTGTCGAAAGCTGCTGGATACATTGAGCGTCCCCACTAGCGAGGGAAAGAGCGCTGTGCTCGTTAGCGGGAGTCCTTTCGATGTTGTCAGCGCTAGGAATGTCGGAATGGCCGCCATCTGGATCGATTGCAACGGGAAGGGCTGGAGTGATGGGCTTGGGAGATTGCTGAGTGGGTCAAGGCCCAGACGCCTGTAGTACATAAAGAAGATGAGTGTTGAAATCGAAATCTGTAGACACATCATACATATCACTCGTATTCTTCCCGGCCAAATCTACATATCCTTCCCGATGATTCAATTTAAGCGTGAGAGTAACATGGAACGGATGGAGTAGAACTACCGCGCCACTACAGATGGAAACAGCCATGAAGTCAAGGTAGAAGTTCCAGATGCCAGAGAGGGAGCCTGGAGTCACTATTATGTAGCCACCGTAGTGTCGTTATTACTCGGGTATTTTAGCGATGTAAGTTCTATGGGATTGGTACAATGTCAAGAAAACGGCAACAAGTTCAAGAGCTGGGAACGGAAAACTCTCATCCCACCAGCACTTCCCGTCTTCAAGGCATTACGGACTAAAACCACTTCCCCGTAATCCCCCCCAAAATCGCCTTTTTTTTCTGCTGGTTGACGTACTTGCTAACGTCTTCCGCAAAGCTCGCACTACTCTCTTCCAGCCGATCCATGGTATCGGTCGTAAAACTCAACTTTTCCGTGCGTTCGCGCATATTCCTAGCCATATTCGCGAATACACCCTCGCCCACTGGTGCGGTAGGGGTGTTCTGTTGGTGTCGAATGGCTTCACGCTCAGCGGATGCCTCGGCACGGAGCTGCTGCTGCTGCTTAAACGACATCGGACGATCGGTCCCACCGATAAGAAGGTCCAGGTCCGCTGTGGTGATGTACTGCGTGCCAGCGAGCCATTGCAGATTGGAAATCGTGGGCCGAAGAGGTGGCGGGGTGGTAGGATTGTAGAGCGTGTCTAGTGGGAGGGCGTTAAGGTTTTTGTCGAGACCCCATTGGTAGACGAGGGTAAGCTCGTGTTCGCCGCTCCAGCCGAGGATATGACCGCTTTCGAGGACGGTCGTCATGTGCAGGCGTTCTTTCTCGAAAACGTTCTTGATGGATATTGGCGCGCCGATTTGCTTCAGCCCGGGAAGGGAGTAGTTTATGATCAGCCCCAAGTCGGTGACGATCGAGAGACATATTCCATAATCTTCGAGCTCGCAGACGCATGCAGCATGCGCAGTGAACTCGTCACCCCAAGTCTTGTGCGCGCCGCGAGCCTGTGGAGGTTTGAAGATTCGTGCATCGTTCTGCGAGACGCATACAATTACGCCGGGAGTTTTGACATCCTCTCTGAGGCCCGCGACTGCTTGAGGGGTAGCCCATGTCCTCTTGCCGGAGTCGGAGTTGATGGGAATTATAGATATTATAGGTGCATTCTCGTCGAGATTGTTTACGCCCTCAAAGATGCATGCGAAACCGCCTCCTTGCTGCGGTAGGAGCTTGAAGGTTATGACTCTGCCCAAACTTGTGCCAATGAAGAGGGCAATGGACGAGAATTCTGTTCCGATATTAGCAAAAGTTCAGTTTGTAGTCTTAATGAAACACACCGTCTCCCTCAAGCGTCATCACACCAAATTCGAGGCATGTAGCCTTCTCCGTTGTCGCCGCTGGATTGTGAGACTTCCTGAAGCTCGTCCGTCTTTCCTTTTGGATCGAGAGTAGGCTTTGGTGGAGAATCACTGCTGGTCCCTAATCGCAACGTGAGCCTAAGATCCCTGCTTTCATGAATGTCGGTGCTCACCCTCATGTCCACAACACTAATTTGCCCCGACTGATAACCGACCGCACAGAAGCCGACATCACTCATCTTCAGCGCAGTGACAGCCCCGCACTTCTGGTTGAGGATGCAAGCAGGCATCAAACCCTCCCTAACATCTGGATCCGCTCTCATGCGGACGTCTGTTATCACCTGATCACCTTCAGGCTTTCGCTCCTCCTGTTGCCGGCCGATGGCAGTATTCTTTCCCCACCGGAAAACGATGACCTCGCCGGTTCCCATACCCACCGCCGTTTCACCAGAGTTGCCAGCCAAGGACACGCGCTCAATCTTGAGGTCCACCGCTCGCTGCAACACCCTTGCCACGTCGATCTCCAATACATCAACATTCTCGATTTCATCGCCATGTCCCAGGTCCCAGATCCGGACTGTACCATTAGGATGGGAGCTTTGGACGATGGTGCGATTCTCATAGCGCCGTAACGGTTTGGGATGTTCGATTCCTCCCACAATAATTTCTGGCGTGGATTGAGACGGTTGCGATTGTAGCCTTGGCATACCCAGCCAGCGCTGTCGCTGCACGGCGGAAACATCAACGCGGGTGGAGAAGGGGTGTGTGAGGATGAGGGATGGGCTCAGCAAGGATGCGGGAGAGAGCGGTTGGCCGTCGGGAAACCTCAACGTCACAAGTTCTCCTGAAGCCAACAGTGCGATGACAGCCAACGGATCGTAGCCGCCTCCATAATGTGGACTCGTCTTGGGTATCACACAGAAGTCGACGACATCATGTTCTGTAGGCGTCGGCAATATCCTCTGCCGTCTGGGTTTCGCGAAGTGATCAGCGACCACCTGGGTTGAGGATGTAAGCATATTCGGTGTTGGCCCGAGATCCATCAACGCCAACCCTTTGGACCTTGTAATGATCGGATTACCACCCGCAATCAGTAACGAAGTGTCGTCCGGATTACTCGTCGAGCACCAGGCGATCTTATAAATTGGCTGTCTCGCCGACATGCCGCCGCCGTCGCTCGCACCCGGTAGAGATCCAGGCAGATGCACGCCCGCGTCCTCCAGAGTCCTACTCTGCACCAACGATCCATCCTTGGGATTCCATATCGCTATCACAGAGTCCTCATGCGTCGTGCACACAAAAGTCCCCGTGGGGTGCCAAATCGCCTGCGTGATCGCGGGCTTCCTCAACGTCCTTATCATCGAAAGCTCCGTATCGGCGCCTGGTGCGCCAGGAGGCAACGAGAGCTTGAGGAACTGCAGCACCGCCGCCTGCTTGAACGAATATATAACGGCACCCTCCGAATACCCAATCAACAGTGTGCCGACATCCTTCGGATGTAGGGCGAGAGACACCACAGGAAGCAGCCGAGCTTTCGGCGCCCTCTCCCTCCAAAGATTCGGAACCCTTAGCGGCGAGAGCATCTCTCGGTCGATATCGTAAGCCAGCACCTCGCCGGTCTGGAGTCCCAGGAACGCCCAATCCAAACACGGATCCGTCAGCAGCGTCGTGACCACTCCTGGCGGCGAGTAGGCTACTCCAGCTGCCGCAGGCGTAGCAAGGTCGAAGACCGTGATATCGTTTTTGGAGTCCAACGCGACTACTTTGGAATCGCATAGTTGCACGGTCCTGATGGTCACCTTTTGTGGAATACGGAAGACGACGTGGACGCGTTTTTGGCCGAAGATGTGGATTTCGCCGGATGCGGAAGAGGTTTGGTATGTCCCTACGGCGAGGAGAGATTGGACGGGGTCGTAGGCGAGCGTGGAGATTGTGGTGGTGAGGCCAATCTTCGCGACCTATGTGAGTAACTGTTATGTCAATAGCTACTCCGCGAGCACAATATTCGTAAGTACTCACCTGATCCAAAGTAAAAACATCAGGCGCAACAGCAAGATTTCCCGAGAAATCGCGCTGGATACCGGATTGTTTTGGGCGAAGGAAATCCATGGTTGTGGTGTGAAGATACCGTGATGGAGAGAGCAAGCATTTCTGTTTCTCTCGCTGCAGCTGCGTTCACTTGGCGGGACATGACGTCGCCTTGTGGCCCGTGCCGTTGTTTCACAAGGCTAGCGCCCAATAATCATGACGTCCGCAGTGGTTGCTGTGACATGCGTACATAGGTACGTATCACTTGCCTCCCACCGCTTGTTCTCGACTGTTGGATTGTTTCTTAGATACAGCCAAAGTCGAATTCAAAACCCCGCAAGTGTCTATTAGGTATAAATCGCAGTGTAAGAATACCAGTATGAGACTCCCCACGAAAAACAGCCAAAGAACAAGACACCAGAACCCCCCCCAAGAAACCAATGAAAAAGAATACACAAAATGCGAACATGAAGCCTTTTGGTATTTTCACTCCCTGGTCGTAACTAAAGAAAATGTTGGATTCTCGTAGGCTTCATCACTCATCAAAACCATCGCTGGGGTAATATTTCTTCCAAAAGGGCAGTAACTAAACAAAAAAAAACAAGCAGGAATCAAAAACCCCCAGCAGTGGTAATCTTAGTCAGTGCTGTCCTAGTAGAGTAGATGATTTAAGCCTGAGCGGGAGGGTGCTGAGGGGCGGCGGACGGGACAGAGGCAGCGTCTCCCATCTCGGCATCAGCATCACCCATTTCGGCATCGTCGTCGCCTTCGGCATCGTCCTCCTCATCGGACTCACCACTGGACTCAGCCTCAAGATCCTCAGATTCGGCACCCTCGTCAATCTTTTCGGTGGGGGCAGTGGAAGCACCACCCATTTCAACATCCATCTCGACACTGTCAATAGTCTCGGCCTCGGTCTCGCCGACCTTCTCGATGGCTTCCTCGTACGCGGCCTCATCGGCTCCGTACTGGTCAGCATCGTCAGGAGCCTCGTCAGCCTCGGGCTGCTCCGGAGGAAACTCAGCTGGTGCGGAGTCCTCGGAATCCCTTTAAGTCCAAATCAGCTCCATGCGCGAGCAATCGATTACAGGCGAAGAGGCAGCATACCACTTGATAGCGAATCTCGTGACTCTGGGCTTCTCGGTCAACATGTTGCGAACAATCCTCTCAAAGATAGGCTTGCTGGGAGGCTCGTTCTGAAGCTCTGGGACATCGTATTCGTTGCTGACATAGTAACCAACACGGACGAACTCACGACCATCGTAGGAGCCGGTAAGCAAGACGACGGTGACGCCCAAGATCTCGGCGGTCGGGAGCTTGCTAACAGTTGGCGGATCGGCCTCGAAGATGAACTTGTTGACGCCGACTGGGATAGGTCCAACAAGGAGTTCTCCAAGTTCCTGATCGTAGTTGGAGCTGTTTCGTGTGAATTTGAGCCAAGAAACGTGTTACCGTCACAGGATTTGAAACGTACCTGGTAGCAGAACCGACGTAGGTGAGCTTCCACTCAAGATCTGGAAGTAGCGGTGTCAGCACGGAAATGCCGGGATTCTCTACACGGGATGTGTATAAAGTGTAAAATATAGAGCGCGAGTAAAGCTTTTGCATAACGTGTTTTGGCCGAACATACCCTTGCTCAAATTCTCGAGGCATTCGAAAGTTATCTCGAGCTGATATTTGTCGAGGAACTTGGCAGGGTTGCTGATAACCTGAACTCCGAGTAGGGAAACGACGGACATGCTTGCGACTTGATAGATTTGCTTATTGGATGGGTTTTTGGAGGGGGCGAGAGAGTAAAAGTGGGGGGTTTCCGGGGGCGGATTGTGGAATAAGAAAGTTGTGGGGGAAGGAGGAAGAGAGAGGTGGAGGAGAGAGGTGAAGAGGGTTTGAAGAGGATGAACTGGGGTTGGAAGGAGGAGGATGATAAATGGCGGCAGAAGGAAGGGAAGGCCTTTCACGAGGTTGTGTGTTCTTTTGAGGCGACGCGAATTTGGGCAGCACCTCCAAACCCGTCGCCAGGGTCAAGACGCCGCACGACAAGGATTGCCGCACTCGAGCTGACAACTCTTCCCACCAAGCAGAAGAAACAAGCATTGGACAGTGAAAGAGAGTCTGCATTCCGAACTAAGTATGTAAACAACTCTAAATATGCCCGTCTTGCCCCGCGACTGCCCTACCCATAGTGACCGTAGCACAGCGCAGAGAACTGCCCCATCTCCACACTTCCTATGGCTGGCTGCTAATCTATCCACCCGAATCGCCCCAACTGCCACAGAACAGCGGCTCGGAGCAAATTGACCCACAGGGACTCAGAGTGACTCTTTTCGGTTCTGACCCTCCATAGGTAATACCATATTGGGAGCAACTAGCTGATCATCCACTGGTCGTCGGCCTTTAAGGTAGCAGTGATATCACTACCAAAAAGTTCCAAAGACCTCTATTAGCCCCCCGCCATCGATTGGCAACCCCGCCACCAGACAGTGCCAATGGTTCGCAAAAACACCAACAACCACACGAAAGGCAAAGACCGCTACAAGTCTTCCGGCCGCAGCACTGCAGTTGCCTCCGATGACCCTGAGAACTCCGTTGCTCGGCCCCCGTTCAAAGGTTCCTCCCTTGTCGTCCAATGGGTGCAGAGCACAGCTAACTCCCACAGCTGCGGCATGGGACCTTGGCCACTGCGACCCCAAGCGATGCTCCGGCAAGAAGCTTTTCCGCCTCGGGCTTCTGAAGCCGCTCGCGATCGGCCGTAAGCATGGCGGCATAGTCGTGACACCGAGCGGCAAATCCGTCGTCTCGCCGGCGGACATGGAGATCCTCCTCACTTACGGCGCGGCGGTCGTCGAGTGCTCCTGGGCGCGGCTCGACGAAGTGCCGTTCTCCAAGATCGGAGGAAAACACGAGCGTCTGCTGCCATACCTCGTCGCCGCGAACTCGGTCAACTACGGCAAGCCGTGGAGATTGAACTGTGTCGAGGCGCTGGCTGCGTGCTTCGCCATCTGCGGGAAATGGGAGTGGGCGGAGATTATCCTGGAGCCGTTCACTTACGGCGAGGCGTTCCTCGACATCAATCGGGAGATCTTGGAGAGGTACGCTGCGTGTGAGGATGCGGCTGCGGTGAAGGAGGCTGAAGCGGAGTGGATGGTCAAGCTGGAGGAGGAGTATGCGAGTTCGCGCGCGGACGGGCCGAGAGAAGGAGAGGAGGGGGTGGACTATGAGATTCGTAGCGGAGATTTACCGCCGAGTGATGGTGAGGAGGATGGATATCAGGAGTATTTGAGGCAGAAGGTGCTCAACTCGAAGGTGTTTGCGAATCCGGAGCCGGTTGAGAAGAAGCCGGTTGGGGCGGATGTGGGAAAGCACGATGATTCAGATCCAGACTATGGAAGCGATGATGATCGGGATTCAGATGACGGGATTATCGATGCTACGCCAGTGCACGAAGGAGCCGGACCATCCATCATCCAGCCGTTCACAAAGGATCTGACGGGAGAGACGGTATCTTTCATGATCTCGAGACGCGAGGTCTCGGCTCCGAAAAGGGGAATTGGCTCTTGAGGAAACGCACTTCACGTTGCCCGCCTGTCCTCACCACTGGCGCCCTGGGCTGACTGTCTTTTTTTTTCCCTTGGGCACATGTCTGAAATGTCATTCGTTTTTCGCGCCGAGATAGCGCCCTCTTGTGGCAAATATTCCAGTAAACAAACATCTACAGCATATCGGAATCGAGAAATATAATACATATTACAAACAGAGTCGCATATCTCTCTTCTCACATCATTTCTCCTTCCTGCCGTGTGGGAAAGTCTTTAAAGTGATCAAGACACTCTTCGATCTTTCAAAGACACTCTTCGATCTTTCAGCACCACACGGCACAAAACGCTCTCAACAAGCGTCCCTGTCCTCGTAAACAGTGAATATTTCGCACTAGACCAGCTCACGTAGCCGCCGCTGTCTTCCAGACATAGAAAAACTATAGATATCATTTGTAACACCAGTAGGAGAAGAAAGTAAAACCCGCAAAGAACAGTACACACTTCGTTTATGCATGGATGGGTTTCGAGAAGCAAGCCATGGCAGCCTCCTTGAATGCCTCCGAAAGCGTGGGGTGAGCTGTCATCTGCATTAGCCTTGCCGGACGTCGCGGAATTTGGCGAGCGACTTACCGTGACTCGTCCGTCCGATGTCCTCAGACGATGCACCGTACTCGATGGCCAACACACCCTCGGCAATCATCTCACCAGCGTTGGGACCAACGATGTGAATACCCAGGATCCTATCAGTCTCCTTATCGGCGATGAATTTGACCATTCCTTCGGTGTCCAAGTTGGTCTTGGCCCTGGAATTTGCGGAGAAGGGGAAAGTTCCGACGTTGTACTCCTTGCCGGAAGCTTTGACCTCCTGCTCGGTTTGGCCAACCCAAGCGGCCTCGGGGTGAGTGTACATCACACTAGGGATGGCTCCATAGTTGACGTGGCCATATCCCTTGGAAATGTACTCGACAGCGGCGATACCCTCCTCCTCAGCCTTGTGCGCCAACATAGCACCGAATGTGGCGTCACCGATGGCACGGATGTGGGGAATCTTGGTGCGGTACTCCTGGTCAATGATGACACGGCCCCGCTCGTCAACCTCAATTCCGACGTTCTCGAGACCGAGACCGGTGGTGTAAGGGCGACGACCAATAGCAACGAGAACAACATCGGCATTAAGCTACGAGGCAATCAGTTATCGTGGGTGGATAGGAAGTCGGCCCGTGACTTACGGTTTCCTCCTTTCCGCCCTTAGCAGCCTCAATGTTCACGCCAATGCTCTCACCGTTGACGTCTCCGCTGACGACTTTGGTGTTCAGCTTGAACTTCATACCCTGCTTGGTGAGAATCCTCTGCATAGCCTTGGACATATCCGCATCCATACCGGGCCCACCGATGGCACCCAAGTACTCGACGACGGTGACCTCAGCCCCCAAACGAGACCAAACGGATCCCTAGCGAACGTAAGTCTGGTACATGGTATATTGGCGACAAGAGGATACCAACCATCTCAAGCCCGATGATACCACCTCCGATGACGACCATTTTCTTGGGAACCTCCTGCAGGGCGATGGCACCAGTACTGGTGACAACACGCTGCTCGTCGATGGTGAGACCGGGGAATGGTGTTGCTTCCGAACCGGTGGCGATGATGATATTCTTCGCGCGGAGTGTCTTCTCGCCACCATCCAACAGGTTGGCCTTAATCTCATTCTCCCCGGTGATGGTACCGGTGCCTTTGATGTAGTCAACTCCGTTTTTCTTGAACAGGAATTCGATGCCCTTGGTCAATCCGCTGACCGAGGTCTCCTTCGCTATCATCATCTGGGTAAGGTTAAGTTTCACATCGCCGACTGTTAACACCTATCAGTATCCCGAGCGGTGTAGTGTTTTTGGCGGAACTGCCGACTGACCGTCAATTCCACGGTTCTTGACATCGTGCAGGATCTGGTGGTAAATGTGCGAGTTGTTAAGGAGCGATTTCGAAGGAATGCATCCGACGTTCAAGCATGTTCCTCCAAGAGCTCCACGCTTCTCAATGCAAGCAGTCTATGTATGAGGGCCAATCGTTAGCTCGGTAACCCCTCGCGCGGAGCTGAGAGCCCTGGTTCGATGTACCTTCAGCCCCTCTTGCGCAGCCTTGATGGCAGCAACATAACCACCAGGCCCACCTCCTTTCATCTGTTAGCACGTCCGTTCTTTGTTTCCAGCATTGGTGTGTGCATACCGATCACGACAACATCGTGCTCCTCGGCCTCGGAGGCGAACCCTCTCCGTGGCACGAAGTAGAATGCCGAAGGTGCGTAGGTAGAGGACGACACGGGCCGGAGGAGTAATCGCGAAGCGCGAGGGACGAATGATTTAAGCATGGCAAATTGTAGTTGTGTTTGAGGAATTTCGTCGCAGGAGGCGGAGACGGAGGTGTATAGCCTTCGGAGTTGCGGGTTGGTGAGGTATTTTATGCGGGTTGTTGGGAAGAATTGGCGACAGGTGAAATCTATTGACCAGATTCTCGCCGTCTTGGCAGTCACTGCGAAGCACTTTGAACGCCAACTTCGATATCCACCAAAGTCTCAACGCCGCCACTTTTAGCAGCGACTGGCGGCTGTTGCCTGTTGGGATAGAAACATCAGGCATCGGGATTTGTCCGCTTGGGAAAATTGCTATTTTCTCTTTTTTCTCTCGAGAAATTTTGTCCCGCAGTGCCTCGCGGTTCTATCTCGACTTCTCAAGCAAATGCTAGAACCGGTCTCATGGACGGGACGTATGCATGCTCTCCGCCATCCCCGCGACCAACAAATGTGTCCCCATACTGCGGCGGCATACTGAACGCCTGAGACAGGCCAGTAGCATAAGCCATCGAAACAGCGCATTATGCCCTTCGCCTGCTCTTTCCGATTCTCTGTCTCACGATGATCTCGCGTAGGTATGTAAAGAAATGCTTGCGTGTGTATGCAGCCGATAATCGGAATTGCGGGGACCCCGGCCGTTTTTGCCCTTTCGACACCAATTTGAAATCAGCCACCTTTCTTTGTCATAGATGTCCTTCACTCAGGATCACTTGGTAAGGGCCCATTATTAGCACTCTTTCCCTGAAGTGGGTTACAACACTTTCTTATACGAGCTGTCGTGTTTGCCGCACCCAGGTAAGCTGTCCGCATGGTCGCTTGGCTGTGTTTTGCGATACCTATTCGACGAAGTCAGTGGCTATCAACTGCGATGCTATGCACAAAGCATCTGTTTCTGTAACATATCGATTCACGGGCAACAATTTCTGTCCACTGGAACACCGAGTCAATCTGTGTGACGGAGATGACTTACCAGGACGCATTGCTTGGAGCGCTTCAAACGCAGGTGTTCAGATAGTTATTTGTCAACGAGTTTATTGTTTTTCCATGGTGAATGTTCGTTCGTCCTTCGGATGGGCCCTTGGTTGTTAGGAACGCTTGTGTTAGCCACCAAGTCACTCCAGTACCATACTATGTAGACAAAACACGACGCCCACGACCTCTGTGCCACACCTCCATATCACAAGGGGATATCTGTGTTGGGAACCACTCGAAACGAGTTAATTTTACAGAGGCAGCAAAATGTGTAAAATCACGAGAGGTTTTGGATGTGGGTATTACGGTGGGTAGCCGATTTCAGGTCATGGAGATATATATTTCATATGATTTGTGTCGTGACGCCTGTCAAGTCTTCCTGGATTTCCTTCTCAGATAAGTTACATTAGCTTGACAAGTAAGTACTTATGTAAGCCTTCGCTTTTAGCGTCAGCTCGATAGAACGTTCTATCATATCTATGTGTGTACTTACTCTCTAACCATCCCAGTCAAAGTCGCATCCAACTCTCCGCTCTCTTTCCAACTTCACCCACCACACACCCCACTAACGCCTCAGTGCCTCCCATCGCCGAAATGCAAAGGTGCTGTCCGTCTGTCCTACCCCGGTTAGCAGCACCTGCGAAACCTGCTGCCCCCGCGCGCAAGTTCATACACGATATCGCAATCACCCGGACAGGAAAACCAATCATCAGGGTACCCGGAGGTGGAAGGTGAGGAATTGGGTAAATCTTATTGAGATTTGTTGAATGTGACTGATGGGCTGCAAACTTTCAGGTCGTCGATTGGAGGTATGCAGAGACCGGACCGAGTGCTGCGGGCAGAAGGAAGGAAAGAGTGCTAAGGGAAAACATAGGACATACTGTCACTGTCTTCGGTGCTACTGGTTTCTTGGGCAGATACATCGTTAATAGGCTTGGTATGTACTGTCGAGGCTTAAATAATATGCAGGGCGGCGGAGTGTTAACGTCATGGGCTCAAGCTCGGGTCGGATGTTCCGTCGTCATTCCTTACCGTGAGGAAATGACCAAGCGCCATCTCAAAGTCTCTGGCGACTTGGGCAAAGTCACCATGATCGTGAGCGCTCGCACACGCTATAGGACCAAGGAGATCGGCTGATATCTGGTAGGAATATGACCTGAGAAACACAAGATCTATCGAAGAGAGCGTGCGGCACTCGGACATCGTGTTCAATCTCGTTGGGCGTGATTACACGACCAAGTATTCTCTCCTGCCGTGTCCAGCTTATCGCTGCTTGGCTAACTTTGCGTTAGAAACTTCTCCTTCGAGGATGTCCACATCGAAGGGACCCAAAGAATCGTTGAGGCCGTTGCCAAATATGACGTCGACAGGTACATCCATGTCTCCTCCTACAACGCCGATGTCAACTCGCCCTCCAAGTTCTTCGCTACCAAGGTAGGAATGCAGCTTTCTTACCAAGACACCAACAGCACTGATCCGCGAATGTTAGGGCCAAGGAGAGATCGAGGCGCGCAACATCTTCCCCGAGGCTACTATTGTTCGCCCTGCGCCAATGTTTGGTTACGAAGACAGATTCCTTCACCCTATTGCCCGGGGCACCGACTTCATCAGTTCAAACGGCTGGAAGCAGAAGTCCAAGCCTGTGCATGTGATTGATGTGGGTCGAGCTCTCGAAATCATGGCTTACGACGACTCTACCGCTAGCCAAACCTACGAACTTTATGGAAACCGTGAATATGCGAAGTACCAGGTTGCGCATCTCATCTACCGCATGATCTTGAGGGAGCGAAGGCGCATCAACGTTCCGAAGCCCATTGCGAAGGCCGCAGCCACAGTCTTGAACAAGATCTGGTGGCCTACATACGATCCCGACGAGATCGAGAGAGAATTCCTCAACCAGAAGATCGATCCTACTGCTAAGACATTCGCTGATCTCGGAATCACGCCGAGCGAGCTAGACGACATGGCGTACCAGTATGTCAGGGACTACCGGTAAGTTATACAATGACTCCACGTGCCGAAGAACCGCCGCCTGACTGTGCTTATAGTTCTAACGCGTACTTCGACCTCCCACCTATGACGGCGAAGGAGAAGAGAGAAGAGAGGAAGTACATGCACGTTACCGAGGACATGTAAATCTACTATACAAACCCCCCCTGGAAAACCCTCATAGATGTATATACCTCTCACATCAGTTTCCGGCGCTTCTGTATGCGCGTGCGGCCGTGGTGGTCGCGTTTTACTCATTGTGCCTCGGGTGCGTAGTAGAGTAGGCTAAGGCCCTATTTGGTTTTGAGAAGCTACCACAGAACCGAGAAACCGTCGGTTCGCGAGGTCGCAAAACTAATACTTTTGAAGTGATCTATATAGTAGTTTTGTGGCCTCGCGAACCAACGGTTGGCGAAATACGGGCGAACCAAACAGGGCCTAATTGGCAGTTCTAGCTGGGGATTAGTTAACCTGAGCCCTCGCCTGGTAGAAACCTTGATTGAACCCTAATGACCTCTACAAGAATCATGGCCGCTGCACACAACGAGTTCCTGAAGGCACAGCTCGCGAGTCTCCCCCCACTGCCGGCGATTGAAAAGCTCAGCGACTCTGTTTGGAGAATTTTGGGTGGAAATCCTGGCAAGGTATGTATGTATGTGTCTCGTGCACTACTACCCTACCCCGCATCTTTGTCCGCACGTCATCGCATCAAGCTCATTCGCGTTTCTTTTCCCCTTCCTAACCGCACAGTTCCAACTTCAGGGGACCAACACCTATCTCATCGGCACAGGACGCGAGAGACTACTTATCGACACGGCCCAAGGCATCCCCATCTGGATCGAGTCCCTCAAATCAGTCCTCGAGAAGGAAAACGCCGTCGTGAAGAGAGCGCTGATCACTCACTTCCACCACGACCACGTTGGCGGCATCTCGGATCTGCGCAAACTCTCACCGAGCACGGTGTTCCACAAGAACTCACCGGACGACAATCAGGACGAGGGTATCAACGACGGTGATGAGTTCTCGGTTGAAGGTGCGACGCTGAAGGCTGTCCACACACCCGGTCACGCCCCTGATCATATGTGCTTCCTCCTCAAGGAAGAGAACACGATTTTCACTGGCGATAATGTCCTCGGACATGGCACGACTGTGTTTACGGACTTGAAGGAGTACATGGGCTCGCTGCAGAAAATGTTGGATCTGAAGCCGGGGCGCGCCTACCCTGCGCATGGACAGCTCATCGAGGAGGGACAGAAGAAACTGCAGGAGTATATTGTACATCGGCAGAGGAGGGAGTCCCAGATCGTGAGGCAGCTACAAGCGGCGCATGTGGAGAAGGAGGCGGATCAGGAGGCGGTTACAAGCATGGAGCTGGTCAAGCGGATCTACACGGATGTTGATCCGGGCCTGCATCTTGCAGCGGAAGGGGGGGTAGTGCAGGTTCTTCACAAATTGGAGAAGGAGGGAAAGGTCAGGAGTGTAGTGAGGAACGGAACGACGAAGTACATGCTGTTAGAGAAGTCAAGTGGTGCCAGCAGTTTGTAGCGTTCCAAGACAGCATAGCGGCTGCATGAATAATTGTTGGCTGGGAACGTTTTGTTATTTGAACTTTGGTTGTTGCCGACTAGATACATATTTTCGTGGAATCGTGAGACCATTGGTACATGTAGAGAGGTATGTAAGTAGATATCCTATGATGCGCTACCTGGTTGCCTTTTCCCGCATAACATTTAAAGCCTGTGTGGGCCCGCTCATCCGGTGTGCATAGTGCACTTTCAGCCTCCAATCTCGCTGCATATGAGTCTATCTACATACATACAATAGATAGACGCTAGATGTAACTAGCTTGCACTAGTAGATAGCCTTGCTTCATACCTTAGTCTCCGATAGTTCCCTGCAGATGCTACATTAAACACACCAACACGCCAACCCTCCACTCGACCAACACTCACCATCGGTTGCAATCATGAGCGTGACAGCGACAACTATCGTCCTCAAACGACCGTCGGTCTCGGTGTCTTCGCAGGCGACATCTTCCCCGAAGGTCTCGAAAAACAAGTTGCCGATTATCCAGCCGCCGGTATTCTATGGTTGTGGTACGTCGTCGACTCGGGAGAGCGCGAGAGTGAAGTGGATAGAGGCGGCGGGCTTTGAATTTTGTGTATTGCTGACCCAAGACTGGCCGTGCGCAGAACACATCGGATCGATGTTTCTGACCGGCTCAACGTACTGGAAGACTTTATACTCGGAGGCGGCGCGTGTGGTCCTCGATTCGGGCCGCCTTAAGGCGCAGAAATGCACCGACTGCGACTATGTGCTCGTCCAGACTTTCTTATGCATGCAATGCACCATGGTTCATTGTCAGAGAGATGCGGAACAGCATCACCGGGAGAAAGGACACTCGTTTGGTGCGGACCCCAAAAGCTGCCTCCTGCGCAACCCGGGAACCCGGTTGATTGGAGAAACCTTGCTTCTAACTGCGCCCATTGCGTTTGACAGGAGTTGACTCACGGAGCGGCCATGCCTTTTGCTTCCAGTGCCAGGACTACATCTATGATCCAGCGCTGGAAGAAATACGGATAGAACACGAGACGTCGATAGACGGCGGCGGTGAGTTGTGTACCGGCCAAGTGATGGGAGGTATTGACACCCCCGCGATAGCTCGCAAGAAGCGCCGGCTTGAAGACTCCAAGCCCTCCGCCGACGATCTGAAGTGCATTGAATTGCATACCACATTCGCACCGTGTCGCGCTACCGGTCTTCGGGGGTTCTTGAACATGGGATCGACCTGCTTCATGAGCGTGATCCTGCAGATTTTGATACATAATCCACTGGTACGGAACTTCTACTTGTCGGACGGCCACAAGCGGAGGGAATGCAACCAGACGAACTGCATGAGTTGCGACATGGACGATGTGTTTTCCGAATTCTTCACCTCCGACAAACAGGACGGGTACGGACCCATAAACCTCCTTATGACTTCCTGGAAATGCGAACAGGTAAAGAGACATTCTGCTGCTTTCAACCGTCCCTTCTTTGAACTGTGGATTTACGGGATGTTATAGGCGCTCGCAGGTTACCAGCAGCAGGATGCCCATGAGTATTTGCAGTTTCTGCTCAACCAGCTGCATAATACCAATAAAGGCACAGACCAAAAGTCAGAGGACTGCTCGTGCATAATCCACCGTTCGTTCTATGGGAAACTGCAGAGCGATGTTACGTGTGAGAGTTGCAGGAATGTGACCACAGCTCACGACCCGGTGATGGACTTGAGTCTAGACCTAAGGATCAAAGACAAAAAGAGCAAGCAACCCCAGGGCATCGTCCAGACAGTGCAGCAATGCCTGGCAAGGTTTACAGCGACCGAGAAGCTCGGAGTGAACGAATACAACTGCAGCAAATGCGCGGGTCCACAGGAAGCTACCAAGCAGTTGACGGTTAAGCGCCTACCACCCGTCTTGTGCATCCAGTTGAAGGTATGTGCTATTTTTGTTACCATCTAGAAATTCGTTATTTACACCGTTTGATAGAGATTTGAACATAGCGCAAATGGAGTATCATCTAAGATCGATGCGGATATACGATATCCGCTCGAACTCGACATGACTCCATACACGACAAGGGCCAAGCGTAAAACCAGCCAAGAGCAACGGATCTTCAAGCCATACGTTTATGACCTCCTCAGTGTTGTGGTACACAAGGGCGAGATCAATTCCGGTCATTATATCAGCTATTGTCGAGAAAATGGACAGGTTAGTACATATCACCGCGGCACCCTCCAATGCTAACGATATACTCGGTGAAGTGGTTTCAATTCGACGACAGTATGGTCACCCTAGCAACGGAAAGGCAGGTGCTTGTCGCGCAGGCATATCTGCTGGTTTACATCATCCGCACGCTCAATTAGTCCTCAGAGGACCGACAACTGGTTTAAATTCTCGTACGTTTCCCATAGTTTGGCGCAGATTGGTGAGCTGGGAGCAAGTTTCCGGTAGTGCTGTTCCAGTATGTGGTGTTGGGGCTAACGTTTGTTGTATTACAGAAGTTGCATTTCATCCGAAGAGAAGGGGCGTGAAAGGCGTTTACTTTACGGCTGAGCTTTTTTCTTTTTTTTTCTTCCATTCTGAGTGCATTTCCTTTTTTTTATTTGGGGGGTGGTTGTATTTGTCCTATCTGATGATCGTTTTATATCCCCGGCGTGTCAGAGTCAGAGTTAGAAGTAGTTGTACGTTGATGCTGAAGAGACCTTCGAACTGCACCTGTGTCTACATAAGTACTTACAAGTGGGTTACGGTCTTCGCCCGCCCAAAGCGTATGGCTTCTTTGAAATAATAATAATTTGAAAACGAAATTTAAGCTGCTGTACCTCACTGGAGCATATGAACCATACGAGGTATGCTATAGAGCAATATGGTACCGCCAATAGCACCGTAGAACACGATAGGGAAAGCAGGCCGGAAAAAAATTGCCAGCCAATTCATTTCCATTGACGTATCGGGAATAGCAACAAAGCCCTTTTTTTATTAGAGGGTTTCCGCCATCCGTCGCATGTGCACCGTGCGTGATCGATCATGATGCGTCCGGCCGCAACGAACTCGCCTCACCGACCGAGAAGAAGGGAGGAGGAGAGGTGTTGGAGAGCCTTCGGCCCTCGTGCTCGTGCTCGTGGACAGTGGGTGCGGTGAGGAATTCGCACTTGCGGCGGCGGAGTGGTGCACGGGGGGCACTGTGGAGAACAGGATTGGAGGGCTGTTTGAGCCAGGAAATCAGCACGATGGTTGGTCTCGTCCCATCGCTACACTAATTGCTATCGATCCCACAAACGTGCGCAAGAAACGGTAGCTGTCATCCGGGCGGATAATCGATGCCGTGGGTTGATATGGCAGGTGTCTGGATGTATCATATGGCAATTGCAACAACATGTAGGTGTGTAGCTACTGCGCCGTTCCGTACCGTACGGTGAACAACTTTACGAGTGCGAACTGCTGCTTGAGATTGCTACATACATATCGTTCTAGCTACAGCTACACGCCACCTAAAACAACGGACCCTGAATTCTCTTCACCCTGTTCCTTCCTCTTTCCCCTTCGCCGATCATCCCTCTGCTTCGCCGGCTTTCTCTCCGCCTTGCCGGCCTTCTTCCCGGCACTTTAGCACACCTTCAACATACGATCATTCAAAGACGGTGGCATACTCTCTTTTTGAAGGATGAATGCGCCCGTGTTGACATGCCCCGATGTCGTCAAGGGTTAGGTGAACTGTCATCCTATATAGCCTGCATGTGCCAAGTGCAAGTTCGTTTTGAGGCTGAAGTGATCTGCGAACTAGTTAGCTAACTAGCCACAGCGGCTGTTTCAGCATGCATTGGCGTCCCAAGCAAATTCTGTTCCCTCCATGCCTCGTGCAGAGTATGGTGCTGTAGTTAGAGTATATACAACAGCATTCTCTAGACAAAAACCGACAATATCTACACCATTCGTCAACGATCACACGCAACATCATCACCTCAATATGACTGTTACCGACGACGAAGAACTCCAGTCAGTGCGTACGCCAAACACGCCAAACACGCTACTGACAGGATCGAGTAGGCTGGCGCCAGACGCGATGCAGGCGCTCGCCGAGTTCATGCGAGAGAAGGATGAGCAGGACAGACGGTTCGACGAGCTGCGGCTGCAGGCCGAGCGCGACCACGAGGACCGGATCGTTACTATGGCCGATTTCCAGGAGGATTGGAATCAAAGTCAGGTAGGAGAGGGCTGGGGGGGATGGATTGGGGTGGCGGCGATGCCATGGTCGGAGGAGATACTGACGGCAAGCTGGTCAGTTCTGGTACGACGATGAGACGGCGACGATCCTGGCCGAATCGCTGCTCGAGGGCGCTACGGAGAACACGGCGATCGCCCTGGTGTCGGCTCCGACCGTCTACGTCAAGCTGCGGGAGTGGAAGGTCAGTCAATTCATCAGCAGCAGCGGCGCGATCCCAGCCGCGAGACAGATCGCTCGGATGCGCACGGTCGAAGACATAGATTAACACGCGCCCGCAGACCACAGGCCGCATTCCAAGGAATATGACCATCAAGTTGCTCGAATACGATTCGAGGTTTGCCGTCTTCAAGGAGGACTTCGTCTATTACGACTTTGAGTATCCGCTGCGTGGGCTACCGAAGGATCTCAGAGGAAGGTTCGACAGGGTCATGGTCGATCCGCCCTTCCTGAGCGACGACTGTCAGACAAAAAGTGAGTCAAGCAAGTGGTGTCGATCGAGGAGGAGGGCGAGGTGTTTCCGTCGACAAGGGACTGACGAAGAACTGCAGCGGCGTTGACCGTGCGGTGGCTGACCAAGCCCTGGACACTACCTCCGCCTATTCCCGACAAGGACTCCCTCCGCATCATGATGTGCACAGGCGAGAGGATGCGCGACCTCCTGATGAAGCTGTACCGCCAGGCGGGGCTCAAGCGCACGGATCTGGACGTCCGTCACCGCAAGGGACTCAGCAACGAATTCTGGTGCTACAGCAATCTGCCTAGCGCGCATTTTAAGCTTCTCAAGGAGGAAGCTTGAGACGGCGGCGCCGGGGCACGAACCCTGTGCCCTCTGCAGTGAGTATCCGGACAATCTCCAGACAGTCGCCATGCGTCGCCCCACTGGTTGCACGAGGGATTGCTGCTGGAGGGTCGGGCGTGGACGGTGGGGAGGGTTTCTCTGACTTCTTTTTTTGTTTAATCATACTCGCATTTAGCCTATCGGTTTCTCTGACTTCTGTGCGGGGTGTACCTAGAGAATCAGATAGACACGAGTCGAAGCAACGTCGATATTAGTAATACTACACACTACGCGGAGGAAAGAATGACGGCGGGGTCACTTCGTCGCCGACGCTACTGCTGTCTTCCGTAAGCCTTTTCTTTCGATTGAGGATTACCTTCTTGCGGTGGGGGCGGGTTTCCGGGGGGGGGGGGGGGGTGGGAAGATATCTATCTACCTGAGAACTGACCATGTGAGGGAGTAGAGTGGAAGCACCCTCCCTGGTCCTCCCGTCCGCCAGTTGTGAATCGCCGTTCCGCAGTGCAGTGGATTTGGCAGGCCACCCCACTCGACTCGTGCGGGCACACCCCAGCCAAGATGCGAAGTATCTCCAGAGAACAGAATTCTTCTCACTACGGAGTATCTGCCCGTCAGTTGCTCCGAGCGCCGGGCGGCTTTCAGAAGTGCCGACAACTGAACCTGCAACCTGGCGCACATCTGCGGGTTTGCGGAATGACAGCATCCACGACAGGCCGTCAGTTCAGTTCAGTTCGGCTCGCCCAGCTCGTTGGCAGGCATCTGCCATATCGACATCCGCCGCGTGCGGATACGTATCTACACGTCTGCGGGCATACTCGCCGAAGGATCGCATGTGCGTGGACGGGGGGTCTTGGGGAAACGAGAGCGATAAGCACCATCCCGCTCTCCGTCTACAGAGAAACGCTGGGGTGAAGCGACCGTTACCGTGTTGCCGGTGGGGATCTTGGCGGACAGGCGCCACTCGCCTCACTTACATCCTACATCTTACATGCATAACCCGAGTACGGGGCTTGGGCTAAGTGGCTATATCTATCGTCGCGGCGTCATATATCCGAGCCCACAAATATGGCGTCCACATCCCCGGACGAACGCGATCATGAGATCACGATACGACGGCCTGGCTAGCGTGTCTAGGCCGAGAAAGGTTTTCCTTTCTTCCTCCATTGCTCGACATCCACACTCGCACCTATCGGTGGTGTGTGTGATTACGTAGATGTGATGTTTTCGAGACGGCCTCTCGGCGTGAATGTATAATAAACGGCCACCCCCCCTCGGGTGCCGACATACACGTATTTCGAATGCGCACTCGGGTTCCGGAGAACCAACAAACACACGGCTACCCTCTACCGTAGAGCACGGTGCATACATCCTCCTCCATCCTCTATCGTCCCTTGCGTGGCGCGGCGTGCGGTGCGTATCTCGCTTCTATGACTTCAGTACGGACTAAACTTCTGTTTCTCTGGACCACAGCCGTCCTGCTGGGTCTGGTCTCGCTGACTCTCGCCCACGACGACCATGGCGCCCCGCACGGCGGCGGCGCGGACACGCTCGCAGCCAAAGAGCACCCGCATTCTCCACCGTCGTCCCACGACAACCACTACAACAACAGCAGCGCCAGTGCGAGCTCCGGAGAAGAAGATGCGAGCCGCTACTATTTCGCCCTCGCATCGCATCGGGGCTGGCTGTACCTGCATATCGTAACCATGCTGTTTGGCTGGGTGATCGTCATGCCTCTCGGTTGGTTTCGCGGTGGCCCGTGTTGTCGAGTGTGGATGGCGCACACTAACAAGCGGGCAGCTACGACGCTCTCACTCGCCGGATCGCGCCACCACCTGCCCGTGCAGATGTCGTTCCTGGCGACCAACGCCGTTGGGCTCGTCTTCTCTGCGATCCACGCCAGGCTGCAGGCGGAGGACCTGTATCCGGGGGCTTCGCACCGGAAGCTGGGGTGGACGCTGCTGGCGATCCTGGGCGTCCAGGCGGCTGTCGGCGTGCTCGCGCGAGTCGGCAGGAATGCCGGCCGCAGGAGAGGATTCGTGCCCGTGCCCTCGCACGACCGGGAGACGTATCCGCGGCTGTACCGCGACCGCCACTCCGCCGATAGCGGACATGGCGGGTCCGTGGATCAGGACTCGTGCGGCTGCAGCGACGACGACGGCGCCCACGACCACGAGGAGTGGGCGAACGAGAAATCGGCCGGCCCCCGGCGACGGCGGCGCTGGGCGGATCTGGCTGCCTTCGAGAATGCGGTGGTGGCGAGCGTGCCCGCGCTCTGCAACGAGCGGGCCGCCAGAGTCTGCGATCGCGTCTACTCGGTCATTACCGGGTTCCTCGTTCCGCTCGGGTTCACGCAGATCTGCTTGGGCGTCGTTACCGGCAGCGGCATCTTTGTAGGTTGCCTCGCCCGTTCCGGGGCGATGGATAGCGACTGATGGTGGTGGGAGCAGATGGGCAGCAGCGTGTTCAACGGCCTCGCACACTTCACCAAAGGCGGGATCTTCTTTCTCTATGGAATCTTGACGCTCGGCCGGTGGCTCGGCGCGTATTCCGAGCTTGGCTGGGTGCGCTTTAGTCCCCCTCCCTCCTTCTCGCCGGTTCGCCTGCTGAGACCGTCCGCCAGTCATGGAACATCAAGCCCGGAAGCAGCGGGGCACCGTCCTGCGAAACTCTCGAAAGCGGCGGAATCTTCGTCTACGGCTGTGCCAATGCGTTTCTCGAGCATCTGGCCGGCTGGGGCGGAGAGTGGTCGCACAGCGACCTCCAGCACGTCTCGATCGCATTCATGTTCCTCGGCGGCGGGCTGCTCGGCCTCCTGCTGGAAAGCAAGCGGATACGTCGGGTGGTCGGCTCGGACTGCTCGGACCACGGCGCGGGGTTCACGCTGAACCCGCTGCCGGCACTCGTGATATTCCTGCTCGGAGTCCTGATGTCGCGGCACCACCAGCACTCGCGGCTGTCGTCGACGATCCACACGCAGTGGGGCGTCCTTCTCGCCGCCGCCGCGGTGTCCCGCTGGCTCACGTACATCGTGTTCTTCCTCGCCCCGCCGCGCAGCACCGCCCCGACCCGTCCGCCGACCGAAGTCCTGACCGCGTTCTGTCTCGCCGCCGGCGGCCTCGTGTTCATGTGCAGCAACAGGGACACGGTCAACTACCTCGAGCGCATCGGCGTCGATGCCATGTTCTCGCTGACCGTGACCGTGGGCGTCACTGCGCTGTGCATGAGCTGGGCGACGGTCGTGGTCGCGGTCGGCGCGTGGGCGAAGGCGGCGCAGGAGGCGGAGGAGGACGTATGAGGACTGGACAGCGATGCCGTTTGGAGGCTCGGGGGCATGTAATGATTTGACGATGTGACCATTTTCCGTGACTAGAATCGAATGGGTGCATTGTTCATCCGCGAGTAAGTCTCGGATCTTGAAACGGCTCTTCCCTCTTCCTGTATCTCTCGCACCTCCGCCCACAGAATTTTCTGCTGCGTCTTCCGTCGTTTGCAGTTCTTGAACAGGTACTCTCGTGTCTGCGTCTTGTACTGGCACCACCCGCACGCCGCCGTGTCCGCGTCCTTCGTCCATTTCAGGTACTTCCCGGTGCGGCAGTGCCTCGTTCTGAGCTGATGGAACCGCCCTGCCAGCCGCTTCGATCCTCGGGCCATCGCTCCGGTTGGGTGCCGAGTCTTCGGCATTCTGTACTTCCTCCCATTGAATCTTTCCTTCGACCAGTTCCACGCTTCCTCCCACTTCTTCTCCGAAATTTCGCGCCTGATGTTGGCTACTTAGTGACCCGGGGAGGGGCATCCGCCGCCCCCCATACCGGTCTCCATAGCCCAGCCATCCGACCTCTGCGCTACTGGTTCCTCTGCCGCCTGCCCCGCCCACTCATCTGCCTTCTCGTTGCCTGCCGCCCCGCTGTCAGGGCGCCACCGTATATCGATGCGTATGTCCGGCCTTGCTGTCTTACTGCTGACCTCGGTCTGGGTCTTCCGATGCCATTCTTCTGGTTGCGGCCTGTGCATCTGTGAACATCGTGACTCTCTCCAGGACGGTCTGTCTTCGCCCTGCCATTACCAAGGTTCTCGCTAGCGCTGCACACTCTGCATCATAGGCCTCCTGGTTGTAGCCCATGTGAGTCGTGATGCTCGCCCACCGGCCTTTGCTCTTCCAGACTACCACATACCCCCGCCGCCCCGCTGTTGAGCCTCGATCCATCCGTGAAGATGGTGAGCCCCGCCCTGTCTCATTCTGCCTCCTCTTTCGCCTCTTTGTGTTCCTCCACTATTGTAGCCGCACCTAGCTTTTCTAAAGCTAGAACAGGCAACAGGATACTCCTCCGTTCTACCTGCCTATCCAAGCGCTACCTCCAGCCTCTTCCCGTTGGCAGACGGCGCCCCCCACTAACATCTCGGCCTCATTGCCCCGCGGGAGGCTGAGCAGTCGTGCACCGAATCGCCTTTGCCTGCTCTCCGGTTGGGCGATTGCTGGCCTTGGGCCCGACTCCATCGCCAGCGCCCTCAGATTAGTGACTAGTCGTCCGGAAACAGCCCGTGACCGCTTGAGCCTCCTGGTTGACCAGCTTCTGCAATTCCGCCGCTTCTCCCGTCATGCCCTGTTTCCCTTCCCCCTTTCACCACAGCTCGTTCCTATACATTGCCACTAACTGCATACAGGCTGCCATTACTTTCCGACTGTTCGCCGGTGACAGGCCCATCTGGCCTGCCAACCGCCGAAGCCTGGCTAAGGCATTTCTCCCCTTCTTCTTCGGCTGAAGCATTGCCTCGCTTTTGCCGTGATCGAATGTCACGCCGTTCCTGCTGCCCCACTCACATGCCACCTCTGCCGCCTCCGACAGCTTCTCTGCCATTTACTCTTCTGTCTTCCCTTCCGCCCACCAGGAGATATCGTCAGCAAAGGACAGCGCCTTCACCCCTTCGCACCTCTGTTCTACCTCGCCGAAGATGCCTGAGAGGTAAGTGATGAACGGCACCGGGGCTGCTGGCGAGCCCTACGGAATGCCTGTCTCCACGTTGCGTGCTTTCCCCTCTTCCCCACCAAGAACCAGTTTCACCTTCCGGTTTGTCATGAAGCTTATTGTCCATCGTACAGGTCTGCTTCGATTCCCAGCTCCCCCGTTCGTTTCGCGAGTAGTGCTCTGCTCACGTTGTTGAAGACCGCTTGGTCGTCCATAGAAGTGCGCCATCACCCGCTTTCTTCCCCAGCCCTGTTATGTCCGGTTCGTGGGCACCGCTACTGCGTCGACCGTTGCTCTTCGCTTCCTGCGGTGGTATTACCCGTCGTGTGACCCTCCTCTCCACTCCAGGTTATCCCCCCATCAGGTATGCCGCGGTTCTTTCGACCAGCTTGCCTAACACATCCGGCAGTGATATCGCTTGGTAGGCCCTGACTTGCGAGTAGTCTGGCTTGTTGCCTTCGGGATCACCACTCTTCTCGGTCTTCCAAACGGGTGAAAGCCTGGCCGTGTGCAGCTCTCACCAGACCGACGAATTGGAGCTTTCCCCACCTCCAGAAGACTTTCAGAATGCCCGCGCTGATCCGGTTGTCACACGGGGCCGTCAAGCTGGCCGCGTTCGCCAGTAGAGACCCTACCAGCTCTGCCTCCACCTGCCGGTAGGGTGCTCCTCCTTCCAAGCCCCTGATATCTTCCTCCTCTGCCAGGACTGGTGGGAAATGGGCCGCAATCAATGCTTCCTCCCGAGCGTTGGACCATCCCCGTCTCGCAATGCTTGCCCCGCTTTGTCTAGTCTGGGGCCGGTACAACCTGTCTGCCGTCCACACCTCATTCCCTTTTGCGTTTTGCAGGAACGGGTTCCAGCATCTCCTCTTGGCTCTCCGAATCTCCCTCCTCTGGTTGCGTCTGGCTTCCCTTGCTGCCTCTCAGTCCCGTTTGCGTCGCGCCTTCCCAAGGACCTTCCGGAGCTCCTCTGTCCACCACCGCTTTGATCCGATACACCATCTCCTCTGCCGTGCGCGTAGGTCCGGTGTTTCTGCCATTGCCGCTCGGAGCGCGGTTGCACACTGCTCGACCTGTACCGCCGTGCTCGTGTCGCTTGGAGCTTCCACCTGTCTGATCAACTGCGTGAACGGTGACCTGCAAGGTGATGGTGATGACGATTAATCGGTCGCATGCGACCCTGTCGGATCATGGCGGCATTATATACAGTCCATTCCTGTTCGCCGCCCGCCGCGACCTTTCACAGTCCGCCGGCGCCCCGCGGCAACTCCTCCTGCCCCCACCTGGCCCGCCCCCGAAAGAACGAAGGAAACGAAAAGGGAAACGAAAGAAGGAAACCGAAAAGACCGTGGGGCGGAAGCCCGGAAAGCCGAATCAAGGAAAAGACTCTCACTCACTCCCCGCGTACTCCTTTTCCGCGCCCTCCTCCTCTCCCAGTTACTCGCCCTCCGCCTGGCCCACCTCCCCATACTCATTTCTGGACTCCTCGTCCCAGCCACCACCCCGTTTCGGGGGTGCGGACCGGGTGGTGATGGCGGAGACGGCGATGGAGACACGCATCGACCCGGGTATAGCCTCCGAATCCAATGTTGTGATCTCTCGTCGTTCAGGTGGACCAAACATAGCTGCGGCAACTAGGCGCTCGCTGACCCGCAGGCAACAACTACAAGACTCGACCGAACAGCTCTTCTCGGCGCAAGCAACCACACTACACCACAACCCGCCCCCACCCACTCGCACCTACGGGACGAAATGGCCCTCTCGGAGCACAACACACTGGCATTCTTGCTGCTGCTGCCAGCCGTCGCTTCCGGACAGCTGACGGGGACGGCGACGAGCCGAAAATCGGATACAGACGACGGCAAAGACGACAAAGACGACAACGAGCTCTCGAGCACTGCTGTGACGGCCCTCGGCATCGTCCTCTTCGGCGTCGTGTTGACGCTCGTCATGGTCGGGCTCTGTCCGCCCGTGGACGCCTGCGCAGGTGGGTGGCTGGGGAGGGACGGAAAGAGGAGGACGCCATTGGAAGACTGGATGAGGACGAGCTGCCGCCGACTTGTCTCGAGGCTATGCATACGGGCAGAACGAAATAGATGGGAGAGGGGAGGAGGGTTGGCGTTTCTCTCTTTCTTTCTTTTGGAATTCTGGGGGGAATTGCGAGTACCCCTTCTCCTCCTGAACAATGAAGTGAACGGCCAGGCGGCGCGGAACCCGGAGGAGGCAAAACCAGGGCTGGGCCGGGAGCGAGCAACCACTCGATTGTCACCAAACATCGAGTTGAACTGGAGCATTGCGGAAGAGGATGCAACAGGCTCAGATCACGAGGTCATGGTGTGGGAGGTCCTAGGAGGTCAGCCAGCAAGCAGAGAGGCCAGCAAGGAGACCACAGGGTGGGATATTCGGGGGTCCCACAGGAAAGAGGAGCAGAGATCGAGAGGCAGTAGAGGCGAAGCGGGCAGCACAGGAGTGCTGCCACCGGGCTGCAAGTAGTATTCTCTGTAGTCTAGTCCGTCCGTCCGTAGGACGGGACTGCCAAGCTTTTCTTGGGGACGGACTGGTCGGACTGCGGCGGACGGACACTCGACTGCTAAGCCTTAGACAGGGGAGACAGTGCAGCGTCAGTCCGTCAGAAGCGTTAGAGAGGTCTTGAGCTATCTACAGCGAGAGATGGATGGCAACAGCGTGGGACTGGGCAATTGTGTTCTGTGAGCTATAGCTAACTACGCTAAGTCCTCCTCACAAAGCGTGTTGGGCATTTCCTCAATCGCCTTGATGACCTCCTTACTGGCCGCGATCAATTCATCTCGCTGCCGGCTCTTTAGACACTCCAGGGCTTCGAACACATCGTCTTCTGCCGGAATGGAGTCATCATCACAAGCTCCACTACCAAATCGGTATCGCTGGTTGGAGTCCTGGCATTTGTGTACGTTTCCACTGCCATGACGCTTCGTTTGACGGGGTGTCTAGTTGGGTACGAGCTCGCCGGACGTAGTACTATGTGCGTACCGACGGTTGCTTTGGTAGATGTGCTGTCTTCTTCCGTCAAGGACGTTTCATGGTTGAAACTTGAGGAATGTGTTATAACTCTTGAGCAAACTGGTGACTAGGTCGAGGTGTGACGCAATGATATATGTAGGACCATTACGTGACTGGGACGGCCGATAATTGCGAACTGACCGATCCGTTCGGCCCCGCCGCGGACAGGACGGTCTGCTTCCATGTAGTCCGTCCAAGGCCCGGGCGGGACCATTTCTTAGCAGCCCGTCTCATCCGGACTATGGAGGACACTGGCTGCAAGCCGCATGGCCGTGGTGCATACTACCGAGCAGGTGGATGAGGCAGCTGTAGCTCTGAGGGATTGCTGGAATCGGTTCCTGCAGGAGCGGGAGCAGGCGATCCTAGCAGCACATTCCCCAAAGGGCCCAGCAGGGAGCTATGAGCCTCGAGAAGGAGAGCGTGCCTTTGAGCACGTCGATGCGCAGTTAGTCGGCGCACTGCTGGCCGGAGGGCTGCCAACGCCCCGGCACCAGGCGACAGAACCCCAGCCGATACGATCAAGGTCTCCTGGCAGTGGGACAAACAGTGGATCACACAACTCGTGCGGGCACGCATCCGACCCAGAACTAACCATGGAAGAAGGCAAAAGGCGGTGCCGTTCCCAAGCCGGGGAAGCCAGACTACTCCAAGGTTCGAACATACCGGGTAAATCTCACTCTTAGACGTCATCAGCCTGTCGAGCGGACCGCTGCCCACCTGATTGCTGACCACCTGGAGCGGAGAAAAGGAAGAGGCTTCCACGGCGGCAAATAGAGTTCCTGCGTGGCTGGCGTGGCATTCCGGATGAACCACACCCAGCAAGCACGGGGGGAGAAGAAGGTGGCAGGCGCCCTGTTCATGGATGTCAAGTCGGCATTCAACAATGCGAGCAGGGCGCACTTGGGAAGGCGTATGGAGGTGCTTGAGATCGAGTCGGGCCTTATCAGATGGACTGGCAGCTGTCCTTGATGGAGAAGCGGGGGAAGCGAACCCAGTAGACAACGGCATCCACCAAGGATCCCAGCGACCACAATCCTTTCCATTGCATACCTGTCAGGCACCTTTGATGAGGTGGAGAGGGCAGTCCCAGGTATTGGAGGGCTATCCTTTGTGGATGACATCGGATGGTGGGTAGACAGTAAGGATGATGAAGCAGTGGCGGCCAAGCTGTCCAAGGCAGCGGCAGCATCTATTGACTGGGCAGCAAGCAACGGAGCGGCCTTTGGCCATGGGAAAGCAGAGGCCGCAAATCTTTCGCAGGATGAAGACCCCTCCCACCACAGCGGTGAACGTTGGCACAAACACCGTTCCATTCAACAAGGAAGCGAACATGTTAGCTTGGAGTCTGGCTAGACTCCCATCTCGCGCTCAAGGACCACCACGCCATTCGGCTAAAGAAGGGGAAGAATGCAGTGGCACAGCTCCGCCGTCTCACAGGGAAGATGGGCCTCTCGCCAGCCAACTACAGGAAGGCCATGACAGCTTGCATCCGGTCAGTCGCCATGTCCAGATCAGGGCAGTGGTGGAAAGGCGACCGGATACGGGGCACCATCGGTCAGGCAAATGAGTTGCAGCTATATTCTGGTCAACCAAGAGGCACGCGCGGCCACAGGCTGCTTCCGGACAACCAATCCGGGGGCTTTGTCGATGGAATCGGGGCTCAGGACAGCGATAGCCGCTCAGGAAGACGGAAAGCACGGGTTTGCTAGAGGAACCAGAGACACTTGATGCAGAAGCGTTGCAGGAAGAGGAGGCCGAAGCCAAGATGGAAGCAGAGGGGATGCGGCCTGGTCTAGCGATGTTCACCGATGGGTCACGGCTGGATAATGGAACTACTCCAGGATATGCAGTGGTATGGAAGAACGGCTGATCCTGGGAGGGCATCAAGACCCACATGGGGGGCACAACCAGGAGGCCTACAACGCAAAGCGCGCTGCCCTTGCTAGGGCACTGGAAACGGCTTCGACAAGAGAAGCGGTCTCGGAAAGAGTCACGATCTTCACAGATGCCCGAGCCGCAATCGGACGGATAGCTTCGGAGGAACCTGGCCCCGGCCAGATGTGCGCGCTCAAGGCAAGAAAGCACACCGCAGTGCTGCGACGGGCACAACTGGATATCACCACCGAGATCAGGTGGTGCCCAGCGCACAAGGGGGTCCTAGGGAATGAGAAGGCCGACGAATGGGCTAAGCTGACGGCAGATGAGCCTAACGCCCGCGGGGTGGAGGCGCGCGTGATGCCGCTTCCCATATCCCTTGCATACCTTGGGCGAGAGATCTCCGAGAACAAGTGGGCGGGGGCACGGCAATGGGTGGGGGGCCAGACCTCCAGGAAAAAGTACGGGATGCCGAGCAGGCAGAAGCCTGACATGGCGGTTGCGGGGGGGGGTTCTTAGAGACCTGCCTCGAGGTTCTACCAGCTGAAGACGGGCCACTGCCTTACTGGGCAGCGCCTACGCTGGACGACGAATCGGCGCACCGCTCAGCGCTGGTAGTGCCAGACACGGGATCGCCTCTTCAAGGTGTGCCCAGAGTGGGAGGCCCAGTAGAAGATCCTGGGGGCAGAGGTGCAGGAGGAAAGCAGGTGGGGGAAGATCGTTCGAGATCCGGGACCTCCTTGCCGACGGGAGGTGCAGTCAGGCAGTACTAGACTTCCTCTCCACCACGGATGTGGGAATGCCGGTCCCGGCTGAGGAAGACGCAGCGAGCGAGGTGTCGGAGTGTGAGCGCAGGGAGAGAGGAGGGCGGAGGCGGAGGAGCTGGGTGCCGCTGTTCCTGCCCACACCTTCCTTTATGGCATCCGCGGACGAGGAGTAGGGGGGAGGCCTGCTTTCCTTGGTACTTTCCTTTGTTATTTCCTTGGTGCGTGACATATCTTATTGGGACAGGCCTGGGTGGAGGGCAAAGGGGAGCTTTGCAACGTGCCGCCATAGTTTGCATAGGCTGAATGCGAGTATGATTAAACAAAAAGAAAACAATGAAGTGAACGGCCGTGCGAATTTGCGTTCATACATACACACATCCAATCCACTCCTCTGCGTATCTGGCTCCGCACTTGACCATACTGTCATACTGGGGGAAGGGAATGCCAGCGAGCGAGGAGGAGCTGGAGCAGGTGAGCTAGGGGAAACGAGGGCACGGCGGCGGTGGAGGAGGAATGAAGAGCCGTCCAGGTATGTATGTATGTATGTCTGCAGTTGTTTCCTCGGCTCGTATCTGGCCATCGGAATGCCGGGAGAGCTGGGGCACCGATACAGACTCCCAACTCGCTGGACGGAATGGTGGCTAAACCGTGTGCAGCACGATCTATCACGGCGGAATGCAGAAGACGGACCAATGCGACCTGCTCGCTCACCTCTCATTCCGCCGTCTCGAGAGGCAGTGGAAATGGAATGGAACGGGAGAAAATGAACATGGCGTCGCAAGGAAACGAAGGCGGTGCGGACTGATAAGACGGGCAGCATCCAGTCCTTCTCCGGAAAGCCCACCGTTGCTATCCATCCATCTCACATCCCCCCATCCATCCACCAGAAGATATGTCACTCACGCGCATCCTGCTGGTTGCGCTCACGTTGCTGGCGACCCGAGTGCTCGCGCTCGCCACGCCCGACCTCGACGGACGAGCGGTGCACGTGCACCGCGGTGCAAAGGCCAGCGAGCTGCTCATGCTCCCGGCGGCAGTAGCGAAGCATCCGGCCTTCAACATAACGGACCAGCTGTACCGGTACCTGCGCGGGTTCCAGCTGTACGACGTAACCGCTCCCCTTCTGCCAGCCATATTCGCTCCGCCCGCGACTAACGGAGTCCGTGCAGCTGCCGCGGACGGTGCCGCGGCCGATGAGCTGGCGCGCCGAGGGGACGCCGCGCTTGTCGCCGGGCCTGTACCTGAACATGCCGACGGGCAAGCGCCACTGCTCGTTCCACTCGCCGGCGCTGCAGCTGGGCGTGCGCGAGACCGCGCGGTCCCTGCAGCGGCTGGACACGTTGTGGTGCTGCAACCTGAAGCCCACCGGGTGCTCGGAGGTGACGCGCGCGCTCAACATCGTGTCGACGATGTGCTCGAACCGCGCTGACAAAGTGCTCTGTCTACCGTGCTGGAAGGTCGGCGACGCGATCATGGACATCGCCGAGAACTGCGCGAAGACCGCTGGCGGCTTGGCCAAGTCCGAGGGCAAGGTCAGGTTCGCCCAGGACAACTGGTGGATAGACGTCAATGCTTTCAGATGGCGGCAGGCATAGGCCGGAGCTTGCGTGTCCATTTTTGTGCCCCTTCGTTTCCGTATACAATTGTAGCCATGTGTTTGTTTTTTCTCTTTTAGCGGAGATGCTGGAATGCAAACATCGGTCTTTGAGCGTGACTGCACTCGCAATCGTCGCCGCAAAGAAGCACAAACACTGACGATGCTCGGTCTCACGTCACATCACTCGGGAGCGGGAAGCAGCCGCGGTGAGAGTCCAGCGTCCAGATGGTGTATGTGCATGAGCTGTCAGCCGAGCGAACCGGGTCTTCGGGTCTGGGAAGGCGTTGCTCGCGATGTGGTCCATCGTGGCGGATAGTCCTCTCGAATCGTGGTCTGGCAGCTCTCGGTTGGGGTTCATGCTTGGTGGGGAAGGCTGTTCGTTCTCGGCGCAAGCCAGTCGCAAGTTCCTGACCGGTGTGGGGCTGCGATGATGTTTTGTCGTCCGGGTTGGAGCTGCCAACGGTGGCCTGCCACTGACACCGGAATCGCACACAGGCTAGGGGATGAATGTCCAGTCATCCCCGGTGTCCAGACTCACTCCAAATTTCCCACGACACTTCGCCGAACGTCCACCCCAGCCTCGATTGCACGGACGTTCAAGCCGTTGCACGTCTTCTCACAGCTTCCGTTTCGTTCTCCTCCAGGACCTTCAAGAAAGAGATGGATCACTCTATCGGAGTGTCACTTCCCTCTCCCCCCCTCCCCCCCCCCTCTCTCTCTCCCCGCACGAGCTCAATCCGAACTCAACCCCACTGCACGAGCCCAACGCAACCGCAAAACAACCACTACAACTCACCCGCGCCGCGACGATCCCGACCGAGTGAGCAAACCAAGATGCTGATAAACAACACGATCCCAGGCTCGTTCAAGTCGTTCTTGGACGCCTCTTGCCCGGCCGAGCCGGTGCACGTCCTGGCCGATGCCCCGCCGCCGCCCTACAGCAGCTGGGACCAGTACTTCACGCTCACGGCGGTAGCCCGTGCCGCACCGGAGCCGGAGTCGGAGGAGGAATCGGACGAGGAATCGGAGGAGGAGTTGCATTCGGAGGAGGAACCGGAGCTGGAACCGGAGCCTGGGCGCCTCATCGAGAGGATCTTCTGGGAGTTCGTCACGTTCCCCTGCGACATGGAGAGCGTCTCGATAGGCACACTGTCGTTCCTGATCGTTGAGGGCGATCCGACCGGATTGGTATTGACGCAGTCCGGCCAGGTCGACGTTACCGCACAGTCTGTGTCGCTGCGTGAGGGCGAGCTCATCAGGGTGCAGGCCAGGGTGCTTTTCACGATTTGGTGAACGGACATCGGGGAGGAGCGGTATTGAGGAGCGTCGTGGCTGCGGAAGATAGGACGAGTTTGATTGCTGTTGGGTGTTTGGCAAGTTGGTTGAGTACAGTGGCTTCTGCCTTCTGCCTTCTGCTATGATTAAGAGTTGTTGTTTTTTTGTCGTATTGCTGTCAGTGTAAGAGTAGGTATTGCGAGCCTTCGAGCATCCAATAATGCACTTTGGTCAAATCCATATTCGAGTGACAATTCACACTGTGTACGTACCCATTCACCACGCCATGACGCAAGCGGCTCGCCAGCCCACTATTCACACACCCCACCACCACCAAACTCACCATGTCAACAAGCATAATCTACATCCACGGGCTACCGCCGTCATCACACCTCGGGCTGGATCTCAGCTCTCTCACGACGCCGGACGCGTTCGCGGGGATCTCCTCGTTGCCTCGGGGACTGCATCACATCTGGATCTCGCCCGCGCCATCACTTACGCTGCGCCACGGCCGGTGGATCGACTGCGCCGGCGCCGGCGACGAGCACTACTTCTGCTACGACGCGTCGAGCGAGGGGCTCATCCCGGAGGCGGTGGAGGGGGCGGTAGTGCGGCCGGGTGAGGTGGAGGTGGCGGGGCTGATCAGCTACCGCCAGCGCCATCCTGGCAGCGGCTCGGAGGGGACCAGCGATTCCGCCTGGCGGGCACTGGTGGAGCACGTCACGCCGGAGGCGCTGACACGACTACTGGGCGAGGGCTGGGCGGCCGAGACCACGTCTTCGTCCACCTCGCCCGACGATGACGACGACGCCGGGGGTCTCGCGGGCAAAGAGTTCGAGACGGACAGCGAGGTGCGAATCGCCTTCACGCCCATAAACCTCAGGATCACATGGCCGCCTGGCGCACTAGGGCGCGAGCGCACGGAGATGGCGCGGGACAGGTCGTGGGCTCTACGGGAGGTGCTGGGCAGACAACCGCAGCTTCTGGCCGAGTGGGAGGTTTCTTTCGTGGTCTGTCTGTTCCTGGGGAACTTCGCAGCGGGGGAGCAGTGGAAGAGGGTTGTGAAGCTGGTGCTGACGTGTCGCGCCACCGTCTTTGGCGACATGGAGACGTGGTTCGTTGAGTTCTTGGCCGGACTGAGGAGGATGCTCGAGGTTCTGGTGGGCGCGGGAGATGGAGGGGGGTTTCTGGGCGACGAGGTCATGGCAGAGCTTCTCAAGCTGCTGAGAGGATTCGGGAAGATGCTGAGGGAGGAGGAGGAAGAGGACTCCGACAGGGGAAAGGGGGTGCGGGAGGAGTTTCTGAAGCTGGCCGGGTGGGTGGGGAGAAAGATGGATTGGGTGCTCGATACGCGGGAGCTACTGAGGAAGGGAACGGTGCAGACCGAGGAGGGGGATATGGTCGAGATTGAGGATGAGGGGCTGGAGGAGGAGGAGGAGACCGGGGAGTATGCGCCTGTAGTCGTGGAGGACTTCCAGCTGCCCAGAAGCAGGAGCGAGTCACCCTTGGAGATACAGATGGTGGACGATGAGGACGACGACCCCAGGTTTTAGCAGCAGCAGCAGCAGTTTCGAATAGATAGTCTTCACGGCGTTCCGGCGGAAGAGTTACTAGTAAAGTAAATCTTTCGACAGATGCATCCCACCACTTATTACTTTTGTCCCTTCCGCTGCTCCTCCTCCGCCTCCGCTCTGTCCCTCCTCTTGAGGGTAACATCGTAGTTGTACAGCCTAGCCGTGTTGACCTCCAGTGTTGTGATCTGCTGTCTAAGGAAGTCCATGTCCTCCTCGCAGTTCTTCAGACTCTCCTCGGCGGCCTTGAGTTTCCCCTGCAGCAGCTCCTTCGCCTCCTCGATCGGATACGCTAGCATGACGTTGGCACCGAGCCAGAGATACACCTCGTCGGTGCCGGCCGGGATCTGCGCTTTCGCGTAGAGGGTATCGTTGAGCTCGAACGTCGTCTCAAACGCCTTCGAGCCCTTACGCGCCTGCAAGAACAGTACCGTTTCCAGCGTCTTGCGGATATCCGGGATCTTGTCCTTGAGGCCTGCTGTCCGGCGCTGTGTGTTCATCTCCATGAATTGGTACTTACTGGCTGCCAGAATGGGAGGTCAGCGGGACCTGCAGGAGGGGGAGCACAGCAGAGGTGGTGGAGGGGAGGCGGACGCGATCATCTCCTGAAATTTTCTGAGGTTCGGCTCGATCTCTGCACGACTGCTGACGAAGGATTCGACGTCCTCGACGAAGGGCGCGACGGGAATGCCGCGGGGGTTCGCATCGCTGTCCACAAAAAAACATCCCTCGTCAGATAACTAGATTTCTTTGCGATATGAAGCTGGAGGAGAGAGAGAAGCCTACTCGGCTTCAGCCATTATGTGCGCGTGTGGTATGATGTGATCGATCAACGAGGCGGTCGGGTGGAGATGAGGGGAAAGTAGCTCAGCTCGGGGGCTGATGGTGTTGATGACAGCCGGCCCGCGCCAAGTCAGTGACTTCCCTGCTTGTTTTTTTTCTTTCGCCAAGTAGAGTAACTATAACTAACGTACTTACATAAGTAGTGGATATATAGTATGTATTTCGCAGGAAGCGAATCAAACCTGGAAGGGAATCATTCCTAGCTGCTTCAAGCACTACTCCAACCATAACCGTCTGGGAGAGAGTAGAGTATATGTAGTATGTAAGAGAACACGGGCGACAGACTCGGGAGTAGATAGACGAACCATGGATACAGAGCCAGTTCCATTGCAGTGACTTCGCAGTGCCAGAAACGAGGTGGCCTATTAACTCGGCGTGATCAACATTAGACGGATGCCGGTGGAAGCAGTTTTACAACGAGTCGGCGAATAAATGCCGAATTGAAGCCGGAGATGGTATGTACAGCAATAGAATCAGACTCAGACCACAGCACAGGGAAAGTGAGAGAAAATGCATCCAATCCGAGTACATAGAAGTTATGTTACATTCGACTCCGAAGCTGAAGGATCCAATGGGGAATGAAATGTGAATGAATGCCCATTCGTCCTTGGTTTTTGCTCATCGTTGTCAAAACACCCAAATTTTCTACCTTCCATTGTGCACATTGATAGCCTCACCTTATCCTTCGTCAGTCAAGGGGGTGTTTGATGCTGATAAATCTCCAATCTCAGACCGACTGTGCATAGCCTATCCGTAATGCTGGATGTCGTGATAGAACTGCTTGTACCAGTTCTTGCCGATAAGATCGAGATTCAGACCGAGACGACTCCCGTATCGATCTCACATTGTAGTCTAACCGCCATCACCAGATCAAGCATTTATCTAGTGGAAGAAATCACTAGCGCATTCAAGATCCCGCCGCTTAAGTCCAGCGATAGTATTGTACATACATAGATACACGCCATGCTCCGTGGCGCGAGTAGGTAAGCAATCACGAATAGAGTAGACGTATCTAGTTCATGATTTCTATACCCCTGCCATCTTTGCAACGGTAGAATCGAAGAGCGTGTCTCGATTGTTGTGGTAAAAAGTGATACATTCTGTTTAACTATAGGAAACGTGTTCGGAGTTCTTGGTTTGTGGTTGCTGAGGAGAAGGTTCAACATAGGGGGGGAGGGAGCCTTGAATCACACGTCGTACTGATTCACTTCCATGTTTGATTCACTTCTGGGTTCGATTCGCTTCCTGCGCTATGTACTACATTAGTTAGTCTAATTATTTTTTGAACCATATTGACCTCAGTTCCGACATCAACTACCACCTCCACCTCAACTCCTCCACGATGAACAACTCAGCTCACCACCTTCGCTCCAGTGCCCTCCTGCTTTCCCGGTATAGCCCGCCGCGGGTAGTATGCACTCAATCTCTCGTCAAGTCGTATGTGACCACATCCGTCGTGCCGCGGAGTCCACCTCCGCCGGCCGCGAAGCCATCCTCCGTCGGCACGGTGAACTCGCCGCTCAGCAGCATTCCCGCTCCGATTTCGCTTCCGGAGCGGACCGCGGACACGGGCACGTTTGCGCACCTCTTCCGGGTGGGCAAGGCGTATCTGACGTTCTTCAAAACCGGGTTCTCGTCGATCCTGCACAACTACAAGTCGACGCGGGCGCTACAGGATCTGGCGGACGAGCACGGGCTGTCGGCGCTGGTCGCCTCGGCACGCATCACCCGGAGCGAATACCAGCATCTGATCCGCGCGCGCCACGACGTCATCCGCCTGCCCGCCTTCGGACTGATCTTCATCATCTTCGGCGAGACGAGCCCGTTCATCCTGCCCTTCGTGCCGAAGCTGGTGCCGTATCCGTGCCGCGTCCCGCAGCAGCTCAGTCGGCAGCGCAGACTGGCGGCAGACAAGCGGGAGGAGGCCTACCGGACGCTGGCGGCCGAGCCGACCCGGGAGGCTGCCGCGAAGGAGTTGAACGAGCTGAGTGGCACAGAGGTGGCGCACGTGAGCAAGGTGCTGGGCGTCGACTCGGTTCTCCTCCCGCTCAAAGCGCTGCGGAGACTTAGAGTTGGGAGGAGGGTGGAATATCTGTCGCTCGACGATACGCTGCTCCAGCGCGGAGGTGGAGCCGAGGCGCTGGATTCCGGCGAGGAGCTTTTGATGGCTGCGCAGGAGCGGGGGATCGATACCTTCGGACGCAAGGAACGCGAAATCAGGGATGCGCTGGGGAACTGGGAGAAAGTCACCAAAGCTGTGGGCGGTATCAAACCGGGCGTGTGGCTACTCAAACCGGAAAACTGGGCGCAGGTTGCGAAATAGATCGGGGACAGCGGACTGTACGATACATACCTACGGGACATCGACTCAACTACATAGACGGGATGGTGGATGTACAACAAACGGTAGAGTAGACAGAGTCAATGGCTTCCTCCAAACATGATTCATCGAATCTTGATGTTTTTTTTTTAGCTCCGGCGAGCCCTATTCGTGACACAGTGCGTACTCAGCACACCATTAAAACCCAGCAGTACATGCACACATAACTACACGCCATCCATGCCATTTCCAAAAACAAAAAGAAGCCCACAATTTGGGGGGGTTATTTCGAGTAAAAATCTGTAATTTGGGAGAGAAAAACAAGGGTAACAACCTGTCGTTCATGTATCTGGAAACGTGCCCCGAGTATTTCCTTCCCTCCCCCTTCCAAGCAGACTTAACAAAGAAACCCAAAACCGCAACATGAGAAAACTAAGAATGGAAAGCAACGCCTATCAGGAAAAAAAAGCAAAGAAAAAAAGAAAGCCAGGAAACTCTTCCCCTTGAGGAAACGGAAAAAAGAAAAAAGATATGAGAAAAGGAACAAGATTACGCCTGCTTCCACTTCGCTAGCGTCTCCATGATGTTACCAATCTGACCCGCGCTACTATGTGATTGCTGCTGTTGATGCTGTTGATGCTGCTGCTGCTGCTGCTGCTGCTGAGCTGCGACTTTCTGCTGAGCCTGGCCGAGAAGTGCTGCTAGTCCTGCGCTGCCGCCGAAGGCACTGAGAGCCGACTGACCGCCGTACTGCTGCTGTTGTGGTGGCTGCTGCTGTTGTGGTGTTGGCTGTTGAGGCCTGACGGCACCGGCGATGAGACTCGCAAGGTCAGCGCCAAGCTGGGGAGATTGCTGGTGCTGGTGCTGCTGTTGGTACGGAACCTGGGGGACTGGCTGCTGCGGCTGCTGTAGTCCGGCCAATAGCTTCTGGAGACTGCCGGCGTCCAGTGAAGTCAAGAGGTTGGCAAGCCCTGGGACACCAGCGAGCGCTCCGAGCTGCTGTTGGAGAGGCTGCTGCTGTGCCGGGGGAACACCGTAGGCTCCTCCGTACTGAGCGAGAGGTGCTGCGTTGTGCTGCTGGTACGATTGCTTCGAGCGGACAACAAGTTCTGCCGCAATGGGGGGATCAAGACTGTCGTACTCTGGATATCCAGCATGTTAATATCCGCAGAAGCGGGGGCGGGGTGGACAGCTTACGGTCGAACGACGCCTCGCCCTCGCCGCGGCGGTCAAAGACCTGTATCGAAATCTTACTGGCGGCCTGCATACTCCTGTTCAGGAAGACCACAGCATGGACTCCCTCGAGGACCTGGCGTTTGACAACCGCGGACAGTTGAAGCCGGGGATTCAGGAACAGCATGTCGCACGTCAGACCGCGCTGTCGGAAAGCCTGTTCGACCCACCAGATGAAGTTTCTGTCCGACGTCAGCAAATCGAGCTCGCAACCGCCAGCGACAGGAGCGCGCACCTATCGAGCTCATCGCTGACGAGAATCTGCACCTCGGGCACTTGCTCGGGCGCCCTTCTCGGAAGCGGAACGTCGTCGAAATCGGGGCTCCTGGTCCGGCTCCTGCTTCTCGGTCGATACCTAGTGGGGGGCGACCTCGATCTTGATCTCCTTCCCGGACGGTAGTCGTCACGCGCACCCCTCAGGGGCGGCGGCGATGATCTGCGACGGGCGCTATACTCATCTCTGTCACGGCGATCGCGATGGTCCCTGTCGCTCGGTGGCGGCGCTCGGTAGCGATCCACCTCTCGGCGTCCGGCGGCGGCAGGCGGAGCAGATCGCCTAGGGGAGCCGCCACCGCGAGCATAGTCTGGGGAGCGCGACCGACGTGGACGGGCAGAATCCGTAGGTGCTGGACGGGTATTTCGCTGCGGCTTCGAGATCTCCAGATCTGTATTCCAGGGCATCGACAGTTAGGACCGCGGTTCGTCTATCGCTCACGCAACCATGGCAGGCAGCCTGGCGACTGGGATCGGATTGGATTGGATTGGATTGGATTGGATTGGATTGGATTGGGCTGTCTTACGCATTTTACGGCCCCGCACCGAGGACCCCTGCTCGTGCCGCAGTGCCGACGCGCACGACGACTGATCGAGGAACTGAACAAACCCGTAGGCCTGCTTGATGGAAATCTGCGCGAGACGGCCATGCTTGTGGAAAATGCGAAACAGATCACGTTTGGTAACTTTCTCGGTGGGCAGGTTTCCTAGAAGATGGGGGCACGAGGCTACAAGTAAGTCCTTCCGTTCACTCGCAATCACGCTTGCACACACGCTCGGGAGCACGGCCGCAGAGCATCAAGCAAGCAGGCGTCGAATACAAATCAACTGCAAGGGGGTAAGGGCAGCAAACGAGCGGATTGGGTGGATGCGCACCAATGAACAGTCGGGAGCCGGCAGGGAAGCGGTCCCATTGACCCTGAGTCACGTAGTCACGCTCGTCCGAGAGGAATCTCGAAAACTCTTCTTCTTCGTCGACCGTGAACGGGAGCCTGTCTTCCTCATCCTCTTCATCCTCGGCAGCGGCATCCGAACCCTGCCGCTGCGGCTGGGGGGCTTGCTGTGGCTGCGGCGGCTGCGGCTGCAGCTGCGACTGCGACTGCGACTGCTTATTGTGGTTGAAGTTTGGGGGTGGCGGCAGCGACGATGGATACCCGGCAGGAGGTTGGCCCGGCAGCGACGAAGACACGACTGGGACCGGCGGCAGAGGATGGTTCGTCGGAGGCGCGGGGGTGGGTGTCTTTTGGACGGGGGAAAGTGGCAGGGCTGCCTTTATGGTAGAAGGCGCGCTGCTTGGAGACGCGACGACGGAGGGGCCGGTTGGCGGAGGCGACTGGGCGGGCGGCGCCGAGGACAGCAGCTGCGGCACGGTGGGGGCCGCAGGAGACAGCTTGGTCAACAGAGCCTGCAGGTCCACACTGCTGGCGAAATCATCTGGGATCGGGGAGGGCAATGGAAGTCCCGCGGTGGCAGTGTTTGCAGGGTTGCCAGCAGCGGTTCCATTGGTCGTGGCCGGCGACGATGCCACTAGTCCGTCACCAGCATGCACATCACCGTTCTGCGCGAAGGAAAGAGACGTGCAGGAATTGGAGGAAGAACTATCCATGGCAGGAACGAGAGCGGCCGAGTTCGCGTGTGAGGGCGCCTCTCCTTGTTGCGGTGGCTGCTGCTGCGACCGTGGAGGCGGCGATGGGACGTGCTGGGGGTTCTGTTGGTGGTTCTGCTGCAGCTGCGGCGCGTGAAGCTGTTGCTGGCGCTGCAGCATCAACGACTCGAGGGAATTTGACACCGGGCTCACGGCAGACCTGTCGTTAGACGTCGCGGGCGGGTGGGGGGGATGGGCATCAGGGAAGGTAAAAGCGAGCTCCATCTGGTTCTTCAGGGCCGCGGACTCAGCGACGTGCACTGGGCGGGGAGAGACTGGGGAGAGGATGTGTCGCTTTTCGATGCCGCCTGCGGGTGGGGATTGCGGGCTTGATTGCGGTGTCTGTGGTGGTGGGGAGGAGAGGGATTCGTGGCGGAGTTGGAGGTCGGCGGCGGAGGAGAGGGCAGGAGTCCGCTGGGGTGGCGGAGGTGTCGATGCGGGTGGAGGGGCTTGGGTTGGCTGGGGTGGGGGCAACTGGTTTTCAGACATACAGAACGATGCTTTTGCGCATGAACAGCAGCGATGCACCGGCGGGCAACGCGAGTTTGTATGAAGTATGAAGTATGTGTCTTCTTTCTCTTGTCTCTTTGGAATCAATCTGCAACAGTACGAACGAGAGATTGAGGCGATGGTGGGGAGGGTGTATCCGGAGGACACGGATAGATTTTTTTTTTGATTTTTTTTGGGGGGGGGATTGAAGGATGACAGGATATGACAGATGAGAAGCGGCAATTTCAGCAAGAGTCTTTTCTTGTTTGTTTTGTCTGACGGAGAGCTGTTCCGGGCGAGCGAAGGATAGATAGGTCGGAGGAGGCAGTTGCGGAGGTTATGGGGAGATGTGGTTGGGGTTGAGAGGCGGCGGGTGGGGAGGGTTGTTGATGCTTGTGTCGTTGGAGGGTCAAAGAGGGGGAGAGGGTGGGTCAGGGAGAAAGCACGGGAGGCCAAGAGGGCGGCGGTATATATTTGAGCTTTTTACCGTGGTGGCGGCGGGCAAGAGAGTTTTTGGCGTCAACTCAACTTAAGTACGACGGACGATGGTGGGAATTTGGGGCTGGTGTGGCGGCGTGGAAGAGGGAGAAGGGAGGGGACGTGATGGTTGCAGGGAGAAGAGGACGAAGGAGGAGCCGAGCAGAAGGCGGAGAGTGGAGGAACGGGAACGGGGATGGGATGGGGATGTGGATGTGGATGTGGATGTGGATGGATCGCAGGGAAGGCGCGAAGAAGGACGTCGAAAAAGAAAGCAGTGGTGGGCGAAACGGCGCGGCAGCCACCGCAGCCACCGCAGCCACACGTGCGCCACAGCCACGCCGTTCAGCCACTGCGTCACTCCCGCACGATCTCCATCCCTCGCCCGAAACGAAACGAAAAGAAGCGAACCGGTGATCTCGGCAGCCCGTCGCCGACAACAAAGAAAAGGATGTCTCTCTTCCGGCTCCAGCCATTGCTCTCCCCGGCGATCCGTCCTCTCCTGTCGCGGTTCTACGCCACCGACTGGCGCGCGCACTTGGCGTCGAAATGGAACTCCGACGAAGAGATTGAGCGGGCGCGCGAGTGGGTGGAGAGCTTCAGAGTATGCGACATCCCGAAGAAGTCATGCACGATCGCGTGCTCGGCATCCTCCGGGCCGGGTGGGCAGAATGTCAACAAGTATGAATAGCTGCCCCCATTGTTCCCCCATCGCTGGGAAAGTCGATGAAAGAAACGGGGAGGAAAGAAACTGGCACTGACAAAGGAACAACGGAACCAAAAAAAAAAAGGCTAGCGACGAAAGCGACCCTGCACCTGGACTTGAACAAGGATGCTGGCTTCCTGCCGGACTTCGTTGCACGGAAGGTCCGCGAGAACTCGAGGCATCTGACCAAGAACGAAGAGATCGTGATCCAGGCAGATGGCGCCAGGAGCCAACGAGAGAACATCGAGGAGGCATACCGTCGTCTGCACAAGATACTGGTCGAGTGCGTGTCGGTCGACGTGCCGGGCGTCACGGGCGCGGAGAAGAAGCAGCGCGTGAAAGAGCTGTATCGTCTACCCTCCCCAGCATCCCCCAGCATCATCGAGGCCAAAGATCCCACAGCTAACCCGTCGCAGTCAAAGGCAGGACGACCGACTGCGGAGGAAGCTGAAGACGATTCAGAAATCGAAGAAGGACTCACGGCGAAGCAGGCCGGGCGACGACTAAGCAGAGCGCTCGTACCCAAACGCCAGTGTGTGTGTATCTGTGTACAATAGCATCAAAGCCGTACATTATGCAATCAAGATTGTTTCGACTCGCTCCCCTCCAACCGCACCAGCCCCACATTCTCGGGGTATCTCTCGCGCCCTCTCTGAGCTATCCGTGCCGCTTCCTCCTTCTTTCCCCTTCGGTTCGTGAACCCGACCCACAGCGTATAGAGCTCAGGTGTGGTCTCGCCCTCCTTCTCTGCCTGCCTGAAGTACTTGAGCAAGCTCGCCGAGATGACCTTCCTGATGCCCGCATCCAGCTCTGGCGAGGTGTCCAAGAGCCTTGTAAAGTACCTCGTAAAGAAGAGGTACAGTTCGCTCTTCCGATCTGTCTCTCCCACCGCTGCTGCCATGCCCGTGAGGGCCGTCGACAGTCGGCCGGGGAACATCGGATCGGCCGTGGCCACACCAAATAACGGCAGCTGTACTCCCAACCACAATGACTTCGCACTCTGGGGCGCGGTGTCCAACATGTGCTTGACGACGTGCTCGAGCAGCCTCGCACAGCACTTGAGCTGGTCGAACTGCGCGAACAAGTCGTAGAACTCCGCCGCAACCGCCAGGTCTCCCGGAATCTCCTTCATCGCCTGATCGAAAATTGCGATCGCCAGCGCACCGTTGAGCGCCGGGTTGGTGTCGGCATTCTCGAGTGCGATCGTGTCCAGCGATTTGTCCAGCTTGACGCCCTCAAAGTCCTCTCCCGTGATCTCCGGCAGCTTCCACATGTTCTCATCTCCGTCCGCACCCTCCTCCGGCTGGGCGTCCTTTGGTTGCTCGATGCCGAGCAGCTTCCTCCGTAGAAACACCTTCGCCACGAACACCATCTCCAGTTTTGCGTACTCCCTCCACATATCCTTGCTCTTGGTGTTGAACCTCAATCCGCGCTGCATATGGCTCCTCCCCTGGACGATATCCAGATCGACATCGACGGCATGTCTCGCGGCATAGATCCACAACTGCGGCTTCATCGGGTGCAGTTTGAGGGCGGCGGCGAACGCTCTCGCGAGCACAGTGTTTGCCTTCTCCTTCTTGGCGTACTCGATGTACTGGAGCCACAGGGCGACGTCTCCCGGAAACTTTCTAGTGGCGCGGTCGAGGATGAAGAAGATCCTGCGCGTGCCATAGTGCATGCGCGCGCGGATCCCGAGTCGCTTTGTGCGCTTGCGGAACAGCGCATCCAGGTTCATCTCGTACTGCGCATACCGCGTGAAGTCGGTCGCGCTGCATCCAGACGCATTGATCCGGTGCTCAAAGTCGCTGCGTTTCTTGGTTATCGCGGCGATCTCCTCCTGCACCCGGCGGGTCAGTGTGCTTCTCGCTGGTGGTGGGAGGGGGGACAGGAAAGCGGCGGGTGAGGGTTACCTTGTTGAAAACTTTTTTCTTTTCGTACTCGTGGAGCTCCGGAATCGATTGTTCCAGGTAGAAGCGGGCTTTATCTGCTGCAGCCATGGCGAATCGTCAGGGAAAGAGAAGGAACGTCGTCGGGAGAATTGCTCGTAGACTTGCGCTGGTGAAGTTTGAATTTTTTGTTCGAGCCGCACCTGGGTTACACCACGCTTGTAGGAATTCGAACACGCACGGACCAGGCACGTGCCGAGTGTGCCGACCATATCTAGATAGAGTAGATATAATCAAGTCGCGTCTCATCCGAACATCAGCCCTCTACATACATACCTAGTCCACTGGCTCGTCTGACGGAGAAAAATGTGGCGGAGAGAAGCTCCGGCCTTTGCCATCATCGCTCACGGCTCCCATCTCCAGCTCGGCACCGATATATCTGCTCCTGCCGTTGTCCTAGTTGTGGTGGCGGGCGGTGCTTAAACATCAACCGCGGATGGTTTGTGCGAAGGACTCCTAAATAATATTCCTGTGTACGGCCGACGGATGCGGAGAACCATGCGACATCGTACTCCCGCTACATTGCCGGTGGGATATTCCCCCCCACTTGCCGATAGTATGTACATACATGCATCCAAACTCCGGCTATATATGTACCTTTCCCAGTGGGATCGATACGACCTGCACCATTGGCCGTATGGAGTGTATATATGTGGGTTTATAGCACCTGCATGCACGACATGCCAACACAAAATGTTGGGAGGTACATAGCAACAAGGCCTGGCGACAACATAGCTACATAGGTAGGCATGTATTTTCAAGTTGGATATCCCCACAATAGCATCGGTCGCGACTGTCCGACAATCGACCCCGTACGCATTCGGCAGTCCTGGAAGCGGAAGCCGTCGTTCTCTGGAAATCAGTCCCGTTCCGGCGCGAATGCCCCCAGGAGCTTCCATCACAGTCCGGATTGCCTTCTCGGATGCTACCTATTCTACCCTGGAACAAGCCTGAAAATCACCACCCAGTACACGTGTCTCCACTCTCGCTGGTCCAAGAACCCTGGATGCCGGCCGGAAGAGCGTCACCAACGAACTCGATTCCGTCGCGGATGTTTATACCACAGCGGTTGCAGATACCCGCAAAAAGCGGCCGGTATAAACAATGTCCAGGTGGAAATCGATCGATCGGAGCCTTGCTTACGTAAGCGACAACACCTATACGTGCGCTTGTATAAGGTTTCGGATTGCACATGCACGCGGCCTATCTCCGTCATGCAAACGAGGCTCTTCTCTCGGCCATTTCCCCTGTCCGGCTTGGAACAGCGGAGATGTTCCTCAACAGTTGACGCCAAGAGTGGGGTCTGTCGTATGTCTGCATCATCCATCTCGGCCCAACACCCCCGGTTGATACATAGGTTGCTCCCGCCTACCGCTTGTAGAGTAACTGTCTGCGTATTCTGCCATCGCCATCCCCACTCCGATCGGTGTTTCGGAGATTGTCCTGGGCGTGCTGTTAGTCAGGCAAGGCCATGGCAACGCCCCTCGAGAACAAAGGGACCGGCGTCGAGGTGAAGTAGAAACGCTGTGCGAGCGGAAGCTCCGAATTCCGAGGAGGATCACCCCCATCCCCCCACCGCCCCCAACAACCCCGGCCAATGCTACCCACCGCCAACACCTACATACCACCACCTCACGGCCACGACCCCCTCCGCGTTAGGGGTTCAGTGCCTTGGATAATGTAATCAATCTTTCCCTCTTCTGCTGCTGCTGGCCTCTTCTTTTTCTTCTTTCCCGTTCTTCTCCTAACCACCTCTTCTAGACTCGACTGCTTCTCGTCTGCTCGTTCGTTGTTTCGATCGGACGCTCTCTCTCTCTCTCCCTCCTCCCTCTCTCTGCCATTGCCCCCCGTGCTCGGTCTGAAGGCCCTTGGATCGACTCGCCCATCACTCACGCTTTCTCCCTCATGTCGAAAGAGAAGGATGGCGGCGTCGTCCTGGCTTCGGTACGTCATTTCCTACTGATGACGGAGCGAACCCCATCGCTCTGTGACACCCTGGCGACCTTTGCGCTCGGTTGGGGCACCGAGCGTATCTACTGAAAATGCCCACGGAATCTTTGCCTGCTAACACCCCGCTCTCCGAGTGCAACGACAGGTGTCAGCAAAATGGATAGCGTACAGCCACACGCTCGTCGCGTACTGTTCGTCCACCTCCCCTCACTATCCTCCTCCTCCTCCTCCTCGTACCGTACCTCGTCATGATATGCTCGACTCGTCTGCCATGCAGTCGTTCCGTTCGAATAGGGTATGCTGATGCAGCGCCGGCTGGCTGGCTGAATAGGTGCTTTCTTCAGCGCGTTAATCGTCGGCATGTACGTATGGATGGCAGAAATGCATAAATACCGTTCTTTCGCTAGTGGACGCCCCCGGCTACAGGAGGGCGGGACGGTCAGCCAGCATCTAGCTGACACTCGAATCTTGCCGTACCAGGTCACTACACTTCCATAAGATTGTGAAGAATGAGTACTATGTACGTACCGATACCTACGATACCTGCTCGGATCGCGCGCGCGCGAAACGTTGCATGTGCAGGGACTGACGACGACGAAACAATCAGGGCTATCCGCAAGAGTGGTTCCCCTCCGTTTCGGCGACGATTGGCGACCGGTATCCTGAACGATCCATCTTCCAAATATTCATTGCGATCACGTCGGGCCCTCGCTTCGCCCTGGTCATCCTCTGGTACCTGATTACGGCCCGGCCCGGCGCGCGCGGTCCGAAGTTCGTGGCTACGGTGGGCTTGCTGAGGACCATACTCTGCGGTGGGTGGGTGTACATCACGTCTACCGACGACCATGCCTGGCACGACATCTTCATGATCTCGTACCTGGTGCTTACGCTGCCGTGGACCCTCGGATGTCTCGCGTTGTCTCCCATAAACCGCGACGCGATCAAGTGGCGCAAGGTCTTTGCCATACTGTTCTTTGGAACGCTAGTGCCATTGATCTACTTTTTCATCCAGCACAAGGTCCACAAGGTTGCCGGAGGTGCGTGGGCTTACCTTCCCCGTTACTCCGGTTGCGGGGAAGAACTGTACTGAAGTCGGAATGTAGCATACACCATCTACGCGTTCTTCGAGTGGTCCCTGATCCTCTTCGACGTTGGTTTCGATGCCGCTACGGCGTTTGACTTCGCTGGACTCGAGTTGAGGGTGGTGGACGTGAGGGGTATCAGCGGTAAAGGGTACGTCAGGATCCCGCTGTACAGTAGGCAGGATTGAAGATCGTTGGATTTCGCCTTATTTTGTCGCGAGCGAAAAAAATACCCGGATTCTTACTTTTTCTTCTTTTGGGTGCTATAGAAACGACGTATTTCAGGCGGACACTGTCCTCCAGAAGTCCAAGTGAGTCCAACCGAATGCCGGTGGCGCGGGAATTGTATTGATGGGTTGGGTAGGGAACGCGGTCAGATGCTACCCCAGGAATTGTTGGGCGCCTCGTACTCTCGGGATGACGTCTACGATGCTGCTGCTGACATCTACACTGGGGTGGGTTCTATCTACCTGGCTGCCGTTCACTCGGGGCGCGTTCCGTACGCCACCCGAAGATTGGCTAACCAGTCGGGTGATAGTTCATGTTCTGGTCCGTGTTGACCTCGCTGGGGGTCACTGTGTGGTGTACGATTGGTCCCCCCGTATGTCTGCGAATGTGAAACTGACAAGCCTCCAGACTTTCCGCTGTGGCACATGGGAATCTCTGGCTATGAGGTTCTCATCATGACTACCGTATCTCCATTCTTGCTGGGTATCCCCGCCGTCCGCCGTATTGCTGCCAACCACCCAGGCTACGTGTACGGATTGTCGCTGTTTGGGCTTTCGGCTTTCTTGGTGACACACCAGGAGATTCGACTCTTCTCTGTCGGCGCGGGTGTTTTCTTCTCCTGTCTGGCATGGGCCGGTAGCTTCTGGGCCGAACGTAACAACGCTGGTCGATTGGACGCGAAGATCTCGGCCTTCTCCCTAGGATTGATCCTGTCGAGCATCGCCAAGTTCGCCAACCACACTAATAACCCCGTCTGGCCGATCATGAACTCCATCAACGGTGGTTGGAACAAGACCGGATTGGTGCTTGCAATCCTCGCCGTGTTGAGATCCACCAGGCGTAGCACGGTGGGTTCGACCGATCTTACCCCGTTGCAGCAGAAGAAGGGAGGCTCCGCGACGCTTTCGGCGATTGGCCTCGCCGGATTGATCTTTGGCCTGCATTCTCTGCTCTCGGATTCTAGTACCATGATTACCTGGGTCTGGGACGGTTACCCGATCAAAGGACCCATTCCGGCTCCGCACGGTGCCTACACGATCGCGGCCATGGGTGCAGGTTTCCTGATCGGTCTCTTCAACGCACAGGTAGCCTCGACATGGAGCTTCTTTGGCGTTGCATCCATCGCCACCGCGACATTCTACAACAAATCTGGCTGGACTGGATTCTACGGTGCCCTCATCCTTGCCACCTACCTCATGGCTCTCATCCCCTCTATGATCACCACTGCAACCCGCTACGGTCCGGGGAAGACCTTTGGCCTGGCATTCCTCTTCTACAACCTCATCGTCCTAGCACACGTATGGGTGGTGGCGTATGCCTTCGTCCCCGGCGGTCCCCTTCTCCGTGAACGTAGCGACCTCGTCCTTACCGCGATGATGGCAATGATTGGCTGCGGTGTCTTCTCGACCATCTCCGCTTCTGTCTCGACTCCCCAAGCGTTCAACAGCAAATACACAAAACACGACGCCCCGCACCGCCGTCGCTTCCGGACATACAACATCTATGCCCTCACCATCCTCCAACTGATCTCCGTCTCGGTAGCATACCTCCGCTTCCCAACCTTCGACTACACTCCGTACCATCCCAAGGAAAAGCTTGTCACCGCCGGCATCTGGACCGTCCACTTTGCGCTCGACAACGACATGTGGTCCTCGGAACGCCGCATGCGCGACGCGATCAAGGATCTCGAACTCGACGTTATCGGTCTGCTCGAATCCGATCTTCAGCGCATCATTATGGGAAACCGTGACATGACCCAATTCCTTGCCGAGGACCTGGGGATGTACGCGGACTCCGGTCCCGGGCCCAACAAACACACCTGGGGCTGTGCACTGCTCTCTAAATTTCCCATCGTGAATTCGACCCACCACCTCCTCCCCTCCCCCGTGGGAGAACTCGCCCCTGCAATCCTGGCCACCCTGGACATGTACGGCGAAATGGTCGACGTCCTTGTCTTCCATTCCGGTCAGGAGGAAGACATCGAGGACAGACGCCTCCAAAGCATCGGCGTCGAGCAGATCATGGCCGACTCCCCGCGGCCGTTGATCCTCCTCTCCTATCTCGTCACCAACCCCAAGCAGGGCAACTACAACAGGTACGTTTCTGAAAAGTCTCGGATGCGCGACATCGACAGCAGCGACTGGGACCGTTGGTGCGAATACATTCTCTACCGCGGGTTGCGCCGCGTCGGGTACGCGCGCGTCTCCAGGGGGACGATCACGGATACCGAGTTACAGGTCGGCAAGTTCATTGTTGGCGAGAAAGAAAACGGTGAGGTTCGGATGGACGAGCGGGATGTCGCCCCTGGACTCAGGTTTCCCGAAGCGTTCAAGGGGGAGGGAACGAGGGGTCATAGCTATCACGTTTTCGACCGGCCGAGGTACTATGTTTGATCGATCGGTATCTGCGGGTAGGGGTGGAGTTTTAATCTGTACATTCATCTCTTTTTTTCTCTCTTTTCTCTCTTTTCTCTTCTTACCTCTCTTCTCGGTTTTGGGCCAGGGTTCGATTTTGTGGGGGGGGGGGGCGGTTTTGATGATTCCATGGTTCATGATGTGAATACTACATACCAGTAGCCAGGTAGTACTTTTATGGGTAACTAGGGGCGGGGCGTTTTGTGTTCTCTGCTCTATCGAGCGGTATCTAATGGATGGAATCGATATGTCTGAGGGTTATGGGGATCTTTCAAAGCGTATATACGTATACACCTTTTTTTTTCTCTCCTCTTCTTCTTTCTTCTTCTTTCTAAGATTGCTACAGAGTGATATCGTGTGATTGCATCGCTGACCTGGCTGGTCTTACACTTGGCAAAGTGTTTGTTACATAAAGTAAAGTACATGCATGTACATTCATAAACTCCCCAACACCACCGTCTATATTTTACAGTCCATAGCCGGAAGAGAAAAAAAAACCCCCCACACGGAGGGAGAGAGGGAGCCCCTCCTCACGCCAGACAGAAAGAGAGAGAAAGAGAGAGAAAAAAAAAGCGAAGATCCCATAACCCCCCCTCAAAAAAAAAAAAAGCAACTGGCTCGTGCCTTTTTCTTTCATTCACATTTCGCTCTTCCATTCGAGGATGGGCGAGGTCATCGGACAGTCGTCGACGGCCTTCCCGGTGACGTGGCGGATGTAGCGCATGGTGTTGACGTCCTCGGCCTGGACGGCGTAGGTGTAGACCTTCTTGAGGTCTCCCCAGGCCCAGTCGACGCCGCCGTCCTCGTGCAGGATGCGGATGCGCTCGAGGGCCTCGCCGAGCAGGCCGGCGCTGGCGAGGATGTTGAGCATGGCGCGCTCGGCGTCGAGGTCGAGCGTCCGGCGCAGTTTCTTGGGCAGCGTGGAGTAGTCGGCCGTCTTTGTGTACGCGAGCCGGTCGGCCCACACCTGGCGTGCGAACTCGAGGTTGCGGAACTGCTGCGCGGCCTGCAGCGCCGTCGCGTACGTGTGGATGTTGCGGTGCAGCTTCGGCAGGTCGGCCACGAGCGGGTCGCAGTCGTCGCGTTTCGGCTCTTGCTTCCCCTTCGCTGCTTCCGCTTTGGTCCGGGGCGGGTGGAACGGGTTCGTTGGGTTCTCGGTGTCGTTCTCGTAGCTCCACTGGAGGTCCGTGAACGAGTCGTGGGCGATGCACACGTCCATGTACGAGTTGATCATCTGTATGTCGACGGTTCCGGGGCGGGTGTCGCGGAGCCAGTTGACGATCAGCGCGGCTTCGTCGAGGACCTGGCGCGGGGTGTCCAAGACCGATCGGTCGAGGAAGGGGATCTTCTCGATGAAACTGCTGCCCCTTTCGGGCTGGAGCTCCTTGCCCGGCTGGATGAACGCCGCGGCGTCGTTTTCGATCACCTTGCGGGCCAGTTTCTGTCGGCGGGGCCCCTTCGCCACGAAGCTGGCGTAGCAGCGCAGCAGGTTCTGGTACGTGATCCGGTCCGGGACGTAGTCTTCTTTGCCGGACGCCATCATGTGGCGGACCAGCAGCCGGGCGCGGGTGAGTTCTCCGGCGCGACCGCAGGCCTGCACCAGGACGTTGAGCGCGCGGCGGTCGAGCGCCATCCCCTCGCGCTGCATCTGCACGGCGTAGCTCCACGCCTGGGAGAAGTAGTCCTTCCGGACGGCGCAGGCGTGCACGATGGAGTGGTACACCTCCGCGGACGGTGCGAGCTGCCGACGTTCCGTCATGTCGGCGAAGAGGTCGAGTGCCTTCTCGGTCTCTCCGTCCAGGGAGCAGGCGTGGATCATCAGTGCGTACGCGGATTGGTCCGGCGCCGTCGCTGTGGATTTGAACTTGATCAGGTTGAAGACCTGCCGGGCGGTTTCGAGGTCTCTGCGGTTGATGCAGGTCTGGATCAGGGTGGTGTAGACGACGAGGTTGGGCTCGATGCCAGCGGCGTGCATCTCCCGGAAGGCGGCGGCGGCGGCGGCGACGTCGTTTTCCTGCGAGTGGGCCTTGAGCAGATGGCCGTACGAGTAGACGGTCGGCTTCAGTCCCTCTGCGTTCGTCGTGTCAGCGTCTCAGTGCGGCATCAGCGGCGGGGGGGGGGGTTGGCCGGACGTACTCTTCTTCATCCGTTTGAACAGCTGCTTGACCTTTATCGGGTTGCGCATCCCCGCCTGCGCGACCATCGCCAGGTCGTACGTGAGGGTGTCCGGTTCGATCTTGGCCGCCTCCATCATCTCGAAGATCCTCGGCGTGAGCTCCACCCGCTGGGCGAGTTCGATGCAGGACAGGAGCCCGTTGACGGCGCCGGTGTCCAGCCCCCCCAGACCGCCGGTCTCCTCCAGCTTCGCCAGCACGAGCTTCCACTCCGGCACCTCCGCATTGACCAGCTCCAGTCCGGAGCCGCCCAGGCGGTCCCGGATCGGCGCGGGGAGTCGCTCCGCCGGCTCCGACGGTTTCGGCAGGAACAGCGATTCGTCCGGGGCCATGAGGGCCGCATAGGCCTTATCCTTCTCCTCCTCGGTAACGTCTTCCTTTGGTAGCTCCTGCACCGATTCGGCCCCGTCAGCGCTGAAAGGAAAAGAAGAAAAGAAAAAAAAAACGGGGGCGGGGAAATAATTGCTGCGAGCGGGGCCTACCCACCTTCTCCATCGCCCGTTTCCGCAACTGCTCGACGTAGCTCCGCTCCATCAGCCGCACGTGCGCCTCCAGCCGCTTGATCTGCTCGAGCATGCCGTCGTCCTGGTTGAGCCGCCCTTTCCTGGCGCCCTTGGCGACGGCGGCGCGGGAGTGGCTGGCCAACGCTCTCGCCTGCAGACAGGCCGTGCACACGAACGGCACCTCGAGTTTCGAGTGGGCGGCCAGCTGCCGCCACAGTGGGCGCTGGACGATGCTTATGCCATTCCGGAACATGGACGCCGGGTTTCGGGTATCTCGTGGGCTCCGCGGTCGACGCGTATCTATATCGGAAACGGTTCGTTGTGGGTGGGCGGGGGAGAGAGAGAGGAGGGTTTTGTGGTACGGCGGGTCACTCGCAGCAAGCGTTTCGATAGGCTACGTTGGACAAGGACGGCCCCGAACTTTTTTTTTTTTTCTTTTTTTTTTCTTTTTTTTTCCGTTGCGGCTCTTTTCGGTGTCGCACTAAGCGCGAACCCTGTTTGCTGATTGAGCGGCGGATCGGTAGTCCGGCCCGTGAGCGGGTCTCAGCCGTGGCAGTGGCTTTGCCGTGGCGGTGCCGTCTCCGCGGGCGATCAAGTGCTTGCCGGACCGGGGGATATCTACTCCGTCGTTTCGCCCCCTCTGTTCAACCACCGACTGCACGCGACCTATTTGGACTCTGGCGGTGCACACACACTATCCAGTTCCCATCCCAACGAGGCGATCCTCGTCTCGGACGGGGACGAGTGATGCACCGGCTGTCACTCGGTTCGCAACGGATCGGACAGAGGGCAGTCTTTATATATCTATCTATGAGTGGATCAACCTGAACGTTCCAGGACAGGACACGTCGGTTCGAGTCTTCGGCGGTGATTTCATCACAGCACTGGCCGGAGCGCTGATCCGCCCCGCAGACGTGCTCTCCTCCCACGCGACACCACGGAAGCGGCAGGCGCAGCCGAGCACGACTCGCGAGATAGCCGAAGCCGGTTGCAGCGGGGTGAGACACGATCCTGATTTCGATCGTCACCACCCCCTTCCCCCTTTCTCTCTTCTTCCTCCTTCCTCCTTCTCCTCCGTACATATGTATGACCCTTTTTCCGATCGTTGTTTTCCGTCAATTGCTGTTGGTTGTGTATACATAATCACACTTTTTCTTTTTTTTTTTGTGTTCGCTCTCGTCGGATCGGGATCGGAGCAAATGAAAGTCCGACTTGAATGTATGATGACATTTTTTTTTTTTTTTTTTTTTTTTTTTTTACGTTTCCCCGATCGGCGGGCGGAATTAACATAAGTGGGTACATATGTAATCATCCGTCCTTTCATCCAGGTCCCTGTCACTCCGCCCCCCCCCCCCGGCTTCCCTCGTCCCGAGACCAGCGCAAGGGCTCCAGAGAAGCAGAAAAAGAAAATGTTGCAGTCTCTCACCGTTAGATTACTATCTACTAGATTTTTCTGCTGATAGTACATACCGCGTTGTGTGTGTGTGGTGTGACACAAATGCTGCACGAAGCTCTGCTCTGGATACATACAATAATGTATCTACCGTGGATAATTATCATGTGCAAGACGCATGGATTTTTTGGTGGTAAGCGCGTAGGGAATTTTTTTTTTTAAATTGTCACGTGACTCGGCTTTCGGCCGGGAACACGTCTCTCGACCAATAGAACCCACCACACAACTGGACAACCACCAATGGGGGACATGTTACGGACGATATGGGAATACAAATACTGGTAGGACACGGTTGAATTCAAGCCGGGAGTCCTTGCATGGGCTCACCCACACGCGGGGGGTGACATCCAGGGCAGGTAAACAAAGGACACCAGCGGGGGAGGAGAGCAGACGTAGGTTCTGTTTGAACAGTGTGGATCAGATATCGCGATGGGAAGAAAGTAGGCAACTCTAGATAGTCCATGCAGTATCTATCTGCCAACATCCGATACGAACGTTTGATGACTTGTCACCCTGGCAGTTTAGGTGGGAGGCAGATTCTACTGCAGGGCTGTCGGCAAAGCTCGCCGGACTTGCTGGGGGCTCTCCTCGATTGGAAGGGCTTTGGGAAAGACGGTGGTCGTCGCCTTTGCTTGAGCGTCGACTCATGGGCCGCGTGGTGTACGCCGCAAATGGTTCGAACGGGCGGCAACAGCGGTCACACCACGAACTCTATCCTGGTTCCACAGCTGAATTCCGCTTCCCACAGGGCTGGTTCCATTGGTTGACCGCGAAGCCTGCTACGACGTATGTGTTGCAGTTCCCACAAATCATCGACGCAGAGGAATCTGACGAGGATGATGGTGTTTGAGTATGATGACCTGCGTTGGCAGGACGGAGATCTTTAGTGGCGTGTTCCTCCGGCCAAGGGGCGGCCCTCTTTGGTACGTACATACTTTACTTACATACTTACCTACAGAGTATCTACTCTAGATTGAGAGATCGGGCCTGGGCGAATTCGATATTGCGCTAGTCCCAAAGCGCGCTGGTACGCGTCAGTGCACGCTTACTCGGTGCCAAGATGGCGCTTACATACCGCCATCCAAAACCATGCGTCTTGTATGTGTGAGATAAATGGCACATAGATACATACATGCTGCGGGGAATGTGTTTCGGCGAGCGAGACGAAGTGGGCGCAGATGGGAGCGGCGGTTCGGTGCGTAGCTAGAGTATGCATATGTAGCACACACGGTCGGAATGGAGTGCGTAGGTATGTAAGCAGTGTACTTTACATAGATACATAGCATACAAAACATTCCGCTCCGTGCATCGCGTGTCTACCTGGATATGTACCTATGTAGATATCTACACAGTCTGCAGGTCTCGAGCGCTGGGATTCGCTCATATATGTATATCGGGTATGTAGATACTCTAGATACGTACCCCGCCAGTTACCTGCATGATATCTATGCGCGTGAAAGGCCGGTGCATGCGAGGGGGCCAGACCGTCCTCTGCAGCGCACGGCTCTCGCACGAGACTCGGGGGCTAAGCGCGCTGTGTGAGCGGCTGCTCGCCGACTTCCCGAGAGCGGAAGCGAGTCGTGGGGCGCGCGCGGAAGGCTGGCGGTGCTCCTGCATCAGGGCCGTTGCAGACTCGGCAGTCTGGCGCCTCCCGCCGCGAGCGCGCGCACGGTTTCGAGGTCCGTCCGGATTCCCGGGAAGGAAGGAAGGAAGGAAGGAAGAAGGAAGGAAGGAAGGAAGGAAGGAAGGAAGGAAGGAAGGAAGGAAGGAAGGAAGGAAGGAAGGAAGGAAGGAAGGAAGGAAGGAAGGACGGACGGAAGGAAGGAAGGAAGGAAGGAAGGAAGGAAGGAAGGAAGGAAGGAAGGAAGGAAGGAAGGAAGGAAGGAAGGAAGGAAGGAAGGAAGGAAGGAAGGAAGGCGATGGGGTGGCTGTGGTGACACAAGGTGCGGGCACGAGTGCGGGCTCGAGATTGCGGTTAGCGGTGCCAGTGCTCCTGCGTTGCCGGACGGATGTATGTATCTATGTATGTGGCCGTCTTCGTCTGGCGGCTCGGCTATGTCAGCGGGTGGCTGGTGGCTGGGCGTAGCCGGATAGCCACCAGCCGTGCCGCGTCGCGCCGGGTCGGAGGGTGAGTTTGGGCCGCGCGGCGTGCGGCGCAGCCGGGGAGCCGCCTCGTATCGGCGCGGGCTGTGCCCGCTTCACGTGCCACATGCCTGCATCGAGTGACGACGGCGACGCGGCGCGCGCGACCGGAAACAGCGACGGCGACGCGGCGCGCGCGACCGGAAACAGCGACGGCGACGGAGCTGCGGTGCGTGGCGGGCGTCCGTTTGGCACACGAGAACACTCGGCCGCTTTCGTCCGTCCCGCCGACAGGTCGATTATCGATATCTACGGGAGACATAAAGCGGGGGGGGGGAGGGCGCAACCGTTCGCTGCGTTCTCGGCCTCAAACCGGCGCTCTGTCAGGCCTCTGATATGATGTGTATGATAGGTGAGTAGATAGACTATACATATACATACTCTATGCATGCATGCAGTCCGCGGTGCATGTGTCGCGCCACATTTGCTTTTTTTCTTTTCTTTTTTCTTCTCGCGCTGTCGTATCTATCTATCTATCTATCTATCCATCTCTCTCTGCAGCCGCGGATTCCCCCAGGCAAAACAAACCCCACCCCATACATATGTATCGGCCCACTCGGACTGACACACCACCTCGCGAACCCTGGGGAGATCACCGTGCAGTGACAGTGAGTGACGAGCATGCGCTGCGGACGTGCTCTGGGTTCTATGTAGCCATAGATAGCTGCATAGATACACAGCTATGTACATCAGTATCCGCGCAAGAGCAATGGGGATACATACACACATACATACATACATACATACATACATACATACATACATACATACATACATACACACACACATACATACATACATACATACATACATACATACATACACACACACATACATACATACATACATACATACATACATACATACATACACACACACACACATACATACATACATACATACATACATACATACGTACGTAAGAGGGGGGCAGAGCGGGGTGTTGGTTGCCTTTCTTCGTCCTCGCGCGGTGCCGGTCGGGATGTCTCTCCGCTCCGCTGTTGCACGGCATCACGGGGACGCTGTGCGAGCGAGCTATGTATGTATCTACTCTACTCTACATATCTAGACAGCGGTCCAGATATCTAGCTGCATCATGTGAGGAATGTCTTGCCGTGGCGCGAGGAACGCTAAACAAAAAAAAAAAAAACCAATGGAGAAGAGACGTGCGAAAGACGAGGGAAAGGGAAGCCCATGACCTCACTCTGCATGGTTACGATGGGTCCTTCTAGTGGCAGCCGGATCTGGCAGTTGCAGCAGCGTCACTGTGTGCATATTTTTTGTTCTTTTTGTCTTTTGTTCTTTTTTTCTTTTCTTTTTTTTATCTAGCGCATATATACAAAGTATGTACTTAGTCGTCGCGCATTGTTCTCCCGGATAAGGAAAAAAACAGTGGCGGGACTCTTGGCAGCTGGACAACGATCGAATCACCGTTTTCAGAGCAAACTTCTATTTCCCGTTACAGCAAACCGCACAAGTGCGTATGTAGAGCAGATAGAGCAGCTACAAAGTACATGGTAGATAAGTACACAGAGTACAGGATTTTTTATGCTGCTGTCCACGCACTTGTCTGCTTTCGGCGTTCTCGGCGATGGTGGGAAACCAGCGTGGGATTCGGGGGGTTTTTTTTTTTTTTTTTTTTTGTTTAATCATTACTCGCGTGGGATTCGGTGTGGCTGGGAGAGAAAAAGGGCCGGCGGGGGTGTGGGAGGCAGGGAGCGACTCGGGAACGCGTGCGCACTCGCTCGCTCCAACCCGGACTGGGGACGGGGGGGGGCAGAACGGTGGGAGCGAAGTGTGCCAGAATCGACACGCCGCCGACGATTGGTGCGCGGCTGTGCTGGTGCGTGGTCTCTCTCTCCGTCTCTCGCCCGCTCACCCGCTCTCCCTCGCCCTCGCCCTCCCCTCCCACACGCAGCGCGACAGCTGTGCGGCGCGAGGACGGAGTGGCGGCGAAGCGAACAACGCCGGAATTGCGCAGGGTGGGCCGCACTGTACTCTGCATATGTATCATCATACCTGTGTGTAGCTATTATGTAGTGCTGCTGCTACACATGCCCCCCCCCCCATCTGCCTGGCGACTACCGCGAAACAGGCAACGCACGGCGTGGGAAGACCACAGGAGCGGCAGCGGCGAAGTAGCGTGGAGCAGCACCCAACAAACAACAAACAGAACAGTGCGGTGTCTCCTTCCCTTCGGACTCGCGCAACTGCTG
>Ga0307516_10000206_pt1 | contig 76797 bp, 55 predicted proteins | sample 19_EM_MG_FD_203310 | JGI IMG/M metagenome (GOLD analysis project Ga0307516, IMG submission 203310) | Populus trichocarpa ectomycorrhiza microbial communities from riparian zone in the Pacific Northwest, United States - 19_EM | ecosystem: Host-associated > Plants > Roots > Unclassified | place... | reverse complement strand
CTGACCGCCATGCTGGCCATATTGCGCCGCATCATATGGTTGGCCGGCGCGCTCCTGGGTGTGGGGGTGGTTCTGGTGGTCGGCAATACGATTCGGCTCGATATATTGAACCGCAGGGCCGAGATCGAGGTCATGAAGTTGGTGGGCGCGACCGATGGGTTTGCCCGCCGGCCCTTCTTGTACAGCGGTGTTTGGTATGGCCTGGGCGGGGGCCTGTTGGCCGTCATGGTGGTGGCAGCGTCGGTGGCGTCGCTGGCCAAGCCGGTGGAACGACTCGCCGGGCTGTACGGCAGCCCGCTTCGGTTGAACGGTCTCGGGTTCGGTTGGGGCGTCGCGGTAATCGGTGTTTCGATCGGCTTGGGGTGGCTCGGCTCCTGGCTGGCCGCCACCCGGCACATCCGCGGAATAGAGCCCCGGTAGACTGCCAGGTAACTGGAGTCCGGAATTCAATTAAGTTATTGACTTATATAGTTTAATTCTCACCTTGAACTCTTTTTCGCCTTAGCACTCCAAGGTCGGGAGTGCTATTATTGCTCTCGGAGATTGAGATTCGATTGGAGGTTTTCGTTCATGACTACAGCCTTGGTCGCTAAACAGACTGGTTTGATTTTTGCCGGCCCCGTAGGGAGCTTGGATTCTTATATCGACCGCGTTTCGCAGATCCCGGTTCTGGCGAAAGAGGACGAAGTCGCCCTTGCGTCTCGCTTCCGCAACGAAGCCGACCTCGATGCCGCGCGGCAGCTGGTGCTGTCGCATCTGCGGTTCGTGGTGCACATCGCCCGCGGCTACTTGGGCTATGGGCTTCCCATGGGTGATCTGGTGCAGGAAGGCAACGTCGGCCTCATGAAGGCGGTCAAGCGCTTCGACCCCAATGTCGGAGTCCGCTTGGTGTCGTTTGCCGTCCATTGGATCCGCGCCGAGATACACGAGTACGTTCTGCGGAACTGGCGCCTGGTCAAGGTGGCGACCACCAAGTCGCAGCGCAAGCTGTTTTTCAATCTGCGCAAGATGAAGAAGAATCTCGCCTGGCTGTCCGAAGAGGAAACGCGGGCCGTGGCGCGCGATCTCGGGGTGGAAGTCAGCGACGTACGCGAAATGGAACAGCGGTTGTCGGCGCGGGATATGTCTTTCGACCCCACGCCTGAAAGCGATGAGGAGGAGGCCTACTCGCCCGCCATGTATCTGCCGGCCAGCAATGCCGACCCGGCGATCGAGGTGGAGCGCGAAGAGTGGGACGAGGATTCGAGCGATCGCCTGGTACTGGCGATGGAGAAGCTCGACGAGCGCAGCCGCAACATCTTGAAGCGCCGCTGGATGACGGAGGACAAGGCGACGCTGCATGAACTCGCCGACGAATACGGCATTTCAGCCGAGCGGGTGCGGCAGGTCGAGAGCAACGCCATCAGCAAACTCAAGGGGTTGATGGTCCCCGCGTAGGTAGTTGCACGGTTTCGTTCGCGACCTCGATGACGGGTGTCTCCCAGGGATGCGCTCGCACGAGTTCGTCCAGCGCCGCCGTCACCGCAGCGGCGCCCGCGGCCGCGTCAATGTAGGTGGTGATGATCGCGGTGGGCGATAGCGTCGCCGCCCCGCGTTTTCCGGCGGTGGGCGTAGCTCGCTCGGTGGCGGTGAACCCTTCGATGCCGAATGAGATTTCGAACACTCCCTGGTACAGGTCGAAGTCGCCGAGAGGACCACGCGCCCGTATGACCGACAGCATTCTGGCTGCCACGGGATCATCTTCGATCGCCGCGAGATTGCCCTGGAGCACTTCGACGAACGTGTTAAGTTCAATCGGACAATGAATTCGAACCTTTCGCGCCGAACGCCACGACAAGCTCACGCCGCGGTCCGCCTTTCGTACCCCACGGCTTCCCGAAACGCGTGCGCGTGCAATTCGGCGGTGCGCGCACGCGTGGGCGCGTACCCGCCGCCCAGAACGATCACCAACGGAACACCCCGGCCGCGCACGGTTTCGATGACGGCAAAATCACGCGACCGGATGCCTTCCTCGCTGAGCGCCAGCTTTCCATAGCGGTCGCCCGCGGCAACGTCCACGCCCGCGAGATAGAACGCGATATCCGCCCCGGCTCGCTCGAGCACCGTGGGAAGATGGTGTTGCAGAGAATCCAGATATTCAGCATCCCCGACTCCGTCTTGCAGCGGGACATCGAGATCGGAACGCATTTTTGCGGCCGGATAATTCCGCTCGCCGTGCATGGAGAATGTGAACACTTCGTCCGTCCCTTCGAAGATCGCGGCGGTGCCGTTGCCTTGATGCACGTCCAGGTCGATGATGGCCGCCCGCTCGATGGCGCCCTCGGCGCGCAGTTTCGCGATCGCGACGGCCACGTCGTTCAATACGCAAAAGCCCTCGCCGTGATCAGCGAAGGCATGATGAGTGCCGCCGGCCAAGTTGCCGGCCATTCCTGACGCCAGCGCCGCCCGCGCGGCGAGCAGAGTCCCGGCCGACGCCAGGCGGGAGCGCAACCACAACGCGTCCGACCACGGCAGGCCAAGCCGCCGTTGCTCCGCGGCGGACAATCCCGATGATTCCAGCTTGTTCAAGTACTCGGCCGTGTGCACGAGATCGAGTGTTTCCCGATCAAGCGGTTCGGGTGCGAGCAGATCGCCGTCCCCCAGCACGCCCTCATCGAGGAGCTGTGCTTTCAGCAACGGGTATTTACTCATGGGAAAGGGATGTCCCGGGGACAGGGTCACCTGGTACCCCGGGTGGTAGCTGCACTTCATGCCTGGGATTATCGCATTTCATGGCCGCCGGCCCCAAGCCGCGCCGCTCTGGGGCAAAGGCAAGTGCGCCGTCTAGTTGGGTATGTAGCGCCCGAGCTGCGGCACGACCGACGCCGCAAACTCCGTCAACGTGCGGTCCGCCGCGGTCACATCCGCACCTGGCGCCAGCGGCACGATGAGACGCACCAGCGCGCCGTCCGTGCGATGCCGGGTCAGCGCATCCCAGAACAGGTACCACTTCACCACGAATTCGTTGGTGATGATCCGGCCGCGTTGGTCGAACCAGTAGTAGACGAGCTCGCGCTGGTCGCCCAATTCGATCACGGTTCGGTTCACCCGCAGCGGCCGGCCATTGCGCAGGATCCCGGCGAAGTTGAGTTGATCGAACTCACGCAACTGCCAACCGCCGCCGGGCAGGCAGGAGCGCGGCGAATGCACCGCCTCGCCCTTGCGCTGTGAATCGTAGTAAGCCACGTACAAATTGACGACGGGCTTGTCCGGTTTCACATAATTCGCGAGCAGGTAATCGTCGAGCTTCAATTGATTGAGATAGACGCCTTCGAGCGCGCTGTTGCGACCAGTCCAGTCGCCGATTCGCAGCGGGAAATCCAGGAACCTGGCGCGCGTGGGTATCACCTCCGCGGGACGCGGCAGCGTGTACGCGGCGGCCACGAACAGCAGCAGCACCGCCACAGCCGCGATGAACGCGCCGGGAATCGAGCGCGGACGCTGCTGCGCATCCTTCGGGGTCGGTGCCGGAAACTCCACCCCGAACAGTTCGCGCCACGTGCCGGATTCCCGTCCCACGCGATTCAGCACCGCCACTTCGCCCAACAGGAGCCCGGCGCTGAGCATGAACACCATCCAGCCCTGGAATTCGTGCAAGAACCCTTCGGCCATGCCGATGCCCCAATGCTCGACCATCACGCCGATGGTGCCGACGCGCAGGCTGTTCATGACCAGCGTAATGGGCACGCTGGAGAGAAACAGCACCACCCGCTTCCAGAGGGCGCCTTTGTAAAAATAGGCGATGATGAAGCCCAGCGTCATCAGTGGGAACAAATAGCGCAGACCGTCGCAGGCGTCCGCCACCTGCAATTTATAGCCGCCGAGATCGATGACGTTGCCTTCGAGGAAGACGCTGATGTTCAACAGTCGCATGAACCAAACGCCGAGCCCCGAGGACAGCAACTGCAACTTGACCGACAGGTTGTACAGCACGAATTGCGGCAGTGGAATCATGAACACCAGAATCAGCAGCGGGATGGCGAGCAGGCGAAATGCACGTGGACCGATGAAGGACAGCACCAGACCATAGAGCGTCACGAGGTAGGCGTACTGAACCAGCGTGAAAATCGTGGCCAGCTGGCCCACCACCAGCAGGCCGCCGCCGATCAGCACCATCAGGACGCCGACCCAGCTGCCCTCGAAAGCGATGCGTTCCAATCGATCCTTCAGCTGCCAGATGAGGAACATGGAGATGGGCGGAATCAGGATTGCGTGGCTGTACTCCGGATCGTTGAGCCAGGTACTCCACATGACGGAAAGGCCATCCCAGAACGGCGCAATGCTCAGCAAGCCCACCACTACGCCCAGCAGGCCCAAGCTCAAGGGCAGGCGCCAGACGGATAGCATATTGCCGGCAGTGCCGGGCGGTTGGGCCGACATCGAACTCTCCCCAAGGTAGCAACGGCGGCGGCTAGCCATCCGCCAGCCCTCCTTGATACCGGTAACCTGTTGCAGGGAGGTGACATGGCGGCGGTTGCGCGCATACGCGCGTATTAATCCTGTCATCTGGCGTCTGCATACTCGCCGGCCTTCATGACCGCATTCGCCTGGCCTTACCGATATGAGTTGCTGGACGGCCTACGCGGAGTCGCCGCGTTGCTGGTGGTCATGCACCACATCGGCCTGGTCACCGTGGGACACTTCGCCGTGATGACCTTCTTCGTCATCAGCGGCTATTGCATCACGGCATCCGCCGAATCCTGCCGGGAACGGGGCGTGGGCTTCCTCGCGTTCATGAGTCGACGCGTGCGGCGCATCTACCCGCCCTATCTTTGCGCCTTGTTGTTCTTCGCCGTCACCCGCGCCGTCAAGGCGGTTCTCGGCGGACCTAACGACCTGACACGGTGGTCTGCCCTCGAGTGGCTCCAGAACATCAGCTTGACGCAGTGGCTGTCCCTGTTGGTGCATCCCTTGCCCATGTCCACGCAGAATCCCACCCTGTTCGTCGCCGCCTTCTGGTCGCTCAATTATGAGGAACAGTTCTATCTCGTGATCGCGCTGTGCCTGGTGCTGGCGACGCGCCGGGGAATACCGATGGTGTGGCCCATCCTCGCGCTGGCGGCCGTTGGATTGGCCTTCAACGTACTGCATCCCGGCAATTGGGACTGCGGGCTGTTCATCGAGTACTGGGTGCACTTCGCATTGGGGTCGCTGCTGTTCTATGTGTTGTGCAAGTATCCGACGGCACGCATGCGCCGCGTGTTCGCGGTGTCGCTGTCGGGGCTTGCCGCCGGCCTGGCGCTGTGCCTCCTGCCGTGGACACCGGAGCGCATCGAGACTCAGCGGGTGTTCGTGGAATTGCTTGTGGTGCTGGCATTGACCTTGGGTTTGGCTCTGGTTCGGCCCATCAGCGGCATGTTGACCGGCTCGCGCCTCTGGACGCCGCTCGCGGCTCTCGGGACCATTTCGTACAGCCTGTATCTCATCCATCAATTCAATCTAACGCTGGTGGCGGGAGTGGCGCACAGGCTGCTGCCGGCGGCCACACCGCCGCTGGCATTGCGGCTCGCGGAGTTGCCGCTGCACATCGGCCTGGCCGCGCTGTTCTGGCGCCTTTGCGAGCGGCCGTTCATCGGCCGTCGTCCCTCGAGCGCGCCGGCGCCCGCACCCGAGGCGGCCGCAGCTCTGTGAGCAGCAGCATCCAACAATTCCTGAGGCGTCCCTTGGTGGGCAATGCGCTCTCGCTGTACGCCGTGCAGGGGCTCAATCATCTGGTGCCCCTGCTGCTGGTGCCGTATCTGCTGCGGGCGCTCGGACCGCGCAGCTACGGCGCCATCGTCCTCGCGCAGGCCCTGATGGGCTACGCGGTGGTGGTGACGGATTACGGCTTCAATCTCACGGCCGCGCGCGACATTTCCATCGTGCGCGACGATGCGGACGCCGTGGCGCGAATTTACTGGACCACCATGGCCGCGAAGGCCGTTCTCCTATTGGCGAGTTTCGTTGTCATCGGCGCGGTCGTGGCACTCAACCCCACCTTACGGCAGGGGTGGGCCGTCATCGCGTGCTGCGCAGTGATGGCGGTCGGCAACATCGCCTTTCCGCAGTGGTATTTCCAAGGCTTGGAGCGGCTGCGCGAAACCGCCTTGATCCAAGCGCTCGCCAAAGTCAGCACCGCCGCGGCCGTGATTGTCTTCGTTCATTCGCCCGCCGATCTGCTCCGGGCAGCGTTCATTCTCTCCGCACCGCAACTCGCCGGTGTCATGGCGGCGGCCTGCTTCGGGTACTCCGTGGTGCCCGCGTCGTTCTTCAAGCCCACGGCCGCCGATATCCGCGCGGCACTGGTCTCAGGTTGGCACATGTTCATCGGCAGCGCTTCCGTGACCCTGTACGGCCACACGAACACCGTCGTGCTCGGGCTGCTGTGCGGCGAGGCGGCGGTGGCCGTCTACAACGTCGCGTACAAGATCGTATACGCCCTGCAAAGCTTGGTCAGCCCGGTGATTCAAGCGGTTTATCCCCGGGCCAGCATGCTATTCAACCGCTCGCCTGCTCAAGGTTGGGCGCTCATCGTCAGCGTGGCGCGGGTCCTGATGCCGGCCATTGCAGTGGCCTCCGCGGCACTCGCGATCATGGCGCCCTCCGTGGTGGCGCTGATCGGCGGCCGGGGATATGCGGAGGTGGTACCGGTGCTGCGCATTCTGTGCCTGATGCCTGCCGGCTTGACGGCATCGTCCTTGTTGGCGCAATGCGTGATGATCAACCAGGGCATGACGCGGCCGCTGGTCCACATCTATCTAGGTGTCGGACTGCTCAACCTCGCCGTGCTGCCGGGATTGGTCTGGTTCCATGCGGCCACGGGCGCCGCACTGTCATTGGTGCTGGCCGAAGTGCTGGGACCGCTGTTGATGCTCCGGGTGCTGACCAAGCGGCGTCGTCCCGAGTTTGACGCTGCGTTGGCCCCGTGAACGATCCCAGGCATCCGGACGGCGTGCCCGCTGTCGCCATCATCCTGGTCAATTGGAATGGATGGCGTGACACGGTGGAATGCATCGACAGCCTGTTGCTGCAGGATCACGGCCGTTTTCATGTTTTCGTCGTCGACAATGCGTCCAACGACGACTCGATCACGCGAATCTCGGCGTGGTGCGCGGCGCCGGCCAGCGAACGCGGCTGGCGCGAACACGATGGCGTTCTGCGTTGGTCGAACGGACCTGCCGCGGGTTCCGTCGCGCATCGCATCGTGGATAGGCCCGCGGGCATATTGGCAGCGCCCCCGGGAGATTGCCGGGTGACCCTCATTCAATCCGGAGGCAATCTCGGATTTGCAGGCGGCTGCAATGTGGCCGTGCGCGCCGCCGGTCTCGAGGCCTTCGACCATTTCTGGTTTCTCAACAACGATACGGTCGTCGCCCGCGACGCGCTGAGTACTCTGGTGCGGCGCGCCTGCGCGCCTCCCCGCCCGGGCATTACCGGATCCACAATCGCGTTCTACGACGCACCACAGGTGATTCAGGTGATGGGCGGTGCGCGCATGGATGTCACACGCGGGATCGCTCATCACATCGGCGGCGGCGTCTCTGTGGACGCACTGCCCGCCCTCGCCGGCGCGGTTGAGGATCAAATGGCTTTCGTGATGGGAGCCTCCATGCTCGTGTCCCGCGAGTTCGTCGCCCAGATCGGCATGATGCAGGAAGACTATTTCCTCTACTTCGAGGAGATCGACTGGGCAATCCGCGGCCGCGGCCGATTCAGCCTGGGGTATGCCGCCGCCAGCCGCGTGTATCACAAGGCGCAGGCCAGCGGCCGGAAGGCGGTGAGATTTTCGACGCGATTTTTCTATCGCAACCGCATCCGGTTTGCCAGCCGCTACTATCCCGAACACCTCGGCGCCACCAAGCGCGGCATGCTCAGCGAAATGCTGCGCCATCTCGCCCGGGGACGCTGGACCCACGTGAGTCTCATCGCGGAGACGTTACGAGACGCCGGACAGATCGCGGCGGAGGCGCGCAGCTCCGGGCAACACGGCGGCTGAATCGGGCACCGCGGACTCCTCGCGCAGCAGCCGCACCACATCGGTGAGGCATTCCTGGTGGCGCCGGTTGACGCAACGATGTTGATCGCAGGGACGGCAGTTGATGCCCTCCCGCTCGACGACGGTGACTCGCCGACCCATCGGCCGCACCGCCATCGACAGGTGCGGGCCGAAGAACACCGTGGTGTCGATGCCCAATGCGCCCGCCAGGTGCGCCGGACCGCTGTCCATGGCAAAGAATTGATCCAGCGACGGCAGGAAGGTGATGAATTCCTTCAAGCTGCCGCGCCAGCGCTCGATTCGCTCCGTGCAGGCCGGCGGCAGGCGTTGCAGCACCGCCGAATTGAAATCCAGCAGCTCCGGTGCGTCCACTACGATCAAGCGCGTATTCGCCGCATCCTGAAACAACGCAATCAAGGCGCATGCCTCCTCGATCGGCAGCCGGCGCAGCACCAGGGAGGCGCCGAAGTGAAACCCGACGCGGCGCGGCCGGCGTTCGAGGAACTCTGTCGTTTGAGCGGCGCTGCGCGACACCCCGGTTGGCGGGTTCAAGCCTCCGTCTCGCCGCAGGGAGGGGATCCGCTCCTCCGCCGTCATGGGCATGCCCAGGTACTGCGCCAGCGCTGCATGGTGGTCGACGATGTGGCGCAACACACCGTCGTCCGGCACTACATCGGTCAGCAGGGCGGCGCCGCCGGTGAAGTTGTACGCAATCCGGCGCCGTGCGCGCGCCAGCGTCAGCAACAGCACGTTGCGCACGTCGCCGCGCACGTCGATACCCCAGTCCCAGGACCGCCGTCGGCTCTCACGCACCGCATGGCGCACGCCCTGCAATCCGCGCAGGCCCTGGCCTTTGGATACCCAAGGTGCACGAAGCATGATGAATTCGTCGACCAGCCCGGTATCGGCCAGGACGTCGCGCGCATAGCCGCCCGCCATCAGGCCGATGTGGGCTGCGGGATGACAGCGCCGAATGACGCGCAACAGGGGAATCAGCATGACCATGTCGCCGAGCAGATGCAGCTCCACCACCAGAATGGACCGGGGTACCGTCGGCGCCGTCCCGGCGGGCGCAGCCCGGAGCGCCAGAGCCGTGAGCCGCCAGAGCGGATCGAGACGGCGGCTCCAGGCGGCCAGCCTGTCGTTGTGATGCTTCATGCCGACATTGTCTTGGGTGTCGATGACAAAATGACGATGGCGGCGCAGGCGCTTCCAGTCGATCAATTGTCATCAATCCATCCGACACTGCGGAGATGAGTTTCTTGAAATCCGCCCTCCGCAAAGTCGTGCCCAAGGGCATTGCCGCCGTATACGATGGCTATCGGCTCGAGAAATCGGCCGAGCGCAATCGGCTGATGAGCACCGAAGCGATATTCACCGAAATCTACTCGACCAACCGGTGGGGCGGCAGTCCCGGCATCTTCTTCTCCGGACTCGGTTCGCATGAGGCGGCCATCGTGTCGCCGTACGTGGCCGTGGTCACCGCCGAGTTGCAGCAACTCGGCGCCTCGTCGCTGACGGCGGTGGATCTCGGCTGCGGCGACTTCTCGGTGGGCCGGCGACTCGCGCCGGCCTGCGGCCGCTACATCGGGATCGACATCGTCAAGCAGCTGATTGCGCACAATGAGCGCACCTTCGGCAGCGGCAGCGTGTCGTTCCGACACGCCAACATCGTCGACGATGCGCTGCCCGGCGGCGACATTTGCTTCGTCCGCCAGGTGCTGCAGCATCTCTCCAACGAACAAATTGCGGCCGTATTGCCCAAGCTGGATCGATTCACGTGGTGTTTCGTCACCGAGCACCATCCGTCGCCGGGTCGTCTGATTGAGCCGAACAAAAATAAGCCGCACGGCGACGACATCCGGGTGAGCCGCGGGTCCGGCGTGTTCTTGGATGAACCGCCCTTCAGAGTACCCGCGTCGCGGCTCAGGCTGCTGCTCGAAGTACCCGGCACCGCCACGACCGACGGCTCCGATCCCGGCGTAGTGCGGACTTACCTCTTGAGTTCATCGAGTCTTCGATAGACGGCCGCGTATTGCGCGGCAACGGCATCGAGTGTGAAGCGGCTGCAATTTCGCGCGCCCGCCGCCACCAGGCGCGCGCGCACGTCCGCATCGCTCAACAAACACCTGAACCCCTCCCGAATCGAATCCACCGAATAGGGATCGACCAACAGGGCGCCATCCGGCCCCGCCACGCTGCGCAGGGGTTCGATGTCGCTGGTCAGCACGCAGCGTCCGACGGCCTGACCCTCGAGAATGGGCATGCCGAAGCCCTCATAGGTCGAGGGAAAGGAGACGATGTCGGCGCCGCGATACAGCTCGAGCATGGTGGCATGATCGACGCTGAAGTAATGCTCGTGGCGGATCCCGCTGACCCGCAGCTGCTGTATCGTGTCCTCCGTCAAATCGCCGACTATCGTCAGCACGCACGGCGCATCGCGCAGCGCCTCGATCACCCGCGGAAGATTCTTGTTGGGCGTCGTGCCCACGTGCAATATGCGCGGCAGATCCGCCGCAAACGGCCGAGCCGCAGGGGTAAACGACGGGTCGATAAAATTGGGGATCACGATCACTTTGTGCGGCGGAATCGCCACCGTCGCCAGGAGTTCCTGCTTGGTGCGCTCGGAGATCACCACGACGGCGGCGGCCAGCCTGAGAGGCAGACCAAACCACAGCAGGCGCATGACGAAGCGCTTGAATCCGACGCCCCGCTGCAAGACGACGCAGTCGTGAACGGTAATGAGCGCGCGCGACTGCAGACACAGCAGCGCGGCATAGTGCACGTCGCCGGTGATGTGCACGATCCGCGCCTTGCGCTGCCGGGCGGCGAACCACATGTTGCGCAGCACGCTCAACAGACCCGCGGAGACATGGGGCAGTTCCAGCCGGGTCAAAGGCATGCCCGAGCGCTGAAAATCGGCGTACAAACACTCGAATAATTTCTCGATACTGAAGAAGGTCGGTATGCGCTTTCTGAAGATGAACGTCACCGGCGGCGACGGCACGGCTGAGTCGTTCAAGGCGCACTCGAGTCCGGGGCCGTATACGCCAGCACGGCGCCGGCGATACGGCGCGCGCTTTCCTGCGTGGAGAACTGCTCGCCGTGCGCCTGCGCCGCGCGACCCATGGCGCGCAGTCCCTCGCGCCCGAGTTCCAGCGCCCCGCTCAATACGCGACGCAGCGCGTCGCCATCCCCGGAGGCGAACGTCCAGCCGGTGTCGCCGGCACGGATGAGGTCGCAGGCGCCTCCCACCCGGGTGCTGGCGATGACCGGGCGGCCGCAGGCCATGGCTTCATTCAACGCCAGGCCCCAGGTTTCCTCCGGACCCTGCGAGGGCAGCACGAACACATCTCCCAATCGGTACACCGCGGGCATGGCGGTCTGATTCTGAAACGGCAGAAAGTGCACCCGATCGATGCCGCGCGCGCGCTTCTTCAAGCCGTCCTCGAGTTCCCCGTTGCCGACGAATACCAAGTGCGCGTCGTACGGTAACTTCGCGAATGCCTCCAGCAACAGATGGGGGTGTTTTTTGCTCTGCAGCTTTCCCGCGAAGAGAATCACGAGCTGCTCGGCGGGAATTTCGAGCCTGCGCCGCCACTCCTTCGCGCGCTCCTCGTGCCGCGCGGCGTCGGAGGCAAAACGCACCGTGTCCACTGAATGCGGTGCCAGCACGATGCGCCCCGGCGGCAGACCGCACCAGGCGAAGTAGGCGCGATTGTGGGTGCCGACGGCCAGAGCCACGTCCACGTGGCTGTAGACCCAGGTGAGCGCGAAGCGCCGCAAAGCCGTTCGCCACCAGGAGCGCGGATCGAGCAGCGTCGAGTCACCCCTGAAGAATACAGGCCGACGGCCCTTGAGCTGCCGCAGAGCCTGCACGTGGGACAAGGAATTCCAGGTGTACACCAACACGGCATCAGCGCCCCAATCCGCGACCTCGGACTTTAGCGTGGGCGTGTTCAGACCGAAGAAATGGTCCAGCCCGGGGCGGCGGGCCACATTGGGTACGAACTGATACTCGTAACCGTCCAGCAGCGGGACATCCCAGGCGACAGCCGTTCCGAACCCCGCATCGTGGAGAGGACCGTCCGCCGCCTGGGACCAGGTAAAGAACACGCGCACGGCAAGCTTCCCTGAGGCGGCCAGGGCGCGAAACACCGGCGCGTAGTACTGAATGGGATGAGTGATCACGATGGCGAGCCGCGGCAGCCGGGTGGAACCGGCAGCCCGGGGCGGCTGAACGTAGTGGTGGTGAGTTGGAGCAAGCACGGCCGCCGAGACTACTGCAAGACGATTGCAACAAAGTTGCTGCAGCATCGACTACCCTCGATGACACCCGGCGCGTCCTAAAATTCCCTCCTTTCGGACTCCATGCATGGCGCGAACTCGGATGTTGGCACTGCTCATGATGCTCGGCGGTGCCGTGGCAATGGTTGTTCCGGTAATGGTTGGACCGGCAATGGCTGGTCCGACGATGACTGCACCCACGCCGCCGGAGTTGTATCGCAATGCCGACCACGAAAGCCCGGTGCACGGCGCTCCCGATGACTTGCTGTTGATCCCGGGCCATGGCCTTGCTGACGGCGATCAGGTGTCCTACGAGGCCGTTGCGGACACTGGGCACCCGCCTCCCGCTCCGCGTCAAGTACCCGAGGTCGCCACCGCAGACGGAGGGTGGGCTCCCGTCGTCAGCTATAGCAACGCACCGTATTCGCTCACAGTGCAATTGCCGCCGATCCTGCGCGCACACCAGTCGTACGCGTTGCGGGTGCGCAGCTTGCGCGGCAACTGGAGTGCGCCGATGCTCATTAACGATGCGCGCCCCCTCTGGGCAACTCCGGCCACGGTCTACTCATCGCGGCCGGTTGCATCCTTGCCGCGGGAGCTCAAAGTCGTGGGCCGCAATCTGGAAGCCGCTCCCGGGCGTGCGACCCGAATCCGGCTCGACGGCCCACAACACTACGAGGGCACGTCCATCAGGGACTCGCTGTCCTCGGACACGTTGGATCCCTACGTGGCCCGCCTACGGCTGCCCAAGTCTCTCTTGCCGGGCCGTTATCACATCGCCCTCAGCCGCGACGGCATCAGCTGGGTGGCGATGACCGGTCAAACCCTGGAGGTGCTGGCGGATCCGGCCACGCCCATGGAATTTTCTTTGGACGATCCCGGATTTGGCGGCTGCCGGCCGGACGACGGCCGGGACGACACCCCGTGCATACTGCGTGCGCTGGAAGCCGCGCGGCTCGCGGGCGGCGGGGTCGTGAAGTTCGGGCCTGGCACCTGGGATCTGGTCGACAGCGGTCAGCCCGGCGTCATGGGCGACGAAGGCATCATCGTTCCGACCGGGGTGAGCTTGCAGGGGGCCGGAAGGGAACGAACCCGGGTGGAACGCCACACAGCCTGGAACGAAAGAGCTCCCGCCGCCGCGGCCTTTACGCTGCTCGGCCGATCCCAAGTGGCTGGATTCACCCTCCGTGACCAGAAACGCTACCAGGCGTCCGATCGCGCTGGGCCCTTTCTGCAATTGGGTGTGCACGCCTCGCGTGCGGCTGCTCCCGCACCATCGCGAGTCGACGATGTAGTTGTCACGGACAATCTATTCGACAACACACTGGTGGCTGTCGGCAACGATGGTCTGCCGCTGAACCGATTGTTCATTACCTACAACACCTTCGCCGCCTTTCATTCCGCGCTGGGACTAGCGGGCAATCAGGCCAACACCGCAATTCGCTACCGGATCGACGATTCCGTCATCGCTCACAATCTATTCAAACCCAGCAGCAAATTGGACCTGGTTGAAAAATCCGCTAATGTCGCGAGCGAGCTCGGATCCGGTTTCCGGGTGGACTTCAGCGCCAACGTGGCCGACGGCGCCGCCGGAGACTTTCTGTATGAAGCAGGTGATCCCAAAGGTTGGCGGGCGGCCTTCTTTTGGAATCTATCGGGTAATGTCGAAGAGACCCTGATAGCTCAAAACTCCGCCTCCTGCACGGGCGACAAGATCGGCGATGGCGAAGCCATTTCCTTGGACAACAACGCCAACACATTCGCTTTCGGTGCGGCGACCGTCGTAGCCTCCGCCACCGCCGATACGGTCAGCGTCGCCGCGCGACCGGTCTCCCGGCAGCATCAACGGGAGGTACCGGTTCTCAGTTATTACGTTGGTCATTGGGTACAACTTGCCGCCGGTCCCGGATTGGGTCAGGCCCGCCGGATCGCCGCGTACTCCACGAACGCTCTTACGGGAGTAACCACGTTTAAGATCACACCCGCCTGGGACGTGGTCCCCGTTGCCGGCCGAACGCGCATGGCCGTGGGGCGGGAATTTTGGCAGGTGTACTTGCTCGACAACCAAATCGACAACCGACGGCCTCTTTGTGAGAAAAGCAATCGCAGCCGCAAGGCCGCCGGCGTCATCTCGGTGTGGGGCCAGAGCGCCGACTCCGTCATCGCCGGAAACCGGCAATTCGATTCCGACGGCATCTTCGTGCAGCAGGTGTATTCCGTGCCCGAACATCCCTGTGCCGACTGCGCCATGGAAAGCTGGTTCCAATACTTCTTGGAGATTCACGACAACCTGGTCGACGGCGAGTATGCCTGGGATAGCTCCTGCAGTTCTTCGGGAATCGCAATCGGCATCGGTGCGTCCGAATCGGGCGACCTCGCGCCGCCTACCGTGGGCTATGGCATATCGATCGCTCACAACGAGGTCCGGCATGCCGATGCCCAGTTCAGCGGGGCCATCGCCCAGACCAATTCTTGGTCGGGCGGGCCGCCGCCACATCGCTGGCCGCTCAGCGAGAATTTGCTCATTCATCACAACCGCATCTCCGACATCGACGGCGCTCCTGCCTTGCCGGAATGTGTCAGAGCGCGGCCCCGGATCGCCATCGCTTTTCCCGATGACGCCGTCGCGTGGCACACGGTTCTATACGCCAATTCATGCAGGAATGTCTCGGCAGCGCTGGGTCCCGGCGGGGTCGGGAGAACCGTGCTTTGCCCGTCGGGCGCCGAAGAGTCTTGCGGATGCACGGCCGAGCATCGCTGAAGGCACTTTCGCGGATTCAGCCCGCCGTACTTTCCGGGACCGCGGTTCGCGAAGATGCTGCCACGAGATTGCGCGCACGCATTTTTCCGTACAGCCATTCAGTCACGTCCGGTACCAGGAGCATCCCCGGCCGCTCGATAAGACAATGCGCCGCATATGCGGCCCCGATCAACAACGGCGTACATGACAGGGCGACGACGCAATGCGCCGCCGGCGAAAGCTCTGCCGCTCGATCAAGCCCGATTCCCAGCCGAAACACCGAGTACAGCAAGATGCCGTGCAACAGATAGATGCCATAGGAAAGTTCGCCCAAGAATCGGGACACATCCCGAGTCAACACGCCGAACAAAGTATTGCCGCACGCAATCGTCGAGAAAGCCATGGACAGCAGCGCGATGGGCACCGGCGCATAGGCCGTTGGGAAAAAACTCGCGTCCAGGAACAGGCAGAGCAGAACGATCAGCCCGGCGGCGGGAGATCTGGCCATCGCAGAGATCCTCTTGTCCCGAGCCAAGAACGCGGCGCATATCCCTCCCAAGAATGCGGTTGAACGGATCGGCGAAAGTTGCAGGAAGCCGGCGCACACTGCGACAACGCCGCTCGCCAATAGAAATGGCATTGGAGGAATGCGGGCAACCGTGAGCGACAGGAGCGGCAGGAGCCCGTAGAAGATCCATTCGTACACCAGCGACCAGGTCACGTTGGCCAGAATGACGGAGGTGTCGCGCACCCCGTTTAGATCGTGGCTGCCCGGCAAACTAAACGACAGCCACTCGACGCCTCTCCATATCAGGTCACCCAACGGCACCCGGAGATGACCGGCCGAAAGGTAGGCCACGATTCCAAACACGGCGAGCAGGGCGAACAGGTACATCGGAAATAACCTCAGGACCCGGGAGACGAAGAGGCGCGTCCAATCGACTGGAACGCGCCTGGCATCCAAGAGCTTCGAGTAAAAGAGGAACCCGGTGATCATGAAGAACAGCATGACGCTGGACTCGCCCAGGTGAGTGTAGAGCCGCGACGGCGGCACTTCCCACCGTCCGGTGCGAAGATAGAAATACCAGATTGCGGTGTGGCTGATGAAAACCGCCAGCGCCAGGTACCCTCGAAGTCCGTCGATGGCTGCAAACCTTCCCACGGCCGGGGTCTTCCCCGCATAACGCATCGGTATCAAAGCGGTGGCAATTGCCAGCGCGATGTACGCGGCGGGCAGAGCGCGGTCTATTGGAGTGATCAAACGCAGCACCAGTTAGTTCAGCAAATTGCCGAAGGACGGACCCTTGGGGGACACCGACGTAGACCGCGGTCTGCCGAGTCCCGTTCGCGACAAAGTGCACGCGGTCGCCGGCACGCGCGCGAATAGCAGATGCAGGATGCCGATTGCGGCAAGCGATCGCAACCAAACTACATAAGTGCTGCCAAGTGCTCCCTCAAAGCTGACGATCAATTGCTTGATGGTGAGCACTAGGACAAGCAGACGAGTTACGGTTGCGGCCTCGGTCATATCACAGCGCGCCCCGATGTACCCGCAAGTGAGCCCTATCATGCTCATGCCGGCGATGATGCCAATCCAACCAAAATTCCAATACAAGTCGCCCAGATGGGAAGGCGAGATGTAGACGTCTTCGCCTCCGTTCAAGTGAAATTCTTTGTTCACGAGTTGACCGGTAGGTACGTCCGGCTTATCCGACCAGACGATCTTCGGCAGGAAAGCGGCGAGGATCGGCGTCATCGTATTACCGTGTTGAAATGCCACGCCTTTGTCGGTGCCTTGCACGATCACTTCGACGCTGGCTTTGACAGAGGCTCGTTCAAAAAATGTCTGAGCACGATTTCGGCCTTTATTGACCCGATCCTCCGCAGCGATGCTCAACTGCAAGACCTTGGCGAAATTTTCGATAACTGCCGTGCGTGCCAAACCCAGATCGCCGTGGATTGCAGTTCGATACGCGGTAAAAATGGGAAACACAAAAATTACGAATACGACTGCAGCGGCAAGCCAGGCCTTAGGAAGTCGGCCGGTCACCAAGCTGCAGGTGACGATGACGAGAATTCCACCAAGCATCGCCATGCCCTTGATGTCGACAACGAATCCCAGCGCTACCTGCAAGACAACTACGCCGATGACCAATGGCAGGAGATATCGATGGTGAAAGGCGTATAGCGCGTACGCGAGAAGCAGCAAACCGAGGGGCTGCATCATTTGACCGAGTATGTTGGCGCTGGCTGCGAAGGTACCAATACTCTTTAGGCCTTTGCGGACCGCCTCGTTGGTCGTGTCGGGCACGATGTACACGCTCCACATATAGGTAGCGTAGGTTCCGATGGCCCAAAGGATGAGCCCCATCAACAGTGTCGTCTGCTGAGGCCAGTCCCGAGGTACCACAGTCACGCGACGCGACTTCACCACCGACACAGCGACCCGGTAGCCGAGCACCCACAGAACACCTCCCGTTAAAATGACTCCTTCTGATTGAGTGAGAGCGCTTTGATCCGCTTCCCGTGCTATTCCCATAAATACGTCGGCCAAATCAACGGAGCCATAGGAGACGAAGTAAACAAACATGAAGATCGAGAGCAATGCAAAGCGTCCGTTGAGCCGGTCGACGTCGATGACCGGAGCACTGCAGAGTGCGAAAAGCAGAAAAAGATAGACTAACCGCGGGTTCGACGATCCTCCGATGACGCAGCCGATCGCCAGCAAAAATAGGAAGCCCAGATTACATCCGAAGTACAACGGGAATCGCTGGGTGGATGTCGCTGGAGGCAAGTTGTTCTTCCCTTGACAGGTCGTTTGGGGGTGGAATAGCTAAGCGCTTATCCATTGCAATGGAGTGGCAACGCGACAGCCGACAATGAGCACAAAAATGGCGTGCATGCCATCCAGAGAAAGGAAGTATTTGGCAGCCTCGGAGGAGGCATATGAAGTGAGTTTCATAGTTGGTGCGGCGCGCGACCTTACCAGTAGCAGCCCTGTTCAACTGTCTCGAATGTTATGGGGCGCTCACCTTGGTTGGGCCGCACCCAAGCGTCGTTTTCCGCCTCCATGACGAGCGCATTTCTATCCCAGCGCCGGCCCTTTATTCCGAACAATATCTGCGTCGCCCCGCCCAGATGAATTGCCCACTTCCCCATCTGCTTAGCGCGGGCAACGAGTGGAAGCGACCATGCACCTGCACCGACGATCGCAACGTCGAAATTGCGGGACGCCATTTCCTCGGTCATTGCATCCAGCGCTATAAACCAATCGGCATGAACGGGCTTTACCAGACCCGCACTCAGCGGCACCCGTAGAACATCCACATGCACTTCGGGCATCACATCGGGCTTTGCTTGCCATACCTCCTTGAGCCGAAGTCCCTGCGATCGGACGGTGTCGGCGAACGGTGTCATCACCAGCAACCGCTTATCGGCGAGCATCCTGCTCCAAGGTCTCTGATGATAGTAGGGTTCGATGGCTGTCTGAGCCAAGAGCTTGGCCCGTGGAGCGTAGCGAGATTGAATGCGATGCTCACCCAGGCGAAACCAAACAGCTAGTGCATCGATTGCCTGGATGGACTCGGCGTAGACCCGGCAGAAGCGGGAGAGGACTTCCGGATCTGCGGGATAGACGCCGGCGTTGCGATAAAGCATCGTGGCGTGTCGACCCCATGTGGCGCAGTACCCTTTCGAGTCTCTCTCGCGCTCGTAACGAAGTAGGCCGCCCAGTTCGGCGGCACCGATTTTGCCGATGCAGAGTGGTTCATTCGCCGACAATGATTTCGCCAGGAAGTCGTTGCCCGCCTGCGGGGTGAGAATCTCCTGGCGGCGGTACTTCGCTCGCTCAATGCGGAAGCGCTGCTTGGCAACGGGGCCCAGCAGCGATTTGATGCCGCCTATCAATGCGTGTTTCAATTTGAATACCTGGGATGATTTGCGCTTGAAGAAGCGCGCGGTGCAACGGGCGATTCTTCACGTGGAGACCAAGTTACCCGCGCGGGCGAAACGGACTGCCAGTCGCGGCGGGAGACCGCCGTTAGCCCTTCAGGTAGTCTCACCATTCGCGAGCTACGCGGCGCCGTTGGATCTGTCATGGGTTGAAAATGGTAGCCTCGGCATGTGAACAATACATTGCTGGACGCGCAAGCCTAAGTACTCTGGACCGTAAATTCGGTGACGTATTTGCCGGGCATCAGGTAACCTTTGCAAGTGCTGAGCGGGTCAGGTTGAGTTTGAGCGTGAGGCTGCGCAAGTCGCGTCGGGTATAGTGCCATTGGAAATGGTCGGACAGCCTGCTGGTAGTGCTCTTGGAAGGCTAGGAGGCGCCGCTTGAGGTCGCTCAAGGAAGCGAAGTCATTGGGAGTGAGCGCCCCTCATACAGATCGAGCACACGGTCGGCCCGCCGCTCGAAATCCGGATCCCGCGGGAAGCACCAGCTGCGGTGCGACCAAGGGCGGATAGTATCCTCACTCAACCAACGCCGCAGCGTCGTCTCGCGAGGCCACCAAGCCGCGCTCAATAACCTCGCGGCGCTCGAACAGCGCATCGCGGAGGAGTCCGGAACCGCAGCTCCGAGCAATGTCGGAACGCCTAATGATAGACCCAGTGCGTGCCGTTGCACATTACTCTAGCGAACGTTGATCCGGTCGTGCCGACTGTTCCGAGGTAGCTTGGGGAACTTTGGCCGTTAGTAACATAGTTCTCCGATCCCGCAAGTCCGCTGGTGCAGGTAGCTAGTTGTGAAATTGTTGGAGCCGGAAATACAGCGAAAACGTCTTGGTACAGTCCCGTGACCGCATTGCTTTCATTTGCGCGGCTATTGCCTTGCAGATGTAACCCCGCAGTACCGCCGGTACCGTTAACCAGATAAAATGGCTCTGCAGTCGAAAACGTATTGTTCTTAACGGTTATGTTGGATACCTGACCGCTGGAAGCCGAGATTGAAAGCATTTGATTTGTATAGTCGGTGCTTTGTGCAATCACTGAATTGCTCGTCAAATCAAGATTTACCGAGCCGTTAATAGTGAAGATGTTCCCGAAGACGTTGCCAGTGTACTGAGCAATCATCGCGTCCCTGACAGAGACATTCACGGGCGCGGACCCTGTATCGCCAGCGACTAGAAACCTTACGCCGTTTTCAAACCTGCCGCCAGATATCAAATAATCGCCATTATCGGTCAAGGAAAAATCAGTCCCGCTAGTCAGACTGTTTGCGAGACCATAGAAATACATCGAAGCCCCACCTTTCTCCGAGCCGCTCCAAGTGCTAAGCCTGGTTTCGGTGAATGGGTTCGCAATGGACGAGGCGCCTCCGTTGATCCACACCCAGTTCAGTGCATCCTGTCTCAGTGGCATCCAACAAATTGTCCCAGATGTACCGCTGCTCGCGTTGCAGCGTGTGTTGACGAATGTGTAGTACGAAAGGTCTCCGGCTCCGGTAGAGCTTATGCCTGCCCGCCAGCCGATATTGTTGTTGCCAGCTCCTTCCTGTACGTAGACGTTTTCAAATAGCAGTAGCTCCGAAGATTGATAAGTGCCATTTGTATCCAGATCCCAACCTACGACATTGCTCGCGGTCGGAATAAGAATGGAAAGATCTCTGATACTTGAATTGTTCCAACCCAGCATATAGAAAACCGGCATCGAGACGCTGGCAGTACCGGATGATCCGCACCACAAGATCAGTGTGGTACCCACCGAATCGCCCCGGATGTTCATCGAGAACGTGCCGGAGGTCTTCTGAATTGATGAGTTGATGGCGTACGTCCCTGAAGGGATGTACAAAGTGTTGCCCGTAGCCGCTGCGTTCAATGCATTCTGGATATCGGTAGTGTTGGTAGTCAGGGCGGTACTGCCACTGCTACAGTTCAAACCTGCAGTCGCACCATAGCTCAAGATGTTGATTTCTGCGCCTGCGCCGATACCTGCACGACAGAGCAGCAATAAAGCGGAGAAGACTACGAACTTGTTCATGTGAGTTACTGCCTTGTAAACGAGAACATGAACCACGCGCTGGTCGATCCTGTGCCCCACTGCACCGACAACGGGGATCGCCTGAGGCGGAAATCTAATACGTTTTCATGAACGTATTAAGACAATCGCGGTCCGCATGGGTAGAGCAACCAGCTCCGCTATGCCTCGGCCGCTATGATGATGTGTTTTTTGAGCGCTTACGATTGGTGTCCAATTACCACTCGTTACAGGGAGATACTGCCGCTGTCCGCCAGCTAAACGTCTTTCAATTGCAATTCGGTGACATCGGCCGTTTGATTGCCTTGGAGCTGCGCCAGCACGTCCATCCAGCGTTCCAAGGCGCGACCCAGTGTGTATTTTTCACACATCAGTTCCCGCGCACGGCGTCCCATTGCGGCCGTGCCGTCGCGATTCGCCCGCAAGGCGCGCAAGGACCGCGTCAACCCGGTGGAATCGCCGATCGAGACGGTGATGCCGCAGTCAGCATTGTGGAGCACGCGCGCCACCTCGCCGTGGCTGTCGCCGATGAAGATCGCCGGCCTGGCAGCAGCCATGATCCCATAGAGCTTGCTGGGAACGATGAATCCCTCGAGTTGGGGCAATAGGCTGACCAGGTGCACATCGGCTGCCGCCAGGCTGTCTTCCAAGCTGTTGCGCGATTGCTGCGGCAGGAAGCAAAAGTTCTGGAGAGCTTTCTCGACCACCGCTTGCTTCAACGCTGCGACCTTGGCGCCGCCACCGATGATGAGGAAGACAAAGGCTGCGTCCGATCTGAGCTCCTCGGCCGCTCGCAGCAGGGTCTCGAACTCATGAGCCCGGCCCAGGTTGCCGGAGTAGCACACCACGAAGCGATCGCCGAAACCGAGCCGCACCCGTAGCCGGCTCTCGGCGCAGGCCTTCGGGTGGATCATCTCGGCATCCGCCCAGTTTTCTATGACGGTGAGCTTGGGGGCCGCAATGGCGGCCGCAATGGCACCGTCCTCGAAATACCGGCGCATCCGCCGGCCTATCAGCACGTTCATATCGGCCGAGCGCAGCGACGCGTCGCGCAACCGCCTCAGAATCGCTCCCAGCCAGGGAGGCCACGGGGCCCCGAGTTGCGATGCCACTTCCGGAAATACGTCCTGCAGCCAGTTGACCAGCTTCGCGCCTTTGAGGAAGGCGACGGGCGCTGCCATCAAGGACATCAGCGGTGGGTCGGTCTTCACGACCAACACGTCGCCGCGTTTCAGGATCTTGAGCAGGATCAGGACGCAACCCAGGTAGAAAGTCGCATAGTCCACGGCGCGCCCGAGCAGACGACCGCGGCCAAATCGGGTGGTGACGATCCGAAATACCCGTGCCCCAAGGACTCGATCGTGAGCCGGCAAATTGGCCCCAGCGTCATCATGCAGTTGACGAGAGCACACCACTTGGATCGGGAAGCCTGCCGCGGCCAAACCGCCCACCAGGTCACTCAGCATCTGACTGGTGGCGGATTCATCAGGATGGAAAAATCGATTCACGAATACGACGCGGGGCTTCGCCGGGCGCGACGCCGCTGCGGTATCCGATGAGGATGCGGCCATGGCCTAGATTGCCCGGCGGCGGATCACCTGCTTCAGAGCCGTCCGTTTTGCCCAATAGAACAGCTTCGGAAACCGAGTCTCTGCCTGAAAGATGAGGCGGTTGCCGAGCGCGCTCAGGTCCTTTGGTCGGAATACATCGGTTCCGTTGACCATATCCGTGGTCGTTTTCGTGAAGTGCGTCTGATGCGACAAAAAGCGCCGCGAGTTGGGAATGGCGTGACAGGTGATCGACGACCGGGAATGCTGCGGATCCTGGCTGTCCAGCGATCCGTGGATGGTCAACGCGTTCCAGAAGAGGACATCGCCCTTTTCCAAAGCGGGGGCGCGGATCTCCAAGTTCAGCGTCTTGATCTTGTCGACCACTGACGCGATGTACACATCGTGATGTTCGATGATGTTGTTGGCGAGACCGTGCCCGTCGAGGCGGATTTTGTGAGATTTGGGGCTGATGAAGAACCGCCCCGCCCGGGGTGCGATCGACTCAATGGCGATCCATGCGGCCGCCATCTCTCCCACGACTTCGGAGTCAAGATAGTAGCTGTCCTGATGCTCCCACGTAGCCGAGTTGCCTTCGAAATACATGGACTGGACCACTTTGGGCGGCTGCCCCAGTAGCACGTTGAAGACCTGGTTCAGGCCGGACGACGACAGGATGGATTCCGTCGCGTGCTGCCGAAAGCGAAAGAAATGCTTCGGATCCACGCTTTGCAGATTCAGGATGGGATTCATCACCCAACCCCTCTCGTTGAAGACATGCCGCTCCGCCTTCGCGGTCGCCTGTCGATAGATGTAGCCGCGAAATGGTTTGACCTCTTGGTCCCACAGCGCGCGCTGGGCATCGCAGACTTCCGCCGAGATCAGCCCCTTCACGATGACGTAGCCATTCGCTTCGTAGTATGCCTTGATCGACGCACCGTCGTCTGGCGCGAAGCGCGGAGAAGGATCTTCGGATGCAGTTTCCGGCACAGCCACCGGTAGTCCGCGCGGGGTGGAAAGCTCGATCATAGGGTCGCGATCTTAAGTGGACTGTGTGAAGCTTAGGTTGCCGGAACCGTGCTGCGCCGGTCATGCCGTGAAGGACGTGGAATGAAGGGCACCGCGGTATTGCCGGCGTTTCACGATCTTTTGCCGCGACACCTCGCAGCGCGGCTCGGGCGTCATCAGCCGATTTGCAGCTCGTCTGCGCGGCGCCGCCGCACCATCGCGCCCAACCCGCCCAAACCCGACACCATCAACCACAGCGCCGCCGGCAGCGGCACTGGCGCCAGATTCAGACTGCCCACATACAGGCCGCCGTTGGTGCCGCTGGCAATGCCCGCGATGTCCAACATGTAGGTCGCACCGGCCTGCAGGCCCGTGAATGAGGCGGTGATGGAGGTCTGGCCCGCCGCAATCTGTGCCGCCGTCAGTCCCAGCCACGGACTGAATACTGTGTCACCGGCCGGAATGGCACCGACCGCCGGCAGAGGATTGGCGGCCGTGACTTGATATAAGCGAAACTGAAGATTCGAGATGCTGAAGGTGGGCGGCAGTCCGAGCTGCGCGACCAGCGTATCGCCCTGGGCGCCCGCGCTCACCGTGAACTGGTAGCTATCCTGAAAATCGTATGCGCCGAAGCTCGTGGTTCCGAGACCCACAGTCTGTTGGCTGGAGAATGTGTCCGTAAAGGAATACTGCCCAGGCACCGCGAGGCTGTAATCGGTTCCGGAATACACCGGCGTGGAAGATGTGCCTCCGACCGCCTGGTACGACTGCGTCATCGCATTGTTCCCGGCTACGCCGGTGAGCGTGACCGTATTGGCCATGGCGCCCGCCGACATCAGTCCGCCCAGGAGCAATGCCGAACCCATCCCCGCTTTCAGTCGACGTCCCCTAATCTCGCCCATGAGCTGTCGCATCCCTGTTGGTTCGCATCGCACGCGTCGGGCAGGGTGCCGCTCGGCATCTCCTCCCTCGGCCTCTCCCCGATGCCGCTATGTTCAACCGGGATCACCGCAGCACTGTGACCGCTGCATGAATCTTTGGTATCAGAAGGTTCCGCCGACCCCTCGGCCGCTGATCTCGGGGCAACCGGCGATCTCGCGGCGGCGCAGGCGCAACGCGCCCAACAGAGCCGCCAATCCCAGAAGGTCGAACCCCATCGAGCCGCCCCCGCCCGATTTGCCCGGCGCGGCGGTCGCGGTCACCGTTACCGAGCCCGAAGCCGTGCCTCCCGTGCCGGTGCAGTCCAACTTGTAAGTAGTGGTGGCCGACAGGATCACGCTCTCGGGCGCGGTCGAATTCGGTTGCTTGTCACCCGTCCAGCTGCCGCCGGAAGCCGTGCAGGAGGTGGCGTTGGTGGAACTCCACGTCAATTGCACCGACGCCCCGGTGACCGCGCTCGAGGCACTGGAAGTCACAGTCACGGTCGGAGCCGGCGGCGTGTTGACGATGGAGAAGGCATACAGCCCGAACAGCTGCTCCGTGGAGGGTGCCGCGACGAAGGTGAGCTGATAGGTGCCGGGCGAACCCGCGAAGGTGACCACGCCGCCGCCGAACACCTTGCCCAATACGGTCGACCCTTGCGAGATCACCATCGCCAGCGAATCGAACTGCGAGGGGAATTTCAGATCCGTCAAGGCAGCATCGAAGCTGCCGTTCGATGCAAGGGTGAGACTTTGGGCGCTGAGCAGTGCCGCGCTCGCATTCACGACCTGCGTCTTGTCGTACACCAATTGCCCCGACGCGCCGCTGGTCTGCATACTGACATCGAACAGTCCGGTGCCGGTCGCGCCGGCGCTGGCGGGCGTTTGCGTGCCGACCAACAACACCGCGGGACCCGCCGTCAAATCGACGCTGGTGGAGGCGCCGGTCGAGGATTGCTGCAAGATCACGCCGTTCTGCACCACGGCCAACGATACGCCGCTGAGCTGTGCCGGAAATTGCAAATCGGCCGACGCCGCCTGGTAGGTTCCGGCGGCAAGGACCGGCGTGACGAAGGCATAAGCATATGCCGACCCTACTGGCCCGACTCCCTGGGCCGTCGTGAACAAATCCGTGAGTCCCGCGGCCACATCCACGCTGAACGTGCCCGGGGTGGCGCCGATGCTGCCGTACGTCCACACCGTCACGGTTCCGGCAGGCACCATCAGGCTCGCGGCTCCGCCGGCCGCGCTTGCCGTGCCCACCGGTGTTCCGCCCAGCGTCAGCAATGCACTGGCGCCGGCGAGCGCGCCTGGAAACGCATAGTCCGTCACCTTCACCGTCGCCGTCTGCGCGGTTGGATTGATGAAAGTCGAGGCCGGCGGCGTCAGCCCCACCGCAACCGTGGCGTCGATCAGCGGAGTACTGCCCGCGATCGCTCCCACGATGGTGACCCCGTAGAGGCCTGATTTGGTGGTCGGATCGGCCTGTGCGATGCCCAGCAGTTGATAGCGTCCGGGAGCGAGCGCGATGCTCGAGCCGGCGGCGACGGGGGCCTGAATGGTGGTGCTGCCCTGGAACAGCGCGAGACTGGGCGCGGTCTTCAAGGCCGCGGGAAAATTCAAGTCGCCATAGTTGAAGGTGAAGGTATCGGCGGTGTTGACCACGAACGAGGTACTCAAGGTCGAGATCGTGGGATCGTTCGCGGTCGACCGGGCCGTGATGTTGCCCGAGAGGGATGCGGATTGTATGCAGCTCGAGGGATTCGCCTTCGGTGCCACGCAGGCCGTGAAGGTCCCGACGCTGGAAGCCGCGTTAGGCACGCCGAACACGTAAATGGTGTAGTCGCCGCTCGCCGCGGTGATCGACGCCGTCGCGGAGGTGGCCGGTGCGGCCAACAGCGCGCTTGCGGCAATCGCTCCGTTCTGCGTGACCACGACGCCTGCGGAAGTCAGAGCATTGGGAATTTGCAGGTCGGTAAGAGTGATCACGAGATCCTGGCTGCTCGCAATCGTGAACGTACCCTGCGTGGGCGCGGCGGCCGTGCTCGCCGCCGTCAATTGCGCCTCGGCTGGCAACGGATCGGCCGCGTAGGCGACTCCGAAGGACGCGCACCACGCGATGGCGAGCGCGGCCATTCCCCTCGCGGGCATGTTCAGCATCGAGATCTCCCAGAACTGTGTTTGATTTGAAAGGTATCGGGGGAAAGACTAATGACCCGCCATGACGATTCCGTGACCTGTCCCGGACGTGGCGCGCATCAAATCTTGGCGGCCGGATCCGTCGCAGGCTTGGCGAGCTTGTCGAGAACCGCCCTGGCTTCATCGAGCCCCGAGAACTTCGCTCCCGATTTCACTGCGCGGCTCAGATTCCCCACCGCCTCCGTGGTATTGCCGGCCTGCGATTGGGCCATCCCGAGGTGATACAGCGCCAACGGCACATCGGGCTCCTTGGACACCACGCGCTCCAGCACGGGTACCGACGCTGCGGCTTCTCCATGCTTGAACAGCACCCATCCGTAGGTATCGAGATACGAGGGATTGACAGATTCGGCGAAGCGGGCCGCCAAGGCCTTCGCGCGATCGATGCTGGCCGGGTCCTTCTTGAATGTCACGAGCAGCATCGCGAGATTGTTGGCCGCGGGATCGGACTGCGGCGCGCTGCGCAGCACTGCCTCATATTCGCGAATGGCCTTGTCGGCATCGCCCGCCCTCTCGTAGTACGAGGCGATCTCGATGCCGAGCAGATCGGGCCGGTCTGCCGTCGCCTGGGCGTTGCGCAGCGTTGCGACGGCGCCATCCACGTCCTTGACTGCGAACTGTGTGAAGGCAAGGCCGCGATACGGCGACCACCACTTCGGCATGCGTGTAATAGCGGCCTTGAAAGCGTCCTGCGCTTCGCTGAACCTGCCCTCTTCGAGCAGCAATTGACCCTTCATGTTGGGCGCCAGCGCCACGGTGGGTGAGCTCGCAGTCACGGCGTCCAGGCGCTTGATCGCTTCCGGCACGCGTTTGGACTTGACCAGCAGCCGAATTTGCGCCTGCAGCGGATCGTAGGAATCAGGACGCAGATCGGCCGCCTTGCCGTAGAGCCGCAGGGCCTCGTCATTGCGGTTCTGCGCCTCGGCCAGCGTGCCTTGATAGTAATACCCGTTACCGGACTTCGGATCGGCGGCAGTGAGTGCCTCGGCCGCTGCCTGCGCACCCGCATAGTCCTTCAACGCGGCGCAGATTCGAAACTGCGCATCCAATGCAGCGACGTTGCCCGGCTGCTGCTTCACCAGCTCGGCGACGATGGGTTTTGCCTGGTCGGGTTTGCCGATCTGCGACAACAGCTGAGCCAGATCGAGGCGCACGCCCGCATCGTTGGGATTGGCCTCCAAGGCGCGGCGCATGGTCTCCTCGGCAATGGCCGGTTCGCCATTGGCGAGATGTGCGCGCGCCAGAGTCCGCAGCGCCGGAACCGCATTCGGCTGATCGCGCAGGACGGTGCGCAGATCCGCAATCGCCGATTTCGGATCCTTCCGCTCCAAGGCGATATTGCCGTGAAGCAGCAGCGCCTCGTTGTCGCGCGGACTCTTGGCCAGCACCTCGCCGATCAGTTTCTCGGCACCGGGAATGTCGTTGCGCTTGGCGCGCAGCAGAGCCAACCGGTCGCGGGCCATGAGTCCCGCCGAGTCCATCTTTTCGGCATCGATGACACGCTGGTACACGGCTTCAGCGCGCTGCACGTCGCCGGAGGACTCGTAGAATTTCGCCAGTGCGAATTGCAGCTCGAAGTCGCCGGCATCGGCGGCGATCATGGCCGTCAGTTCCTTTTCCGCGACTTCGGGACTGCGCCGCGCCGCCAGGAAATCCACCAACGCCAGTTTGAGCTCCCGGTCGGCGGGCGCCGCCTTCAGACCCTCGCGCAGCACCCGCTCGGCTGCCTCCACCTGGTTTTGGCCGGCGTAAAACTGTGCGAGTCGAATGCGTTGCGATTTGTCCTGCGGCCGCAACCGCACCAGTTCGAGGAGGATCCGTTCGACATCGGCCGGACGGTTCTGCGTGCCATAGACCTGGGCGAGCACCAGACGCAGATCGACGTTGGCCGGAATGCGCCTGATGCCTTCCTCGAGCAATGTCACGGCCTTGGCGGTCTCCTTGCTCGACATATAAATGCCGGCCAGAGTGGCCACCGCGTCGGCGTTGCCGGGATCGAGCTCGACGGCTCGCCGGGCGTCCACCTCGCCGCCCGTCGTATCCTTTTGCTGGACTTTTGCGGCTGCGCGCAAGCTCAGGAGCTCGGCATTGTCCGGATGCTGATCCAATGCCGGCTTGAGATATTCCAGGGCCTTCTCGGGCACTGCCGACAGGACATAAAGCCGTGCCAGATGAGTACGTGCAGCCAGATGATCGGGACTCACGTCGATCGCGCCCTGATAGAGCTGCGCCGCCTCGCGAATCTTGCCCATTTTTTCCAGAACTACACCGGATTCGAAACGCGCCTCCGGATCGGTCGGTGCGATTTGCAGTGCGTTCTGAAACTCGACCCGCGCCTTGTCCAAATTGCCCGCAGTGAGATACGCCTGACCTTTTTCGAGATGCTTTGCCTTGCGCGCTTGCGCGCCGCCGCAGCCGCTCAAGGCGACGGCTGCACACAGTCCAAGGACGGCGAGAATTCGGGACGGGATGGCACGCTGCATGACTGATCGCTCCACGAGGAGGGCGAAGTCTAGGGTGACCAGATGACGTTCCAGTGACGTTGTTGCGACAACTTCCGACTCATGGCGAGATGAGCGGCCGTAGCACCAGGACGGTGAGCAAACCCGCCACGGAGATCCTGAGCCACACCACGCCCATTTCCACCCGGCTCACCAGCACCTCGATGGCGTAGAAGAAGATCACCAGCTTCGCGATGCCGGATGCGCCACCGTTCGGCATCGCGAAGAATCCGGGAAGACTCGGCACCACCAACGCGACGAACAGCACGATGAGGTCGAGGGGCGTGAGCACGAAGCGCCGGTCAGGCGAGAGCCGCAGACGCACCATGGTGCCGAGAGCGGCGACCGCCACGGCGACCCAGTTGAGGACGGCGAACACGCGGTCATCCGGCAGCATCACGGTGTCCAGATATACCAACACAGCCGTCGTCACATACAGCGCCGCTTTCTCCAGGATGCTCAAGGGCTTGAAGCGCAGTACCGCCAGCAGCACGATCGACACCGCGAGCAGGCCCATCGCCAGAATCTGAACGTCGGGACTCACCGACCCGGCCTCGACGAGGATCAGTGCCGCATAGAAGGCGACGGCGAGCGCCACCGCGAGATAGGACCAGCGGGGTAGATATTCCGGTTCCCGAAGCTTGGCCATGGTACGCGTCACGAGCGACTGCCCCTGCGCGTTCATAGGCTCCCTAAACCGCCACCCGCGGCGCGTGGCGCCTTGCAGAATCGCGATGGCGACTACGAAGAACGTGCTGACCAGCCCCAGGATCGCGACGTCGGATTCATACCGCATCCAATAAGCCAGCAGGAACAGATCCGCCTGCACCGCATAGATCACCATCACCGCCTCGTGATGATCGAAGCCGAGCGCCAGCAGCTTGTGGTGCACGTGATTCTTGTCGGCGCTGAAGGGGGAACGGCCTTCGCTGATACGCTGCACCATCACGCTCAACGTGTCGAGAATCGGAATCGCCAGCAGCAGTATCGGGATGGCGGCGCTCACGGCGCTGTCGCCGCTCTGCGTGGCACGCAGGCTCAAGACCCCCACCGCAAACCCCAGCACCTGGCTGCCGGCATCGCCCATGAAGACGGTGGCAGGAAACGTATTGAAGCGCAGAAAGCCGAGCACGGCGCCTGCGAATGCCATCGCCAATGCGGCGCTCACCACCTGTCCGCACCCATGGGCAAGCATGGCGAGCGCGCCCAGGCAAAGCAGCGTTGTGCCGCCCGCCAATCCGTCCAGGCCGTCGGCAAGATTGACCGCATTGGTGATTCCCACGAGAAAAAACACGGTCAACGGAATGGTCATCCACGCAGGAATCATCAGGCGCTCGTCGAGCGTGAAGGAATGGATCTGGGTGTCGCCGGCCAGCACCACGATCAATACCGCGAGCAATTGTCCGGTCATCTTGATGCGATAGTCCAGATCGAATCGATCGTCCAACATGCCGAACACGGTCAGCACGGCAATCGCGGCGAGAAAATAGCGATCCGCCGGCGCGAGCGGTATGACGATGAACGCCGCCACCAGAACGCCGAGCGTCATCGCAATGCCCCCGACACGGGGAATGGGCGCGGCGTGGACCTTGCGCGCGCCGGGCTTGTCGACGATCCCCCACCTCGGCGCGAAACGGCCGAGCAGGGGAATCCATGCCATGGTAACCACCATCGATAGCAGAAACGGCATGACATACAGCATGACGGGCTATTTCACCGCACTTTGCGTTTCAGCAGTGTGACGTGCGAAGGGCCGGCTCAACGGTTCGCCGATGAACAACCCCTGCCCCGGCATCGCGACGCTTTTCCAATACGCCTCGAGCGCGGTCTCACCCTGCATGTACTGCTCGAACAGGATCCGCGGGTCCGGAAATTTCTCGAGCAGATTGCACGGCTCGCTGACGGATCCATAGGAGGCCGTCGCACCTTGTTTGAGCCAGGCGGTGGCGGGCATCTGGCCGGTGCCGTCGAGCACGCCGCCGCTCGACGTCAGGTGGTCCGCCAATGCGCCCGGCCGGAAAGTGAGGTGCGGTAGTTCCGTGACCTGGGGGACGCCCGTGAAATAGCCGATGACGTCCGCGACGTCGCCCGCCGCCGACGCCGCGCGTTGCACCACGCGAAGCCGCCCGCCCAAGCTCTCTTGAACGGCGCCGTAGGTGACGGCACGCACGTTTCGTGCCGTATCGTTGGTACGTATCAAGTAGACCGTTCCCGGCGGAGCGCTGAAGTCGGCGTTCATTCCGCGCTTGATCAGCGCACGGGCCAGATCCAGGTCGTCGCTGGGAAGCAGCATGGCCGGCCACCATCCCACGGTATCGGCCGGCAGCCAGCCGTCGGAATTGAACAGTGGATTCATGGGCGTGCGGGCACACTGCGGCCGACAGAACTCCGAGCTGAAACCCGCCGCTACCGCCGTGGTGATCGACATGCAGCCGACGGCGTACGGTTTCGACCAGATCAACACCAGGGACTGCACCGCCGCCGGTATTTGATCCAGCGCCTTTTGCCGCAACGGAGTAAATGCCTCGGGCGACATCACGTTGACCGCCGGCAGATGCAGTCCGATCAGGTTCTGCAGCGGGACGGCGCGCAGCGCGACGTATTCCCGTGCAATCTGAACGCTGCCGATATCGTCCAGGTTGTAGAGCACGCCGAGACGCGCGGCCGTGAGACCTTCGCCGTGAGCCGCGCCGAATCCACACAGGATGACCAGTAGCAGGCTGGTCGAAAGCCTCGCCGACCGGATTGCAGAGAACCAAATGTTAAGTGCGCTCGTCGATCAATCGCGCGCCGCGCGACGCGGATGAGGGCTCGGGCGCGGCTTTGGCAGCCTCGTTCACGTCGATTTCCCCCGCAGGAAGGTGCTCGGCGAACAGCGGGTTGGCTTGCAGACTGCCGCGATCCCGCACCACGCGTGCCACCAGCGCAAACGTGACTCGCTCACTGGCTTCGGCGAAGGCGTACACCAAGGACAGATCGCAGAGCTGATTGATCAACCGGGGTATCCCCTGGCTGCGCTGATGGACGAATTTGATGGCCGTCCGGTTGAAGATGGACTCGTCCCCTCCGGCGATGATGAGCCGGTGCTTGATGTAGGCTTCCGTCTCGGTCAAGGTCAACGCCTGGAGATGACAGTCCACCGCCACCCGCTGCGCGAACTGCCGCAATTGCGGCTGCGACAGCTTCTCCCGCAGCTCCGGCTGACCCACCAACAGCGTCTGCACCGCCACGTCCTTCTCCGAATTGACGTTGGACAGCAGACGCAACTCCTCCAGCGTGCGAATGGACAGGTTTTGCGCCTCGTCGAAGATCAGCAGAGTGCGCCGTCCCCTGGCGTATTCGCCGATGAAGAAATCGCTCAAGGCCTCGAATTGCGAGATTTCGGAGTCATCGCGCGGCTTGATGCCCAGGGCCGAGAGGGCCCAGGGGTGGATGGAACGAAAGCGCGCGTGGGTGTTGCTCACCAGGCCCACGGTCACTCGCTCGCCGAGCATGCGCAGCAGCTGGCGGACCACCGTGGTCTTGCCGGATCCGATCTCCCCGGTGAGCAGGCAGAATGCCGCCTGCGACTCGATGGCGTATTCCAGCATGGTCAACGCCATGGAATGCTGCTCCGAGGGATAGAGGAACGCGGGGTCCGGGTTCATCGCGAACGGCTTGGACTTGAGCTTGAAATGCCGCAGATACATGGGCCGCCCTAGCCGTAAGCCGACACGACGTCGGTGGCGCGGTTCAGTACCGTTCCCACGACGGGCGTCCTGCGCAGCAACTCCATGCTGCGCAGGACATCGTCGCGCCGGGTCGACCCTTCCGACACCACCAGCAGGCCGCACTCCACCAGCGGCGCGAAGGCCAGCGCATCGTCCGCTCCCAGGATCGGCGGCAAATCGAACAACACGATACGGTCGGGATAGCGGCTGCGCAGTTCGGTGACCAGATCCCGGCAGCGCGGCCCGGCCAGCGCCTCGGATGAATATTCCATGGGTGCGCGGGCCGGCAGGACGACCAGACGGTCGAAGCCTTCCGGGTGATAGAGGCAGTCCTCGATACGGGCTGCGCCGCGCAGCACATCGTCGCTGCCCATCTCGGGGGCAATGCCCAATTTTTCGGCGATGGTGGGCCGTTTCAAATCGAAGTCCACCAGCAGCACCGTGTGCGAGTGGTCATTGGCGAGGCTCACGGCCAGATTGATCGCCGTGGTGGTCTTGCCGGCATCGCGTCCCGGACTGAACATCGCGAGCGAACGCCAGCCGTGCTCCTCCATGCGCTGCAGCACCTGGGTCCGCAGCATCCGGAACGCGGAGGCGGCCGGATCGGCGCTGCCGGCGCCGACGATCCGGTGCGATTCGAGCAGCGCCGGCACCGCCGAGAATACACGGGTCTTCGTATAATGAATGGTGTCGGGCAGCCGATTGATTGGCTTGACGTCGACGGTCTTGGTGTCGACGGCCTTGACGTCGACGGTCTTGGTGTCGATGGTCTTGACGTCCATCAACAGCGGCTGCGGGTCGGAAAGAGTGGCGAGTCGGTCGCGTTCCTCGCGCGCCAGATCGAGCGCTTTGCGGATACGGTCCATGCGCTAGGCTCCGAATCGGCGTAGCAAGCTGAGCCAAAGAACGTCCAAGGGTCGCACCAGAAAGTGCACCACGACCATGAGAGTCACCAGACCGGCAATGGCGCCCTGCCACGAATAGCGCACCAGCCGCCGGCGCCGCCGGCGTTCCGCCTGGGTGAGCATCACGGGAATCGCCGCCAGCGGCGGCACATTCAACAACGCGCGCAAGTCCTTCACGCCGCGCACCGAGGTATCCGTGGACTCGCGCAGCGCCGCGGCCGAGACGCCGGCCCCCATGCTCAAGAGGAAGCCCATCGTCAGGATCAGAAGGCGATTGGGGCTGATCGGCTTCTCCGGCGGCAGCGGCGGTTCGATCATGGTGAATCGTTCACCCTTCTGCTCGCTCTCCAGATTCTGCGACACCTGCACTTCGGTTTGCTTGGAACGAATCTCCTGATACTTCAGCTGTGCGCTATCCAAGTCGCGCGCCAGTTCCCGGTAACCGCGCTCCACCGCGGGCTCCTGCGTCAACCGGCGTTCATAGTCGTCCAACTTTTGCCGCAGGGTATCGCGCCGCTGCACCGCGCTCTCGCGCTCCCCGATCAAGGCATCCAGCTGTCCCTTCACCTGTACGTACGCAGGGTTGTCAGCGTGATTCCTTGCTTGCGACTGAGGAGATGGCGACGTCGGTGCTTCGGCCACCGCCTTCTCCAATTGCTCCACCACGCGCGTCATCCGCACCACGTCGGGATGGTCGGCCGAATAGCGCTCGTGCGCGCTGGCCAGCTGTTCCTCGGCTTCATTCAGCCGGCGCACCAGATCACCGGTGTTGTCGTCCGCCTGCACCTGCTTCTCGAGTCCGGCAACCTCGCGCTCGGCATTGAGAATGTCCGGGTGGCCGGGTGCGTAGCGTGCCCTGGCCGACGCCAGCTCCGAGCGCTTGGCCTTGAGCCGGTCTTCGGTGCTCAGGATGCGCTGTCCGCTGTCGGACATGATCTGCGAGGTGGGGCTGATCTGCGCCAGTTGCGCCTGGAGCATGATCTTTTGGGAATCCAGCTGCGACACCCGGCTCTCGGCCTCCCGCAAGTCGAGATCCGTGCGGTCGCTGATCTGGTGGTTGATCTGATTCAATTCCGGCAGCTTGTCCTTATTCTTCTCCTTGAACTCCGAAAGCTTCCGGTCCAGTTCCGCGATGCGTGCCTGCTGCCGCTGCGCCTCCTCGGTGAAAAACGTCGAGGTCTGTTGAGCCATGCGGGTGCGCGAGGTGAGATTTTCGTTCAGGTACAACGAGGTCAGGTCGTTCGCGACCTTCAAGGCCAGTTCCGGCGACCGGTTCTTGTAGGAGACGCTGAAGGCGATCGTGGCCTGCGTCGGGCGCCCGCTGCGGGGGTCGATCACGTCGGCGCTGATCATCTTCATGGCTATGTTGTCGCGCATGGTCTGGAGAAGGACCTCGCGCGGCTTGTTGATGCGAATATCGGGATAGAGATTGTAGCGCTCGATGAGCGAGAGCAGGTTCTGGGTGGTCATGACCCGCTGACTGATTACCTGCACGCGTTGATCGGCAAAGGAGGTGACGGCCGAACGGACCAGCTCCTGTGGGATTTCCTGCTGCTCGATCAGAATCGTGGCGCCGGACAGATACGTCGGGGGCCACAGCAGTGCCAAGGCGACGGTGGCAGATATCAAGAGCGCCGTCACTCCGGCGAGGATGCGCCGGTGGCGCATGATTCCGCGCACTTTGTCCCGGAAGTCGACCGCGCGCGCCGCCGGCGGGGTGGTCGAAGGTTGGGGCGTGGTCGCCGTTTGCGGGTCGCTCTGACTCATCTACAGTTCCGTCCGCAGGAATTGACGCACGAGGTCGAGGCTCACGCCGTCGGCCGCCGTGCTGATGGTCGGGGGACCGTAGCGCAGGTCTGCGCGCGTCGCGTGCAGCGACACCGTCCAATGCTCGGTCCAGTGAAAACTCGCCGCGAGTTGCATGGTGAGATAGCGCCGGTTCAGCACGGACTGTCCCAGTACCAATTGGGCGTCTCGTTGCCAGCCGGTGCTGGCGGAAAAATCCCAGCGCTCCGTGAGCGCGTAGCCGGCAATCACGTTGATGTTGTCCCGCCGCGAAAGGAACGACACGCCGACGGGCTGCAACGACCGCGATGCCGCCGCGGATAGGTTCAGATGCTCCCCCCGCCGAACCACGCTGACCGCGTAAACGGCGCCGCTCTGGGTGGAGCGTTCGGTACCGAGATAGAAGGGACCGAAATACACCTTCTGTCGATCGAGGGTGCGGGAGTATCCCGCGCTGGCGTTCACCTGCCATATCTCTGTCAGCGCACGGGTGAAACCGAGCTGCAGATTTTCCGAGTTGCTGTCGGTCCGGCCGTTCAATGATCGATAGCGGCCCACCGCGGCCTGCAGATTGACGGCGGTACGTTCGGTCAGTTGATAGGAGAACGTCGGGCCGCCGCTCAGGTAGCGATAGTCCACCAAATTGAGCCGATTCGGCGGTTGATCGAACTGCAGCCGGCTCCAGCCGGCGTCCAGTTGAAGGCTGGCACGCTCGTCGAGGGCGCGCGTCCATTCACCCGACAACTGTTCTGAGTCGCGGCGCACGCCGAGACCGGGCGACGCTGCCCCGAGATCGTAGAGAGCCGCCTCTCGGGACAGATTGGCCTGCAGGGATGCCGATTGAAGGTCGCTTTGGACGATTGCGGCACTGTCGATGTGCACGTAGTTCGAGGCCAGCGACGAGTAGCCGCGGCTGTTGCTCAAGCGTCCGTTGGGACGGAATGAGAATTCGAAGCCGTCCGAATCGTAGGTCAGGGGCAGATCGACCAAGGCCGCCACGTGCTCCTCGCCCGAGGCATCGCCGAAGCGCAGCTGCGGATTGCTGGAATAGTCCCCCGATATGCCGAGGCGCGGCGTGATGGCCCACGGCTCGGCGTCGACCCGGGTGGCAAAGATGGCGAAGCTCACTGCCATGAGGGTGAGTAATCGCGCCGTCACGGCACGATGACCGTATCTCCGCTCTGCAACAGAATGTTCTGCTCGAGGTGACGGCCCTTGGCGACCTCGCTGTAGCGGAAGCGGACCGCCCTCTGACGAAGTCCCTCACGATGCAGGACGCGCACCTTGTCGCCGCTCGCGAAGGGGGTGACGCCGCCGGCCATGCTGATGGCCTGCATCACGTCGATCGGCCGGTTCAAGGCAAAGTCGCCCGGCTTGTTGACCTTGCCGATCACGTAGACCCGATTGCCGCTGGCCGCCTTGACGGCGACGGTCACCACCGCGTCCGGGATGAGCTTGCGTACGCGGGTCTGCAAATCCGCACGCAATTCGTCGGTGGTGAGACCCGCCGCGGGCAGATCGCCGGCCAGAGCGAAGGAGATCCCTCCGTCCGGACGGATCAGGACTTCGCTTTGCAGGTCGGTCTCCTTCCAGACCACCACCTGTAGCACGTCGCCCGGCTGCAATCGATAGCCGGGCAGAACGGACTCTGCCGCCAGCGCCGGAACGCACGCGATCAGGAAGAGGAACACCAGCTTGGCCGGACGCATACAGGATCAACCCCTTGTTGCGGCACCCCTGTGGTTCCGCTTGTCTTTCGATGTCGAGGGCTGGCGAGTGTAAGGGGGGTTTATGTGAGTTTGATTGCAACCGTAAACATAATGCGCACGAACGTCGTACGCGGCGGGCCGCCCATTGTCATAAGGCGACCCGCCGCGCCATTCGCTCTCGCCTCAAGCGGCCCGCAGCCCGCCGGCGCCCGTGCGCCTCTGCCACACCAGAAGTCCCAACCCGGAGAGCAGCAACGCAATCGACGTCGGCAGCGGTACCGGATTTCCGCCGGCTGCCGCTTCGAACTCGATTTCCATGGAGTACACGCCGCTGTTGAGCGGGCCCTGTGCGGTTCCGAACCATTGGGCGAAGATGCTCTCACCCTCCTTGATCTCGAAAACCGAGGTACCTGCACCCATCTCATGACCTATGGCTCCGTTCGCCGTGGTGACCAATAGGTTCAAGCTGGCCAACTGCTGCGGCCAGGCCACATTGGTTAATGTCACCGTCAGCGTTCCCGCCGACGGCAGGCTGAACGACTGCACGAACGACTGCGTTCCCTGCAGGAAGCCCGACCCGTCGTACAGCACCTGGGCCGCCCGCGCCCCCGACTGCCCCAATGAGCACATTGCCGCGGCGCATGCGGCCGCGACCCAACGCTTTCCCTTCTTCATATCGATACCCCTAAATGCTTCAAAAAGTCGTTCAGGCCGCGGGTCGTTGACCTGCGCGGTCCTCAAGTTCGGCGGGTTGCACAGGAGCGGCGACCTGCCTCTGATCGTCGTTTCGGTACACGTATTTGTCGTACAGATAATTTCTCAGGGAACGGCTCGGCGTCGCCGCGTCGTGCGGCACGAGCGAGCCGTCCTGGATGCGCATGACCAGGTACTGTTCCCGAAGGCCGCTCATGGCGAGCAGCGCGATGTCGTCGCGATCGACGCGCGTCTCCGGTCCGGCACGGTCGTTGATGATGGTGTCCAGACGGAACGAGTCCAGTTCGAAGTAACGGATGAGTTCGTCGCCGGATTCCACCAGGACCGGCACCAGATTGCGGCCGCGGATCTCGTCGTCGCACAGCGGCGCGATGCGATTGAGCATGGACTTCACCGCGTATCGAATGATGTCTGAGTCCCGCACGCCGAGCCGCTTTGCCACGCGCTTGACGTTTCTGACATCCGTCCCGCCCAGCCGTATGGATACGGCTTGTTTTCGATGTTCGACCACTTCGTCTCCTTATCAAGCCCAGGTGTAGGACCGACTACGGATGAAGCGTAGGTCAAAGGTATGTCGTGGGCATGGCACTTCCATGACGGATTTGACACTTTCGTCGTTGATTCACCCTGCGTCGTGTCGTGTCAACGCGCGACGGAACGCATCGACGCATTACCAAGCACCACGGATCGCCTCATCGACGCGTAAATGTCGGGGCGCGATTCTGCCGATGCGGTACTGATGGAGAGCGGCCGGCGAGAATCCGGCCAAGCAAGCGGAGGATCAGGTGGCTGGGTGTGCGGTCATGCGGCTCGAGACTTCCCGGTACAGCTCGTCGAACACCGAATCCCACCGTCCATCGACGCTCTGTCTGAACAGCCGCATGCTCGGATACCAGGGCGAGTCCGACCGGTCCAACAACCAACGCCAATCCGGCACGCGCTTCAACGCCACGAAGACGGGTCTGCCGAGCGCGCCCGCCAAGTGCGCGATGGACGTGTCGCAGGTGATCACCAAATCGAGGCTTTGCATCAGTGCGGCCGCGTCGATGAAGGCATCGGGTCCGGCGTCGAATCTGTCCGGAAGCACTTCAACGTGCATGCCCCGCGGAAGATCGCAGAGCTGCTCCACCCCGGTACCCCGCTGCAGGCTGATGAGCCTCACGTGCGAATTTCCGGCAATCTGCTCGAGCATGCGGAGGGGAAAGGATCTTCCGATGCCCGTCTTCATTGTGCTGCCCTGCCAGCAGATACCGATCTTGAAACCTGCGCTGCCGATGAAATTCCGCCACAGCGCCATCCGCGCCGGCTCCGCCGAGAGGTACGACGGGAATGCGGGAATGGCATCGACACGGGTCCTGAACGCCCCCGGGAGGCTGGCGAGCGGGCAATGCAAATCGATGGTCTCCGGTGCCTCGGTCTCCCCCAGCAATTGGATGTCGGATCCGAGGCTCGACAGCAGTCGCCGCAAGGAGCTTTGCACGGCGAGGATCACCCGGGCACCGCGTCGCTCGGCAAGCTTGGCATATCGCGAGAAATGAATGGTATCGCCCAGTCCCTGGTCCAGGTAAGCGAACAGGGTTCTGCCCTTAAGGTCGGTGTCTCCATTCCAGGCGGGCTGTGGGTACCGGTGCCGCTTTGGAGCGCCGGGCAGTTTCGAACGCCATTCGTACAGTGTCCATCCCGGATCGAATCGGCCCGTCAGCAGGTACAGCCCCCCCAAATTGCAGTTGGCATCCGCGTCCGCCGGCGTGAGACGGCGCGCCGTCTCGAAACTCACGATGGCTTCGTCGATTCGCAGCAGATCACGCACTGCCGCGCCGCGGTTGAAATGCCCGGCCGCGAGTTCCGGTCCCAAGGCTATGGCGCGATCGGCGCTCGCCAACGCCTCCTCGTGACGCCGTAGGTGCTGCAGAGCGCTGGCGCGTCCGGCGTACGCTTCGGCCTGGTGCGCATTGATCAGAATCGACCGGTCATAGTCGTCGAGGGCGTCTTTGAAGCGCTCCAAGCCCATCAGCGCTGCCGCCCGCGGCAGCAGGACATGCGGCCCCCCCGGGGCGATCGCAAGTGCCCGATCGCAGTCTCTCAAGGCGTCCTCGAAGCGGCGCAGGTCAAGAAGCAGATTCGCCCGATTGCAAAGCACTTCGATGCTGGAGGGTTGCCGTAGCAGCGCGGCATCGTAGCTCGCGAGCGCCTGGTCCAGGTTGCCGCTGCGGCGCCAGAGGATTCCCTGCAGCATGTGCGCCGTGGCGCCATCCGCGCCCAGCGCCATGGCCCGATCGAGGTCGGGCCCCGCCTCATGCCAACGGCCCAACGCCAGCAGCGCGGTTCCGCGGTTCAGATGTGCCTCGGTGAACGTTTCCTGCAGGGCCAGCGCCCGGTCGTAGCAGCGGACCGCCTCCTCGAAACGCCGGGCGCCGGACAATGCATTGCCCAGATCCGTGTACGCCGACGCGCTCTCACGGAATCGCAACGCGTCTGCAATCAGCGGTACCGCTTCCGCAAAGCGTCCGGATTGGATGGCGAGCGCACCCAGCGCATGGGATATCTCGTGGTCCTGCGGATCGGACCGCAGCGCCTCGCGATACAGGGCTTCCGCGGCGGCCAGATCGCCCGCCTCATGCAGCGAAAAGGCGCGCTCGCGCAATTCCTCTGAAGCCACGCTGCGCGATTCCCCGGAAGTCGCGCCGGAAGTTGCGCCGGAAGTCACGCCGTGAAGCTCCCGCGAAGGTCACCCCAATGTGCTGCCGCCGATCGGAGCGCGCATCCCTGCCGGTTTATCCAACGGTCATACAAGTCGCGTATACCCCATGCCTCGCACCCTCATTGTCCGATCGAGATGAATAGACCCGTAACCCTGGCACGACTGCCCGAACAACTGCAACAGGCGGCGGCCTTGCATCAGCTGGGCGTGATCGCCGCCCGATCGGGAGATTTCGCCGGGGCGGTCAACCTCATCGGCCGATCCATCGATGCCGATCCGAGCAACCCCGCGGCTTTCAACGACCGCGGCATCGCGCTGAAGGGCCTGGGGCAGTATGAGGCCGCACTGGCAAGCATCGACCGCGCGATCGCGCTGCTGCCCGGCTACGCGGCGGCCCACAACAATCGCGCCAACGTGTTGCGCGAACTGCGGCGGTGGGATGCGGCACTGGCGAGCTACGATCGGGCCATCATGATCGACCCTGCTTATTCCGAGGCGCACGGCAACAGGGCTGTGCTTCTCAACGATCTGCATCAATGGGAGGCCGCGGTGGCCGGCTTCGATCGGGCCATCGCCGCGCAGCCGGCCAATGCCAATGCTCATTGCAACCGCGGCGTCGCGCTCGAGCATCTCGGCGAACTCGGCAGGGCGCTGGAGGACTATGAGCGGGCGGTTGCGCTCGATCCGCGATTCGTCCAAGCGTATTCCAACCGCGGCAACGTGTTGCGGCAGCTGGGCCGCATCGAGGCTGCCTTGGCGAGCTGCGATCGTGCCATTGCACTCTCGCCGGAGCACGCAGCCGCACACCAGAACAGGGCACTCGCCCTGCTTCTGCGCGGCGACTGGACGGAAGGATGGGCGGAATACGAGTGGCGTTGGAAAAATCCGCACAGCGCTCTTGCCAAGGACCACGGCCGATTCACGCAGCCGCTGTGGTCGGGCCAGGAGGGGCTTGCCGGCAAGACCATCTTGCTGCACGCCGAGCAGGGGCTTGGGGATACCTTGCAGTTCTGCCGCTATGCGCCGCGGATCGCCGAGCGCGGCGCACAGGTGGTGATGGAGGTGCAAGGCGCCTTGCTGGAGGTGCTCGCGGGCCTTGACGGGGTCGCGCAATTCGTCGCCCGCGGCCAGCCCCTGCCGCCTTTCGACTGTCACTGCCCGCTGCTCAGCCTGCCCCGGGCATTCGGCACCACCCCGCACGAGACGCCGGCGCAGACGCCGTACCTGCGCAGCGACGTACACAAGACGCGGGCTTGGGCGGAGCGGCTCGCAAGCACGTCGAAACGGCGGGTCGGACTGGTATGGTCCGGCGGATTTCGCCCGAATCAGCCCGAAGTCTGGGCCGTCGACCGGCGCCGCAATATCGAGCTCGCCATGCTGGCACCGCTGCGGCATTCCGGCATCGAATTCTTCAGTCTGCAGAAGGGCGAATCTGCCGAAGCTGAACTCGCACAGCTCCTCGCCGGCGGTTGGGATGGACCGCGACTCACCGACTTCACCGGCTTGCTGTCCGATTTTTCGGATACCGCCGCGCTGATCCAACAGCTCGACCTGGTGATCTCGGTCGATACGTCCACGGCACACCTGGCAGGCGCACTCGGCAAGCCCGTCTGGCTGCTGAACCGATTCGACACCTGTTGGCGCTGGCTCCTGGAGCGCTCCGACACTCCCTGGTATCCGTCGGCCAGACTCTTTCGCCAGGAAGAACCCGGCGCCTGGAGCGGCGTCGTGCGGCGGGTTGCCGCGGATCTCGCCGCCTTCGCAGGCTAAAGTGGCCGCGCGATCGCAAACGGCTGAAGAGCGGATCGGGGAGGCGTTCGCGCTTGCCCGCAACGGCGAACTGCTGCATGCCGAAGCCCGATGTCACGCGATCCTCGAAAGCCATCCCTCGCACCCAAACGCGCTGTTGCTGCGCGCCGTTATCGAGCTGCAAACCGGCCGCGCGGGGGCGGCAATCGCCTCGCTCGGCCGCCTGATCGCGGCGGACGACACCCGTCCCGCCGCGCACGCGCTGCTCGGCGATGCCTTGCTGGCGCTCGAGCGGCCGGTGGAGGCGCTCGAGAGCTACGAAACCGCGCTGCGCCGCGACCCGGGATTGGCGAGTGCGCAGTACGGCCGCGGCGGCGCCCTGCTGGAGCTGGGGCGCATGCACGAGGCAGTTGCCGAATTCGATCGGGTGCTCGCGAGGCAGCCGGGCGACGCCGACGCCTGGTACAAGCGCGGCAATGCTCTGTTCGGCGGGCGGCAGATGGCGGCGGCCGTGGAGAGCTATGATCGCGCCCTGACGCTGCGTCCCGCTCACGCCGCGGCCCTCAACAATCGAGGGGGCGCACTTCTGGCTCTGCGCCGTCTCGACACGGCACTCGACAGCTTCGAAGCTGCGCTGGCGATCGATGCCGCCTTCCTCGATGCCGAGCAGAATCGCGGGACGGCGCTGCGCCGCCTGGGACGTCCGGCGGAGGCCCTGCTTTCCTTCGATCGCGTGCTCGCGGCGCGGCCCCTTTCTGCGGATGCCCTGTGCGGCCGTGGCGATGCCCTGTTGGACCTCCATGATCCCGACGCGGCACTTGCCGCTCACGACGCCGCTGTGGGTTTGCGGCCCGACTCGAGCGACCTGCAGAACAGCCGCGGCAACAGCCTGCGCGCACTGGGGCGCCTGTCCGAAGCCATCGTCTGCTACGACGCGGCCCTGCGTTCGGACCCGGCGAACGCGGTGATTCATCACAATCGCGGCACCGCCCTTCTGCAGGCCGGCAGCGAACCCGGCGAGTACATCGACAGTTTTCGCCGGGTACTCGAGCTCGATCCGCAGTTCGCATACGTCGCCGGCACGCTGTTCCACCTGCGGCAACAACGGGCCGACTGGAACGGCGCCGATCCGGCCACGTGCCGCGAGCGCCTCGAGAACGCCGCGCTCGCAGGCCGACCCGTGGTCCATCCGTTCCACTGCCTCGCCGTCACCGATTCGGCCGCGGCGCAACTGCGCTGCGCCGACGCGTTCGTCGAGCACCGTTATGGCGCCCGGGCAGCTCGTTGGGTGGGGCGGACATACCGCCATGAGCGCATTCGGGTCGGCTACGTGTCCGCGGATTTCCGCGAGCATGCCGTGTCATACCTGATGGCCGGCATTTTCGAACGGCATGATCGCCGGCGATTCGAGACCATCGCGATATCGCTCCGGCCCCCGGAGCGCAGCGCAATGGGAGAGCGGGTGGAGCACGCCTTCGGCCGATTCTTCGACGTGAGCACACGCAGTGATGCCGATGTGGCCGCGCTGCTCCGGGAAATGGAGATCGACATTGCCGTGGATTTGAACGGCTTCACCGACGGCATGCGGCCCGGTATCTTCTTGGCGCGGACCGCACCCATCCAGGTCAATTACCTGGGCTTTCCCGGAACGACGGGCGGCGCAATCGCCGACTACGTGCTCGCCGATCGCGTGGTCATTCCGCCGCAGGCGCGGGACCAGTTCGGCGAGAAGGTCGTGTACCTGCCCGGGTGCTTTCAAGCCGGCGACTCCCCCTCGATCGAACGCGGCACGGCGCAGGAGGTCGCGGCGACCCGTGCGGCGCTGGGAATTTCTGCCGATTCCTTCGTGTTCGCGTGCCTGAACAACACCTATAAGCTCAATCCGGCGATGTTCGACGTTTGGATGCGGCTGCTCGCCTGCCTGCCCGGCAGCCTCCTGTGGCTGCTCGGCGATGACGCTGCAGTGCGTGCGAATTTGCGCCGCGAGGCCGGGGAGCGCGACATCGATCCCTCGCGCCTGGTGTTCACACCGCGAGTACCGTATGCGCAATACCTGGACCGCCTCAAGATCGCCGATCTATTCCTGGATACGCTGCCGTTCAACGGCGGCACCACGGCGAGCGACGCCTTGCGCGCGGGGGTGCCGCTGCTCACCTGCATGGGCGAGGCGTTTGCGGCGCGCATGGCCGGTAGTCTGCTGATCTCCTCGGGGCTGCCCGAGCTGGTTGCCGACAGTTTGGGAGACTACGAGGCGCGGGCGCTGGACTTGGCCCGCCGGCCGGAGGAGCTGTCCGGACTGCGGCGCCGGTTGGCGGGCCACGAGACGCATCGTCCGCTGTTCGACGCGGATCGCTTTACGCGCCATCTGGAAGCGGCTTATGAGCTGATGTGGCAGCGTCAGCAGCGCGGCGATCCGCCGGAGCACTTCACCGTGCCGGCCGCTTAGCTTGGTTCAGCGCGCGGCTCGGCGTCGATCAGCCGCTTCAACGGCCCAACGTGATGTGCGTAGTGCCGCCAGCGTTCCACCGACGCATTCGTGATCTTCTGACGCACCTGCCACTTGCTGAAGGTGCTGACGCTGCGGCTGGTGCGGTGGAAGTCGAGGCACGCCGGATCCCAGGGCAGGTCGATGAACTCCAGCATCTTCCTGCTCCACCTCTCCTGGTCTCCGACCAGCCCTTCGTAGGGTACGTCCAGCAGTGCATCGGCCGGAAGAATCGCGCGCCAATGGTCCATCATGCGTTGGTATTCGGTGTAGAAATGCGCCAGATCATCGAGATCATTCGCATAGGAATGCGCGAGGTGAAAGTTTTGAAAATAGATCGACAAACAGGTGTCGATGGGATTGCGGCGCATATGGATGATGCGCGCGTTGGGCAGCGCGGCATGGATCAGCCCCAGATAGGCGAAATTTGCCGGCATCTTGTCGATTACCCGGGAGGCATCGGCCGAATATGTCGACAGGAGCTCGAGGTAATCCCGGGCAAGTTTGCGCAGATCGTCATCGCTCGACGCGCCCGTGAGCGCCGTGGGTGCGACCAGCGGCGCCGCCGTTTTCCAAAACGATAGTTCGCCCGCTCCGAACACCGCGGGGTGCGATGCCAGAATTTGTTCGGCGAGCGATGTGCCGGAGCGCGGCGTCCCCACGATGAACACCGGGCGTCGCGAGGGGTTCTGATCTGACCGGACCTGCTGCTGCCACTCCCGGTCATACAGCCGGGTGACGAAGTCGAAGGTCCAGGTCAGATGCCGCTGATCGTGGGGAGGCCGATACGTCTTGGTGAGTTCGTTCGCATCCCGGTAATACGCGAACGCCTGCTCGAAGTCCCCGACGTCGTCGAAATATTTGCCCATCGAATACCGCAGCTGAACCTGGTCGCGGGTACGCAGACGGCGTGCGACGAGTCGCTGCGCCTCGGTGATCCAATTCTGGTCGGCCAAAGTCATCTTGCGCAGCCCGGCGATGCCCGCCCACGCCTGGGGCGAGTCCGGGTCGATCGCGATGGCACGCCGGTAGTGGGCCTCGGCTTCAGTGAACCGGCCCTTGTCGGTGTTGAGCTCTGCAAGAAAGTTCAGCACGGCCGCGGACTCCGGGTTGATATCGAGCGCCTTCCGGCCGCTCGCGTCGGCCTCGGCCGCCCTGCCCAAGAGACGCTGAACGATGCCGAGATTGGTATGCAGCTCGGCATGCCCCGGCTCCAGGACGAGCGCGCGGAGATAGCTCGATTCGGCCTCATCGAGCCTGCCCATTTCCCGCAGCGCGCTGCCGAGATTGCTGTGCGCTTTGGCGTAGTCCGGCTTGAGCTCCACCGCCCGCATATACCCTTGCACGGCTTCCTCCGGCTTGCCGAGATCGAACGAGGCGTTGCCCAAATTGTTGTGGATCTCGGCATTGTCCGGCTCGAGCGTCAGTGCCTGCCGGTAGCTCGCCGCCGCCTCTTCCAAGAGCCCGAGCTCGCGCAGGATATTCCCCAAATTGTTGTGCGCCTCGGCAAGCCCCGGGCGTATCGCCAGCGCCGCGCGATAGCTCGCTGCGGCATCGTCGAGCTTTCCCGCGGAGGCCAGCAGCGCACCCGATTTCAGGTACGACTCCACCAGCGCGATTCCCAAATTGTCGTGCGCCAGCGCAAAGTCCGGCTTGAGGGCGAGGGCCCGGCGGAAGCATCGCGCGGCCTCGTCCGACTCCCCGAGATCACGCAGCACGCTGCCCAGATTGTTGTGAGCCTCGGCGTAGTCGCTCTTGATCGCGAGGGCCCGGCGGTGGCAGGCGGCCGCCTCGGCCGGCCGGCCGCATGCACGCAGCACGTTGCCCAGATTGGTATGCGCCTCGGGATCGCGGGGCAGCAGGCGTGCCGCCTGCTCGAAGGCCGGCACCGCCTCCTTGCCCTGCGCCCAGCGTGAGGCGGCCAACAGCTTCCATAGCAGCCCGGCACTGCCGTGCTGTTCGATCAGTGCGCCGGCGGCGACCTCGAGTTCGCGGTGCCGGTCCGCCGCGTACAATGCGAACAGCGGCTTGTAGTCGAGCTGGGTCTTCGGCGCCGGCGCGGCCGCCGGGGCAGCGCCGCAACATCGCTTGTATTTCTTGCCGCTGCCGCAGATGCAGGCGTCGTTGCGGCCGGCCTTGGCATTCATCCGGGTGTCCTGCGCTCGCCGGTCATGGCCTGATCACGGCGAGGACTTCTTCACCCGCAGTTCCGTCGCGCGGGCTCGATATTCGTCCACCAGGTTCTCGATGCGCGTGCGCGCGATGCGCGTGAAAGGATCTGCCGTGCCGACCTTGGTGAACACGCCGACGTGTTCGTAGCGGTCGAGGATCTCGCGATTGAGCTCGAACAGCTGAAGATTGTTCTCGGCGCACTTGTCGAAAGCGGTAGTGCGTTCATCCACGGTCTTGCGCAGTTGGGTGCGATCCGACTCGACCTCCTTGAGATTGTTGGCCGTCTCCCGGAACCGCGCGACGAGTTCCGTCATGCGCTGTTTGTACTGCTCCAGATTCTTCTCGGCGGTTTCCTTCGATGCGGTCAGCTGCGCTACGGCGGCCGCCGATCCGCCGGAGCGGGCCTTCAAGGCGTCGCGCTCCTTCTTCATGGCCGCGAGTTCGCCTTTGGCGCCGTCCAGATCCTTTTTCATCTGCGTCACCTGCACCTGCAGCGCGCTCTTCTCCGCCGCAATCTGCTGGTACTGCTGCATGAACTTCTGGGCTTCTCCGCCGCCGCTTCTCTGGGTCTGCGCACGCGCAGCAGGAGCCATCGCCGCGGCGGCCAGAATCAGGAGGGCGGCAAGAGCCGCGGCGGCCGCGCCCGGAGCCGCCGGCGCGGTTATCTTTGACGTGGCTATCTCCGGCGTTGCTGTCTCCGGCATGGCTATCTGATGGTTCATGATCTTCCCAGGTGCGTTCACGCTAGAAACGGGTGTTCACATCGAATTGCAGGGTATCCACGCCGAACCGCGGGCCGTCGATTTCGTTGGCGCTCAAGTATCGAAGCCTGAGCCAAACCCGCTCGGCGACGCCGTAGTCTCCGGTCACGTAATAGCCCTTGGCATTGGTACCGCCGAAATAGTGGAAGTCCGAGTCCGTGAAGCCGTCGAGTACCGCATCCCCCTGCAGGTACCGGTAGCCGACCAAACCGCGCCAGGCGCCCGCCGTCAGGACGCTGGGATAGCCGAACGCGAGTTCCGCCTGATAGCCCTTGGTGCGCGCCGGCACGAAGTAGCCGGTATTCGCCGAGACAAATGCGGAGTTGAAGCCGAGATTCTTGACCGCATCGCCGGTGATGCTCAATCGGTAGCGGTCGATGTCGAGGGAATAGGTCGCGTTCACGTTCGCGATCCGGAATTTCGAGGCCAGTGCGAACAGATTGCTGGTCGGATCCGCGCTGAAGGCGATGTCGAACACCGTGTTGCCGTATCGAATGAACTGCGGTGCCGTATAGTTGAATTGTCCCGGGCTGTCCGGGGGATTGAGTCGCCCGGTCACGTTGAAATAGTTGTAGAACGCGCCGCTTACACGCAATCGCTGGCCGGATCCGAAGCGCAGGTTGCCGCCGAATTCCGCGGCCGCCAACCACTTGTCCTGCGCCGAGAATTGGATTTCCTGCACCGGATGCGCACCCACGGTCAGGAACAGATGCGATTGATCGGCGCTGCCGTCGCCAAATCCCAGCCGCCCCGTCGCCGCGATCCCGGTGAACGTCAGGTCCTTGTGAAAGATCAGGTTGGTGGGCGTTTCGTAGGGATTGAGGAACCGCCCGCCCACCACCGACAGCCATGGAAAGCGCTTGGCATTGCGCTCGTCCAGGCGGATGTACAGTTCATCCAGACCGATCTGATACGGGGCCGCGCCGTCGACGGTCTGGGTTTCGGACACGAGATCCGAGGTGTTGCCGGTCACGATGCGCATGCCGGTCGAGATGGAATCCGTCAGATCGGAATCGATTCCGAGCCGTGCGCGTCCCCGGAATCGGATCCGCGGTTCGTTGTCGTCCAGAAAGACGTTCTGTCCGGCCTTGGCGATGGAGCCGGCCGTGTTGATCGCATAGAAGTTCGGGAACTGATCGTGGGCGTTGTTGCGATCGTAGAAGAGACCTTCCTCGCGCAACGTGATCTCGCCCGTCAACCGGGTGCGGGTCACCCATTCCGGCAGCGCCCCGGGAACGCCCCATTTCTCCAGTTTGGCTTCCTTCACCACACCCGCCACCACATCGGGCTTGACCTGTTCGGCCACCTGCTTGGCGATCTCGTCCTTGACGATCTGCGGCACATAGGGGACGCGCACGGCGCCCTCGTCGGCCTTGGCCGTGGCCGCGCTGTCCGCAGCCGCCTTGTCTCGGGCGGCCTTGACCATCTGTTCCGCCTTGTCGCGTGAAATCACGCCTTGATCCACCAGCGCCTGCAGCAGGCCGATCACGGTGTTGCGCAGTTCCTCGAGCGATTGGCGTTCATCCGCCGCGAGGCTCGACATGACCGGCGCCAGGGCCAGCGCAGTGGAGGCCACCATGCCACGCCAGAACTTGAACGGAAACTTGTTCATCTAAATTCTCATCCCCAATTGGTAGGTCGTTGACACTTAACTTCGGAACGCGATCTGCATGGTGATCTGCTCGGGCAGTCCGGGCGGCGCCGGATCGCTCATGCGGGTGATCGAGGTCAACGCCGTATCGACGCACCGGTCTAGCCTCTGGTCGCCGGTGGTCGACGCGAGCTTGATCTGCTTGACCCGTCCGTCCGCCTCCACGAATACATGAATCGACAGCGAGCCTTTGGCGGCGCGGGTGCAAGGCGCGGCGGCCAATTTCTCCTGCACCACGTCGCGAATGCGGTTCGTGTACCAGGCAAAGGGCGCGGTCCCCGTGCCCCCGATCAAATCGCTGCCTCCGCTGCGCGCGGCCAGTCCGAACGCGTCGCCGCCGGCGGTGCCCTGGGCATCGATGCCGAGGGGCTGTTCCGGCGCCTGCTGATCCTCGGGCGTCGGCTCCGGAGTGTCCTTTGGCAGCGGCTGTTCGGTCTTCTCGGGCGGCGGGGGCGGTGGTTGATCCGGTGGTGGCGGCGGCGGCGGCCGGATGATCTGCACGACCTGGACCTGGCGGGCGGGCTTTGCCGATTTGCCCGCCATCATGGTGCGAACGAACCAGACGAACCCCAAAATCAGCAGGATGCCGGCAATGCCGCCGAGCAGGCGGGTAGCGAGGCGACGCTTGACGCGCTTATCGGACACTTGCGGTGCACTACTTGACGATGCGTTGCGTGACCAACCCAAGCTGCGTGATCTCGAGCCGCCCGATCACATCCAGCACGTCGACGACGCGTTGATAGGCGATGCTCGAATCCGCCTTCACCACCACCGGGAGACTGGGGTTGACGGCCTTGTACTGACGCAGCAGCGTCTCGAGTTCCGGGAGGCTCACCGGATACGTGTCCAGGTACATGGTGCCGTCGGCGGTGATGGTGATGGCCTTGGTCTGCGGCTTGGCAAGGGAAGGCGTGTCGCTTGCCTTCGGAAGATTCACCTTGATGCCCTGCACCGACGCGGTGGTCATGATGATGAAGATGACCATCAACACGTAGGCCAGATCCAACATCGGCGTGATGTTGATGTCGTCGTATACGTCCTTCTCGCCGCTGTCCATGGAGCCTGACATCGTGGCGGCCTCAGCTGTACTGTTCGGCGAGACGGGTGACGAATTCGTCGACGAAGACGCGGTTGTCGGCGGTGATCGACTTGATGCGTGTGTTCAGCCAGTTGTAGCCGAACAGTGCCGGGATGGCGACCGACAGGCCGGCAACGGTCGCCGCCAATGCGGCGGCGGTGCCGGGAGCAATGGCATTCACGTTGACGTCTCCCGAAAGGGCGATCGCCGCGAAGGTGATCATCACGCCGATCACGGTGCCCAGCAGCCCCAGGAACGGACCGCCCGAGATCGCGATGGTCAACAGCACCATTTGACTCGACAGACTTTGCTGCAGGCGGGTCATGGTGCCGTCCATAGCGGCGCGAATGGCGTCGATGGACTGGGCCGAGAGCACGTTCGCCCGCTGCGCGCTCACGGACTGGGCGGCGACCCGTTTGTTCACCTCCCGCACGCCGTGATGATAGAGGCGGTACAGGGTCGAGGCGCCGTACTCGTTGTGATCGTTGGCGAGCGCGGCCATGGACGGCGCATCGTCCAGATCATCGTCCAGATCGTCCGCCGGTTTGTCGAGCGCGGTGGCATCGCCGGTGAGCCGCCGGAACTCCTTCAGGAAGCGCGCATTGGCCGTCTCCACGCGGCTCAGGAAGAACGCCTTGACCACCATGATGACGAGCGCGACGACGAGCATGGCCATGCAGATGCCGATGACCACCCAGCCGTCGACGGTCAGATTCTTGGCGATGGTGACGAAGTACGAATTCTGGCTGCCGCCTTCCCGCTGACCGTCGGCGCCGTACACCACGAGATTCGAGTCCATGCCCTGACTGCGGGCGGCGGCTTTGATCCAGTCGGCGCTGCGCGCCGCCTTGGAGACTTCCACCTCGTCGAGATCGCCGCTCAGGAATTTCGCGCCGTTGGCGGCGCCCACGGTGAAGTTGCCGCCGATCTCCGCGAGCTTGACGGGGGTACTGGCCGCCGCGATGCCGTCGACGTACAAAGTGAGTTTGTCGCCGGCCGCGGTCAGCGCCACGTGATGCCACTGGCTCAAGGTGAGCTCGGAGTTCTGCGCCGCCGTGGCCGGGGCTCCGCCCATCCGCGCCCGTGCGACCAGTTTCGTGCCATCGAGCACCAATTCGATCGACTTATCCTGTTCCGCGAGCGCGAACACGACCGACTGTTGCGCCTGCTCGATGCGCAGCCAGGCCGACGCTGTGAACCCTTGATTCGGCAGCAGCCGCAGCGAAGCGCTGGCCGGCACGGTGATGCTCTCCTTGCCGGCGAATTTGACGCCGCCGCCGATCAGCGCCGCGGGCGTCGATTGGGCCGTCGATGCCGTGGCATCGTTCTTGTACGCGGTGGAATCCTTCGGCAGACCGGATGTCTCGTCGAAGCTCAAGACCAAGGCTTGGGACGCGTCGTAACTGCCCGAAACGTCGGCGCCGGCGGGCGCGGATGGATTCCCGTAGTAGGCGTATATCTTGTCGGTCTTGGATCCACCGGAGATCTGCGGTACGCGCACCCACAACAGGGCCATCTGATTCTGCGCGTCGTACTTCTCGAAATGATATTTGAGCGGCGTCTTGTCGTCGCCCGCGATCAATCGAAAATCGGAGCCATCCGGCTTGGTGTCGTTGAAGTAGCTGAAATTGGCCAGCGAGAAACGGATCAGTACGGGGAGATCTTGGGCGGTGGTCGCGACGTCGGCCCCCGCAGCCGACAAATCGAAGGAGATCTCCTTGCGGTACTTCCAGTCGTTGTTCCACCAGGAACCAGCGAGGGCCACGGCGGGCAGCAGCGCCAGGGCCAGCGCCCAGAATCGGGCAGATCCCTTCATTATCTTCTACTTCCTTCGCGTTGGGGCCCGCCATTCTCGGCGTGACCCGTGATCTTTTTGTGACAGATGAGTGGCAGTTGAATTTTTGAGGCTAAGGCGAGGCGGTCTTCTGCCGCTTCAAGCATTCCACGTCATTGGGCTTGCAATTGTCTTCGCCCAAGCCGGTGACGAAGACGTCGAGCCAGCTGAGCGCCGTTTGAGCCAGCGGTGCCACGTCCTTGGCCGCGTTGCCTTGCCCGGCCACCGACGCTTCCGCGGACGAAGTCGCGCTGCTCGCCACCGCGGAGACGCCGGACAGGGCAGCGCCGAGATTGCTGACGTCCGCCGGCACTCCGGTGGCCGTGCCGCCGAAGTTGATGTTGTCGATGCCGATGACCTTGGCGGCTGCGATATTGATGTTGCCGGATGCACCGATCCCGGCGTCGCCGGCGTTGACCGTGCCCACCGGCGCGTCGAGATCGACATTGCCCGGCGGCACGCTGGGACTCGTCTGGATGGTGCGGATACCGGAGCCGGAAGCCAGCGACCCGGCAAAATCCAAGGAAATCGTGCCGTCGGACTTGATGAGCACCACCGGAGGCGGCACCGACAAGGAGGACTTGGACCCATTTCCGGCGTCGATGCTGCCCTCGTTGGACCAAATCAGCACATTGCCGCCGCCCAGCGTGAAAATGCGCGACTGATTGACGTTGACGTCGTCCCGGGTATAGATGCTCACGTTCCCCGCACCCTGCGCGACGATGCCCAATAGCGAGGGCGCTTTGGCCGCAATCGTGGTGGGCGGATTGGCAAGGCCCACATCGAGCTTGCCGCCGGGCACCATCAGAGAAATGTCGCCGCCGCTCAACGTGTAGATTTGGCTCGACGTGAGCGTCAGGTCTCCGGCGTAGGGCGACGGTGCCGAGGAAGCGGCGGCGCGGCTTCCGGGATACAGCGCGTCGATGGCAGCGTAGCCCTGCGCGAAACCCACACCTGCGCCCGAATTAGCCGCTCGTCCGGACAGCAGCAGTTCGTTGAAGAAAATGTCGTCGATCAGAGCGCTCTGCTGGTTCGTCGTCAGGGTCCGAAACTGGGTTTCAGCCTGCGGGTAAGTCAGCGTGGTGTTGCCGGTGAGCGTATCGACGTAGGACACCAATTGCGCCTGATAGCCGGGCGATTTGTCGACGATGCTCGACAGGAAATTGCCGAGGTCGGCGCCCTTCGTACCATAGCCCACCATGACGCTCACGTCCGCACCCTGCGCCGTTGGCAGATTTGCATTCGCCAAATTGCCCACCGTCGTGATCCCCACCGAAAACCCAAGATCCAGATTGCGGCCGCTCAGGATGTCCAGGCTGCCGGGACCTCCCAATTGAACTCTGCCCGAATTTCCGGAGCTACTAGCTTGATCGAGGAGATCACGGCCGGCGACGATGAGCGTGGTGTCGGTCGGAGCCGCGTTCTGTCCGGAAAATTGCAAGTTGACGACGTCCCGGCCCGCCACCAACCGGGTCGCCTTCGGCACGGACAAATACAGATTGCTGATGTCGCGTCCCGCCGTCACCAGCGCCGGATTGGGATCGTCGGCGTGAATGGCGCCGTCGAAGGGAATGAGACCATCGACCGCGAAATGCTGAGTGCCGGTGACGATTCCTGGATTGGCCGCGGTGGGATACGACAATGGCTGGTTGTCCGCCATGGTGAATCCGCCCGATGCGACGATGTCCCTGCCGGCGAACAGGCTCAGTTGCCCATTGCTGTCGGGATACAAGAGGCCCGAGCCGCTGACGTTCACGTTAAGGTCGTGTTGCAGTGACCGCATCGACAGATTGGCGGGTAGCATGCGGAAGTCAGCCGTGCCGGCGGCGAGGATTTCGCCACCTACCAACGTTGCCATCGTGCCGTTCCCAGTATTCAGGTCCAACGTCACGTCGCCCGCCGAACTCGACAAACTGACGCCAGACCCGGCGCCATAGGTGAAGTATTTGCCGCCCAAACTCCCCAGGGAACTCGTTTGCGGCACAAACGTCGGATTGTAGATGGCGTCGACCTGAACGGCCTGCCGCGCCCACACCGCTACTTGCGAATTGCCGAGCGCAATCGCGGATCCGACGGGCAGCTGACTCGTAGCGGGCGTGCGGACGGCCGTCAATCCTCCACCCGCGATCAACGAGCCGACACCGTCGGCCACATACACCTGGGCACTGCCGATGTCGTTGCCGGCACGGATGGCGAGACCGCCCCCGGCGCCATAGGTCACCGGCTTGCCGTCCAGCGTCGACACCGAGGCCAGGCTGTCGGCCGCAGCCGCCGAAAGATTCACAACATCGTGGCCTGCTGTGACCAACACGTCGCCGCCCTCGAGCGCCCCCACGTTCCAGTCGAAGGCCGCGAAGTTGACGCCGTACTGCGCCGGACTCTGTGCATTACCCTGCCGCGCCAGCCATCCGGCTACGCTGAGATTGCCGCTGGTGCTGTACGGGGTATATCCGACGCCCACCGGCGATCCGACCACGTCGTTTGCCGCGATGATGCGGACGCTGCCGCCATTGACGCCGAAGTTCTGCAGTAGGGTGCCGCTGCTGCCTTCCAGCGGATTCGGGACCGGCACATTGGTTGGCGCAGTGCCGCCGGTATACGCCGACGTGCCTGCCTGGAACACGACGTTGCCGGCCGCCGCCAGATCGATGTTGCCGGTACCGGTGCGGACCACCGACGGCCCGATGCCGTCGGTCGTGCCGTCAGCGCGTTGAGCGGACGTCAGCAGCGTCAAATTGGCGGACGACCCGTTCAACACGGACAGCCGATTGGCGCTTTGCAGGTCGGCGCCGGCGACGAAGCTGAGCGAGCCGGAAGGGGCCAAACCATTCTGACCATAACTCAGGGCGATCAGGCCGCTGTCGAAGTCGTTGATGAAACCGTCGGAAATCGCCCCTTGAATGGAAAGCGAGCCCGCGGCTCGTACCGACAGGTCGATGACCTGAGGCGTCTGACCGAGGCCATTGGCATAGGGTGCGCTATAGCTGCTGAGGTCGAACGAATGCAACGTGAGCGCATCCGCGGCGTTGGTGTCCTGCAGCTCCACGCCCGCGTGCACGGCGACGGGAGTGGCGCCGGCTGCGATCAATCGAGCCGCAATCACCGGGCTCGCGGCAGTGAGATAGGCCGATGCCAGGCCCACGTCGGCGGCGAGATCCGCATCGACGGTGGCGCCGCTGGTGGCGAAGGTCGTGACGGGCTCGACGATGACCTGGCCCACGCGGCTGACGTTTGCACCGAGGCCCTGCTGCCCGATGTTGATGGCGACTTCGTCGCCTCCGACCGCCGGCGCGCGCAGCACCAGCTGGCCCATGTGCCCTGCGCCGGCCGCGCTGACCACGCTGCCGGTGTTCAGCGTGATCGAACACGCGGCGCAGGTGGAGTTGAGATCGATTTCACCGCCGAGGCCGGCGCTGCCCGTGGCGTCCGCGTGCAATTCGCCGCCGGCCGCCAGCGTCACACCCGTGCCGCCCGACAGATCGATGCGGCCGCGCCGTGCGCCCGAACTGGCGCTCAACACACCGGCGATATTCACCACGCCGGCGTCGGCCGTGAGTCCGATGGTGTGGGCGGTGAGCCCACTGCCAGCCGTGAGATCGAGATCGCCGCTGCGCACGCGCAGCGCAACCGAGTCGCTGAAGCTGCCGCTCATGAGCGACGCGGCCAGGGGGGAGAGCCCGCCGTTCAACGATCCCGCATCCAGCGAGAACCGGCCGCCGCTGCCGCCCGCTCCGGCGCTGCCGCGCAGCGTGCCTGCGAGCGTCGCGGCGCCGCCGCTCACAATGTCGACGCTGCCCGCGGGTGCAAGCTGCTCGCCGGACACGTCGAGGTGCGATCCGGATGCGATGGTCACGTCGCCCGACGCCTTCAAGCTGATCGCTCCGCCCGGGGAGGCCGCACTGCGATTGGCAGCTTGCAGCAAGGTGCCGGCCGTGATGATCGCGGCCGTCGGCCGCAGGGTGAGATCGCCGCCGCCGGCAGTCAAAGAGACCACCCCCGATGGCGCCGCGATCACACCGGCATCGACGATGCTGCTGCCTGATAGCGCCAGCGCACCGCCCACCGCCGTGGGCAGTGACGTGCCGGCGCGCAATGTCGTCGGGGTGCCGAGCGTCAGCACGCCGCTTGCGGATAGGCTGGTCTGCGACCCGGCGCCGGGGGCGAGTTCGACGGCGTTGAGCGTAAGATCGCCGGCCACGTCGAGTCCGCCGGCACCGGCACTGCCGATGCTGCCCGCCACCTGCGCCGTGGTGCTCCCGAATCCGCGTATCGCCATCGAGTTCGGCCCGACGGTCAGGGTATCCGCAACGAATGTCAGGTTGCCGCTGCCCGCCCCAGTGGCGGCGGGCGCGGTATTCACACCGCCGAGAGTCAAGGTACGCGCACCGAATACCGAGTCCCCGGCCGCTTGATTGGCGAGCGTGGTGCCGAGCAAGGTCAGAGTATTCAGCGTTGGCTCGGCGCCCGCCGCGGCGGCGCCGAGCGTCACCGGAGCATACACGTCGATTGCGCCCTGGCTGGCAATGCGCACGGCGCCCGCTTGCTGCAGCGAGGTCAGCAAACCGGAATCGATATTGAGCGAGTCGCTCGATCCAGCCGCGCCCAAGAATCCGACGCTGCCGGAACTCAAGGACCAGCTCGCGCCCTTGCCGTTGAGTGCGCCGCTCAGCAGAACGCTTCCGGGGGCGTCCACGGCGAGCGCTCCGCCCGATTGCACCGTCGACCCCGGTTCCATCGTGATGATAGCGCCCGTCAGCGTACCGGAGCGCGCCACGACCGGCAGCGCGAGATCCGACACGGCGAGCAGCGCGGCATCGGGCAGGAGCGGACTGTTGGCCGCATCGGTCAACGTGGACGAGTTGGTCAGACCCAATGTTTCCTCGGCCGGCAGCGTCTTGAGCGGCGTTCCCGCCTTGCCCGAAGTGGAGGACAACGACGCGCCGGACTTGACGTCGATGCCTAGCTGCGCGACCACCAGGATTTGATCCGCAGAGAGAGCGACGCCCGCGTCCACCGTGACCTTGCCCGCGGTGACTTGCACGTACGCGTCAGGTGCCGAATCGTCGGCAACGGTCGCGGCCGTGCCGCCGAGCGCGCGGCCGCCCAAGATCAGCTGGCCGGCGTTCCAGCTTTGCAGAACCGAGCCGGACACCGCGATGGAGCCGGCGGTGGCGGCCTGATCGCCGGCGGTGATCTCGAGCTCAGGCGCACTGATGTTCACTGTGGCGCCCGACCCGCCGGGCGCCGCGGCCGCGAGCACCTTGCCCTGCAGTGAAAAGGAATTGTTGAGCGACTGCAGCACCGAGAAGGTCAGAGAGCCTGCGTCCGCCGGTCCCGCCACCGGCCCGCTGTCCGCCTTAGCGGCCTGGCCGCTGAAGAACGAAGACGCATCGCTGATCGAATAATTCGCCAATTGCCGGCCGTAGGCGCCGGGGTAGACGGCGAATCCCTGATAGGCAGTCGAGCCGAGGTGCAGCCCGGTGGTGCCCGAACTCAAGTAGCCGGCGATCACCGGAGTACCGTCGGCGAGCGCGCCGATCTGCCCGCCGCCGGCGCTGACGTATTGCGATTCGAGCTGGATCAGCACGGCGCCGGGCTGCAGCGCATAGCGCGGCGGCAGCAACGCGTAATAACCGGCGGCGAGACCGGCACCGCCCGACAGATACACCGTTTGATTGGCGACCGCACCGCCGGATTCCTGGGGATCGAAGGGTGCAGCCAGACCGGGCGCCGAGGGCAGAATTGCGTAGAGACCGGAGATCCCGCCCTTGGTCGCACTGCTCGACAGTCGATCGTGACTGCCGCCGGTGCCGGGCACCCACTCATAGGCGTAGAGGTCGCCGCCACCGCGCAGATCCACGGTGGCACCCGACTGAACGAGCATATTGGGAGCGGTCAGGCTGACTTGCTTGCCGGGCGTACCGCTGATGGTGGTCGGCCCGCCGTTCTGGGTCGTGTAAATCCAGTCCCGTGCACCGTTCTCGGTTTGGCCGAACGGCACGTCGAGACCCGCACCGCTCACGGATACGAGGCTGCCCTTGGCCAGCGTCAACGTGTCGTTCGCGGCCAGATCGATGTGACCGAAGGGCGCGAGCAGCGTGCCCCCGATGACGATGTCGTTCGCCGAAATGCTGACCGAGCCGCCCGCGGACAATGGGCTGCCGGGAGACGCAACAGTCTGACCGATGGTCACCGTGCCGCTCCGTGGGTCGCCGTTACCGAGGGCCTGCAGCGAGAAATTCGTGTACGTGTCGGGATAGACCCGCGCGGCGTTGATGGTGAGATTGCCGGCCGTGACCAGGGAGCCGGTCTCAGGACCGCTCTGCAGGGCCGTGCCCTGCAGCTGCACGTCGCCTTGGCTCGTGAACGCGGCGAGCGACGTCCCTTGCAGCGCCCAATTGCCGAGCAGCGTCATCTGTTGCGCATTCACGGCCAACTTTCCCGTGCCGGCGGTGGGCACCGGCGCCAGGCCCGCGCTGCCCTGCGTGATTGAATTGCCGACCTCGACGAAGGGGGCGGCGATGCTGGCGGACAAACCCCCCGTGACGGTGAGGGAGCGAGAGTCCAGGATTACTTGCCGGCCCAAGGTCAGCGGCAGCGCGGTGTTGATGGAAACATTGCCGAGTTCGGTTCCGCCCGCGCGCAAGGTCAGCGAATCCACGCCGGAGTTCTCGATTTCGGAGACCCCCAGGGTGGCGAGGTTGACACGCGGCGCCGGGATGCTGGTCGCCGTGCTTCCGACAAGATCGATCTCCATCGGCAGTCCGAAGGGATCGGGTTGGCCCAAAATGCTCTCCGAGCGGGTGAGATCGACCTCCAGGGAACCCGCGGCGGCGTTGCCGCCGCCGCCGACACCCGCCTTGCCTCGCAAGCTGCCCAGCAACTCGATGGACTCCACCGATGCCAGGGTGAGCGACCCGCCGGCCGTCCCCACCATTTCGCGCGTGACGCCGGCGGCGCTGCCCGCGCTGGGGACGTCGAGAGTGGCGCTCGTTCCGGAGAAATCGATCACCGAGCCTGAATCCACCGACACGGTGCCGCGCTCGGCGTTGATGCTCACCGAGCCGCCCGGCCGCAGCGTTCCCTTGAGCAAACCTTGATTGTTGGGCGTATACACGGGCGCGCCGCCGGCAACGTCGATGATCGCCGTCGACGCCACGGTGATCCCCAGATCGGGAACATAGCCCGGATCGAATCGGGATGCCGTGTCCGGATTGAAAATCGCAGGCGACAGCAATTGCAGATTCACGGTGCCGCCCGGCGCGCGCAAGGTGCCGGCCACCGTGAGGCTGCCTTCCCCGCGCAGACTGATCGAGGCTCCGGGATCGGCGAGGATGGCGGCGCCTTGTTGAACGTCGAGGACGCCATACGCTGTCGACCCCAGGAAAAGATCATCCGCGAGCCGCAGCACGTTCAACGAAACATTCGTCGGCTGCCGCAGATAATCGGGTAGGACGGCGGTGTGCGAGAAGTCTGCCAGCGTCCCGCCGCTCGCCACCATCTGATAGCCCGTGTTCAGCTGCTGCGAGCCGGCCTGCGGCGCAATGGTAGTTCCGGAGAGCACGCTGAGCACGTCGTCGGTCGCCGCGGAGATGACGGCCCCCGTGGCCGTCAGCGACACCGATGAAAAACCCTCCTGGGAGAACAGCGGCGCGTATAGATGCAACACCGATCCCGGAACGGTCAACTCGTCGACACGCTGGGCGCGGGTCCAGGCGGATCCGCTGCCCTGGGCGATGTCGATGCGCGGCGCGGTGAGCGCCAAACTGCCGCCCGCGGCCGTCCCGGCACCGAATGCCTCGACCCCGAGGTTTTGGCCGAACTGCAGAGCACTTTGCGACGGGCTCGCATCCAGCGTGATGGCGCCGCCGCGGCCGTAGGCCAGTGCTCCGGAGGCCTGCAGCCATGCGCCTCCGTCCGCCTCGAGCGCGACGCCGTTGCCCAACACCAGTTCGCCCGCCGGCTGGGTCAGAGTGAACGAGATGGACCCGCCGTTTTGCCAGGTGGGAACGGATTTCACGCCGCCCGCAAACAAGCCGTCGTTGGTCCACTGCCCGCTCACGTCCAAGGTGACGCCGCTGCCGACGCCGAGCCCCGCACGGGCAAATCCCGGTCCCAAGGTGGGCAGCCCGGTGGGGTTCTGCTCGGCGGTGCTGAGGACACTGGTGAACTGCAGACTGCCGCCGGGCGCCGCAATGTTCGAATCGATGTCCACCCGCGGCGCCGACACCTGCAGCGACTCACCCGCCGGAAGCTGGACGGGCAGGCCCGCGGGCAGCGAGAACGTCGTGTTCGAGTAGATGTTCGTGTTGGTGAATCCGTCGCTGGTCAGGATATCGAGCGGCAGCTGCAGCGTCTGCGGCGGCAGGGCCGCATCATCTGCGACGGCGACCGGAGTCGGATGCGCGGACACCACGACGGCGGGGGCCAGATAGTCTTTCTGACCTAACGTATTGCCCCCACCGCCCGCGCCCGTCGGCAGACCGATGGTGAGCGTTCCCCCGGACACGGCGTCGCCGAACGGCACCGGTGCCCCCGCCGGCGCGAGCGGCCCGCGCTGGTGCTGGCCGTTGCGCGCGGCGGCACTGAGACTGCCGCCCAGCAGCAGGCTGGGTGCCGCGAACTGTACTGCGCCGGCCTGCGCTCCTTGCAGGTAGCCGGCTTCGTAGTGACTGAGCCCCGGCGTGGGCAGCACTTCCTTCACGCCCCATTTGTCGTATATTTGCGTGAAGTTCGGGTTCACGATCCCGCTGTACGCCTGCAGCGGGTTCGCTGTGCCAATGTCGTACAGGCGGCCGTTGGCGCCCATCAGCTGCGTGGTTTGTACGTTGCCGCCGTCATAGGTGGTCCAGCCGCCCGAGACGTTCAACGACGCGCCGCTCGCGAATACGACGTCGCCTTCGGAAAGGAACTTCGCCGTTCCGCCAGCCTCGGTGCGTTGCGCGACATTCTTGCCCACCGCCGCAATGGCCGAGGTGACGTCGGCGATTGACGTGCCCAGGCCGCCGTCGGCTCGCGCGTCCACCGTGACCGTGGTGCCGCGCAGGGCGCCGTTGCGCTGCGCCGGGTCGTCCTTCAGTTCGTTCGACCGCAGCTGGACCGTGACCAGGTTCGCCGCGACGGGCAATTCGGCATGACTTCCCGACAGGTCGATGGCGGTACCGGCATCGATGCGGATCCTTGCCTGCGAATTGACGCCAGAGGTCACGTTTTTATCGGGGTCTGCCGATGCGGTGACCGTCAACAGTCCGTTCGGCGCGACCACGGAGGTGTCGCGCATGAGTACTTGTTCCCCGACCAGGGTCACCGCGGATTGCAGCTGCGTCTGAGCATCGACCGCGGTGGCCGTATCGGTGAGTTCGGGCAGTATGTCGATGCGGCTGCCGGGGCCCAAGTCCAGCCGGCCGCCTTGCTGCGCGGTGATGGGATTGGTGCCGTTGAATTTCACGTTGTTGCCGGCCTCGAGCCGCACCGAGCCGTTCGCCGATACCGTGGTAGTCGCGGAAATTCGGCCTTCTTGATTCACCATGAGGCCGGTCAGAGTGATGTTGCCGCGCGGGGTAGTCAGCGTGCCGCTCGTAAGATTCGATGCCGAGCCCACACCGTTCACTTCCACGATCAGACCGCGCAGCGCCGGATCGTCGCTGGCCTGCAGAAAGATCGTCTGACCGGCGGCGAGCGCGATCTGGCCGCCGGGAGCCGTCAAGGTTCCCGCGTTTTGCACGGTGGGCGCCGCCAGCAATAGTCTGCCGCCCTCGGCTGCGGTCAATTGCGCGCCGCTCTGCACCGCGATCACGCCGGTATTCGCGACCGGCGTTCCAGCGTCATCCGCGAAATTGAGCGAGTCGCCGGTGAAGGGTTCGAGCGCCGCCTTGTTGCTCAGCACCGGCGCGAGAATGCCGGACGAGAAGGTCTTGTCGGTGATGTTGAGCGACGATGCCAGCAGCCCCGCGACGTTCACCGTCGAGGTGGAGCCGAACAGAAACCCGTTGGCGTTGATCAAATAGATCTGACCATTGGCATTCAACGATCCGAAGATGCTGCTCGGATTGGCGTCGAAAATTCGATTGAGCGCAATGGCACCGGTCGAGGGTTGCTTGAATGTCACCTTGCCGTCGGCGCTGATGTTGAAGGAGGACCAGTTGAGTATCGCCGCGTTGCTGCTCTGGTTGACCGTCAAGCTCTTGCCGCTTTGCGCGGCGGTCGCGGCACCCGAAGTCACGAACGACGGTGCGCGGCTGCCGCAGGCGCCGCCCGCACAGGGCACGGGCAGCTGAGTCCCCGCCCACGTGCCTTCGCCCACTTGACTGATGGCAAGCAGCAACATGCCCTGACCGACTCGCTTCATGAAGGGTTGCTCCGCCGCCTGTTTATTTTTGGAATCCGGGAAATATACCGAGCCTTTGTGACACCCCCGTAACGCACGGCGGTTCAAAAGCTCCCGCGCAGCAAGAACAAGAGCCGCGACGAATCCGCCCGCGTCGCGCTGCCGCCATTCAGAACCCTCGCCCAGGTCGCCGACGCGGTGACCTTCTCGCCGGGAAGTACGTCGAATCCCAACCCCCAGCTGCGCAGCGTGGCGCCGCCCGTTTCACCGGGCAGCGGGTCGATGACCACGGTCTTCCCGGCGTCGAAGAAACCGTAGCCGTCCAACCAGATCCGATCGCCGCGGCGCCACCCCGGCGAGTTCAGCTGCAAGGTGCCCTTGATCGCCTTGTCGGCGAGTTCCTCGGCTTCGAGGTAGCCGCGAACGCCGTCCGCACCCGCAATCGAGTAATCCTCGTTGGTGATGAGCGGTTCGGCCGCACTCTGTCCGCCGATGCGCACACGCAGGCTGAAATCACCGGGCAGCTTGACGATCGTGGCGAGATCGCCGCGCAGGTAGAAATAATTCGCCCGGCCGCGATAGCGGTCGTTGGCAAACGCCGTGGAATTATTGACCAAGCCGCGCGGCCCGGCATTGGCCGACAAGTTCACGGTGGTGGTCACGAAGTCTGCGCGCCAATAGCCCGAGTAGGCGGCCGACAGGTTCAAATAGCTGATGGGCGTATTGAGCGCGGTGGTCGCATCCAGGTTGATGGTGTTGCGAAAGTGCTTGTAGTCGGCACCCACGCTCAAGGTCTGCACCGTGGCGGCGGTCTTGAGCACGGGGTACGTGAGTCTCCCGCCGAAGATTTCACCGATGCCGAGTACGCCGAGGGTGCCGGCCGTGGGCACGTTGCTGTTCGAATTGATGTAGGTGAAAGATGCCTGCAGGCCCGAATCGAAGGCCCGCGGAACGTAGTTCGCGGCGATCACCCGCACCTGGTCGAACTGCTGCGGCGTGAATTGGTATTGCAGGGCGATGGTGTCCTGCCGGCCGAAGAGATCGGCATAGCTCAGGCTGGCGATGGAGCGCAGCTCGCGCGTGCCGATGGTGGCCTGATTGTTGAGTTCGAGGCTGCCATGCAGCGGCAGCGTATCGTTCACCGTCAACGCCAAATCCACGGTGCCGGGCGCGGAACCCGCCTTCAGCACGGGGACGACTGAGCGGTCGGGCGTCTCGCTGTTCACGGCACTCAGCTGTTCTTGCAACTTGGACAATTGCAGCACGGTGCCGGGTGTCGCGGCGGGCAGCTTCGCGATGACCTCGCGCTCCGGAAAGTAGCGCGCCCCGGAAATCTTGGTGCTTTCGACCCGGCCTTCGGTGACACGCAGCCGGACGATGTTGTCGCTCACCGTCTGCGGCGGAATGTCGACGAATACGGTGCCAAAGCCCTGATCGTGATAGAGCTTTTCGAGTGCGCCCCGCGCCGATTCCACGTCCGCGAGCGTCTTGCCCGGGCCCAGCAACGGATATAGCAGCCGCTCGATGTCGCGGATCGCGAGTGCCGTGTTGCCGACCACCCGGTATTCCCCGATGTCGAAATGCTGTTCGGTGGGAGCGGGTGCGGCAACCGGAGCGGGCGCGGCCGGAGCGGGCGCGGCCGGAGCGGGCGCGGCTTCGGTGGATCTGGCAGTCGGAAGGAAGACGATGGCCGCGAGGCCGATGGCAAGGCTCAGGATTTTATTCTTCAACATGAAATCGACTACCGGTTGACGAGGCGCCGTGAACTCAAAATAAAACTGGCCTCCCCCGTTAAGGGGAGGCCAGAAATGCCATCCTAGCTATGATTTATTTCAGTTCGAGCGACGTCGAGTCCGTCAGCCGATGATTACTGGACGCTGCCCACTTCCTGCGGAATGGCGCAGGTCACCTTGTTGCGTGTGAACGGGTTGGTGTAGATGGTGGCTGAACCCAATCCCGTCAACGTGCCCGTGGCGACGTCGCCGTTCGTTGCCACGTTGACGTGAGCGACGTTCGCAGGCGAACCAATCCCCGGGATCGCGAGAATGTCCGCAAGATGCGGCGCCGTCGCAATGGTCTGCAGCGTCGTGGTCAAGTAGGCGGACAGGCCGGCATCCGGTACCGAGTTCGGATTCGACGTGGTCACGGCCTCAACCCAGAACGGATAGCTGCCGCCGGCCGCATGGAGAGCGCTCGGCGTGTCGCCGTTGAGATTGACCAGCGTTTCATTGGCCTGAGGCGCATTGTCGATGGAGGCATAGGAGATGCCGCCGCCCTGCGAATTGAGCGCAGTCAGCACGTCGCCCGTGGAAAAATAGTCCGTTGCCGTCGCGGAGGCTTCCTTGATGGCCGCGCCCTGAACCTGGCAGCTGTCTCCGGTGATCAACAGATCCGTCGCCGCCCGGCTGCCCGAACCGACTTCACGGTTAACGATCACGATGGGAATCGAGGTGCTGCTCACCTGCGTGCCCGCTGTGTCGGTGACCTGGCTCCAATTCACCACTTTCTTGGTCAGGATGTTGGCGACCATCTGGGTGCTCAAGTTGAGCGGCGTGCTGATGCCCGCCGTGGTGCCCGTGTTCACGAAGATTCCGTACACTTCGTCGAACAAGGCGCTGGAGGGCACCGCCGCCACACCGGCGGGATTCACCGGACCCCACGCCGTGGTGGAATACGGCGTCGGATAGTTCTTGCCCGTGAGCGCGGCCGGTTCCACGTCCGAGATGCCCATCTGTACCGCATGCAGGCCCACCGCACCGCCGAAGGTGTCGGTGGTGCCGTTCGCGGCGCTGGTGCCGGTCACGGTGGCCGTGCAATTGTTCACATCGGCACAGGTGATGAAGGACGTCGCCGTCAGACTCAGCTGGTTGATGGCGTCGTTGTTCGCGATCGGCAGCACGCCGGTCACGGATCCGCCCTCGAAGCGGTAGTACACGGTGAAGAACTCCGTGCCGTTGGCGCCGGCAACGCCGGCCGCCGGAGCACAGGAGACCGCACCGAAATTGGTGTTCGGCGTGGAGGTGATGGTCAGCGCGTTGGCGACGCCGCCGCACAGGTTGACCTTGACCGCGGCGAGCACCGCGTTCTTGGCGGCGGAGGAGCCACCGACATAGATTGACTTGGCGGCCGCCGCGGCCTGCGCCAAGGTAGGCGGCGTAGCCGCCTGGGCAGCGCCGGCGCTGCCGAGAATGGCGGCGATTGCCGTCGCGAGATGTACGTTACGATTCATGAAAATTGCTCCAAGTTGATTTATCAATATCGCGGCCGATACTTAGGCAGCCACGGTCTCGGTCTTCACAGTCTTGCGGCGGCCGACGCCGGCAAGGCCGAGCAAACCCGAACCCAGCAGCCAGATGGCGGCGGGCAGCGGAACCGCGGCGGTTCCCGTCGAGAAGGTGAGGCCGGCTGCGGTCAGGCTCACGTTGCCGATCGAGCTCACGAGTACTGGGACGGTTTCGCCGCCGCCGCCGGTGACGTAGTACAGCGAGGAGCTGCTGCCCAGGCCCGTGATCGCCGTGTTGGCGCCGCCTTGGAACCAGTTCTGGACGTTCGCCGCCACGGTGGTGGAGTCCCACAGACCCCCGGTGGCCGCAGCCGTGCTGAAGACCGAGTCGGCGTTGTTCGAGTTGGTGTTCAACTGGATGACGGCGGTGTTGAACGGCGCGGCAAATTGGTTTGAGAGATTGCCGCCCTGCCGGCTCGACAGGCTGCCCGGAACGCTCAGCGTGGTGACGAATTTCGAGGCACCGGTGCTGCCGTACTGACCACCAGAAGTTCCCGTGCCGCCGCCGCCCTCGACGCCCCATACGATCGAATTGCCGGCGGCCGTGCCCAAGGAAATCAACGACGCGAGGTTCGCGTCGCTGGACGCAGAAATCAGCGTACCGGCGGCCAGCGTGTTGCTGACGGCCACCTTGGTGTCGCCGGCATACGAGCCGATCAGGGTGCCCGAGCTGTTCAGAACTTCCGCGAACAGAATGACGTCGCCGGGGGTGGTGCTGGTGGGAACGGCGAACGCCGCGTGGGCCGAGACGTAGCTCAAGCTGAGCGCGCTGGCGATACCGATTTTTCCAAGTGTATTCATAGAGGCTCCCAAATTTTAAGTAGTAATTCCATAGCAAGCGGATCGCGAACATTCGAACTGCCGTCGAGCGATGAGCGTCTGTCCCGAAACGGCGGCGTCAGTCCTTGACCGACTGGGGCGCATTCTGGTGACGGTGCATGGCACCAAGGTGATGGAAATGTGAACGTTTTCACACATTCACGACTCCAGATCGAGGACGAGCTGCCGATAACTGCCGACCCGCGCCGAACGTCCTTCGAATGTATGACGAATCGATTTGCATGCGCGCACATTGGTGATTGCTTGCGATGCAATCGAATCGTCGTGATTCATCGTTAACATCCTGTCGATGAAATCAGTCGCCGAGGCACTGCAGTTGTACCGCGAGGGGCGCACGCGAGAGGCCGAGCTACTCTGCACGTCATTACTCGAACGAAATCGCGAACACGCACCCGCGCTCGAATTGCTCTCCGACATCCAACTTTCGAGTGCGCGACCCGCGGCGGCGGCGGCGAGCCTCGAGCAATTGCTGCGACTGCGGCCGCGCGACGCCGCGGCCCATCGCCGTCTCGGCGGCGCGCTGTTGTCGCTGGGCCGCAGCGAGGCGGCGGCGGCGGTGCTGCGGCGGGCCGTCGATCTCGAACCCGGCAACGTGCGGGGACGGAACAATCTGGGTCAGGCCATGCTGCAGCTCGGCAGTGTGGCGGACGCGCTCGAGCAGTTCGAGCGGGCTTTGCGCCTCGATCCCGGCTACGCGATCGGCCACAACAATCGCGGACTCGCTCTCTGCACCGCGGGCGACTTATCCGCAGCCGTGGCAGCTTTCGAGCGATCGCTGCAGATCGACCCGGCGCTGCAAGTCGCCCGCGTCAATCTGGCCATCAGCTACGAGAAACTCGGCCTGCTGACGCAGGCGCTGGCCGCCTACGAGGCCGTCCTGAGCATGATGCCGCGGCATGTCGGGTCTCTGGCCGGGCGCGGTGTTTTGCTGGCGAAGCTGAACCTCCCCGGCGCGGCGCTTGCGAGTTTCGAGGCCGCGCTGGCGCTGCGGCCCGCGGATTCGATGTTGCTTGCGCAGAAGGCGTCGGCGCTGCTGTCGCTCGAGCGTCACGAGGAAGCGCTGCAAACGGCACGAGCCTCGCTGGCGCTGCGGCCGGATTATGCGGAGGCGCTGAATATCGAAGCTGGAGCCCTATGCAAACTTCATCGTCCGATCGAGGCGGCGGTTCCGATTCGGCGCGCTCTGGAACTCGATCCGGGTTATGTCGACGGTTGGTGCACACAGGCCGTGATCAATCAGAACCTGGGTGATGACTTGTCCAGCGTCACTGCGTATCGCCGGGCTTCCGCCCTGGACGCCGGATGCGTAGCTGCCCGAATGGGCTTGCTGTCAGGACTGATTCCCAGTGTGCCGTGGTGCTCGAGCGAAGACGCGCAGTCGCGATCCGCCTTCGACGCGGAACTCGCCGCGCATGAGCGCTGGCTCCGCGACCGCGAGCTGTCGGCTGCGGACGCCTGGACGATGTGCCGCCAGCCGCTGTTCTATCTGAGCTACCAAGAGGAGTCGAACAGGGAATTCCTCGAGCGCCACCGGCAGCCGGGTGCGACGCGGCTTGCGCGGGCGTTGCCCACGCTCCGCCATCGGCCGCACCTCCGTGATCCGGCCCGGCGCATTCGAATCGGAATCGTCTCGGCCCATATCTTCGAGCATTCGGTCTATCACGCCATCCTGCGGGGATGGCTGCAGCGCCTCGACCGCTCCGAGTTCGAGTTGAGTGTGTTCAGCGTCGGGTTCAAGCAGGACGCCGTGACGCGAGGGGTTCAGACATCGGTCGAGCATTTCGACGCCGGCATGCAGGGTCCGGCGGCTTGGGCGAAGACCATCATTCAACGCGAATTGGATGCAATCATATTTCCCGAAGTCGGCATGGACCCCACCACGTTGGCGCTGGCTCATTTGCGCATGGCGCCACGCCAATGTGCGGCGTGGGGACATCCGGACACCACGGGTCTCTCGACCATCGACTATTATCTATCGGCCGAGGCCTTCGAACCGCCGGAGGCGGACCGGTACTACAGCGAACGGCTGGTGCGGCTCCCCAACCTGGGCGTGTTTTACGAGCCCCTCGACATCCAACCCGGCCCGATCGACCTCGCGGACTTCGGAGTGGCCGCCGGCCCGGTCTTCGTATGTGCGGGAACACCGTTCAAATATCGGCCGCAGGACGATGCCTTGCTGGTCGACATCGCCCGCCGTCTGCGCCGTTGCACCTTCGTCTTTTTCGAACACGACAAACGCGATTTCACCCGGAAGCTGCGAGCTCGTCTCACGCAGGTCTTTGCGGAGGCGGGATTGGACGCCGATGCTCATTTAGTCTGGCTCCCCTGGCTGCCGAAGCCGGCCTTCCTCGGCGTACTGAATCAGGCCGACGTCTACCTCGACACCGTCGGCTTCTCCGGATTCAATACCTTCATGCAGGCAGTCGAGGCCGGCCTCCCCGCTGTATCCCACGAGGGGCGCTTCATGCGCGGCCGTCTGGGCAGTGGGATCTTGCGCCGGCTCGGCCTCACGGAACTGGTGGCCACACACCGGCAACAGTACGTCGACATCGCAGTGGCATTGGGGGCGGATGCCGGACTGCGCAATTCCATCCGCCGCCGCCTTCGAGAATCCGCGCATCTCGCCTTTGCCGACGCCGGCGCCGCTGAGGCGTTGGCCGCTCTCATGCGATCCGCGGCGCAATGAGGCGGCCGGCGCGGCTAAGGAATCATCTGGACGATGTCTTTGAACGGTGGAGTGCGCAGCGTGATTTGATCGCCCGACAGCATCTTCAATCCTTGTTCGACGCCGACGTGCTTCTGAATGCTTTTCGGCAACGTGAATTCCGATTGCGCGGCTTCCATGGTCGGCAGGTGCAAATCGATGACGGTGACGGACAGCGGCTTGTCGGACAGACTGGTCACCACCACTTCATTGGCGGGTACCACCCGGTAGGGACCGTCGCCGCCCTCCTCCCGGACATATGCCGTGGTCTTCACCAGGGCGAACATGACCGGGGGCTCGCCGCCGTCCTGATCCGCCTGCGTAGGTTCCGCTTCGGCGGTCCGTGAGACGGAGACCGCCGCTCGCGCAGCCGCGCTTGGAGCTTGCGGAAGAGTCGATGCCGGCGGCGGCGCACCGGCCGAGGCAACCCGTCCTGGTGGCGGGCGCTGCGCGGTAGACACGGCAAGCTCGGGCGCGGAGGGCTCGACGGCCTGCCGCTGGCGCCACATGAGGCCGAAGCTGATGCAAAAACTGACGATCATGATGAGAGAGAGCGACAGCGGACTCGCGGCCGGCAGCGGTGATTTGAGCCACGCCGGGTTCATTTCCCGGCTCCCGCCGCGCGCGCCGGAAACTCCGTGAATACGTCGGATGCCCGTCTCGCCAGGAACAGATACGCAGCGAAGTACAGATCTCCCGTCGCGGCGAGGAGCGATGGCAGCGAGCCGACCATTCCGCCCTGACGATGCGCGTTCAACACCGCGATCAGGAGGTCGAGTACCGCGGAGACCGCAAGAATCCACCGCCCATGCGACCAGATCCAGCGCACAGGATCGGATGCCGTCGGCACCCGGCGGAACAAGGCGAGAAGGACCAGCGCCGCAAGGCCGGAAGGCAGGAGCGCATCCATCCACCAAAGACTTTGCAGCAATGTCACGGTAGCCGTGCTCACGCCGGCCAGGGAACACAGCGCCGCGGCCAGCGGCAGGGAGATGCCGCGCGACAAGTAGAGCACAGCTGCCCACAGCAGCAGCGGCGGCTTGAGGCAGAAGTTCTCGTCATAATTTGAGAGCGGATAGGACTTGGTCATTGCCACACCACGCGGCCGGCTACGCGCCGCCGACGTCGACGTCCGTGGGCGCGAGGCCGCGCAGATGTCTTTCGAGGATGGTGCGATACCCGGCCTCGAGACTCCGTGTAAACCGGCCGATGTCGAACAGAGCCGCAACCGAGCGCTGCCGGATGAGACGCTGCCGGATCTGTGCGAGCCTTGCGCCGTCCTGCGCCAATTCCACTGCCAAATCCTCGTATCGAATCTGGGTCGGGGCGATCAGTTCCGGGAGGTTCAACGACATCAGCAGGCTGGCGGCCATGCGGCCGGCGAGGGCTTCGCCGGTGCGGGTGAGCACGGGCAGTCCCGCCCACAATGCATCGCTGGCGGTGGTTCCTGCGTTGTAGGGCAGCGTATCCAGGAACAGATCCGCGGCGCGATACCGTGCCAGGTACTCAGGCAAGGGCAATGATGCGCCGAATAACAGCCGCCCAGGATCGACGCCTGCGTCGTGGGCGGCGGCGCGGAGATTGTTCTCGACGCTGCTTCTTCCCCCGTACAGCCAAAGCACGCTGCCCGGCACGCGCCGGAGTATCCGCATCCAGCCGGCAAACGTCGAGGGCACAATTTTATAGGACGCATTGAAGCAGCAGAATACGAAGCCGGAGGGCGGCAGTCCCCACTGACCGCGGGTCATGACGATATCGGCAACCTGACGCTGCGGATCGTTGGCCTGGTAACTGGGCAGGTACAGGATGTTTTCCGAATAGTGCGGCCGTGCCTCCGCCGGAATCAACGTCCGGTCCGCAATCAGGTAATCGATGAAGGGGGCCGCCATGGTGCCGAGGTAACCAAGGTAGCTGACCTGCAGCGGAGCGATGCGGCGTGCAAAAATTTGCGGCCGTGCATGTTGCGTGAAGCCGCCGAGGTCGATGGCGATGTCCAATTCCAGGGATCGGGCGAGTTGCGCGATGTCCTCGTCCGAGGAGTCCCGCACATCGATGAAGCGGTCGAAAGCCGCCTCCAGCCGCCGGCGCACCGCATCTTGCGTGTCGGGTCCGGTCGACAGCCCGACCACGTCGAAAGCCGCACGGTCGTGCATTTCAAAGAGAGCGGCGCACAGCAGGGAAACTGGATGGTGGCGGAAATCGGCGGATACGTATCCGATGCGTATCTTCGGTCGGGCGCCTCGCGGCCGCAATCCCACGGGCCCCGCGCGCACCGCGCATTCCTCGCGGCAGTAGATGGCCGCGACACGCCGGTGCAACGCGGTCGAACCGGACAGCGCCAGCAGGGCAAAGGGTGGACAGGCCGCCTCGCCGCGCTCGATGGCCACCGTCAATTCGTCGAGTTCGCCTTCGAGGTCCCGCCAATCGCAAAGCTGCATCTTGGCGTGCAACCGCGTCCCGCGGAGATATTTAAGGTCCGGTCGCAAGCCCAGCGCCTTGTCGTAACTCGCCGCCGCGCTCTCGATCCGGCCCGCCCCGCGGTGCGCATCGCCCAGTTTGTAATGCGCCTCTGCGAAATCGGGCTTGATCTGCGTGGCTCTCTGGTAGCTGGCAACCGCCTCGGCATCCCGACCCAGGTCAATGAGCACATTGCCGCGATTGAAATGTGGATCTGCAAAATCAGGCCGTACCGCGAGCGCCCGATCATAGCTCTGGAGGGCGCATGCAGGCCGGCGCAGCAAGGCGAGCGCATTGCCGCGGCCATTGAGTGCTTCGGCGTAACCGGGCTGCAGGGCAAGCGCCGCATCGTAGCTGGCGACGGCCGCCGCATGGTCCCCCAGATCGCCCAACGCGTGACCGCGAAAATTGAATGCTTCCGGATTGCGCGGTTCGATGCCGATGGCCTGCTCGAAGCATCGCAACGCGGACTCGTGGCGTCGTTGGCACAACAAGGCCAGTCCGGCATTGTTGCAGGCCCGCCAGCAGGTCGGATCCCATTCGAGAACCTGCCGATAGGCAGCGATGGCCGCATCGAACTGCGACAGGTCGAAAAGCGCGTTGGCCCGCAGATAGTGGGCGTCCACGCTGCGCGGATGGAGACCGACGGCCAATTCCATCAGGTCCGCGGCCTGCCGGGCACGCCCTGCCTCCAGATCGATCCCGGCGATCCGCAGCAACGCATCGAGACTCTCCGGCTGGCCGCTATCGCGTGCCGTCACATGCCCGGCCACGCCAGCCTGTCAGGCTGCCGACTTTTGAATCTCGAACGGTTGCACCGGCTGCCCGTCCATGGCCGCCAACTCGTCGTCCAGCGCATCGCGAAGCGTCTCCAGCTGCAGCAACCGAGTCTGGGCGCTGTGCCAAGCCGACTGTACCCGATCCAGAGCCTTCGCCAATTCATCGCACTCGGCCTGCACTCCGGAAATGGCGCGCTCGGCTGCGAACCACCGGCGCTCGACAAGCACGGCAGCGGAGTCCTCGGCGGGGTGGAAGCTGTCCATGTCTGTTCAGCCTCCGTGTCGGCCAAACATGCTGTCTTCGAGCCGCTCGATCCGGCCCATGATCCGAGCCTTCTTCGACTCGGCTCGTTCCACGCAGTCGCGGGCCGCGTCCAGCACTTCTGCCGTCGTCGTCGCGAGTCTGGCCGCCAGGCCTTGATACTCGGCACGTGCGACCATGCTGGCGTCGTACGCCAGACGCCACTCGAGTTCCAGATTGTTGATCTGCGCATCCAGATCGAAGTCGAGACTGCTCATCGGGCTCTGCTCCTTGCGTATTTCTTACGCTGGATGCTGCGCCCTCAAGATGACGATTATCGGACAGTAATGCGGCAGTTATTTTGCGGCGTCGCTGCGCCGTTGCCCACCGGCCGGCTGGACGCGAGTGCGCGCTCGAATCAGCCAGGAGCTGGCGAGGGCGGGGACGCAGCGCACATCGTCCTGCCGGCCCTTCGAATAATACCGCGCGGCTGCCGCATGCGCGCCGAAGCCGGCGGCAAGGCTGCGCTGCAGCTCATGCCACGGTAGATTCCACTGGGTAAGATCGTTTCTCATGCTTTTGCTCCAAGGATTCGCATCGGGTCTGCGGGCGGCGTCAAGCAGCCTGTTCGGCGGCCACCGCGATCGCCGGAACGTCGATCTGCCCGCGCAGCTTCGGCCATTCGATGAGACGCAATGTTCCGTTCATGTCTTCGACCAGGGACGTGCAGCTTTCGACCCAATCGCCGTCGTTGCAGTACAGGACGCCGTCGATGTCGCGCATCTCGGCCCGATGAATGTGGCCGCAGACCACGGTGTCGACGCCTCGTTTACGCGCCGCTTGCGCGACCGCATCCTCGAAGCTGCCGATGTATTGAACCGCGGTCTTGGCCTTGTTCTTCAGGTAGGCCGAAAGCGACCAGTGCGGCAGGTCAAATTTACGCCGCCACCAGTTGATATAAGGATTCGCCGCGAGAAGGATGTCGTAAATATCGCTCCCAAGCTTTGCCAGCCAGGGACTGCATTTCACGACGCTGTCGAACTCGTCGCCGTGCAATACCAGCATGCGGCGGCCGTCGGCGGCCTCATGCACGTACTCGTTGTGGATTTCGAGATTGCCGAAGACGGCACCGTCGAATTCCCGAAATACCTCGTCGTGATTCCCCGGAATGAAAATGACTTTCGTGCCGCGCTTCGCCTTGCCCAGGATCGTGCGCAGCACGTTGTTGTGGGTTTGCGGCCAGAACATGGTTTTCTTCATGCTCCATACGTCGACGATGTCGCCCACCAAGAACAGGGTGTCCATCTCCACGTGATGCAGGAAATCGAGCAGCAACTCGGCGCTGCAGCCCTTGAAGCCCAGATGAATATCCGAGATGAAGACCGTGCGCAGCCGGATCGGCGCGGTGGTTTTACGCTCTACCATGTGTCCTCTCCCAAGAGTCTTTCATGTCGCCTAGCACAATCGCGGTTTCATGTGACGAAGCGATGACTTTCGAAAGAAGATTTGTTTACATTAAAGGCACTTAGGCGTGGAACGTCGCGTGGAACACTAAAAACTGTGATTAAGTTCACTCTTCGGCGGGCAGGGGGTGCGACGCCGGGGGCGGAGTGAGAGGGGGGGTGAGGGTGGGGGCGGGAGCGGCGAACCGGTAACCAAAACCACGAACGGTTTGAACGTAGGCCTCATACCCCGATGTGCTGAGAATCTTTCTCAGCCGCTGCACGTTGACATCCACCGTTCGCTCGTCGACTTCCGTGTCGTCGCCCCACACCTGCGTCAGAAGCTGGGTCCGGTTGAAGGTTCTGCCGATGTTCGACATCAAGAACTCGAGCAATCGATACTCGATGCCCCGGAGATTGACGAGCTTCCTGTGGGCCGTAACTCGATTCGTGGAAGAGTCCAGCACCAAGCCATCGCAACTCAACGTCGCGGACTGCAGGTCGCGCGGTCGCGAACGCAACACAGCGCATACGCGCGCAACCACCTCGCGCAACGAGTACGGCTTGGCGATGTAGTCGTCTGCCCCGAAGTTAAGGCCCGCCACGACATTCTGCTCTCCGGCCAAGGCGGAGAGGATGATGAGACGAACGGCTTCGGGAGCACGCGCCGAGCGAATTCCCTGGATCAGATCAATGGCCGTGAAACCCGGCATGTTCCAATCGATGATCACCAAATGAGGCGGACGGTCCGCCACCGAGGCGGCTGCGGCCGAGCCGTCGGTGATCGCGCGCACGACGAACCCCGCATCGGAAAGCTTCTGACGCAGAGGTTCGACGGCAGCAACATCCCGATCGACGATCAATATTTGTTTATTGGATTCTGTGGCGAGCATAAAAGCCTCGCCATTAGAGGGTCGAAGCTTTACAGTTCGTTGACGCTTTTGTGACCTTTCAAAACAAAAGTGCAATTCCCGGCACGTCATCCGCTCGTTTGCATCACAACTCGCTCGTACGCATCACCGCTCGCTCGTTCGCATCGCAACTCGCGCGTTCGCATCACAACTCGCTCGTGCGCATGACAGCTCGCACCGAAACCGACGGATATGCACGCAACGCCTCGGGCCGCCGCCCGCTGCCGGAGGAATCGACGCTGTCAGCCGCGTTCCAAGCCGCAAGCAGAAGTCCGAACGCCAACCAATTGAGAGCCGCCTCGCGATGCTGCGACCAAAGCACCCGAGGCTTGTCGAACATCGATGCGGCATGCATCGTCGGGGTGGGCATCGCCCGTGTGGTTTCGATCATGGCCGTCCTCCCAGGGTTGCTACGAGCACTACTGTGGCGGCAGAATCCGGCCGCACCCGGGGGTGGATGACGACTGGAAAAAGATCAATTGTGGCGAATGATGGCGGCTGCAAATTTGCGGATTCGCGCGGCCTCAGAGTAGTGGGCGATCGGCTATGATTCCCCCATGAGAAAACAGATCGCGATCGTCGAGGATGAGGCCGCCCTGCGCGGGAATTACTCCGCGGCTCTGGCGCGCCACGGCTATCAGATAAAGACCTACGGCAACCGCAAGACCGCCATGCTCGCGTTCGAAGCCCACCTGCCCGATCTCGCCATCATCGACATCTCGCTGGAAGACGAGGCCGAGGGCGGTTTCGATCTGTGCCGCGATTTGCGCGCCCTGTCCGCGGAGATCCCGATCATCTTCCTCACGGCGCGCGACAGCGAGCTGGACGCGGTGTCGGGGTTGCGCCTGGGAGCGGATGACTTCTTGACGAAGGACGTGAGCCTTCCGCACCTGGCCGCCCGGGTCGCGGCCCTGTTCCGGCGAATCGACGCGTTGCGGCGCCCGGAGAATGCCGCGCAGATCATCCGGCGGGGCGCCTTGTCGATCGACGGCGACAAGATGCAGACGGCCTGGAACGGTGTCGCCGTAACCTTGTCCCTGACTGAATTCTGGATCGTTCACGCCTTGGCTCGCAATCCCGGCCACGTCAAGAACCGGCAGCAGCTCATGGACGCCGCCAATGTGGTTCTCGACGACAACACCATCACGTCGCACGTCAAGCGCGTGCGGCGTAAGTTTCAACAGGTCGATTCCGCCTTCGATGCCATCCAAACCGTCTACGGCATGGGTTATCGCTGGGTCGAGTGAGCATCCGCTTCCAACTCCTGATCATTGCTCTCACGACGCTGGTCCTGCCGTGGGCCGGATGCCAATACGCGCGCGAACTGGAGACCACGCTGCGCGTATCGCAGGAGAACTCCCTCCAGGCAG